>SXGU01576900.1_pt1 | contig 20636 bp, 17 predicted proteins | sample 3174531 | NCBI WGS metagenome assembly SXGU01 (sample SAMN11356863, study PRJNA531348) | freshwater metagenome | isolation source: freshwater sample F1-140 | place: China: Fuxian Lake, Yuxi | collected 2017-12-25 | reverse complement strand
TCAGACATAATCACGAGCAGTTATTTTCTTGTTTGTTGGGGGCGATTTTCAATCACCCCGAATTATGAAAATCCAAACTAAAGTTTGTATTTTCATAATAACTGCTCATGATTAAGACTGATCAGCTTGCGCTGATTATATACTACTCATGATTTAATTTGAATAAGGGGGTGAGTTGGAAACACCGGCACAATTTTGGTATTATGATACTTCGGTTAGTATAGTGGTTCCTGTCTTTAATGAAGAAAAAAATATCAAATCTAATATTGAGTTACTAATTTCACAAATTGTAGGACATTTTAAAAGCTACCAATTAATTATTGTAAGTGATGGAAGCACGGATAATACTGTAATTGCACTTCAGGAGGTACTTGAAAATAAAAATGTTTCTGTCCTCGCTTTAGAGAAAAATCAGGGTAAGGGCGCAGCTATTCGAAAAGGATTTGCTAAAGCTACTGGAGAATATTTATTTTTTATTGATGGAGGAATGGAAATTCATCCAAAAGAAATTAGGATTTTTTTAGGATTAATGTTACTTTATGATGCTGATATTGTTGTAGGTAGTAAACGTCACCCTCAATCTTCTGTCCGTTATCCTTTTTATAGACGTTTTTTAAGTTTAATTTTTCAATATATAATTCGTTTTTTATTTAAAATTAATGTCACTGATTCGCAAGTCGGGATGAAACTTTTTAAACGAGAAGTTATTATGTCGGTACTTCCTTTTTTAGAAATTGATAGGTATGGTTTTGATTTAGAGTTGCTGACACTTGCAAAGTTTGTTGGTTATGAGAAAATGTTAGAAGCTCCAGTGAGATTAGATTATTTTTTAAAAAATAAAAAAAATATTTTGAGCGATATATTTCATGTAGTTAAAGTTGGAAGACTTTTAATTTTTGACACTACAAAATTATTTTTTAAAATTAGAAAGATTAGAAAAGAAAAATGAAAAAAAATAAAACTATTAAAGAAAAGCCAGTTATTTCACAAGAAAAACAAAGTATAAAGAAATGGATGAGTGAAGTCTGTATTGTATGTTTAATTTTATTTAGTTTAACTTATTTATATTTATCTCCTGGTTCACGATTTTTATTTGAAGGAAAAAAAGATGTTGTACTTAGCGATGGCACTGATCAACTAACAGCCCCATATATTTATAGTTTAGTTTTAGATAGATTAGCACAACATCCAACTGAATTTTTTTACGGTGCAGTTTATTCCGAAAAAGTAAACCCACCAATGGGGTTTGTTTTTTGGATGAATTGGTTAGAAAAAATATTTTTAGTGATATCGACATTTTTTCTTCCTCTGGAACAGATTAATGCTGGAATATCATTTGCATTTATTTTTTTAAGTGGTTTTTCGATGTTTTGTTTAGGTAGGTTTTTGTCTTGGAATAAATGGATCTCTTTAGGGATGGGGATGAGTTGGGGTTTTAATGCTTTTACACTTGCGCGTGCCAAAGTACATCCAGGTTTTACAGCTCTGTTTTTTCTTCCCTTATTATTTATTGTCTTAAAAATGATTCAAGAAAAAATGACAACTAAAAATAAAATTATTGCAGCAATAATTTTATTAATTGCTTTTTTAGGGCCACAATATTTTATAGTAACGACGGCTTTTCTATTATTTTTTTGGTTAGTATATTTATATTTAATTTCAGAAGGTATAAATAGTTTTAAATTAAAATTAAAAAATCTTATAGTTGTTAGCATAATACCTATTTTTGTTCTGATTTGGATCATGATTATGCCGGTTCCTTCAGAAGTTAAAAATCAAGTTATAGATTTATATCCTGCAACTGGAGAGTCAACATCTGGAGTACACCCTTTTATGTATCAGTTTGCTGCTGATCCATTAGATTATTTATCTGGAAATTTAGGTCTAACTTTAAGTGATGTAAATCCACTCAAAGAGCAAATAAATATTAATATTTATCAAGGCCTTGCTCAAAAAGGAAGTAATAATCATGAACATGCAGTTGGAATACGTTGGGTTTTACTAGCATTTGTTTTTATTGTTGTGTATTTGCTTATTAAACGGAAAAACTATTTTAATATAAATGAAAAAAACGAGATTTATTTTTTTCTTGCTTTAGGTATATTTACTTTTTACTTGTCCTTATCACCATCAATATTAGGTATGGAAGTTGGTCCTTCATTGTGGTTACATAAATTAATATCTCAAATTAGGGTCCCGAGTCGAGCGGGTGTTTTTGTTCACTTTTCTGTATTGATGATTACAGGAATATTTTTAAATAAATTATTACAAAGTGATCCATTGATTGCCAAAAAATATAAATTTATAAATTATTTATTTCCTGTTTTAATTTTTTTGGAGTTTCCGCCAATTTATGATGTCCCCACTTCTACTATTGTTCAATCGAGAATCAGTTTAGCAAACAAGAACTGCGGACTGGGTATGTATTTTCCGTATGTGTCTGCCAGTTACGATTTATTAACATTTTATCGTTTTCAACAGTCTATGAGAAATACAAATTGTTATATGTTAAACTCAATTTCTCCCCTGCAACAAAGAGACTCTTTATTATTAAATAATTTTGCAAAACATCCAACAATAATGGAAAAGATAAGTAATAATGATTCTCGCCTAACTAATTCATTTGTTTCGTTTGCTCAATGTATGTCTTTGGATTGGATAGTTTTTGATGAGCAAGTGCCACTAGAATGGCGCAAAAAAACTTGTGATCAATTAGGTTGGCAATTAAATGATGATTTTACTTGTGTTGGAAGGTTTTCAGGTAGAAGTATAACAAAAGAACCAATTGAGTGTCTGAGATGAGCACGCAGAAAGTTTATACCCACGCGACGATATTTTCATTATCTCAGGTCTTACTTGGCGTATTAAACTATCTTTTTCAACTTTTATTAATAAACAAATTAGGCGATGTTCAATACGGAGAATTTTTATCTTGGTATTCAATGATTGGTTTATTTTTAGTACTAGGATCAGTAGCGCAAAATTATTCAAATTTTCAATTGCATGATTCGTATTGGATAAAAAAGATTTCAATATTTTCAATTTTTTTTATTTTTTCCACATTTTTATTTTTAAAATTACTAAATATAAATAATATTAATATTATTGGAACTTTTTATATCTTAAGTTCAATACTAAGTGGATTTATTTTTGGTCAATTGCAGGGTCGGTTTTACTTTATAAGTTTAGCAGTTTTATCTTTATTAAGTATTTCATTTAGAATTGCCTGGACATTATGGGTTGATCAATTCATTATCGATAAGTTAAATTTACTCATCATTGCTAAAATAATTTTATTCACCCATTTTAGTGCACTAATTCTAACTAATTTATTTGCAATATTAAAAAATCAATCTTTCAGTCATGTTACAAAGGAATCCGTAGCTTCACAAAATAAATATCGTTCTCTTTTGGGTAGTTTTTTACTATCTTCTGGGGCTGTAATATATCCTCAATTGGATTTTATGACTTTAGTAAATATAAATGATAAGTTGCAACTAGGGCATTTTGCCCAGTTTTCAATGCAGATTAGATCGTTTTATTTTATTATGATGATATTGTTTCAAGTTTTATTGCCTTTTCAGATTCATAATAAATTAAGTCTAAATAAAATACTAAGTGAAAAAAAATATTCTTATTACTATTTATTAGTAATATATATTTGTACTTTAGTTTTGACTTTTCTTATTTATAAATTAGCTTTTATTAGTAACGAAATAATAAAATATAAAATTACTTTTTTTGCAATCCTCAATTTATTTTTTTATGTTTATTTTTTTATTAAAATACAAACTTTTGTATCTCTAAAAAAAATAAAAAAAGCAGTAGGGTTGTTAATTTTAACTTTATTACTCCCTTTTGTTAATTATTTTTTCTTAAATTTAAATATAGAAATATTTTATTTGAATAGCTTTTTCTTCAATCAACTTATTTTTTTTGGAACCGCTCATAATCACGATTAATTATTAAATGAATAAGCTTTTGGTGAATAGGTATGCCAATATAAAATATTTTTTTCGGTAAATTCATAATTTAAAAGTTGATCTTTTAAATAGAGTATCACTTTTGAAGTGTAGGTACTATCTAAAATGATTTTCTCTTCTTCATAAAATTCATTAATAATATCTTGAGCTGATTCAGTTGGATAACCATATCCTTTATTATTTGGACTTTCCATCAAATATATTTCATTTGTGGTTATTTGATAATTGACGTTAAGTAGTTTAAAAACTTGATTGGTTAATTGTGCGATTCGTATTTTATTACATATAATTGAATCTGCGGCTCTTACGCCAATGATTTTTGTGTTCCATCCTGCAAGTTTAACTCCGACATTTAATCCAGCAATAGTTCCACAAGTTCCAGCACCAAGTATTATATAGTCGGGTTGAGGTAATTCTCCATTTTCAACTTGATGCTTAAGTTCTAATAACGCTTCCACGTGTCCTAAGGCTCCATAGGCACTTGAACCTCCAGCTGCAACCCAGTAACTGCGGTCATTAATTATTTGACTGTAAAGAAACCGTGAGCATGCATCGACTGCAGCAATAGGAGCTGAGATTTTTCCTGGATAGTTATAAGCTTTTGCTCCCTGAGATTGGCAATAAAAATCATGAGCAATAACTTGTGGATTCTTTTCAACTACAAATTGAGATAAAATTACGTTTAAATTTAATTTTTTTGATTGTGAAGAGAGGGCTGCCGCAAAGTTAGATCCATAGGGCACAATACTTAAAACATCTTGTTTATTATGATTTATTACATCTGCTAATATGAATTCAAGATTTCTAACTTTATTACCGCCGTAATTTATTTCATCAGTTTTATCTTCTCGTTTTGTAAAAATTTGTGAGTTTCCCCACTTTTTAGAAATGGAATCTAACTTGTGAACAGGGGTAGGAGTAGAAATGAGTTGGGTCCATGGGATTAGTTTTTTAAATTCTGGTAATAAGTTAAATAATTGAAGATTTCTTGGATTCATATTTCACAATACTTTAAAATTTATTTTTTTAGAAGATTCTCTTAAAGGTGAATTTGCTCTTGAATAATTGAGAATTCAATAGTTTCTCATAGGGATTGAATTAATTATAGTTAAGTTTAAGAGGTAATTGTCTTGTTTGTTGAACTTATTTTGTTATAAAATGAAAAAAGTATAATTGGGTTATAATTGGGTGAGTAAATGAATCAAAAAAAGATCAAGGAAACTAAAAATTTTGGCCCTGTTACATCCGCTGAATTAGAATCGATGGGCATCATCTACTTAGATCAAATTGAAAAAATGGGAACTGAAGATTTTTGTAGGTTGTACGTCCAATATTTTCCTGAACGTTTAAATGCTAATGCCTTTTTAGGTGTTATTTGTGCATTAGATAATACTGTTTGGACAAAAGCTAAAGTTCAACATCGAGTGATGGCTCATAATTTAGTTAAAAAACTAAAAATTGAATTTAACCGGAGCTAATATTAATAAACAAAAGGAGAGATTAAATGAAAAATGAGTTTTGGCTGAGCTTACCCTCAAAAGATTTAATAAAATCAAGAGTGTTTTTTCAAAAGCTTGGATTTACTTTTAATGATAGATTTCCAAATGCTGAGATGGTCAGTATGTTTATGGGACCAAGCAATTTTGTACTCAATCTCTTTCCAGAAAATATTTTTCAATCATTTATAAATCATAAAGTTACAAATACAGCAGAATCAAATGAGATTGTGTTTTCTTTGGGGGCCTCTTCTGTTTCAGAAGTGGATCAATTTGCAAAAAATGCTGTCGCAGCAGGGGCAAATTTGTATGCAAATCCTGGTTTTAAAGATGGCTGGATGTATGGGTGTGGTTTTGTAGATTTAGATGGACATCGATGGAGTGTTCTCTATATGGATATGTCTAAAATGCCGAAATAATTGTGCATGATAAAATCTGATCGAATAAAATTTTAATACTAAACTTGGGGTGAGCTTGAAAAATCAGAAGATTAAAACCTCTTTATTAGGAAATCGAATTTATATAAAAAAGCATGATGAATATTTAGCTGAAACAATGTTTTATTATGTTGATTCAGATCGAGAGAGACTTGGTAAGTTTTTGCCTTGGGTACTTTTTAGTAAAACAGTACAAGATGAGTTAAATTATATTCGTCATACCCATAGATGCTGGGATGATGGAACGATATTTGATTTTGGAATATTTTTGAAAGAGAATAATTTATATATTGGAAACATAGGGGTACATACGATTCATTGGAAAAATAATCGTTGTGAAATTGGTTATTGGATTTTAGGAAAATTTGAAGGTCAAGGTTATGTTAGTGAGGCTGTTCGTTTACTTGAAAAGCACCTATTTGAAATTGGTTTTCATCGTATCGAAATTAGATGTTCATCATTAAATTTTCGTTCTGCTAATGTTCCTGTTTCTTGTGGATACTTTTTTGAAGGCATTTTAAAAGATAATACTCTTGATATTGAATATGAAAAATATAGTGATATGTATGTTTTCTCAAAAATTTCAACTTCTTACTTAAAAGACAATATTGAACCATTAACAATAATGGATAAAGTTCCAATAATATTAATAGCAAAAAATTTACCTCAATATTTTACGCAAAAGCAGATTGAACATTTAAAATTTGATATTGATAACCAAAAGGGAATTATCTACCGAAGAAACGATAAAATTATTGGATTTTTACTTTATTTTTCAAGCCAAGGGGTGGTTGAAATTTCTTGGTTGGGAGTGGCAAGTGATTTTCAAAATCAAGGAATTGATAAAGCACTTAAGGATGAGTTTAATAACATTTGCAAACATAAATGATTTATATAATTTTAATTAAAAGGTAACAATCATGACCGTCTCCAGTTATGGAAACTTTTTAACAATGTAAGTATTTTTTGTGGCGCATTTTTCTTTTTCCAAATACCAGCAGCGTATTTATTTGCTTCACTAAAAGTAGGATAGATATGGATGGTACTTAATATTTGGTTGAGACCTAAATTTTGTTTCATCGCAGTTACATATTCTGTTATTAATTCACCGGCATGTTCACCGACAATAGTAGCACCAAGAATTTTATCACTGCCTGGAGCAGTAAGAACTTTAACAAAACCATGATCTTCATTTTCAGCAATTGCTCTATCTAAATCATTTAGCTCATATTTAGTAACTTCATAAATAATATTTTTTTCTGTTGCATCTTGCTCACTCAATCCGACTCTTGCAACTTCTGGATCGGTAAAGGTACACCATGGTATTACTCGGTAATCGACTTTGAATTTTTTGAGTGGACTAAATAAAGCATTAACAGCAACATACCAAGCTTGGTGACTTGCTGTATGAGTGAATTGATAAGGTCCAGTGACATCTCCGCAAACATAAATATTTGGATAACTTGTAGTACGTAAGTACTCATCGGCTACAATGGTCCCACTTTTAGAAATCTCAATATTTAAATTTTCTAAACCAAAACCATTGATGTTTGGCCTACGTCCGATGGCTAAAAGTACGTGATCAAATGGAATTTGAACTTCTTGATTATTGATCTCACAAATTAAAATAGGAGATGAATTATTTATTTCAATCCTTAAAGCCTTGTGGAATGTTAAAACTTTTATACCACTTGCAATAAATTTTTCTGTAATATGCTGTGAAACATCTTTATCTTCTCGTGACATTATTCGAGGAGACATTTCTATGATGGTCACATCAGAGCCAAATGTAGAAAAGCTTTGAGCCAATTCACATCCAATTGGCCCACCACCAAGAACCACTAATTTTTTTGGAAGTTCTTTCAATGACCATACGTTATCACTCGTTAAATATGGAACTAGATTTAAACCAGGTATGTTAGGTACTAGTGGTGAAGCTCCAGTTGCTACAACAATATTTTTTGTTGTTAAAATTTTACCGTTAACTTCAACTTCATAAGGAGATTTAATATTTGCATTTCCTTTGTGGCATTCTACTCCAAGTTCTGTATATCTCTCTATAGAATCGTGAGGTTCAATTTTTTTTATAACATTTTGAACACGACTCATAACTTTTTGAAAATCCACTTTAAAACCACTAGATTCGATACCAAATTCTGAGGCTCTTTTTGAATAATTTAACACTTTTGCCGATTTAATTAAAGCTTTGCTAGGAACACATCCAGTATTTAAACAGTCTCCACCCATTTTATGTTTTTCGATTATTGCTACTTTAGCTTTTACTGCACTTGCAATATAGGATGAAACTAGACCTGCAGAGCCCCCGCCAATAACAACTAAATTATATTCAAAGTTTCTTGGCTTTTTAAATTTTCGTAAATTTTTATTTGATTTAAAAAAATTAATTAATTTTTTAGAAATTAAAGGGAATATTCCGATTAGTACAAATGAAATAATTATATTGGGCGATAAAATTCCTTTAATGGAATCAAGTTGTGCGAGTTGTGTACCGGCATTGACATAAACAGCAGTTCCAGCCAGCATGCCAAGTTGGCTTATAATGTAGAATTTAAAAGTTTTTATTTTAGTTATTCCCATTGCTAAATTTATTAGAAAGAAAGGAAATATGGGAATCAATCGAATGGTAAATAAATAAAGTTCACCTTCTTTTTCGATACCCTGATCAAATATTTTTATTCGTTCACTAAATTTAGTTTGAATTGTCTCTCTTAATAAGTAGCGGGCAGTTAAGAAAGCCAGTGTAGCACCTATTGAGCTAGCAAAGGAAACTAAAATTAATCCTAAGGAAAATCCAAAAATTGCGCCTCCTCCTAATGTTAAAATAGTTGCTCCAGGTAAAGAAAGTGCAGTTGCTATAATATAGATTGCAAAATAAAAAATAATACTTAATAGCGGATTAGCAGTATAAAATTGGGATATGTTTTCTTGATTAGTTTTTAAAGTCTGAAAAGAAAGATATTGGCCTAAATTGAAGTAGTAATAGGCAAAGGCTAACGCGCTAATAAAAGTAAGTATCATTAATTTTCTAACTGGACTTTGTTTCATTATGAGAACCCCTGCAAATAAGTTTATACTGATTACCTAGCTTAGTGATTTGTGATAGGCGTTTAATACATTAATTTTAGATAAATTCCCTTTAAAGTCGATAAAAAAAATTGGCTTATTTAGTTCGCCATGGAAATTAAAATTTTTTAAGTTATTTGTCAGTCCTGAAAATTTAGATCATATCGAGGATGATCTAATCCGTGCTAAGTTCAATGAACCAAGAATACATTTTGCTGTTGTTTGTGCATCAATAGTCTGAGTAGTTTAAGCTTTTCAAAATTTATTATTTTTTATATCTTTTTTACGCCAATTAGATTTAATTTAATAACTGCTCAAGATTAAGTTTGATCGCTTCGTAATTATATCAGACATAATCCTGCGTTTCAATCAACCCGTATTATGAATTGAATTAAAAATGTTGGAGGTAAAATGGATTTTATGCTAGCTGGTTTGGTTGGAATGGGTATTTTAATTTATTTAATTTATACACTTGTTAATCCAGAAAAGTTTTAATTGGAGACCTATATGAATAATTTAGATCTTATTCAGATACTCATTTTTATACTAATATTAGTAAGCTTGGCACCTCCACTTGGAATTTGGATTGCTAAAATTCTAAATGGTGAAAAAACAATTCTTACAAACATACTTGGATGGATTGAAAAATTAATTTATAGGCTTTGTCGTGTAAACTCACTTGAAGAAATGACTTGGAAGGAATACTTAAATTCATTATTACTTTTTAATTTAGTGGGTTTTATATTTTTATTTTTTCTTCAATTGTTTCAAAAAATACTTCCTTTTAATCCTCAAAACTTTGACAACCTTTCGTGGCACTTAAGTTTGAATACTGCTATAAGTTTTGTGACAAATACAAATTGGCAAGCTTATGGCGGTGAAGCTATGATGAGTTATTTAACTCAAATGATTGGATTAACAGTTCAAAATTTTCTTAGTGCTGCTACAGGAATTGCAGTATTTGCGGCCATAGTAAGAGGAATTGTTTTAAAGCAATCCAAAAGTATTGGAAATTTTTGGGTCGACCTAACTAGATCAATTATTTATATATTACTACCACTATCAATATTGTTAGCCATATTACTATCACACCAAGGGGTCATACAAAATTTTAACTCCTATTTAAAGTTAAAAACTTTAGAGGGCGTAGAGCAAGTAATACCTGGAGGACCAGCAGCTTCTCAAATATCAATTAAACAATTAGGTACAAATGGAGGCGGTTTTTTTAATTCGAATTCATCACATCCATTTGAGAATCCAACTCCATTTTCAAATTTTTTACAAATGCTTGCGATACTTTTAATTCCGGCCGCATTAACTTTTGCATTTGGCAGTATGGTGGGATCATTAAAGCAAGGTCGAACACTTTTTTTAGTTATGTTTTTTGTTTGGCTAATTGGACTATCAATTTCTATTTATTCGGAATTTCATTTTAATCCAATATTTCAACAATCGGCAATTATGGAAGGCAAAGAAACAAGATTTGGTGTCGTAAATAGTATTTTATGGTCAACAATTACTACCGTAGCATCGAATGGATCTGTAAATAGTATGCACTCAAGTCTTTCGCCAATGTCAGGAGGAATTGCTTTATTTAATATAATGTTGGGAGAAATAATTTTTGGTGGGGTTGGTGCAGGTATGTATGGAATGTTATTGTTTGCAATTCTTACCGTTTTTTTATCAGGGTTGATGGTTGGTCGAAGCCCTGAGTACTTAGGAAAAAAAATTGAAGCTTACGAAATTAAATGGACCATTTTAGGAATCTTGGGACCATGTGCTGTTATATTAATTGGAGCGGCAATTTCTTCTGTTTTACCAATAAGTTTATCGAGTCTCGCAAATAAAGGACCGCACGGCTTTACAGAAATTCTTTATGCATGGGCTTCTGCTGCTGGAAATAATGGAAGTGCTTTTGCAGGACTCAATGCGAACACAATTTTTTATAATGTCTTACTTGGATTAGCAATGCTCATCGGTCGATTTGTTGTGATTATACCTGTGTTAGCAATTGCAGGGAGTTTAGCTAACAAAAAATATATACCAATGAGTAAAGGAACATTTTCTACAGACTCGTTCATATTTGGAATTATTCTCATCGGAGTGATTTTTATAGTCGGCGCACTCACATTTTTACCAGCACTATCATTAGGTCCTATTGTTGAAAATTTTTTGATGCTTGGTGGAAAAACTTTCTAAGGAGAAATTGTGGCAACCCATAATACGCAAAATAAATTTATTAGCTCAGAGATATTAATTCCTGCAATTAAAGAATCTTTTTATAAACTTTCATTAAAAGTTCAAGCGAAAAATCCTGTCATGTTTGTTACCGAAGTCGGTGCAATTCTTACAACTCTTATAGTTTTATTTGGCAATAGCAATGCTAAGGGATTCGAAATTCAAATCACAATTTGGCTTTGGTTTACTGTTATATTTGCAAACTTTGCAGAGAGTATTGCTGAAGGACGTGGAAAAGCTCAAGCTGCTAGTCTTAAAAAATCAAGATCCACAATTGTTGCAAGATTAATTAATGGAACAACTGAAGTTAATGTTAATGCGACTGAACTTAAAAAAGGGGATATTGTAGTTTGTGAGTCTGGAAATGTAATACCTGGAGATGGTGAAGTAATTGAAGGAATTGCAAGTGTTGATGAATCTGCTATTACAGGAGAGTCCGCACCAGTGATAAGAGAAAGTGGTGGAGATAGAAGTGCAGTAACTGGCGGAACAAAGGTATTAAGTGATCGTATCCTTGTTAAAATTACTGCTGAAGTTGGTAATAGTTTTTTAGACAGAATGATTTCCCTTGTTGAAGGAGCTACGAGACAAAAAACTCCAAACGAAATTGCACTTAGCATTGTATTATCTGGATTAACAATAATTTTTGTATTGGCTGTTATGACTTTGAAACCATTTTCAGATTATGCGAGTGCGGCTTCACATCAAGAATTAAATAATATAATTACAATTCCAGTTCTTGTTGCCTTACTGGTTTGTTTAATTCCAACTACAATTGGTGGATTATTAAGTGCAATTGGTATTTCAGGTATGGATAGATTAATTCGACGAAATGTTATTGCCACAAGCGGTAGGGCAGTTGAGGCAGCTGGTGATATTGATGTTCTCTTATTAGATAAAACTGGAACAATCACTTTAGGAAATCGAATGGCATCTCATTTTTTTCCAATGAAAGGTGTCAGTGAAATAAGACTTGCTGAAATCGCTCAGTTAACATCTTTAAGTGATGGCACAGCAGAGGGCCGATCAATTGTTATTTTAGCAAAAGAAAAATACAATTTACGAGGTGAAAATTATTTAAAAAGCGATGTTGAGTTTATTCCATTTTCAGCTCAAACAAGAATGAGTGGAGTAAATCTTAAAAGTGCTAATGGCCATCATCGAGAAATCAGAAAAGGCGCAAGTGATTCGATCAAAAAATATGTTAATGCCAATCATGGTAAAATTCCAAATGAACTAGATTCAATTGTAGAACAAGTTGCAAATTCTGGAGGAACCCCATTAGTCGTTGTAGATTCATTCGAAATTTTAGGTGTCATTCAACTTAAAGATGTTGTAAAAGGTGGAATTAAAGAAAGATTTTCTGAATTACGTAAAATGGGAATTAAAACAATTATGATCACTGGAGATAATCCATTAACTGCAGCAGCAATTGCTGCAGAAGCTGGCGTGGATGATTTTATGGCTCAAGCAACTCCTGAATCTAAACTAAAAAGAATTCGTGATGAACAGGCAAGTGGTCATCTTGTAGCAATGACAGGTGATGGAACAAATGATGCTCCTGCATTAGCACAAGCTGATGTTGGTGTTGCCATGAATACGGGAACTCAAGCGGCTCGTGAAGCAGGAAATATGGTAGATCTAGATTCAAACCCAACAAAACTTATTGAAATAGTAGAAATTGGTAAACAACTTTTGATGACAAGAGGTAGTCTTACAACATTTAGTATTGCAAATGATGTTGCAAAATACTTTGCAATACTACCGGCCCTATTTGGGACTTTATATTTAAGCGACCCATCGTTAAATAGAGGACCCTTAGGTGTTCTTAATGTAATGGGTTTACAAAGCCCTCAGAGCGCAATTTTAAGTGCTGTTATTTTTAATGCTTTGATAATTATAGCATTGATACCATTGGCTCTAAAGGGAGTAAAATATCAGGCTTTAAATGCTGATCAAATTTTAAAAAAGAACTTAATTATATATGGATTGGGTGGTTTGATAATTCCATTTGTAGGAATAAAACTAATAGATATTTTAATAACTTCAATTGGATTAGTTTAGGAGATTAAATGAAAAATTTAATTATTGCAGGTAAATTATTTTTTTTGATGACACTTATTACAGGTGTAATTTATCCGGCATCGATAACTTTATATTGTTATTTTTTTGTAAAAGAAAAATCGATAGGAAGCTTTATTGAAAAAAATGGAACGAAAATTGGTTCAGAATTAATTGCACAAAAATTTAATGATCCCAAATATTTTTGGAATCGTCCATCATCAATTGATTATAATCCGTTATTATCTGGAGCTAGTAATCTGAGTTTGACAAGTTTAGAGTTAAAAAATCAGGTTGACATAAGAAAACAACAATTACTAAAAGTTAATGAATTCGAAGTTAACAATAATGAAGTTTTAATTCCACAAGATTTGTTATTTGCAAGTGGAAGTGGATTAGATCCACATATTAGTCCTAAAGCTGCAATTTTTCAAGCAACTAGAGTTGCAAAAATTCGCAATATTAATATTTCTACAGTGTATAAAATTATAAATGATTTAACTGAATCTCCACAGTATGGTATATTTGGTGATCAGAGAATTAATACTTTAAAATTAAATTTTGCATTGGATAATTTAAAAAAATAACGCTTAAAAGTAGAGGCGGCAACGTGAGTAATAATGATCAACGTGTAAATCCTGATGCCCTTCTTGAGCTAATTAATACTGAAGATCAAAATAGAAATAAAGGAAAATTGCGTCTTTTTCTTGGTATGTCAGCAGGAGTTGGTAAAACTTTTTCAATGTTGAAAGCTGCTCATCAAAAAATGGAAGAGGGTGTTGATGTTATAATTGGAGTTGTTGAAACACATGGTCGTTTAGAAACAGCAGCTCTTTTAAATGGTCTAAAAATTGTACCTCGGAAAAAAATAAATTATCGAAATACTGAGTTAGAAGAAATGGATCTCGATACGATTTTAAAATTAAAGCCTACTTTGGTAATAATAGACGAGCTTGCACATACAAATGCACCTGGGTCTCGACACCCTAAACGATATCAAGATGTCATAGAAATATTAGAAGCAGGGATAGATGTTTTTACCGCACTAAATGTACAACATTTAGAAAGTAGAAAAGACAGTGTCGAACAAATTACAGGCATTAATATTAGAGAAACTGTACCTGATAGTATTTTAGAAAGAGCCAGTCTTGTTGAGCTGGTCGATATTGCACCTACTGAATTATTAAAAAGACTCAATGAAGGAAAAATTTATCTAGGAGAAAAGGCACTTCATGCCGCGGACAATTTTTTTAAAGAAGACAAGTTAACAGCACTCAGAGAAATTGCATTGCGAATGACAGCTGAAAGAGTTGATCAAGATCTACAAAAATTTTCAATCTCCAGGGACGAAAAACCTTGGCAAGCAAATGAAAGATTATTAGTTGCGGTATCTCATAGTCCATATTCAGAAAAAGTAATTCGAGCTACACGCAGGCTGGCTTATAATTTGGAGGCTCCTTGGATAGCATTACATGTTAATAATGGTTTAACTTTAACCAATGAAGATCAAATTCAACTGCAAAAAAATCTTAACCTATCAAGAGAATTAAAAGCGGAAGTTATTAATACCTCTGATACAGATATTGCAACTGCGATCAAGCGTATATCAAGGCAAAAAAATGTTACTCAAGTCATTGTTGGTCGTCCAACTCGTCGATGGTTTCGAGATGTGATAGAAGGAGGATCATTACTTGAGAGGCTAGTCAAAGAAAGTCAAGAGGTAGATGTTCATGTTGTAAAACATGATAATATTCAAAATTTTAGACCTACATTAAAGGATGAAATCTCACTTTATCATACTAAAACTGATTGGATAAAATATTATTATTTAGTTTGGTATTTTATTGTAATAACAATATTTGGATTATTTGTTGAATCGTATATTGGATATCGAGCTGTTGGGTTTATTTTTTTACTTGCAGTTGTTTTAACAAGTTTATGGGAAAGTATCGCAATAGTTTTATTTTCTGCAACCTTGAGTGCACTCATTTGGAATATTGGCTTTATTCCACCTCGATTTACATTTGTTATTACCACGGCTGATGACTTTATGCTTTGTGTATCATATTTTGTAGTCGCGCTAATAACAGGTCTTTTAACAAATCGAATCAGAGTGAGAGAAAAGTTAATAAGAGAGCGAGAAGAAAAAACAAATTTAATGAATCAAGTGCTTCAGCATATTTCATCCAGTCAAAACAAAAGTGAATTTATTTCTAAAGTTTGCTTCCTTGTTTCAAGTTATTTTTTAGGGAAAGTATCTGTTGTTTTAAAATCTAAACAAGGAGAACTTCAGTTTGAAAAAGCTTTAGGATTAGAACAATTAGATGAACGAGAAAAAGCTGTTGCAATATGGTCCTTTCAAAATCAAAAAAATGCAGGTTGGGCAACTGAAACTTTGGGACAAGCACGAGCTTTATATGTTCCTTTAAAAGGAGTTTCAGAATCCATTGGAGTTTTAATTTATCGACCAGATCGAAAAATTAATAAATTAACTGTTGATCAAAAAGAATTATTATTATCTGTGGCTACTCAACTGGGGATATCTATTGAAAGACATTTTTTAAGTCAACGATTACAAGAAGCAATAAGATTAAAAGATTCAGAATTGTTACATCAGACTTTGTTAAATTCTATTTCCCATGAGATGAGAACTCCATTAACTTCAATTTTAGGAGTAGCTTCTGCAATTGAAAAAAAAGCATTTACAGATAATTCACTTAAAGAGATTTCAGAAAGTTTAAATTATGCTGGCGACCGTTTAAACCATGTCGTAGAAAATTTATTAGACATGAGTAGATTAAATTCAGGTTATTTAGGATTAAAACTAGAATGGCATGATTTAATGGATTTAATAGGGGTGGTTCTTAAAAAATTAGAAAGAACATTGCGCGGACGTAAAGTTAAAATTTTAATTCCAGATAATTTTGGATTATTACATATTGATTTTAGGTTATTTGAACATGCAATTTCAAATTTAATATTAAATGCGATTCAATACGCCGGTGAAAATTGTAATATCGAAATTAATGTTACAGAATTAAATAATAAAATTTATATAAATGTCATTGATGATGGACCAGGGATTCCTGAAGCTGGTCGTAGCCAACTTTTTGAAAAATTTTATCGTGTACCAGGTACACCAGCTGGGGGTACCGGTCTTGGACTTTCAATAGTGAAAGGAATTATTGAGCTTCATAAAGGCAAAGTAAGTTATGAAGCAAATAATGAAAAAGGTGGTTCGAAATTTATTATTGAATTACCTCAATTAATAACTCCACCAATATCAACAGAAGATTCAATATGAGTAAGAAAGAAGTTATTCGTATATTAATTATTGATGATGAGAAATCCATTCGGGATACTTTAAAACTTGGGCTTAAATCAGAAGAATACAAAATCGAAGAAGCAATAAATGGAAATATTGGATTAGAAAAAGTAAAAAGTTGTCATCCCAATTTAATTATTTTGGATTTAGGTTTACCAGATAAATCTGGCTTGGAAATTTTGCGTGAATTAAGAACTTGGACAAATATTCCTGTAATTATTTTAACAGTTACAGATGATGAGCTTACAAAAGTAAAATTATTAGATGCTGGAGCTGATGATTTTTTAACAAAGCCCTTTGGTATTTCAGAACTTTCAGCTCGAATACGAGTTGCTATTAGACATGGTGGAAAAATAGAAGCAACTCCAATTTTTGAATCTGGAGACTTAAAAATAGATTTAAACAATCGTTTAGTAATTGTAAGTGGAGTAGAAATCAAATTAACAAAAACTGAATTTGAACTTTTACAAAGGTTAGTGAGAGAAGCTGGTAAAATAATTCCACAAGCAAAACTTCTTAAAGAAATTTGGGGAAGTATTGCTCAGGAAGAAACACATTATTTAAGAATATATATTAAACAACTGAGAAAAAAAATTGAAAAGAACCCATCTGAGCCAATTCATATTATAACTGAACCTGGTGTTGGTTACAGACTTATATAGGTTTTGAATTTTCAATGACTAAAAAGAATAGCAGCAATTCCAGATAACATAACGACTGCCGCACTTATTATTGGAGCCTTAGAGGATATCCAGTTAAATTTACCGGAACCTTGTAGCTTACTCAAACCTGCAACAACAATTAACCCGATTCCAACTAAGGTTATAGCTAATCCAATACTGAAGCCTGCAACAGCTAACAACCCCGATCCTAATTGACCAATAGAGAGAGCTAGTAGCATCACAGATATCGAGGCGGGGCAGGGGATCATTCCCCCAGCTGCACCAAAAGTTATTATTTGCCATAGAGTAGGGCGCATTCCTTTTTTAGCATACTCAGGAATACTTGCTGCATGAGCTCGTTCATGTTCATCAAGTAAGTGTTGTTCATGCATTTCAAACGGAATTATCTCGTTTTTATTTTCTTGTGATATTTCAAATTCAGCCGAAAACTCATGGGGCTCAGAAGGTGCAATGTCACTGAGATATTCTAGTGAATTTAATTTATTTAATTTTAATACTTCTAACCCTTCGGGACGATTTATTATTACTTTGAAGTTTAAATTTTGAATTTCTTTTTTTGATGTAAACTTTATTCGTTTGCCTTCATTTGTATTTATTATTTCAAGTATTCCAGAAATTAGGGAATTTGTAATTAATATGGGTTCTGCATGACTATGGTGATGAAGATGATGATGAGTTTGGTGTCGCAAATGAATAATTCGTTTAACCATGAGCCATGCTCCCAATAGTACAACAATAATACCAGACCCAATTTGTAACCAATGAGTAATATCCTGAGTGAAAGTTTCTTTCCCAACCCACAATGCGACGACGGAAATTGCAATCACCACTATACTATGAGTGAGAGCCACAGATAGCCCTAGGAAAAAGGCGTCTCGTTTTGTTCCTTTAATACCGATCAAGTAGGCAGCAGTTAGTGTTTTTGCGTGACCGGGTTCTAGTGCATGTAGAGCACCTAATAATAATGCTGTTGGAAAGTACATCCAAGAAAGCGGATTTTCATATAAAGGATTCATTTTTTCTCATTTCAAAAAACTTTTTAAAATTTTGATAAGGTCTTCACCTGATTCTGCAGCAGTTTTTTTATTTTCGGCTTTAACGATATGCTCTCGAATATGATCTTCTACTAGCTCTGTCATAAGTCCATTCATAGCTCCACGGCACGAAGATAAAAGCTGCATATTTTGATAACAGTCTTGATTGGATTCTAGTGCTTTAATGAAAGCCTCAAGCTGACCTTTAATTCTATTTACACGATTTATGATTTTTACTTTATCTTTTAATGTATGGGCCAAAGGTCAATCCTCATATAATATAGGGGGGTATAGTATATTTAAAGTTAGTAGATATTTATTATTTGATCAAGAATTTTCTTGCGCTAGAAATTACAATATTTTAGAGTTTCAAAAATTAGGGAGATGTAACAGCATGGACGCAATTTTAAATTCATTTTTATTAGTATTTGTAAGTGAAATGGGAGATAAAACTCAATTACTTGCTCTTATTCTAGCTGCAAAATTTAGAAAACCTTGGCCCATCATGTTTGGAATATTAGGAGCAACTTTACTTAATCATGCAATTGCAAGTTACGCAGGATCATTTGTTACACAATATATATCACCCATTATTTTAAAATGGATACTAGCAAGTACTTTTATTGGTTTTGGACTATGGATGCTTATTCCAGATAAAGATGATGGACTTAATAATGAATACAAGTGGGGTCCATTTCTTACAACTTTAGTTGCATTCTTTTTTGCAGAAATGGGAGATAAAACTCAGCTTGCTACAGTAGCATTAGGCGCAAAATACTCAGCACCTTTAATGGTAACAATTGGTACTACAATGGGCATGATTGGTGCTGATGGACTAGCTGTATTCTTTGGACATAGATTTACGAATAAGGTGCCAATGAAGCTTATTCATCGCATTTCAAGCGCAATTTTTATCCTTTTTGGAATTGGAATTATTTTCGGATTTTGAAGACATTTTTTTTAAAAGTAAATAGGAAAAATTAAATGGCAAGCAGCTATTTTCTATTAAGATTTTGAGAATATTTACCAAATCCACCTTTGCATACAATCCTTCTAATGAGAGAATTCGAGCACTAGTTGCAGTCCTGATTAAATTTGTATCGATATTTACTCTATCCCCAATCTTAATATTCGGGGTTGCTAGCTTTAATACCCCTGTCCTTATTTCATAAAGAAAGCTAATCAAAATAAAAATCGAATACCAGAATCCTATTCACTTAATGAAGAGCATCGAGTGGAAGATTGCAAGAATTGATTATTTAAGACTTTCTAAGCTTAGAAAGCTTGAAGGTCGGAATAGATTAAATGATTCTGAGTATATGTATCTTCCATTAATTTCTTTAATGTTTGGCAAGGATAAAACATTTCAACTGGTTTTAAATACTATTTCAGATAACTTAATTTAAGAAAAGATTTTAAATTTAGTTTTAAAATATAATCTTTCTGAAAATGCTCTAATAAAATGTGAAAATAAGCTAACCTGATTCAAGGTTCACTTTTCAATCGAAAGTTATGCGCTTCACATTATTGGAAAGTGCAGCGGAAGCCGACACCGCCGTACAGGTCCGTCGGAACAAAGTTCAAAAACACGCCGAAAACGCCCGAGAACGTACCATGGCCCCAGCCCCCACCACGAAGGACGGCGCCGACATTGTAATAAACAAAGCCATAACCCAATCCGCCATATTGACCTGTGTTGAGCGAACTATAATTTCCAGAAGGTCCAAACAGATATTTGGCATTTCCAGTCAGTCCACCAACTGTTCCAGTGATTCCATTTGAACTTAAGAGTTGCGAAAACCAATTATCTGTTTCAAACGTCGTTGTATTGTTATCTTTTACCCATTCATTTACGTTTCCAGCCATATCCCAAATAACCTCACCATTAGACAATGTGAAGGTTCTACGTTGCTCTTTACCACTACCCCAGGTTTCACCAGAATTATTTCCAGTTTGATCGTAACCATCATTAAAATTAGTTACTGACAACGATGATGCCGAGTTATTATCAGAATGGCCTCGATACATCATTTCTGTACCAACAACCCCACTCGTCCAATTAGATGCTGTTAATTCTGCATCCTGTGCGATAGTCTGCCATTGGACATTGGATATAAGGTCATAGCCTGCACCTATATTTTGACAAGCTTCAACAGCTCCTTGGCCAGTTGCTGAGCCATTTTCACCGCGTTTAATGTAAACCCATGGTTTACCACTTGGGTCAGATACAGCGACATACTTAGCTCTCTCTGCTGGCGTTTCATAATCAGTATCATAATTGAGTGTATTAGTAAC
>SXGU01154367.1_pt1 | contig 20641 bp, 16 predicted proteins | sample 3174531 | NCBI WGS metagenome assembly SXGU01 (sample SAMN11356863, study PRJNA531348) | freshwater metagenome | isolation source: freshwater sample F1-140 | place: China: Fuxian Lake, Yuxi | collected 2017-12-25 | reverse complement strand
CGACACGAAAGTCTTTCAATCGGCATTGATGCCGAGATGCTGTCCCGTGTTACCCCAGAGATCCCCGATCGAATTCTTGTGGCATCAGAACTCGAGTGGATTTCTAAGAACCGCGGTCCGGGCGAGACGCACTGGCCAGCCATGTTTTTTAGCGCGAAAGAAAGCTTCTACAAATTGCAACGCCCTCTAACCGGAGAGTTCTTGGAATTCCACGAAGTTCAGATCCACGTCATCCCAAACCAACGACGATTCACGGTCAATACGCTCCGCCGCACCTTCGATTGCCTGGGCGACCTCTCGCAAATCCAGGGGCGTTATCAGATATTGCAGGACAAAATCTTCACCGCGATGTGGCTGCCGAGGTCCTGATAAATTCCTCGTGCTTGCGTCCCAGCACCTATGAAGTGGCATCCAGAAAGCTCTCAAGCAGAATCGCTGCTGCTGCTGCGTCGACCTTTTCTTTCCGCCCGGACCGTCTCACCCCCGCATCGATCAGTTGGCGGTTCGCCTGGGCGGATGTCAACCGTTCGTCCCAAGTCCGTATGGGAACTGACGTGTGCTGACGAAGAACCTCGACAAAAACCTTCACCTTCTTAGCAGCATCACCGTAACTGCCATCCATGTTCCGGGGCATGCCGACAATGATTTGTTCCACGCCACGCTCCGCGATGAGCTGCCCCAAGCGCGCCAAGAACTTGTCCTGAGGATCCGCAGGAATGAATTCCAGCGGTGTGGCGATCATTCCTAAAGGATCGCTGCAAGCGACGCCAATACGAACCGTACCATGATCCAGGGCGAGAACTCGCATGGGGGATTCAGGGTTGTCTAGAGCAGGGAAGCTGAATCGACATCCAGCAGCAGATCACAGTGCGACTGTTGGCGTAAAAAGGAGGCCGGGCAACTGATGGAAACCGGGCCCTGCAACGCGTTCTTGATCGGAATTGCTTTCCGTTTCTCAGGCGCCACACAAACCATCTTTCGCGGGGCACAGAGTGCGGGAATGGTCAATGTAAACGCATACGGAGGTACTGCTTCGAGGCTCGAAAAGTGTCCTTCCCGGACCTGCTGCATTTTACATTCCTCGTCCAACTTCACGAGTTTAATCCAGTGCGGATCATCGAATCGTGCCACCGGCGGATCATTGAACGCCAGATGGCCATTCTCCCCGACACCGAGGCAAACGAGATCGATCGGCTGCGCCTTCAGAAGTGAGGTGTACCGAGCGCATTCATCCAGCGGCAAGTCCGCATCGCCGGCGATGTAGTGGAACACTTTGGGCTTCACCAAGGACTCGACTCGCTCGCGAAGATAATGACGAAAACAAGCCGGATTATCCGCTCGTATCCCGAGGTACTCATCCATGTGGAACAGGGTGATTTTGGACCAATCCAGCCTTCCCGCATCTACCAATCGCTTCAGGAAACGAATCTGGGAATTGCCCGTTGCAAGAATCACCGCGGCACTGCCCTGGCGCTCCAACGTCTCCAACAGGTAGGCGTGCACGTGCGCCGCCACCGCAACCGACATGTCGTCGTTGCTTGCAAAAACATGAACGCGAAGCTTGTCGGCCTGAAATGATCGCAACGGCGCAGGTATAAACGTCGAACTCATCGTAAAATGGCAGTGTGGTCTTGAAATCTCACGACTGGCAAGCCCTGGAAAAACTGAATCATGACTGGGGGCGCATCTCCGAGTTGCCGGCGCCTTTGGAGCGCGGTGGCCCCCCACCGCTTTTGGGGAATTCCCAGGACGACCGAGCTTTAAATGTCGGCAACTCGGAGATGCGCCCAATGACTAGGCGAGGCCACCTCAGGAATAACGGTTGTCCCATACAGCCGCCCCATGAATGACTCAATGTGCCGCCCTTAATGCCGGAATCAGGACGGTCGAAATGGCATGGTGAGAGATCATGTGACTGGGTGCCACTCGGTCGATCACCAACCGAAAGCTCCCTGAACCCAGCTGCTGAAGTCGCGATTGTACACGGACTTCATACCCTTTCATGGCGGTCTCATAGGGTTCACCCACGGTCGACACATCATGCTGCCGCTCACCAAAGCAACAATCGTCCCGACGAACCAGGATCTGGATTTGCCGCCGGCGTTTGCCGCTGGATCCCATGACATAAAGATCTGGGTAGCCCGCTAATCGATAAAACCCGGATTCGTATTGCTCCAGGTCGCCAACCGACCCACCACTGCGAAGGTACAGCGGAATGGTTCCAGCCACCGGCACACTGCACTCAATACGAGCATCCAGCGCAGCATAAACGGTCGTCGTCCAACCACCGCCAGACAGCCCCGTCATGTGGAACCGACGGTATTTGGGAAAACTTCCCGCACTGGATTGCGTCTGAAGATAATTCAGACTGAGCGCCGTAGGTTCAAGGAAGTACTTGATGGCGCTGCCACGGCTAGGTTGGTTGGGTTGGACAAACAGGGTATCGTGTCCACCCGTGCAATCGCCTGGCCGCATATGTGGCATGAAGACTCCCAGGACACCGTAGCCCTCACGCAGCAGCCCGTGGATAGTTCGCTGCAATCCATAGCCAGTTTCCGATGGACCAGCGTCATCGTCGAATGTGCAACTGTGTCCATGATGCACCACGACCAATTGTCGGTTTGGCTTGGCGGCAATAAAGTGATAGGCCAACCCCTGAAGCCCCGGCGCCATGGAAAAGCGAAATTCGTCGACGCGTCGGAGATGCGTGAGGTGTTGAACAGGCGACGGAATATTGGTCAGGACCGTGGTGGGAAACCGAAGCGAGGGGAAACCGTCTGTGCCCCAAACGTAATCGATCAATTGGCGTCGTTTGGCCTCCAAATCGCCGGCGTTTTGAATCGTGATGGTCCGATCGTCAATCAGTTCCGGCGCCGCACCACGACCCGAAACTAATGCCAAGCCAATCAGCCATCCCAGACAGAGGAAGCGCCCCGACACTCGTGACTTGCCCCTGGATGCACTCAGCCATTTTGGAATCATTCGCAAGGTCATTAGGTTCCCTGACTCATTCACTTCACTAACCAACGTCTCAAATCCTGACAAACTTCAGTACCATTTTTTCCAAGAATTCGCCCTGGGGTTGCCCCTCACATCCGCTGATGGAACAGTTCCCGGCGCACCACGAATCACTGGTCTCAGATCGTGGGCCAAAAACCCACCTTCCTTTTGGTTTCCCACCTGCCAAAATATTGTCACACTGGCCACTCACCGGCATGCACGTGCTACCGCAATTTCAGGTTCACGCCCAGTGGTTCCTAAGAGCCGCCCTCCTCGCGGGATGCGCGATTGCGGTCGGCTGTCGACGTCCTCCGGACACGGGTGTTCGCAGCCGCGAAACGACCGTCGTTCCAGTGACTCAAGTGGGGTTACAACCCATGGATCGCTCGTTTCAAACGTTGGGCACCCTCCAGGCGATGGATCGCGCCACGTTAAGCATCAAAACCACCGGGCGCTTGCGACTGCTTCAGGTCGATGTCGGCAGCCCGGTTCGAGCCGGGGATATCCTCGCCCAGGTGGAACCTCGAGATTACGAGCTCCGTCTCAAACAATCGGCAGCCCTTCTGGCTCAAGGTCGGGCGCGACTGGGTTTGCCAGTGGAAGGTGATGACGATCGGGTGGAATTCGAGGCACTCAATACGGTCCGTGAGGCAAAAGCACTCCTCGAAGAATCCTCAAAAAGCCTCGAACGGATCCAAAAGTTGGTCTCGCAAAAAATCGCATCGGAAACAGAGTTCGAACGGGCGAGCACCGAGTACCAAGTGACCTTCAATCGCTACAACGACGCCATACAAGATGCGCGAGAAAGGCAGGCGATACTGGCACAACGCCGCGCCGAATTCGAAATCGCGAAGCAACAGCTATCAGACACCTCCCTTCGAGCACCCTTCGACGGCATCGTCCAGGAGCGCCTGACCAATGTTGGAGAATATTTGACCTCGGGAAGCCCTGTCTTGAGTGTGGTTCGGGTGGATCCACTCCGCCTGCGGTTGGAGATTCCCGAGCGCCAGTCGCTCTCGGTCCGACCCGGGTTGTCCGTGAAGATGAACGTCGAGGGAGACACCAACGAGTATTTCGGACGTTTGCTGAGGGTTTCACCCGCGTTGGATGCCAAAACCAGAATGTTGATTGCCGAGGCAGAGTTCCGAAACCCAGGAGGCCTGCGACCCGGAGCGCTGGCCCGAGCCCAAGTGCTGGTGGCGGAGTCTGTTCCCACATTGGCGATCCCAACCGACGCCGTCATTACGTTCGCCGGGGTCGAAAAAATCTTCCTCGCCCTGACGAACCGAGCGGTGGAGCGACAAATCACTACCGGACGCCGAGTGAGTGGCTGGGTGGAAGTGCTTTCCGGCCTCAAATCAGGCGACACACTCATTCTCCGTCCCGAAGGGCTTCAATCTGGTGACCCTATTCAGGGGAAGACCGGTGAACAGACCTTGCCTCCAGCGCCAAAAAAAGCGGGTAAGAATTCCTAAGCTCAATGCAGGCACTCGCTGATACTTGCATTCGACGGCCGGTCTTCGCGTTGATGTTGGTGATGGCGCTGGTCGTGGTCGGCGCCACCAGTTACACCCGGTTGGGAGTGGACCGCCTGCCGTCGGTGGATCTCCCTACTGTCCGTATTAGTACCGCCCTACCAGGTGCGTCACCCGCAGAGGTCGAGTCTCAAATCGCGCGACCCATCGAGGAGGTCGTCAACACCGTGGAAGGCATCAGTGAGCTCCGGTCGATCTCAATGCAGGGGAATTCGATGTTATTGGTGACTTTCGAGTTGAACCGCAACATCGACTCCGCCGCTCAAGACGTTCGGGACCGCGTCGCCACCGTCATCCGGAAACTGCCCCGTGAAGTCCAACCTCCAATCATTTCCAAGTTCGACAACGACCAATCTCCAGTTCTGACGCTCTCCCTCTCTGGAGATCGCTCGCTCCGAGAGTTGACCGAACTCGCCGATAAAATGGTGAAGGTCCAGATCGAACGTGCGAGCGGTGTGGGTGGCGTCACGATCGCCGGTGGCGCGGAACGATCCATCAATCTCTGGCTGGATGCGGACCGACTGGCAGCTTATGGACTGCCAGTTACGGCGGTTCGCGAAGCATTGAACCGGCAGAACGTCGATATCCCCGGCGGTAACATTACAGACCCGATCCGCGAACAAGCCTTGCGCACGCTCGGGCGATTCACGGCGGCCAAGGAATTCAACGAATTAGTCATCGCAACCCGCCAAGGCTCCCCTATCCGCCTTAAGGATGTTGGTCATGCGGAAGACGGCAACAAGGAGCAGCGATCCTTTTCAAGACTCAATGGGCAACCAACAGTCATCTTGGAGGTTCGCCGTCAGTCTGGAGCCAATACCGTGGCTGTAATCGAAGCCGTCAAATCACGGCTTCCATTCCTGCAAAACCAACTCCCTTCGGACATTCAGTTCGAAATAATTCGAGATCAATCGCGCTACATTCATCAGGCACTCCACGAAATTAATGTCCACCTCGTGCTCGGCAGCCTGCTCGCCTGCGGCGTCGTTCTCTTGTTCATGCGCGATTGGCGATCCACCATCATTGCGGCTGTCGCCATTCCGACATCAGTGATCGCTACCTTTGGAATGATGTGGGCTCTTAACTTCACCCTGAACAGCGTCACCATGCTGGCCCTGGTTCTCATGGTGGGCATTGTGATCGACGATGCCATTGTCGTATTGGAAAACATCTTCCGATTCATCGAGGAACGCGGGTTGTCACCCTTCCAGGCCGCCCGGGAAGCCACCGCCGAGATCGGCCTCGCGGTCATGGCAACCACCTTCAGTCTCGTCGTGATCTTTGTGCCGGTCTCCTTCATGTCCAGCATCTCCGGCCGGTTCCTTTTCCAATTCGGTATCACCGCCGCTGTCGCCGTACTAGTCAGCCTGCTGGTCTCCTTCACACTCACCCCGATGATGAGCGCTCGGTTGCTTCGCCGAAAACGGTTTCAAGCAACGGACCGAGCATCTCACACCGGCTTTTACTCAAGCCTTGTGGCGAAATACCTCAGCTTGCTGCGATGGTCGTTGCGCCATCGCAGTTGGGTGGCCCTCGGCGCAATCGCCATCATGCTCACTTCGATACCGCTCTATCGCGTCGTGAAGCAAGAGTACATCCCGACCGACATTGATGAGGGCGAATTCGAGGTGAATGTGACCGGGGCTGAAGCCACAAGCGTCACCTCAATGAACGAAGCAATGAAGGCCATTGAAGCCGAAATCTTGAACGTTCCAGGAGTCCAACTGGTGCTGGCGACAACCGGCGGTGGCTTCATCAACTCGGCCAATCGAGGAGAATGCTACCTGCGCCTTGTTCCCTTCGAACAACGCCGGTTTACTCTCCCGCGCCTCTTGAAGGAAACGGTGAGGTTCCAACCCTGGAAAGCGTTCGAAGGCAACCGAACTCAACGGGAGGTGATGCAGCAGATTCGCCAAAAACTCCGCAAGTTTGGCCTCCGTACCACCATTAGCAACATCGCTTCGTTTAACTTCGGTGGCTCGAGATATGATATCGATTTTGCGTTCCTCGGCCCGGAACTCGAACGACTTTCAGGGTTCGCCAACGCCCTCCGGGAACGAGCACCGCAACTGGGACTCCTAGACGCCGATACGACCCTGAAACTCGATAAACCTGAGGTTCAAGTCGCCATCGACCGGGACCGGGCCGCTGCCCTCAATGTGTCGACAGCGGATATTGCTGAAGCACTGCGACTGATGGTCGGGGGCGATGACGAAGTCTCGAGATTCAGAGACCCCGCCACGAATGAGGATTACGACGTCACCATTCGGCTAGCGACACAGGATCGTAATGATCGGGAAAAAATCTCCCAGTTGTTTGTGCCCGACCGCGAAGGGCGCTTGGTGCGTCTCGATAATTTGGTCAAAATGGCGCCCACCCAAACGGCCTCGCGCATCGATCGTCTGGATCGCCAACGGCAGGTGAGTCTTCGAGGCGGCGTCGCACCAGGGTTTGCCTTGGCCGACCGTATCGATGCGCTGAAATCTGCCGCAGCCGAACTCAATCTGCCAGCGGGATACACCACCCGAGTCGCCGGACGAGGACGGGAACTGGACCGGACATTTCATGAGTTTCTATGGGCGTTCGCGTTGTCTGTGGTGTTCATGTACATGATCCTGGCCGCCCAATACGAAAGTCTCATTCACCCACTCACGATCCTCCTATCCCTCCCGCTCTCGGTGCCGTTCGCGTTTTTTTCGCTATGGGCTACCAACAGCACACTCAATCTTTATTCAGCCCTAGGCCTTTTGGTTCTCTTTGGCGTCGTGAAGAAGAATGCGATTCTCCAAATCGATCATATGAACCACCTCCGATCCAAGGGCCAAGATCGATTCGACGCCATACTCCAGGCAAATCGCGATCGGTTGCGACCGATTCTCATGACGACTCTGGCCCTGGTCGCCGGCATGATGCCCCTCGCTCTCGCCAATGGACCCGGCGCGGATGAACGACGGTCCATCGCCATCGTGGTCATCGGAGGCCAATCCCTCGCACTACTGCTCACACTGATTGTCACTCCGGTGGCTTATTCCTGGCTGGACGATCTCGGCGCGTGGATTCTTCGACACGGCAAAGCTCGGTGGCATCCTCCCTCGAACTCATTACAAGAGGGGTCGATCGGCGCGAAATGAAGAGGAGCCACACCCACTATGGCTGAAAATGGCCAGACAATTTCAATTCTGTAAATTGTCGGATTCTTCGAAATAGGGTAGACGTTGAACGTGCACCCTCGAAACAGACTCGCAGCTTGGATCGGATGGTGGGTGGGTATCCAAACCTGGACCTTAGCTCCCGCGGCGGCTCCCACAGCGGCATCGCCTTCCTTTTCGAGGGAAGTCCTGCCAGTCCTATCAGAATTCTGTTACCCCTGTCATGGCCCGGATGAAAAGGCCCGCAAAGCAGGTCTGCGCCTCGATACGGCAGACTCTGCCTTCCTAAAGGCAGAGTCTGGAAAGGCAGCGATTCTCCCCGGCAAAAGCCACGAAAGTGAATTAATCCGCCGAATTGAGACTCAGGATCCCGACGATGTCATGCCCCCGCCACGGCTCAAGAAGAGCCTGTCGTTGGAGCAGATCAACACGTTGCGCCAATGGATCGATGCCGGCGCGGTTTGGGGCAAACACTGGGCATTTGAACCCCCTATTCGCACTTCCGCTCACAGGATTCAAGACTCCGGTTGGGCTCGTAATGAACTGGATCGATTGGTGCTCCAATCCTTGGAGTCCTCTCACCTAAAGCCCGCGCCGGAAGCCGCGCGTCAGATACTAATCCGCCGCGTGACGTTGGACTTGACGGGGCTACCGCCAACGCCCACCGAAGTCGACAGCTTCGTCAACGACACGCGCCCGGAGGCCTACGAACGCCTCGTGGATCGTTTACTGGGTTCCCGCCATTATGGGGAACGCATGGCTTGGGATTGGCTGGAGGTGGCCCGCTACGCAGATTCAAACGGGTACCAGGGCGACTCCGATCGAACCATGTGGCCCTGGCGAGATTGGGTGGTCTCGGCCTTCAATAACAACCTCCCGTTCGATCAGTTCACTCTCTGGCAACTCGCGGGAGACTTGCTTCCCAATGCCAACCAGGAACAAACCATCGCCACCGGGTTTTGTCGGAATCACATGATCAATGGCGAGGGAGGTCGAATCGCCGAAGAGAACCGAATCGACTATGTCATGGACATGACGGAGACGGTGGGAACCGCTTGGCTCGGATTGACGCTCACCTGTGCGCGCTGTCATGACCACAAGTACGATCCGATCAGCCAGCGAGATTATTTCGGCCTGTTTGCCGCCTTCAATCAAACACCGGTCACAGGCGCAGACGGCAACCCGCAAGCGGCTCCAAACCTGGAACTTCCAAGCGAGACTCAGTCGACCGAACGAACCCTGCTACAATCACTCCACAAGGAGGCTTCCCAGCGGTTGGAGATGGCGGAGATTCAGAAGTTCCCGCGCGCCGACAACCAACCCATTAAGACCTCAGAAAAATTTCAAGAATTGCCCAAAGAGATCCAAGAACATTTGGCCATCGCGCCTGATCAACGCGATTCGGGGCGTTTGGACAAGCTGGCGGCACATTGGAAAAATTCAGACGCCGTTTACACGGGACTCTTGGCAGATCTGAAGGGCATCCGAGACCGCCAATCCCGTCTCAATAGCGCGATCCCCAAGGCAATGATCATGCAGGATCGCAAAGAACAGCGCGAGACGTTTATGCTCGTTCGCGGCCTCTACAATAAAACCTCCGAGAAGGTTGATTATCGGTTGCCAGCGGTTTTTTCCCATCCAACGCACTCTGCTCAACAGAATCGACTGGGACTGGCCCAGTGGCTGGTGTCACCCGCAAATCCCCTGACTGCGCGAGTCGTCGTGAATCGGTTTTGGTCTCAATTCTTCGGAATCGGACTGGTTAAAACTCCTGAAGACTTTGGAGCCCAGGGCGAAAAACCATCGCATCCAGAGCTCCTGGATTGGCTGGCATCCGAGTTCATCGAGTCCGGTTGGGACGTCAAACACTTGTGCCGATTGATCGCGACCAGTGCCACCTACAGGCAATCCTCTGCCGGGGATCCCAGCCTCTACGAGCGCGATCCGCAAAACCGATTGCTCGCACGGGGTCCACGATTTCGAATGCCATCCTGGATGATCCGTGACCAAGCGCTCGCTGCATCAGGCTTGCTGGTGGACAAAACCGGCGGCGCCCCGGTTAAATCCTATCAGCCATCCGGCGTTTGGGAAGAGGCCACATTTGGCAACAAACGCTACACCCAAGACCACGGAGACAACCTGTACCGACGCAGTGTTTACACGTTCTGGCGCCGAATTGTTGGTCCCACCGTCTTTTTTGACGCGACCCCTCGACAGGTTTGCAATGTCAAACCACCTCGCACCAACACGCCATTGCACGCTCTGACCACCCTCAATGACATCACTTATGTCGAGGCTTCTCGCGCCCTCGCCACTTTAATTCTGCAACAAGCCAGGACCCCGGCGGAACGTGTGGATCTCGCGTATCGTCGACTCCTTTGTCGGGTCCCAACATCCAAGGAACGCCGTGTCTTTCTAAACGCCATTCTGCGCTACACTCGCCGATTCGAGCAGGACCCAACAGCTGCCGACTCGTTGCTGGAGGCCGGTGAATCCAGACGCGATAGGACCGTTCCCAGCGCCGAACTTGCCGCCTATACGGTCGTTTGCAGCACGCTTTTTAACCTCGACGAAACCCTCACCAAAGAATAGCGACCATGGATCCCCGACTTGAACGCCATCTCCACCTGACTCGCCGGGAATTCTTTAGCCGCTCCGCCACGGGCCTCGGAACCGCCGCTCTGGCAACACTCTTGGGACGAGAAAGCCGTGGACACGCTGCCGGGAGCCAACCGCCAGTACCGGGTGGTCGCATTCCTGGGCTCCCAAGCCTCCCACACATGGCTCCGAAGGCAAAACGGGTGATCTACCTGTTTCAGAATGGCGCCCCCACCCATGTGGAATTGTTCGACTTTAAACCCCGTCTCCTGGCCGAGCACGGAAAGCCCGTCCCCGACAGTTATATCGGCGGGAAAAGATTCAGCACAATGACGGGAAAAGCGGATGGAAAACTCCTGCTCGGCCCGATCGAACCGTTTCGACAACATGGAAAATCCGGCGCTTGGGTCAGCTCACTCATGCCGTACACCGCCGCAGTCTCGGATGAGTTATGCTTCGTCAAAAGCATGCACACCGATGCCGTGAACCACGCCCCAGCCATTTCCCTGCTGCTCAGCGGTGCTCAGATTCCTGGCCGCGCCACTCTCGGTTCCTGGTTGAGCTACGGATTGGGATGCGAGACCGATAGTCTGCCGGCATTCGTGGTCATGACCTCCGTCAGCAAAGGCACCACGTGTGGACAGATCTTTTACGATTTTTATTGGAGCGCCGGGTTTCTGCCATCCCGTTATCAGGGGGTCAAGTTCCGTGCCAGCGGAGAGCCGGTTCTTTACGTAAACAGTCCCACAGGACTGGACCGAGCCGTCCGCCGCGAAATGTTGGATGACCTGGCCCAGCTCAATGCCATAAAGCAGAGGGAATTTGCGGATCCTGAAATCGCCACACGAGTGGCTCAATACGAAATGGCATTTCGTATGCAAGCCAGCGTGCCGGAATTGGCGGACATCTCCAATGAACCCCAACATATCCTGGACCTCTATGGCCCTCAGGTTCGTGAGCCCGGGACCTACGCCTATCATTGCCTCATGGCGCGACGGTTGATCGAACGAGGTGTGAGATTCGTCCAACTGATGCATGCCGGCTGGGACCAACACCGAAGCATCACCACCGAGCTTTACACCCAATGCAAGGACACTGACCAACCGTCAGCGGCGCTAGTGATGGATCTCAAGCAACGAGGACTGCTCGACGACACCCTTGTGGTTTGGGGTGGCGAGTTTGGTCGCACCCCATTTATCCAGGGCGATCTCAATGATCGACCTCATTGGGGCCGCGATCACCACCCTTACGCCTTCACCGTGTGGTTGGCGGGCGGCGGGATCAAACCCGGCATCAGCTATGGGGAAACCGACGATCTCGCGATGAACGTCGTGAGCCAACCCGTCCACGTCCATGATCTGCAAGCCACCTTGCTCCATCAGCTGGGGATCGACCACGAACGGCTCACCTTTCGATTTCAGGGTCGCGATTTTCGACTCACCGATATCCACGGGGAACTCGTTAAAGGAATTCTGAGTTAGTCGTCAAAACGGGATTCGAGAGTGTTCTTGAGGGCCACCGCTTGAGTATCGAACGCTTGTGGAGAAGCGAGGCGTATCGACAAAGGAATACGCTGAGCTTCGTCCAAAAGATTTCGGCGCCAAGATCTGGCGTCAGCTCAAGGGCGGAAAACTCGGGCTTCCTGGCTCATGGGCCCGCAGCCATTCTCGCCGGAGGATTGCGAACAGGTACTCGCTGTTCCAAGATCCTTTGAACCAACGGTGTTCCAAGAAATAGCCTTCGAGCCGGAATCCCAGCCCTCGAAAAACCGCAGCAGCCGCCACATTGCGATCATCCGTCACGGCGGAGATACGATGCATGGCCAATTCCCGAAACCCGTAATCCAACACACATCTCAATGACTCCGTGGCAAATCCACGGCGTTGGTGCTCCGGCGAAATCGTGATACCCAACTCCAGCTGGGATGGGTCATCCGGCCAACAATAGAGCCCGCAATCGCCAATCAAAAGGTCGCCAACCGATTCCACAATTGCCAATTGGAACCAAGTTCCTGGGATACCCGGTTCACTGGCCGACTGCTCCTCAATCAATTGCGCCGCATCCTCCAGATTGAACGTTTTCCATCCTTGGTAGCGGGCCACATCCATGAGCCCGCGATAACGGCAAATGGCCTTCTCATCACCCGGCTGTATCCGCCTCAATCGAAGCCGAGTAGTCACCAAGGGCTGGACAAATTGATAAGTCATTTCACACCCGCATCCAGGTTGATCCCAGTCAATATCATGACGAATGGTGCGGTATTGAAAACGGCGTGAGCCGTCAAGGGAACCACCAGGCTTCCACTGCGCTCATAACTCCAAGCCAGCATGGCCCCAAAAATTGTCAGCGGCAGAAACGCCGCTGCATTAAAGTGGGATAGACCAAATAACACGGACGTGACCGCATACGCGAGCTTGCGTTGTCCTAGATCGCGAAGGAATGAAAACAATACCCCGCGAAAGAAACCTTCCTCAACCAAGGGGGCAACGAGGACGGCGATGATCGCGATGTACCACCGGACAGTGGCTGTTCCTTCCAACAACAGCTTCACGTTGGATTGCAGGTCCACATCGATGCCGGCCATCTCCAGGACTTGGACACTAATCCACTGAATTCCATAGATAATGGGCAACGCAGACAACCCCAACCCAACCCCCAATAGCACTCCCCGAGCCACCCGGTCCGGTTCTAATCCGAAGGCATCCCGCAATGTCAGCCCATTAACCCGCACAAACCAAATCAGTGCCGGCAGAGCCGTTCCGTGGAGTGCCAACGAGCCCAGGACCAGATTCAGCTCCGGAGGCACGCCCTTCCCTGAGCTTTTGAGCATGAGCGCAATCCCCCCTAACAACAGCCCACCAAACGAAAACCCCAGCAAAATAGTGGTGAAAAGTCGTAGAACAGTCTCCACACGCCAATGTTTGGCTGTGAGCGCCGACAAACCTTGGCGATCTCCCTCGGTAAACCCCGATGTCACTGAGCTTCGGTAAAGTTCAGGTAACCAACGAGCATTTCTTCCCAACTCTGCTCCCCGAAGATCACCGGTTGATTGTAACCCCATAGCCCATCTGGCAAGAGGCGCGGGTTGGTCTGGGAGTTGTCAAAACCACCGACTACTTGCACCCGCGTCCCAGCCGGCACCAGCACCGGCTCTTTGAGGCGATAGAGCGTCTGCCAGTCGAATTGATACGCCGGTATGTTCGCCAGCACCTGGACCGACCCATCCGGCAGCAGCGCCTCAAATCGCATTCGCGCCCCCCGATAATGCATGTGCGGACTCATCTCGTAGATATACACCGCCTTCCCAAACGGCTTGGTCACGGCCACCACCTCATGGTCCTGCGCATTGGCCGGAATCTGAAATTTGGTGTTGTATGCCGCCATGGTCTTCAGCTCACGCCGTGGCGGTTCCTTGGAGAAATATAAACCCACTTCGGACCGGTCTTTTGCTTCGACACCACTGGTCGTGTAGTGCATCTGAAAAAGAAACCAAGCTCCAGCCTTGAGCAGTTTGCCTGTGCCGTCAGGATAAAAGGTTTGATCCATGCCTGGGACATACGCCGCGAAGTAACCACCCAAACCACCACTGAGTGCCTGGAGTTCGGTAAACCCGCCGGCGAACGCCAGGGCATGATGGACCACGGTTCGATTGCCAGGCCGAACGACCGTCGCCCTGAGCCACACGTTGGTCGGAATCGGATTTCGAAATGCGAGGTATTGATAGTCCACCGAGCCAGACGCCGGAATGTTGTACTCGTCCAAGCTAAATTTGTAGTCTGGCTCACCTAAAGGCCACTCCACCGCCGGCGCCACCGGCTTCTCAACCAACGGGTCGCCACCGTCGCCTTTCGGCGCCCCCGCATCCAACCATGCCACTAATTTCAATGCCTCTTCAGGCAACAAGGAAAAGTCATTCGCAAATTTCCCGGAATTCGGATCCATATGCCATGGCGGCATATCCCCTGTGAGGATATCCCGACGAATGTCAGCCAACCGGCTCTGGAGCACCCCATGATTCGACATCTCAAATGATCCAATATCTCCCTTGCGATGACACTGGACACAGCGTTTCTGAAAGATTGGGGCGATGTCGCGCGCGTAATCAAGCCCGCCAGTCTCGCGCAACGACATCGGGCCCGCACTCGCGCGCACAAAACTCAAGGATACCTGTTGGTCCCCCAACAGCTCATTCAGGGCGTCCGCCAAATAGTTCTGCTCGACGACGGGGATCGTCTCACTGACGTCGCGGATGGCCCCTCGATAAAACGGCGTAAAATCATCACCTCGGACGGCGACAGCTTCGAGCCGAGCCGAGCATCGAAAGGCTCGAGCCACCAATTGAGCGCGATCATGCAATACCGGTAAATCGATCCGCAGCTCCGCGGCTTTCGCCATAATGGCTGCCCAATCCTCGTGAGGATTGATGATCCAAAACCGAATACCTTTGCCCGAAAATGTATCACGCAATTGCTTCAGCTCAGGCCAAGCTCGCGCTAGCGAGATGTTGTCGGCAAAGACCAATACGTAAGCGGCCACCTCACCGGAACGGTGCAACTCATGCGCCTTCCCGTTCTGGTCGATCAACCGAAAATTGTCTACGGCCGCCAGTGGAGGACGGACCGGAATTTGCTCCAATCGGAAGAAGCGACGGTGATGCGAATGAGCGTTGAAGTCCCTCCATTCAGCGCCTCCATCACCCACGGTCATCTCAGCCAAGGGTTCCCAGGTCGGCTCACCACCCAGGCTGCTGGAGCCGTATAATCGGAAATCACCACCCCCACCCGCTTTGGGCGATATCCGAACGCCCGGGAGCCCACAGGTCGGATCCAACCAAGGCCGAAAGGATTGAGCCCAGCCATTCGCCAAGCCCAGAGCCAGGCTGACCCCCACGACACTACGCACTAATCTAACCCAAGTTTTCATGCAGCGGTTTTTTCCGGTTATCAATAACTCGCCAACCTAAGCGGACCTAGGCCGGCCATACCCCGTTAAGGAAAGCCTGTCAACGACGTGGCGACTCGAATGAAATGACGACTTCCCCCGGCCGTGCCAGGCCAAGGATATCTCGGGCAGCACGTTCTACGGCTTTGGGATCAGTCTCCAACGACTTAATGCTCGCCTGCAATTGCTGGTGACGCACCTGCATCGCCGCTAGGTTTTCACGCTTCCTCACATTTTCAGCTCGACGCGCTTGGTTGGATTTCAACAAGGGCACGTACCGAAGACCGGCAGCAACCAGCAACGCCGCTCCAATCAGATAAAGCGTCAGTCGTTGCAGCGTTGTCCACAGATTCGGCATCAATCGTTTAAGCTAGCAAATCCACCAAAAAACCAGGTCACACCAGTCACACGTCGATCAAAGACGCATCGCACCTACCGATACACCTTCCGCCACGCATTCAACTTCTTATCAGGCCCGAAGGTCAACCGGAGGAATGAATCCGGCGAACGCGTCACATCCACCGTCGTGGGCCAGAAGCCGGAGGCGTATGGCTGTTGCATCAGAAACATTGGGGACACCACATTCGCCTGGGAAAAGCCTCGATATTGAAGCCATTCCGCGACGACTGACCCATCCGTCAATGTCGCCGAACGATCCGGTGGACCTAGTTCCAACACCAACTCGTCCAGCGAAACTCGCCCAATTCGCGAATCCCACTGAGCTTTGGTACTGGCACAGCCGCTCCAGAAAACGAGCAAGCCCACGAATGCCATCGCGCGGAGCGATGAAAATCGTTGGAGAACCCGGTTAAAGAACCGCATGCGGAAGCCTAGACCGGATGCCCCGCAGTTGGCAACTGACACGTTTAACTGACGCCAATTGACAATCCCGTCCCCGACCCGAAGCGCAGGTACCCGCCGACTCATAGCCGGCGAAATCTGATTCAGGCACTTGAGCCTGTTGGTATTGGATCACGTGCTCGCCTTCTCCGGCTTAGCAGTCATGCGCTTGCTGTACGGCGAGTGCAGATTGAAGTAGATGCCGCAAAGAGGAATATCATTGCCCGTCGTTTGACTCAGAATGATGGTGATGTGGCGATCCAATGCAATGCCATGGCGCATCTCCGGCCCACGTGTCAGATAGGCATTGATCGCCTTTTCCAGCAAAGAGGCCAGAGCAGCCTCGCAATCCTCCGGGATCTTCTCGAGGCACACCACATGACGTTCATACGACTTTAACGCCGCCGCGATCTCGGATTTAAACGTTTCGACCGTGAGTTGCACGCACGCCGAAAATGAATCTCCAGCATGCGCTTGTAAAGCAGCACGAAAGCCTGAATCGAAATCGAGAACGAAAATCGACGTCCCCACCCCTGCTTCATGAAAAAAAACGCCAGAATTCGTTGCCACCGTTATTAAATGGCGCTCCAGTGGCGATATGCCGAAGACAACCTGGATCTTCGTAGTCCTCTTCACAGCCCTAGGGCTGTTTGGAATCTTGGGTTTGCAATTGCGTCAGCGAGCCTTTGATTTGCACGTGGCCCGAACAGACGCATACGACGCTCGGACCTTCGCGGAGGGAGCCATGAAGACTAACTTCGCGTTGTCGGAGGCGTTAATCACTGCTCGAACACAGATTGAGCTTTTGGAAAACAACATTCAGCAGGTCGCTACGGCTCAATCCGAATTGGAAAAAACGCTGCGCGGCCAATTGGAATCCAAGGATGTCACCATTTCAGAGCTGCAGGGCAAGCTGACCGTCAACATTCTGGATCGGGTATTGTTCGATTCTGGTGCGGCGACACTGAAACCCGATGGTGAGGAGGTGCTCTCTAAAGTGGCGCAGATCCTCGCCAACCATCCCAACCGACAAGTTCAAGTCATCGGACACACCGATAATGTCCCTATCCGGGGGACAACACGAGGTGGGTTTTCAGACAATTGGGAACTGTCAGCGGGTCGAGCCGTCGCGGCAGTCCGGTTTCTTCAAGATAAAGCCGGAGTGGATCCCCACCGTTTAGCGGCAGTCGGTTACGGTGAATTCCACCCACTCGCCGAGAACACCCAACCGGAAGGACGTGCCAAGAATCGACGCATTGCCGTGGTGGTCATGCCCGAGGAGATTGCTCCTAACGACCTGCCTAAAATCTCACCCTCAAGCCCTCCTCACGGAGTTAGACCAACTTCCAGGTCCTTCCCAACAACCATCCCAAGTACCAACACTCCCGCCGAGAATCCGCCCCCCGATCCAGATACAAGTCTGAATCCAGTGAACCTCAAGCCGCCTACCGGCGATTAGCGGTCCTTCATTGCCTAAAGCGGACCGAGTTTCGCTCTCAAAATGCTGGTGACAGTCGACGACCACAAATCCCTGCAACATTAAGGTCGCGCACCGCCTCTAGATCTGGCAAGTTGTCCCCCGGTAGTTGTGAAAGGCAGTTTCACTGTTGTCGCTGTCACTGGTCGGATTTGGGTCCGAAGGATCCATGAATGAATGAGTCGGCAGCCGATGTAAGCCGCCAACTTGAGGGACACTTTAGGGAAGGCCAGTGGCTTGAGCCCTACGGGTTTCCGTTTGGGAAATGGACACTTGACGCCCCATTCACCCAGAAACTACCGTGAGACCCGTAAGGTTTTCATCTGCCGGTATTCGCCGGCGCGCGAAAGTCGGACTATGAGTGCCGACTTTTTTGTTACCCGCAAGGGGCGGGATAGCTGACATATGAACGCAGAGTTTTTGGCGGTTTTAGACTACTGGGAAAAGGAAAAGGGCATCTCCAAGGATGTCCTGCTCGTCGCTGTACAGGAAGCCCTACTGTCAGCCGCTAAGAAAGCCGTTGGTCCTGCACGCGAATTACGCGTTTCCATTGATTCCAAGTCCGGTGATATCAAAGCTTGGGCTAAACTCATCGTCGCCGAACGCGTCCTGTCGAAACACGACCAGATCAGCGTTTTTGATGCTCGCCGTTCCAAGCCCGATGCCAAACCTGGCGATGAACTCGAAATCGAGGTCACCCCCACCGGTTTTGGACGCATCGCCTCGCAGTACGCCAAACAGGCTCTGATGCAACAAATACGGCGTGCGGAAAAAGATCAGATTTTCACGCAGTTCAAGGACCGTGTCGGCGACATCGTGAGCGGCACCGTCCGACGATTTGATCGCTCCGATGTCCTCATTGACCTCGGAAAGTTTGAGGCCATCATGCCCAATCGCGAACGGGTTCCCACCGAGGAATACCAGATCGGCGAACGCATCCGATGTCTCGTCAAAGCCATCGACGTCACCAACCACGGCCCGGAAATCATCCTCAGCCGAGCCGATCCGCAGTTCGTTATTAAGTTGTTTCAGGTGGAAGTCTCGGAAATCAGCGATGGAACCATCGAAATCAAGGGCGTGGCGCGAGAACCCGGTTTTCGGACCAAACTCGCGGTCTATTCTCGCGACAACAAAGTCGACCCCGTTGGCGCCTGCGTCGGCCTGCGTGGGCAACGGGTTAAGAACATCGTTCGCGAATTGAACAACGAAAAGGTCGACATTATCCCGTGGTCCTCGGATCCACGAATGTATGTCACCAATGCGCTTAGCCCAGCCAAGCTCAAGACCTTTCAGGTGGACGAAGCGCGTCGACACATGCTGATCACCTGTTCGCCGGATCAGTTGTCATTGGCAATTGGAAAACGCGGGCAGAATACTCGCCTCACCGAGCGACTGACCGGTTGGAAACTGTCCATCGAAGCCGAGGCTACCAGTCTGCACGGCTTTGAAGAAAAAGTACAACGGGCCGTCCAAGAACTGGCCGCTGTGCCTGGGATAACTCAGGATCAGGCCATCCTCCTGGTGAACGTAGGTTTCCATAGCCTTGAAGATTTGTTGCAGGCCGAGGTCAACGACCTCGCGGCAATCCCTGAACTCGACGGGAACGCCACTGCCATCGTTGAGGCCGCACAGGCCGAACATAAGCGTCGTACCATTGGAATCGAATAACCCATCCATCCTTCTCGCGGCCCGGAAATCCACTTTGATTCGTCACAGTGGATGCCACCAGGCCGCATATTTTTTTAAGCCCTGAGCCTTCATGCCCGTTCGCATTTACGATATCGCTAAAAAACTAGGCCTCGAAAACCGCGTGGTTCTCGTCAAGGCCAAGGAACTCGGCATTGCAGCAGCCAAAGTGGCTTCCAGTTCGCTGGATAAGATCACGGCAGAGTACCTCGAACAGCAGCTGGCTCCCTTTGCGCAGGCGCCAACGCAGGCAATACCGGTCGACGAGTACAAAGTGGAGATCATCAGCGCTCCAGCGGTTCCAAAACCAGAAGCCCCAAGCCAAGAACCGGCACCCACATCATTTCCGCCATCGCTTAGTAGCCATCACGTAGCACCTGCCGGCTCACCCGCCGCGATAGCCCACTCATCAGCCCAGGCTCCTGCTTCCGCTGCGCCCCATACGAGCAGCCAAAAAACCCACGAGCCGAGTGCCGTGGATCCGCGAGGGCACCCCGCAGAGACCGAGCCACTGCCCACCTTGTATCCCCAGTCCCCAACGGTTCCCGCGACGCCAACTTTCGGTGCAGTCGAGACCGAAACTCCATTTGCCTTAGAACCTCAGGCGGAGCTGCCAGAACTTGTTCCGCCGACACAGCCGATACGGGCTGGAGGCGAACCGATCGATTCTGACTCTGGTACTGAATTAGTCTCTCAGCCCCCTCTCGCCAAGTCACCTCAAGCGCCAACAGCCCTGTCGCCTTCTCCTCCTGTTGCCGAGGTAGCCAGCACGGACCAACCCAGCTCAGCACCACAGCCTCCCGCGGGTCCGAAGCCCCAATTGGGAGATAAAGTCGGTTTCATCAATTTGAGCACCATCGCTCGCCGAGTGTCGGACTCTCGGCCACGCGATGCCGGTGGGGCACCTGCCCCTGGAGCCGCTGGCCGCCCAGGTCAACCTCCCCCTCGCCCAGGTCAACCTCCTCAAAGGCCCGGCCAAGCTCCAAACCAACGCCCCGGTCAACAAGGCTTTCAGCGCCCCGGTCAACAGGGCTTCCAACGTCCCGGCCAACACGGCTTCCAGCGCCCCACCCAATTCGGGACCCATGGCCATCAACGCCCAGGACAATATGGCGGCCGTCCCCAGCAGTCTTCTCAGCAAGGACGCACCAATCCGCCTCCCCCGCAGCGACAACAACTCGCTGCCGATGCGCCGGCGATCATGCTCCGTCCACCCATCGTCGTCCGCGAACTCGCGGAAAAGATGGGTAAGAAACCGTTCCAGGTGATCGCCGACCTCATGGGAATGGGCGTTTTCGCCACGGTAACTCAGACGATCGATACCGAGGTCGCAATTAAGATTTGCGCCAAACACGGAATCCGGTTTGAAACGGAAAAGCGTGACAAAGCATCGCACGTCGTTAATGCCCCGAAGG
>SXGU01573034.1_pt1 | contig 20643 bp, 20 predicted proteins | sample 3174531 | NCBI WGS metagenome assembly SXGU01 (sample SAMN11356863, study PRJNA531348) | freshwater metagenome | isolation source: freshwater sample F1-140 | place: China: Fuxian Lake, Yuxi | collected 2017-12-25 | reverse complement strand
CGCAATAATTGATGCGCTCCCCAAGCAAGGCCAGGAGCGGCGGCAAAAGCAGGATGGCAGTCAACATCGCGGCGATCACCGACAAGCCGGCGGCCAGCCCCATGTTTTGCGAGCAGGCCTGTCGCGAGGCGATCCAGTCGATCGGCGCCGGCGCCCGCTCCGGCACGGAGCGCCTGATCCAGCCGGCTTGAGCGCGAGGGGGGCGGCGGCAGCGCTGCGCTCCCGCCGCCCCGCCGGCTTGCGACCGGGCGATCTCCGAGGCCAGTATGAGGGCTGGACGCGGGGGCTGCGTATATGCGGCTCGGGGGAGGAGAGGAACATTGCCCGATCTTGATCTTTTGCTGCGGCGCCTCGGCGAGGAGCCCGCTCCGGACCAGCTGTCGTCCATGCAGGCGCGCGTTCTGAACCGCGTCAGCGGCCACAGCTTCGACCAGGAGCCGCTCCGGTATCGCGTCGGTGCTGTCACGTTGGCACTTCTGATGGGCATCGCGGGGGGAATGCTGCCGGGGGGTGGCGGCCGCGGAAGCGACGCTGTCGCGCCGTTCGGCGAGCTGGCCGATCTTGCGCCCTCCACGCTTCTGGTCGGTTCGTGAGCCCGGCCCTCCGCCGCCTGCTCGTCCTCGCCGCCGTCGCGTTCCTCGCCGCACTGGCGGGCGTGCTCATCGGGCGCGGCATCTCGGAGCGGGCGCCGGAGCAGTCGAGCGCGCTGCATGAACTCCTCCACGACGAGCTGGGGCTCGATGCGCAGCAGCTCGCCCGGATCGAGCAGCTCGAGGTCACGTTCGCGACCCGGCGGAGAGCGCTCGAGGCAGAGATCCGCGCCGAGAACGCCCGCCTCGCCGCCGCCATCCAGGCGGAGCGCGGCTATGGCCCGCGTGTCACGGCCGAGATCGAGCGGTCCCACCAGGTGATGGGCGAGCTACAGAAGGCGACCCTGGGGCACATTTTCGCCATGCGGACGGTGCTACGGCCCGACCAGGCGGAGAAGTTCGATCGGGCGGTGGTGAGGGCCCTGACCGCGGATGCGGAATGAGGTGCGATCCCGCGGAATGCAGCGACGGCGAGTTGGCGGCGCTGACGATCGCCGGCCGCCAGGAGGCGTTCGCGGAGATCATGCGGCGCCACCAGGCTCCGCTCTACCGGATGATCAAGGGCTATGTCGGTAACCCGGAGGACGCTCTCGACCTCGTTCAGGACAGCCTTGTCTCCGCCTACAAGCGGTTGGACACCTATGACCAATCGCGGCCGCTCCGGGCATGGCTGGCTCGCATCGCAATCAACAAGTGCCGGGACTGGGCGCGTCGGCGTGCAGTCCGCCGCTATCTATTCGCCACAGGGCCCGTTCCCGACCAGGACGCCGTCGCCGATCTGTCGCCGCTCCTCGACAAGGCGGCCGCCGACAAGCAGGATCTGGAGCGGCTGTGGCGAGCGATTTCTGAGCTGCCGCGAAACCTCAAGGAGCCACTCATCCTCCGGACGATCGACGGCTTGTCCCAGGCCGAGGTCGCGTCGGTTCTCCGGATCAGCGAAAAGGCGGTCGAGACGAGGATCTATCGCGCGCGCAGGCGGTTGGAGGGCTCCCGCGACCCGGAGACCGACTGACCGCCCATGCGGATGATCCAAGATGGTGATGCTCCGCCGCAGCGGCTCTCGGACGACCGGCGTTCGACCTCGGCGGGCGCAGGGAAGCGCAAGTCGAGCAACAGGCTGCCGCTGCTCGCGCGGCGCCTGCACAAGTGGATCGCGCTTGTCGTCGGCGTTCAAGCGATGGTCTGGACGCTGTCGGGCTTCTACATGGTCGCGATCGACCTCGACTTCATTCACGGCGATCACCTCGTCCGCGAGGAGGCGCCGCGGTCGCTGGACCCGGCTGCGCTGAGTGATCCCTTGATCGCCGCTCGCGCAGTGCCCGGTGCGACCGGAGTGCGCCTGCAACGCGTCGATGGCCGCGACGTATTCGTCGCCGCTAGCCCGCAAGGAGATGTTGCGCTGGACGCCCGCAGCCTGGAGCGGCTTCCGGGACCGACCGAAGCCGACGTCCGCCGCATCGCACGCGAGCGGTTCAATGGACCCGAGCCGATCGTCGCCATAGAACTCCTCAACGAAGTGCCGTTCGAGATCAGAGGCCGGAAGGCGCCGCTGTGGCGCGTCCAGTTTGAGGGCTGGAACAAGCCGACCCTCTACTTCTCGGCGTCGACCGGCGAGCTCCTCACCAGGCGCCATCAGCTCTGGCGAGTCTTCGATTTCCTGTTCGGCCTCCACATCATGGACTATTCGGAGCGCGAGGATCCCAACAACCTGCTGCTCCGGGTGACCAGCTGGGCCGCCCTTACCCTGATGCTCACCGGGGCTTGGTTGCTTCTCTACAGCTTCGGCCGGCGAAAGCGCCGCAGGAGCGTCGCATGAGGGTGTCGTCCCTGCTGCTCCGCCGCATCCACAAGTGGGTAGGCGTGGTCATCGGCATTCAGCTCGTCCTCTGGACGCTTAGCGGCGCGGTGATGTCGATGCTGGATCACGAGGCGGTCGCCGGCGGCCCTGCGGCTGCTGCTCCGCCCGTCGTTCTACCTTCGTCGTCCGCTTGGGGCGAGGTCCAGCGCCGGCTGGCGGGCCGGAAGGTGACCGCGGTGGCGGTGCGCCCGCTCCTCGGCCGCTATGCATATGCCGTGAGCACCGGCGAAGGCGCGCTCCTGTTCGATGCGGAAAGCGGAAAGCCTATCGTCGCCGACTCCGCATTGGCCGAGCGCGTGGCGCAAACCGCCTACGGAGGCGCCGCTCAGGTGAGCGGAGTGGCGGCGCTCACCGAACTCGAGCTTGCCGTCCGCGAGCACCAGCTGCCGATCTGGCGCGTGAACTTCGCGGACGAGGCGAACAGCAGCTTCTACGTGTCCGGCAGCGATGGTCGCCTACTGGAGCGGCGCAACGACAGCTGGCGCACCTGGGACTTCTTCTGGATGCTTCACAACATGGACTATGCGGAACGGACCAGCTTCAACCACCCGCTGATCGTGCTGGTGGGCTTTGCGGCGGTGTGGCTGGCGATCACCGGCTTCTGGCTGTTGTTCCGCACCGCGTGGAGACCGGATCTCCGGGCGTTGAGGCGGTGGTTCTCCAAGCCTTCAGTGTGACAGGTCGAGTTTCGCTCGGCGGAGCGCACGTGGCGAAGCCGGAAGCCCGTCGGACATGCACGCCAGCTGGAGAGCGCCGAGCGACCTCCGGTAAAGAGCAGCCATTCAGAGGTGGGCGGCGCGATGGTCAGAAGTCCTGCCATCCGGTCGGCTGGACGTCGACGAAGGCGTCACCTTCCAGCCGGGTGAATACGCCGAAGGCGTTCAGCAGCCGCTCGGCGGCCTTGATCAGCGGAGTGGAACACCTCCAGCCCGGGCCAGGCCTCCTGCGTCATGACCGGCTGAATGGCAGGCGGCGCGGGGTCCTCATCCATTCAGATCGCCATAGCACGCCCGCTGCGCAGGCAAGGTCCGAAGGCGAAATCGTTGTGGCGGCGCTCCGGTCCGTGCCGAGCTCATCCCGCGGCCAACAAGGTCGTCGTGAGCCCGGCCTCCACGATCATGCAGTCGGTCCGGCGATGCTGCTTCGGCACTGGCGGGCGCCCGGCCCGCGCCTGGCTTCACCTGCGATCGCACGACGCTGCGATGGAGGATCTGCCCTGACGGGTGATCGGCAGTCCGACCCCTAAGCCGCAGCCGCTCAGGACGGGGCACCTGGAGCCCGACGAAGCACCCCCGCCACCGCGGCGACACGTCCGAACAGCAGGCACGCCGCGGTTCCGTCGATGCGGGAGTCCCGCTGCCGCCCGGCCCCCCTCCAGCTGGCGACGCCAGAATGAAGGAGTAATGGAATGGAAAATCTCGATCTGTCGAACGTCGACCCGCTCAAGTGGGCCGAGGTCCGCCGCCGCGTCAGCGTCCTCGCGCGCTACGATGCACTGAGGAACCCGACGCCCGCCGATCGTCGCCGATATGGGGAGATGCTGGATCTCGGGGCGCAGCAGTTCGCCAACCTTCACCGGGCCTGGTCGGTTCATCGCACCGCGCTCGCCGTCTCACCCGGCCTCCGCAAGAGGCGAACGACAGGGATCAGCCGCAGCAAGCGGGGAGGGGTGGACCCCCGCGCCCGCGAGACGGCGCGCGAGGTGATCGCCGAGGTCGGTGCCCGCAGCACACTCGCCGCGCTGACGGACGCCGTCGAGAGGCGGTGCCGCGAGCTTGGCGTTATCCCGCCATCCCGAGGCACGATCTGGCAGCTCGGGATGGAGGCGAGGGCTCTCGTCCCCGTCGATGCCGGTGAAAGGGTGGACATCCTGGTCGCCCGCGCCCACCTGAAACTGCCCATCGACATGGGCGCCGACATCGGCATCGTGTTCCCGGAGATCACCATCGCGGTGGAGCGCCCCTCCGCACGCATCCTGCAGCTCGCGATATGCTCCCCGGGCGAAACGAGGGACGTGCAGGCCATCGCCAGAACGCTTCGCCGGCAGGTCCGCCACGCCGACACCATCGCCGCCGACGCAACCCTCCGCGACGGGCTCATGCGGGTATTGCCGACCGGCACCATGATACGGTTCTTGGCGCCCAAGGTGGCGAGGCGCGCGCTGGCTGACGTGCTCGGCCGCTACGTCGGAAGGCTAGAGATCGCCTACAAGCCGCTGCGGACCCGACCCGAGACCGCCATGCAGTCCGCCCGCGACCGGGCGCCCACCCTCGCCGACGCCGAACGCGCGCTGCGCTTCGCCCGCGATGCGCACAACAGCGCCGTTGATGGCTAGTCCGCCGCTCCCCGCCAGCGATCGGACATGGTCGCGAGCAGGCGCACGAGCCCGTCGGGTGGCGCGTCCCCGCCTTCCATCCTCAACGAGTCCAGAACCTCCGCGTTGTGCGCCGTCACCGCAAGCTCGAGGCGAGCGTCCGCATCGGCCCGCGTGAGGCCCTCAATCCCCGCAGACCCGGAGCGCGCGGCCGCCGCGGTCCTCCTCGGCATTATCTGGACGGGTCCGAGCTTCTGCCCCAGGTGAGCCCGCATGTAGCGGCCATGGGCGCCTTCGCGCGTGAGCTGGGGGGCGACGCCGCCCAGGTCCGCAGCCACGCCGGCGACCAGCTGCCCCACCAGGTCGGCGTCGGTGCTGGGAACCAGCTGCGCTCGCTCGAGCGCGGGCGCCCATATTCCGGCGGGGAGCAGACCTCCAAGGATCCGGGCAGAGGCATTCCGAGCCGCCCGGCCATGGCCTCCGACGCTGTCGCCCGGCTCCCCGACCGCGTGGCCTAGGACGAGGCCGGTGCCCCGGTCGATCAGGAGGAAGGCGGTGTGCAGCCCACCGTCCTCGCGCGTCAGGGAAACGGCCGAGAAGTCGAAGAGGACCTCGTGTCCCGCCTGCCGCGTTGCGCGCACGCGGCGCTGTTCCCGCTCCACGAACGTCCTCAGCGTGTTCTTCTTCGGCACCTGATCGGGCGGGAGACCGGAAGCATCCGCGAGCAGCTGCGCGAGGCGTGTCACGGACGCGCCCTTGTTGTCCCGCACTACGCGCGCGACAACGGACTGAAGGGCGTTGACCACCTCAGGCTTCAGCCGCTGCCGCTTCTTGGTGGCGGACGCGTAGGCGCCGAGGTTCGCCAGGGAACGCTCCGCCGTCCAAGAGCGGACGATCTGGTAGAATCGCCCGAGCTCCACACCGGCGTCCGCGGCGGCCTGCTTCGCTGTCAGTCCCTGCTCACCTCCGCAGAAGCGGTCCAGAGCGGCGATCCGCTGCAAGGCCTTGTCCCGCTGGGTTGGCGGAATGGCTGCCCATATACGGGCCTCCTCCTCGGGCACGGGGTCGCCGAAGATAAGTGCCAGCCGAGCGTCGTCGGTCAGCGTCGCTTTCGCGCGCGGGCCCTTGCGAGCAGATGACGTTCTTCCCGACACCTTCCCGCCGTCCAATTCGCGCGAACCCTCCGATCGGGTGGTCGCCTCAACCGGGTCTGCCGTCTTCCCTTCCCTTCGATCACCACCTGACACCATCAAACTCCGGGCGCTCGTCCGCCTAGCGCGAACCAGACAACCATTAACCATCCCGCCGAAGATTTCCAGATAAAGATTTCACAAAACTCTTGACCTGCTCGGACCATTGAACCAGATGAAGCATGTGTAATCCTTATCTGGAAATGACGGATGGCCAGCATGACTTCTCTCCCAGTCCTCCCGCTCGACGCGGCGCAGGCGCGCCGTTCGGCGGGCTGGCGGCGGAAGGCTCACGCCTGCACGCGGAGGGCCATCCGCCATCCGTCCGCCGGCGCCCGGCACATCCGTAGTCCGGACGGGCCTGACCACCGCAGCAACAGGGAGAGAGGTATGAAGCTCAGTCACGACCCCAATAACCGGACCGCCGCCGCGAGGCGCAAAGCCGGAAGTCGGCCGCGCCACGCGGACCGCCGCATCCCGAGTTACTGCAACCCGGACGAGGCCGCCTCTCGGTCGCGCATCCGGCGACCCGCTGCCCGATGGTCGGGGCTCGACGAGGCAAACCGCCTCGCGCAGATCGTCGTGCTCGAGCACGGCGGCCATGCCAACCCGATCATCAAGCGCGGGCAGACGCACCTGCGCTCGCGCATGGGGTCGATCAAGACGGGCATGCAGCAGGTCGTCGAAGGCCGCGGTCACCGCGATCTCGCGATGTGGAACGAGGTGAATCCGCAGGTCCTCGACTATCAGGCCCACCCGTTCCACATCCGCGGGCAGGTCGAGGGCCGGCGCTTCGACTACAGTCCCGATCACATCCGCCTGATGCGGGACGGCCGGATCGAGCTGATCGAGGTCAAGCGGACTCCGGCCGACCTGGGCGATCCCGCCTACCGGACGAAGCTGGGCGCGGTGGCGGAGATCGCGCGGCGCGGAGGCTGGACCTTCCGCATCCTCTACCACGCGGACATCGCCGGCCCGCGCTGGCGCATGCGCAACGTCGAGGGGATCTACGCCCGCCGCTTCCTGGCGGTCAGCCGCAACGAGCAGGACGCCATCACCGCCTTCATCCTGCGCGGCGTCCCCGCCACGTGGTCGGATCTGCGCGACCGCGTCGCCCCGGGCGACCCGCGCCGGGGCAACGCGGTGCTCGAGAACGCCGTCGCCCTCGGGCGCATCGACGTCGACCTGGACCGGCGCATCACCTGCGCCACCATGGTGACGCCGCTCGCGCCCGTGCCGCACAACGATCAGATCCGGATCTGATCCATGAGGAGCCGGACCACCTGCCTGACCGCTCCCCGTCCGCCGACGGCGGGCGGGCGGCACGCACCGCCCAGCCGCGACTGACCGAAGACAGACATCCCTCGGGATCCCGGTCGCGGGCGCGTGTCCGCGGACGCGAACCCGTGCGTCCAGGAGACATGACATGAAGGAACTGCCTCTGAAGCTCGAGCCCGGCGACATCGTCGCCATCGACGGCATCGAGCACGTGTTCGAGCGCGTCGACCCCGACGGCCTCGTGACCTTCCGCACCATGAACAGCAAGGTCGAGTTCGAGGTGTCCGACCCCGAGACCGGCTTCCCGCGCAAGCCCAACGCCAACGAGATCGCCCGCCTGATGACGGTCGGCAAATTCGTCAAGCGGGCCAGGGACCTCGAGGAGGGGCCGCGCCGCGCGGCCCGCAAGCGCGAGCTCGACGCTAAGGCGGCCCGCGGCGAAGACCCGGTCTGCGACTTTCGCACCGCGTTCACGCGCGCCTACGACCGCAATCCGTGCGGACGGTCCGACAAGGCGCTGCGCGCCCTCAACCAGCAGCTGCTGGCGGACCCCGAGATCGCCAAGCTCCCAGGCGCCCGTATCTACGCCGGCTCCACGCTGCGCGAATGGATCAACAAGCGCGGCTTTGCCGGGGACCGGCGCACCCGGGACGGCGTCGCCATGACCGGGAAGAGGCGCGGCCGCCGGGTCAAGCACCCCCGCGAGATCATCAGGCACCACCTCTCCGTCGCCGTCGGCAGGAAGACCACCTCCAGTCCGGGCGCGAGGGCGAAGGCGCTCAAGGCGTGGGAGAGCTACAAGGCCGAGATCAGCCGCATCAACCGCGGGGAGCCCACCGGCCGCGAGGGCGCGGACTATCCCCAGCCGCCCAAGCCCTACAAGGCGGTCAGCTACACCACCTTCTGGCGCATGTGCCGTGACCTCGTGTCGTCGGCGGCGCTCGGGGCCGAGCATGGCATCCAGGCCGTCTACCAGCGCTACGGCGGCGGCGGCGTCCCCGATCGCCACACCAGGGTGGGCGCGTTCGGCCAGATGGACGATACCAAGGTGCCCGTCATCTTCCTGGTGGACGACGAGCTGAACATCCCCCTGGGCCAGGCGATCTTCACCGGTGTCATGGAGAACGTCTCCAAGTGCCTCATCGGCTGGGGGCTGGGATGGGACGAACCCTCCAGCGCCACCGCCCTCGATGCATACGCCCATGCGAACACCCCCAAGGCGATCCCGGAGGACATCGACGCCCTTCACCCCGAGCTGAAGTGGATCTGCTGCAAGCTGTCCGCGGTGCTCCTCGACAACCTCTCCGGCCATCACTCGCGCCACTTCGAGGACGCAATGATGGATGCCGGCACGGACGTTCACTTCTCTGGCGCCCACATGCCACGCGACAAGGCCGAGATGGAGCGGCTGATCGGCACCATCCTGGCGCTTGCGTTCAAGGACCTGCCCTCTGCCACCTACGACATCCCGCGCGCCCGGGAGTTCGGCTTCGATCCCACGACCATGGTCATGGTGCCAATCCGGAAGGCCCGCGAGCTGCTGCTGAGGGCGATCTGCGTCTACCACCTCTCACCGCACAAGGGCCTCGACGGACGCTCCCCCGCCCTTGTGTTCAAGCAGCAGACGGCGAAGCACGGCATCTCCGTGATCGACGACCTGGACGAGTTCCGCAGGGCGATCGGCGATGTGGAATACGAAGCCCAGCTCCGTCCGAGCGGGGTCGTCATCAAGGGCCTGCGCTACTCCGCCGCCAAGATCACGCGCGCGCTCATCGACGACCTGATCTCCCTCCAGAATCCCTCGGAGGCCAAGACCAAGGTCACGACCATCGTCGTGAAGGTCAAATACTCCCGCAACGACCTTGGACGCATTCACGTCTGGAACGAGCGGACCAAGCGCTACGTGACGCTGCCGGCCGTGAACCAGGCCTATGCGGACGGCCTGCCGCTCTGGGCCCACAACCGCATCGCCGCGATCGCCAGGCTCGACATGCGCGAATTCTGCGGAGAGACGGAGGAGGCCGACGGGGAGCGCCTGATCGAGATCCGGGCGCGGCTCTTCCACGAGATCCAGAACGTCACCCCCGAGGCGGCCGAGCACGATCGGGCCAACCTGGCCAGGCTCAAGGACTCGCCGCTGTTCAAGCGGATCATGGGCGACATCATCGAGGTGGTCGACGAGGACGTCACCAGGCTGGTCCAGCCGGATCCGGACGAAGCTCCGGACTACCAGCTGAAGGACGGCATGGCCGCGCCCTTCCGGTCGGACGCCACCAGGCCGACCCCGCGCCCGGCGCCCAACAGGACCAGCTCCAGGACGCGGAACGCCAAGTCCCCGGCCAAGCCGGGGCGCAAGAGCACCAGGAATGACCAGAATCGCGACCCGCGGGACGCCGGCTCGCCCACTAGGTCGGACAAGCCCGACACCCGCGCCGGCAAGCCGCCGGTCACCACCAACCGCCCGAAGTGGGGACAGACCTATGACTGACAGCAGCACCAAGAAGAATACGGGCGCGGGCACCGCCCCCGCCACCGGCACCGTTCCCGGGCGCGGCAGCAAGGCACGCGTGAACGGGTCGCCGCCGCGTGACACCCGCGACGCCGGGGCCCCGCGCCGCGGCTCGCTCGCGGCGCGATCGCGCAGGGTCGGAACCGCGGTTGCGGCGGTGCGGCGCCTTCGCCTGCCGGAACCCCGCCAGCTCGAGATCCATGCTGAGTTCGACGAGATCCGGCTCACCGGCCTCGAGATGAAGGGCATGCCGATGCTCGGCATGACGCTGTTCGAGGTGACGGGAGCGGGGAAGACCACCACCGCCGAGGAGTATGCCAGGCGCGTCAACGCGGAGGATGGGGAAGGGCAGGTGTCGGTCCTCCACATCCGCCTGGACAACTCGGGCACCGCCCGCAGTCTCTACGTGGAGATGCTGGCGGCGCTCGGGGACGGGTTCGCGCTCAACGGCACGGAGCACAGCCTGCGCCGCAGGACGCTCGACGCCCTCCGCGACGCCGGCACCGAACTCGTCATCATCGACGAGAGCCACCACGGCGGCAAGCGCTCGGGCTTCGGAGGCGAGATCACCTCGTCGGTGAAGCTGCTGCTCGACGGCGGCGTCGTCCCGGTGGCGCTCCTCGGCACCGAGGAGGCGGTTCCCGTCTTCGCGAAGGACCTGGAGCTCAGCGGGCGCCTTACGGCCCCGTGCAGCCTCGGCCGCCTGGAGTGGCACGACGACTACGACAGGGAGATCTGGCTCGGCCTCCTCGACAACCTCGACGCACGCCTCGTGGAGGACGGGATCCTGACGAAAAGGATCGGCCTTACAGAGCCGGGCCTGGATCGCGCGCTCATCGAGGCGACCAACGGCGTCATCGGTCAGCTGATGGGCACCATCCGCACCGCCGTGCGCAACGCCGTCCGCGACGGTCGCGACGTGGTCACCCGCGAGGACCTGATCATTGCGGTGGACGTGTGGAACGTCGGGCACCAGTTCGTCCGCCACAATCCTCTGAGGGAGGTCTGACATGGCGCGGCAGGCCCGCCGCGGCGCGAACCTCGTCCCCGGAGCATCGCTCCGGGGACTTGTCTTCGACAGCTGCTACGACAACAGCATCCCGCACACCTTCGGCATGCTCCAGCACTTCAGGATGCCGAACCGCAACAGAGTCTTGGTTTCCGAGAGCCCCCACCTCGACACCGCCGGGCTCGCGGTCGCCCTCAGGATCGAGGAGTCGGAGGTTCTGCTCCGACGCTATCCTCCGCACGGGCGCGGGCACTGCAGCTTCTTCGGACTCCACGTCATGAAGGGGCGTATCGAGGACCGGTTGCGCCGGTTTTCCCCGGCAGCGATCGCCGCCGGCATCCTGCACCACCCGGCCACGCACGAGCTGCGCGACCTGCCGTTCTCGACGGTGGGATGGGACATGCTCCAAGACACGTGCCCGTGCGAGGAAGACGGCGTCCGCCAGAACTGGGTGACGACCAACGGCTCCAGCCGCTGCCATTCCTGTGGAGGCAGCCTCGGCAGGATCGCGGCAATTCCGGTTCCGGAGGAGCTGAGATCTTCGCTCGAGTTCATCGCCAATCTCGTCGATCCCGACCCGGAGCTGCAGGACGCGGCGCTCGCCAGGCTGCCCGCGGCGATCCGCGGCGCGGGGCGGACGCTGCTCTACGACATGGTGATGAACCTCGCCCGGATGGTCAGCCCCATGGCTCAGGACAACCCCGTTCACCGCACCGAAGCACTCGCCGAGGCCTGCCGCATGCTCATAACCTGGCCTGCGGGCCTGGACGGGATCCAGCCGTCGACGGGTTGCCCGTCCCATCGCTGGGAGTGGGTGCGGCGGAACTACCCGATGCTGGACGGCGGTGGCCACACCGCGTCGAGCTCAACCCGGGCCGTCGCGGCGGCGCTGCCTGCCGCGCCACAGGGACCGAACTACGCGCCCTCGGGGTCGAAGGGCCGCATCAGGACCAACCTTCTCAGCGCGATGGCGGCGGCGCGCCTCGGCGGTGTGGACGAGCCTGCGCTCAAGCAAGCCTGGGACGACGGCCAGTTCACGCAGCACGTCCGGATCTTCGGACGATCACGCGCCCGAGCCTTCGACCCCGCAGAGGTCGTGGCCCTCGCACCAGGCCTGCGCCTGGCGGGCTCTCGCGCGATCGCCGCCGCCCACATCGGGGTGCCGGTCTACGGCCTCGAGCAGCTGCTCGAGCTCGAGCTGTTCACGCCCGCCGCGCCCGGCGGCGGGATCAGGCAGCTCGAAGCGCACCGGGCCGCCGCCTGCTCGCTCGTCACGAGGACGGAGAAAGCCGCCGCCACCCTGCGCGAGCCTTCCATCACGCTCCTCGACGCCATTCGTCACGTGTCGGGTCGCCCCAAGCCCTGGGGGGCCGCGTTCGCGGCGCTGCTCGACGGCACCGTGCCGTTCGCCATCGGCGTCGGAACCAAGGGCGGCGGCCTCGTCGGCCGGATCTCTGTCGCGCGGGACGCCGTCTCCACGATCGTCGGCATGCCTCACGATGTCACGCCCAGGGCAGCCGTGGACCGCGCAGCGAGGTGGAGCGGTGTCGATGCGCTGGAATGCCTGAACGGAAACCGGAGCGCATCACGGTTGCTCGATGGCCTCACCTCCACGGGGACCCGCGCGAAGAGGCTCTTCGCCGTGCACGACGTGCTCGAGCGCGCGGCGGCGGGCGTTACAACCTTCGATCTCGCACGACGATCGGGGGTGGGCACGACCCGCATCGTATCCAGGCTCGAAGAGCACAACGTCCGTCAGATCGCACCGGGGCTATGGGAGCGCCCACCGGCCGAGCAGCTCACGCTGCTTCCGGGCAGCTGGTGAACCGGGCCGCGCGCAGGTGGGCACGCCGCCATCCAGACTGAGGGCTGAACGAGTCTGCGATAGCAATTTGATAAGGGAAAAAACCTATGACCCCATCCATGGACTTTAGGGACCTGCCCACGCTGTTTCCGAAGAAGCACAAGCTGCTCGCGGCCATCCTGCTGCTCATGGAAGAGGCCGCGAAGGTCGGGCTGAAGCTCTCCAAGGGCGAGATCGTGAAGTCCCTGTTCCTCGCGGACGACAGGCATCTCGCCCAATACGGCCGGCCGATTACCTTCGACAACTACGTCGCGATGAAGAATGGGCCCGTCGGCGATCTCGCCTCCGACATGCTTAACGACCGTCCCAACGTGCGGTGGAGTGACTTCAATCTCGATCGGGCACCGTGGTCGCAAGAGCATCTCGGCGATCGGACCTTCTACCGTTCCCAATGCGTCACCGCCGACCGGCGCAAGCTATCGCCAAGCGACGTCGATGCATTGCGAGCTGCGCTAGACCACGTCGTCACGGCGGGGTTTCTACAGATCTCTAAGGAGACCCATACCCATCCGGCGTGGGCTGCAGCCTGGTCTGCGAAGGCCGATTGCGAACGTGCCGCCGCAATGGACTGGCGGGATTTCCCGGACGTCGATGCCGCGTTGGCGTCTGACCTCGTCATGGCATCCTGGAACGCGGGTTGAGCTATTCCGGATCAAGACGTTCGTTCGTCACGAATGCGCTCGAGGCCTGTCCCGGCGATGTCTTCGCCTGGTATCGTCCGGAGCCGATTGGCAAACGCAAGTTCCACCTCTGCCTGTCGTATGACTACGACTTCGTCTTTCTCAACACTCCAAAGGACAAGTTCTTCCCCTCCGACTACCACATCAAAGCGGTCGACCTCAGCTTCCTGAAGCCGACAGCGACCCGGTTGAGCTCGGTCAGCTGCGCTAACCTCCAGGCCGTTGGAAGCGACACCCAGTTTCGCTCGTTCAAGCCGGAGCGGTTGGGCAACCTCGCGACCGACATCCTCATCGAAGTGCTCGAACACATCTGCAACATCGGAACTGCTACTGGGGAGGAGATTGAGCGTCTCTCCGACATCATCGACACGATGAAGCCGGCCCTCTTCGCTCAAATTAACAGCGGTCGGCTCCGCACTGCCCGTCGTTGAAGCCGACCGCACTCATCGCTCTCCACTAGCTTAGCCATCAGTAACGTGAGCGGGGCAAGTGGAAGCGATCAGCCGAATGAGCGGCTAAGCTGCAAGCGCCACAACCGCTCACTTTGCGAAAATCGTTTCTTTTCAGTGTGGCTTCGAGCGACGCCTTTTGAAAGCTGACATTCAAACTTGCCGGTCTCTGCCGCGCGCGACGATGCCCGCGCGTCGGTGGACGCGCGGGCATCGCCTTGCAGGAACGAGGCGGGATCGGATCAGGAGCCGCTCATCTTGGTTGAAACGGTTCCGAACGTGTTGCTCAGCTGGTTGCCGAGCCCCTGCATCGCGGTGATCGCCGCAACGGCGATAAGCGCGGCGATCAGGCCATATTCGATGGCCGTGGCGCCGGCCTGATCCTTCAGCATCGAACGGAGAAACGACATGGTGCACCCTCTCGTCTTGGTGAGGCCGGCATAAGCAGCATTCGTTCAGAAGAGGTTAGTGGAAGAACTTAACAGGAGCGAACGGCGAGGCCGATCATCTACCGTAATGTCCACACTTGCCTGCGGCGCGCTTCGGCTGTTTAAGTGGCGCTGCATCAACTGGTCCTGATGCACCCTCAGGCGGCGGGATCCCCACTCCCGCCGCCGCTTTGGGGCCTTCCCGGCGCAGATCGCCGTTGAAAGCGGGCCTTTGACAACTACTTAGGTCGGAAGCGCGGCTCGCCAGCTGCCCAAGAGGATCATTGACCTTTGCCCCATCCCGTCCACGTGGTCGATGACGATCGCGATGTTCGCTGTTCGATCAGTTTCATGCTCGGATCGGCCAAGCTGCAGTCCCGCCCGTTCGGCAGCGCGAGCGACTTCCTCGACAGCCTGGACGATCTCGCCCCCGGGGCGATCCTGCTCGACGTGCGGATGCCGGAGCGTGACGGCTTTGAGGTGCTGGCGGAACTCGAACGCCGGGGCGTGGAGTGGCCGGTGGTCGTGATGACCGGTCATGGCGAGGTGTCGATTGCCGTGCGCGCGATGAAGGCGGGTGCCGTGGACTTCATCGAGAAGCCGTTCGACGAGGGCGTGCTCTTCTCCAGTCTTGAGCGCGCCTTCGGCTTCCTCAAGGATCGCGGCGAAGCGGCGGAGCGGCAGCGCGCGGCGCGCCGCCGGGTCGAGCAGCTGACGACGCGCGAGCACGAGGTGCTGCGGGGGCTGCTGGGCGGATTGCCTAATAAGCTGATCGCGCGCCACCTGGGCATCAGCCTGCGCACCGTGGAGATGCACCGCGCCAACATGATGGACCGGCTCGGCGTCGCCAGCCTCGCCGAGGCGCTGACGCTGGCGGTGCAGGCGGAGCTGGAGCCGCTCGGACGCGATCCCGCCGAGGCGGCGTGAACGCGGACGGGGGCGACCGCTTCCTCATCCTCTGCGAACCGCCGCTCGCCGGAGACATCAGGGCGATCGTGACCGGGGCCGGCTATACGGCCGATTTCGTGGATGCCGAGGGGCTCCGCGCGGCTCTGCCAGGCGATCCGGTGCTCGGCCTGTTCATCGATGTGCCGACGCTGACCGGCGCGGCCGGCGAGGTCGTGCAAGTCGCGCTGGCCGATCAACCCTTGGGGTCGGACGTGCCGGTACTGTTGGTCGCCGACCGCCTCGCGCTGCTGCCGCTCGATGCGGTGCTCGACGCATTGGGTCAGGTCCGCATCGTCGAATTGCCGCTCGAGCCGCTGCTGGTGCGCCGCGCCGCGGCGTCCGCCGCGCGCTCGCGCAGTCGCCAGGGCTTGGCGCGCGAGGCGCTTTCTCACCAGGGCGCCGTCCAGGCCAGCTATCGCGACATGGCCACGGAGCTCGAACATCGCATTCGGCTGCGTATGGCCGAACTCCAGGCCGCGCACACACGGCTTCAGGAGAGCGAGGAGCGCTATCGGGTCACGCTTGAACTCAGCCGACAGACGATGTGGACCGTCGATGCGTCCGGCAACCTCAGCTACATCAGCGCACGCGGCGATGGACCTTCCGGCCTGACGTTCGCCACCTCGCTCGGCCACGGCTGGCTCAAGGCGGTCCATCCGGACGATCGCGCGCCATTGCTGGAGGAATGGCGTCGCTGTGTCGCGGCGCGGGCGCCTTATTATTTCGAGTTCCGCCTCAGGCACCGCGACGGCGGCTATCGGCTGTTCGCTTCGCGCGCCGCGCTCTACCCGCTGAGCGGCTCCGAGCAGCCGCTCTGGTACGGCACCAGCGAGGACATCGAGGATCGACAGACGGCGGTACGGGCACTGCAGCGCACCGAGGAGCGCTACCGGCTGGCCGCGCGTGCGACCAACGACATCATCTGGGATTGGGACGTGCTCGGCGATCGACTGCACTGGAGCGATGCCGCCGCTCCCTTTTTCGGCGGCGAGATCGTCGACACGCCGTTGTCCTGGTGGTCCGAACGCCTGCACCCGGCCGATCGCAGGGCGGCGGAGGGGAGCTTGCGCGCCGCGGTGGCAGGCGACGCAAACCACTGGGAGGCCGTCTACCGGCTCCGCCGCGCCGACGGCACTTACGCGGAGATCTTCGACCGCGGCTTCATCTCGCGCGATGAGCATGGCCGCGCCGTCCGCGCGGTCGGCGCGATGGCCGACGAAACCGAACGCCGCGAGGCCGAGGCGCAATTGCAACGCGTCCAGGCCGAACTCATCCACGTCTCGCGGGTGAGCGCGATGGGCGCCATGGCGTCCACGCTCGCCCACGAGCTTAATCAGCCGCTCACCGCCGCGACCAACTACATTCACGGCAGCCGGCGCCTGCTCGCGGAGGCCGACGGCGCCGCGCTTCCGCAGATCGCGGACGCGCTGGCCGCCGCGGAGAACTCTGCGTTGCGCGCCGGCCAGATCGTCCGGCGATTGCGCGACCTCGTCTCGCGCGGGCAGGTTGCCTCGGAAGCGGCCTCGCTGCCGCGGCTAATCGCCGAGGCCGGCGAAATCGCCTTTGTTGACGCGCACCTGCTCGGCATCGCGCACCGGGTCGAGGTTGCCGACGGCGCCGGCACTGTTGAGGTCGATCGGATCCAGATCCAGCAGGTGCTGATCAACCTGATCCGCAACGCGGTCCAGGCGCTGGAAGACGCGCCGCGCCGCGAGATCCTGGTGTCCGCCCGGCCGGTGCCGTTCGACATGGTCGAAATCAGCGTGGTCGATACCGGCCCTGGCCTGTCCGCCGAGCGGCTGCGCAGCTTGTTCACGCCGTTCAACAGCAGCAAGCCGAGCGGCATGGGCATCGGCCTGTCGATCTGCCGAACCATCGTCGAGGCGCATGGTGGGAAGATCTGGGCCGAATCGTCGCCCGATGGCGCCGTCTTTCGCTTCACCGTGCCGTCCGGAAGTGCTTCCTTTCGCCGGCAGGCTTCCCTTCAATCGGATCGCTCGCCCGCCTATCTTGGTGCCGATCAACAAGGAGAATGAGCGTGGCGGACGAGCAGGCGATCCTTGCCGGCGGGTGCTTCTGGTGCACGGAAGCGGTGTTCAACGACGTGATCGGCGTCTCGGAGGTCGAGAGCGGCTATATCGGCGGCGACGTGGTCAACCCGACCTATCGCCAGGTCTGCGGTGGCGACACCGGCCATGCCGAGGCGATCCGCGTCACGTTCGATCCGGCGGCGATCTCCTACGGCGACCTGCTCGATATCTTCTTCGCCACCCATGATCCGACGCAGCTCAATCGCCAGGGCAACGACATCGGCACGCAATATCGCTCCGCGATTTTTCCTTGCTCGCCCGAGCAGGAGGGGGAAGCGCGCGCCGCGATCGCCCGCAATCAGGCGGAATGGCCGTCGCCGATCGTCACCACCATCGAGCCGCTCGGCACCTGGTACCCGGCCGAGGATTATCACCAGAGCTATTGGGAGGGCGAAGGCCAGCGCAACCCTTATTGCCTGGCGGTGATCCCGCCCAAGCTCAGGAAGCTGCGCAAGAGCTTCGCCGAGCGCCTCAAGACGCCGGCGGAGGTCTGAGCCTCAGACGAGGATGAAGGTGTCGCTATATGCAGCGACATGCTTGTCATGCGTGATGAGAATGAGCGGTTCGCTCAGCGCCTGAGCGACGAGCAGGCGGTCGAACGGATCCCCGTGAAGGGCAGGAAAGGTTTCGACCGCAGCGGCGTGCTTCGGAAGAATGGGTAGCAGGATCATGTCGATGCTCTGGAACGTGCGAGCAGCCGCATCGGCGGACATGTCGATCTTCGAGCGTGATTCCGGAAGTGAGTTCTTGATCGCGATCTCAAAGATGGATGCCGCAGATACGTAGAGTTCTGACGCGGCTGAATCGAGGAGCTCGCGAGCGGTCTTTGACAGCCGATGATCGTCGATGATCGCCCAAAGCGCGATGTGCGTGTCCAGCAGAAGCTTCACCGGGCTTTGCCGTAGAACATCTCCGCAATGCGTTCATTGTCGGCGTCATAGTCGTCGGGCATCGTGAACTTGCCCTTGACGATGCCGATGATGCCGCGCTTCGGCTTGGCTTCGATCGCGACCAGGCGCGCGGCGGGCTTGCCGTTGCGCGCGATAATGACCTCCCGCTCCGCGCCCGACTCGATCGCGTGCACCAGCCGCGACAAATTGGTCTTCGCTTCCAGCATGTTGACGGTCGCCATGACGGCCTCCTTGGCTAGCCTTGGCTAAATAGCCGTGCGGCGGCGCAGCGGCAAGCACCAGGAAAGCTCAATGGGGCGCCGCCGCCCGCCCGAGCCGGTCGTTGATCGCCACGCCGAGCCCCTGCTCAGGGATCGGCGCGACCGCTATGCGCTCGCGCGGCGCCGCCTCGGCCTCGTGCAGGCAGGCGAATAGCTTCGCGGCAGCCTCGACGAGGTTGCCGGTTGCGCTGAGAGTCGCATCGCCATCCACCGTGCCGAATCCGATCAGCCATTCGTCGGGAGCGCCCGCGAGCGCTTCCAGCCGGAGCGGCTTGGCCGGCGCATAATGGCTGGCGAGCTGGCCCGGCGCCTCGATGCCGCCGGTTCTGCCGGCAACAATCGGGAGGCCCAAGTCGACGATCGGACCCGGGCGGAGCAGCCTCACGCCTTCATCCCCGATGGCGGCGATCGTGCTCTCGATCCCGCGCTCGGTGGCGCCGCCGTCGAGGATCAGCGGGATGCGCCCGCCGAGGCTCGTCGCGACATGTGTTGCGGTGGTGGGGCTGATCCGCCCGCTGGCATTGGCGGATGGCGCCGCCAGCGGCACCCCGGCCGCGGCGAGCAGCGCCTGTATGACCGGATGAGCGGGAACGCGCAGCGCAATCGTCGGCAGCCCGGCGGTGACCAGCGACGCGATGCCGGCATCCGGCAGCAGCGGCAGCACCAGCGTCCGCGGCCCCGGCCAGAAGCGGTCCGCAAGTGCGGTGGCGTGCGCGTCGAAGCCGGCGATGGCCTGCGCTGCCGCCAGCGAGGGAACGTGCACGATCAGCGGGTTGAAGCTCGGCCTTCCCTTGGCGGCGTAGATGCGCGCGACGGCTTCCCCGTTCGTCGCATCGGCGGCGAGGCCGAAGACCGTCTCGGTCGGCACCGCGACCGGCGCGCCAGCGCGGATCAGCGCCGCCGCGCGGGCGACGCCCGCAGCGTCCGCCGGCACGGTCTCGGTCACGATTGGCGCGTCCACGGGTCCGCGGCTATAGCGCCGACAGACCTTTCTCAAGCCGGAGCCGCCATGCCCTTCCGCCCGCCCGTCGCCGAGCAGCTCTTCCTCCTCGATCACGTGGTCGGCATGGCGGAGCTCGCTGCCCATCCCCGCTTCGCCGAGGCGACGCCGGAGACGGTGCAGGCGATCGTCGAAGGGCTGGCCGATTTCGCGGAAGGCGAGTTCGCGCCCTTGAACCGCATCGGCGATCAGGAAGGCGCGCGCTGGTCACCAGACGGCGTGACGCTGCCGGCTGGCTTTCGCGAAGCCTATCGCGCTTATGTCGAGGGCGGCTGGGGCACCTTGTCGGGCCCCGTTGAGCAAGGCGGGCAGGGCCTCCCCGGCATCCTGCAGGCGGTCGCGCTTGACGATCTCGGCAGCGCCAATCTCGCCTTCTCGCTGATCGCGATGCTGACGCCGGGCGCGGTCGAGTCGCTGGTCCATCACGGCTCCGACGAGCTCAAGGCGACCTGGCTGCCCAAGCTCGTCACCGGCGAGTGGAACGGGACCATGAACTTGACGGAGCCGCAGGCGGGCTCGGACGTCGGCGCCCTCAAGACCCGGGCCGAGCCGCGCGGCGACGGCAGCTGGTCCATCACCGGCACCAAGATCTTCATCACCTGGGGTGATCACGATCTTGCCGACAACGTCGTCCATCTTGTGCTTGCCCGCACCCCGGATGCGCCGGCCGGAACGCGCGGCATTTCGCTGTTTCTCGTCCCCAAGTTCCGGCTGGACGAGGACGGGCGGCCGACGGTGCCCAACGACGTGCGCTGCGTGTCGATCGAGCACAAGCTCGGCATCAATGCCTCGCCGACCTGCGTCATGTCCTACGGCGACGGGGGCGATTGCGTCGGCTGGCTGATTGGGCCGGAGCATGGCGGCATGCGGGCGATGTTCACGATGATGAACAATGCGCGGCTCAACGTCGGCCTGCAGGGTGTGTCGATCGCCGAGCGCGCGATGCAGGGCGCGGTCGATTATGCTCGGGACCGCGTGCAATCCGCCCGTGCCGGTGCCGCCTCGCGCGAGCCGGTCACGATCATCGATCATCCGGACGTCCGCCGCATGCTCATCCGCATGAAGGCGCTGACGCAGGGCGCGCGGGCGCTCACTTATTATGCCTACGGGCAGGCCGACCGCGCGACGCTCGGCGATGAGGCGGCGCGCGCCCGGCTCGATCTCCTGACGCCGCTCGTCAAGGCGTACGGCACCGATGTCGGCGTCGAGGTCGCCAGCCTCGGCGTCCAGATCCCCGGCGGCATGGGCGTCGTCGAGGAGACCGG
>SXGU01502401.1_pt1 | contig 20644 bp, 5 predicted proteins | sample 3174531 | NCBI WGS metagenome assembly SXGU01 (sample SAMN11356863, study PRJNA531348) | freshwater metagenome | isolation source: freshwater sample F1-140 | place: China: Fuxian Lake, Yuxi | collected 2017-12-25 | reverse complement strand
GGACCGCCAAGCCGGTCCTCCGACCGTTCCTGAGCTTCGGGGGGAGGCTCGCCTGAGATGATACTACAAGAGACAACCGCTTCATTATACATGGTGCTTTCGTTCAGATGAGATCTTCGAACTCATCCTTGAGCGCGCCGTTCCATGACTTGGTTCTGCTATGGCCTCTGACCATGGCGAACATTGTGGTCCAAGGCCGAGCGCTCGACGAGGCGCAACTGCAGGCGATCCAGGCGTTGGTGGATGGCAATCCGAGCTGGTCGCGGCGGCGCTTGGCAGATGCTTTGGTGCAAGGCTGGGATTGGCGCAATGCGGCGGGTCGCTTGAAGGATATGTCGTGTCGGCGGATGTTAGCCCGGCTGGAAGCGAAGGGGCTGGTGCGGTTGCCGGCGCGTCGCCGAGTGTCGCCGAAGCGAAAGGCGAAGGTGATCGCCGCGGTGCCAGGAGTGGATCAGAGTGAGTGGGTCGCCCTGCTGGCGGAGGTCCAACCCCTGAGCTTGGAGCAGGTCGGCTACGGGACGGCGACGACCGCGTTGTTCGATCATCTCCTCGCTCGGTATCATTACCTTGGTTACTCCTATCCGGTGGGGGCCAACGTGCGTTACCTGGCCCGCGGGCGGGATGGGCGGGTGTTGGCTTGTGCGGTCTGGGCATCGGCGGCGTTGAAAGTGGGGTGCCGTGACCGATGGCTGGGCTGGACGAGCGCGCAACGCATAGCGGGATTGGCGCGGGTGGCGAACAACACCCGGTTTTTGATTATGCCGTGGGTGCGGGTCTCGCTGCTCGCCAGCCATCTGCTTGGGCTGATGACGCGGCAGTTGGCCCGCGACTGGCGGGAGCGCACCGGGCAGCGGTTGGCGCTGGTGGAGACCTTCGTGGATGAATCGCGTTTTCAAGGCACCTGTTACCGGGCGGCCAACTGGCTGGATCTTGGTCGCACCACCGGACGAACCCGGGATGATCGTTACAGCCAGATTCAGACGCCGACCAAGCGCGTGCTGGTCTTGCCCCTGCAACCATTGGCGCGGCTGCGCCGGGAGTTGGCGGGATGATCGATTTGCCCGGGGTTTTGGCGCGCCGGACAGATCTGGCTGCGCTGGTGGCCGCGGGACCGGCGGCCATGATCGGGCGCGTCCTGGAACTGGAGCAGGAGCTGGCGCAGGCCCAGCGGCGGCGGGTTCCGATCGGCGACAGCCGCACCACCCACGCGCCGCCTTCGAGCGATCCCCGGCCCAAGCCGCGCAGCCAGCGCCGCAAGAGCGCCCGCCGGTCGGGCGGACAACCCGGGCATCCCGGGCACCGACTGGAACCGACCCTCAAACCCGATCACATCGTGCGGCATGCGGTCTGCCGCTGCCGCGCTTGCGACCTCGACCTGGGAGCGGCGCCGGTGACCCAGCTGCGCAAACATCAGGTGTTCGATCTGCCGCCGACCCCGCTGGTGGTGACCGAACATCAGCTGGAGTCCAAACGCTGTCCCCGCTGTGCCGCAGTGACCCAGGCGCCGCCGCCGCCGGGGGCCGAGCAACCGACCCAGTACGCGCCGCGCCTGGCGGCCTTTGTGGTCTATTTGCACAGCGCCCACTTTCTGCCGTTGCAACGGATCACCGAGTTGATCGCGCAATTGACCGGCCATCGGCTCAGCGAGGGTTGGATCAAAACCTGTCACGCGCGCCTGTCGTCCCGGCTCGATTCGTTCCTGGACGCCGTGACCGTGGCCTTGCGCACGGCCCAGGCGGTTTGCTGCGATGAAACCGGCTTTCGGTTTAGCGGCCGGCGCTTTTGGCTGCATGTCTGCTGCACCGCCACGCTGACCCTGTTCGGCTGTCACCGACGCCGCGGGACGCCCGGCATCGGGGCCTTGGATATCCTACCCGCCTACACCGGCATCGCCGTGCACTTGCTCTGCTCATCAAGGTTCGCGTACTGCGCGGATGCCATTTCTGCGCGGGCCGTGTCGTTCACCTCAATGGCCTTGAGATGCTGGGTCTCAAGCTGGTCCAGCGCCGAGATGACCCGATCCATCTGCGCTCGCACCTTCTCGTTGTGGGCCTGCAACCTGCGCGTGTCATCGCCGATCAAAGCAAAAAACTTTGCAAACATGCTCTCTTCCTTGGCGTCCCCCAGGATCATGTCCTTCTGCATCCCGATCAATCGCTGGAGTTCGGCGAGTTCGCTCCAAACCCCATTTTGTGTCGTGAGAATCTGCATCTTCATGTCGGTGACGCCCCGCACCTTCAGTCCCAGCGGATCTTCGCCAAGCGTATTGCTGAGAAGAACCTCCTTCGCCACGCCCTTGCCAATTTCCACCACCCCGGCCCCGACCCCGCCGGTCGCAAACTCCGCCGCCAAGCCTACCTTGTCGCCCACCCGGAACAGAACGTCCAGTTTTGCCCGGCTGTTGTCACCGCTGATGATGTCGTCGATGTTGGCCTTGAGATCCTTTAGCGCGGCACGCTGTTCCCCGAGTTTGGGAATCAGCGTCTTTTCGATCAGCTGGTTCTGATTGTAGAGGCGCGTCATGCCAGTCCCCACTGCGCTCACCTTCGCATCGACCGCCGCCTTCCGCTCGCGCGCCGCGGTTAATTCCTTGGAAGGAGCGCCGACGGCCACGGCCGCCCCCCAACTTACCCCCGCCAACAACAAGACAAAACGGAAGAGAAACGACGTAGTTTTCATCTTGGGGACCTCCGCTGATTTTCGGGAAAAACCTAGGGTGCCGATCCGGCAATGCAGAAGCAGTAACCCTGCACCGTCGCGGCTTGCAGGGTATCACCCACCACCGATTCTCACCCCGCAGATCTTGGCCGAAGGTCCCCGACTATTGGCCGGGGCCGAGAAGCCGGACAATGATGATTATCCGGTTGCTGGGGCGGTGGGCTGATAACACAAAATTGAGGTCGGCGGAGGAAAGGAGCGTGGACATAAAGCCTCTCGGGTCGACGTCTACGCCCTACCGCATCGTTACTCCTTAGCCCAGCCTTGCGGCGGACGTGGTTTTTGCTGTGCTCCGACCTGTTGCCTTCGCACCCGCTCTCCCGCGTGAAATCTTTCCGCCGTCTATTACTGTTACCGCTCCTGTCCGCCACCGTCTGGGCGCAATCGGTATCCGTCACTCCCTCCTCCACCGCGCTGTCAGCGGCCGGCGGTTCGATCACGTTTACGGTCGTGCTCACCTACCCTGGCTCGGCCTCGTCGGTGGCGTTTCAGGTGGATACGGTGCCGGCGGGGTGGACTTTCGGTACGGTCAGCGGGACCAACGTGCCCCAGATCTCGCCCCCGACCGGCGAAACGGGGCGCTTCGAATTTGCGTACCTGACGATCCCCGTGAGCCCGGCGAGTTTTACCTTCACCGCCCGATATCCCGCGGGCCTCGTCGGCAACCAGGTTTTTTCCGGGATCACCGGAATCGTTCGAGTGCCTGGTGGCGCCAGTTTGCCCAGCGCCCCCGTCATTACCTTTTCGCCCCCCGCCGGAGCCGCCGTCGCGCCCGCCATCGTTACTCCGCCGGCCGGAGCCACGATCAACGTCGGCGCGTCACACACGCTGGCGGTGACTGCAACCGGCTCGGCTCCCCTCTCGTATCAGTGGCGCAAAGGCGGCGTCGCTGTCGCTGGAGCAACTGGCACCACGCTGGTACTCGCCAACGTCACCACCGCCGCGGCGGGCTCCTACACGGTGGTCGTCACCAATGCGGCGGGCAGCGCGAATTCAGACAATGCCCCCGCGATCATCACCGTGGGCAACCCGCTGCCGGTAACGCCGCCGCCGGTGACACCGCCGGCCGCGACTCCACCTACGATCACCACCCCACCGACTGCCAGCACCGTGGCACTAGGAGCAAGCGTAACGTTAGGAGTTACCGCGAATGGCACGAGCCCGCTGACCTACCAATGGCGCAAGGACGGTGCATCGATCGCGGGCGCGACCAACGCCACCCTGGCGCTGACGAATGTCACGGCGGCAACCGCCGGCAGCTACAGTGTGGTCGTAGCGAACGCCGCCGGCTCGACCACGTCGAGCGCCGCCCAAGTCACCGTGCCCAGCGGCGCCGGGCCCGCCGGCACCTATGTCGGAACCTTTGGGAACAATGGCGGCCACTTCGCCCTGCTGGTTCGCCCGGATCGCACGGGAGTATTTGTCGGATATGCGCATGCGTCCCGGTCCGCCGTGGTGAGTCGGGCCATCACCCTCTCGGTCGACGGACGGTTTAGCGCCGATGTTCCGCGAGAAGTGAGTGCGCAGTCGCCGACTCACGAAGGCCCCGCGACGGCTGCGCAAGAGGGCGTGTTTCGCCTGAGCGGCACGATTGCCGCCGACGGCAAGCTAACCGGCTCGGTGCCCGCGCTTGATTTAGGCTTTTCGGCACCGGCGGGGACGCAGACCGGGCCCACATCGGATTTCGCGGGATTCTACCAATCAGGGGTGGCGGGAAGTTCGTCGGTCGGCTACACGCTGTTGGGCCCGGCGGGAGAAGCCGTGATGGTGGTCGTTTCCGGCACGAATGCCGAAGGCGGGCGGGGCAACCTTGATCCCAGCGGGCGATTTACGATCAACACCGCGAGCGGCGCCCGATTCTCGGGTGAAGTCCGCACCGACAAGGTGCTCACCGCGGCCTACTCGCCGACGAGCGGTGTGCCGACCACGTTTCAGGGGGCGAATCAGGAAGCCCGCACCGACATCGAGAAACTCGTCAATATTTCAACCCGCAGCCGGGCGGGCTCCGGCGCGGAATCGCTGATCGTCGGCTTTGTGATCACGGGCACGAGTCCCAAGCCGGTGCTCGTTCGGGCGATTGGACCGAGTTTGGCGGGCTTCGGCGTCGCCGGCGCGTTGGCCGCCGCGCGACTCGAGGTGTTCCGTGCCGGCACGTCGCTTGCGGTCTCAAACAATTGGGGCGAAGTGGGTGGCGGCCCGAACGCTGTGGCGGCCGCGGCAGCGCAGGTGAGCGCATTCCCCCTGTCTCCCACCAGCCGCGATGCCGCACTGCTCTTGAATCTGACGCCCGGGGACTACACGGCTGTGGTCACCGGGCAGGCTGGCGAGTCCGGAGTGGCCTTGGTCGAAGTCTATGACGCCACGGTTGGCCCAATCCCCCGGGCGCAACGCATCATCAACCTCGCCACCCGATCCCGCGCCGGGTCTGGTGATAATCTGCTGATTGCCGGATTCTACATTGCCGGCACGGTGCCGAAGCGCGTGCTGGTGCGCGGCGCCGGGCCGGCGTTGGCCCAATTCGGGGTCAACGACGCATTGGCGCGACCGGAACTTGCCGTCTATTCCGGCGACACCGCGTTGGTGCGGAATACCGGCTGGAGCAACTCACCCGATGTCGCGGCGATCACCAAGGCGGCGGCCCAGGTCGGGGCGTTTGCGTTTCCCGTGGCGAGCGCCGACACGGCCGTCATCTTGAGTCTGGCTCCCGGGGCCTACACCGTCCAGCTCGGCGGAGCCGTCGGCACCTCCGGCAACGCGCTCATCGAAATCTACGAACTGCCGTAGGGATGGCGGGGCCTCCACGCCCGCAACAGCGCTCCGGTCGCTCGAGGCCAGAGCGCGGCTTCAGTTACGCCCTCCGCTACTTCGCGCCCGCTTCGACGCCGCGCATCGGCACCGGGGCGGGAGTGAGCGTCGTCAGTTTCCCTCCGCTCCGCAGCAAAGCCGTGGCGGCTGCCTCGACACTTGGCGCGTTGGCCGGGTAGCGGACGACGACGGAAAATTCAGCCCGACTCTGCGGCACCGCAGTGTAGGCAAACTCCAACGTGCCACTACTCCCCGCCTCGGGCGCAATCGCGGGGACATGGGGTCCGTTGACCAGGACCAAAGACCAGTCCGACGGCAGGGCAATCGACCATCCCAGCGCGCCCGGCACACCGGGGTAATCCGCCGTCGCCCGCAACACGAGTGTGCCCCCGGATTGGGCGAGAATCGCGGTATCGGAAACGAGCGCGGCGTTCTGGGCCAACGCCAAGGCGCCAGACAAGAACAGGGCAGAAACCAGCAGGGAACGGAGTGTCTTCATATTAAAGGTGGACGGAGATTTCTTGGTTTGGACGAAGTTGCGGACGGAGTTAGCCCGAATCGCCGCCAACGCTGCGGCAAGGGGGAAAGTTAGGAGGAAATGCGCGCTTACGGCAGCTCATAGATTTCCAGCAACACGACCCCGGTCGAGCCTCCCACACCCGAAACCTGAGCTGAATAGGCTCCAGGCAGCAGCGTCAGTACCAGGGCCGCATCCTTGGAACCCTGGCCGAGGCTGAATCCGCCGCTGGCCGCAGCCGCAGCCGAAACCGCGGCACCATCCCAGTTGTCGTTTTCCGCCAGCACACCGGCCGGACCGTGAATCACGAGGCGCGGGTCAGACATCGCCTGTGCCACGCCGAATGCCGCCAAGCCGGGGCCCACCGCGCGGACGAGCACCCGTTTCGGTGCGTTGCCCGCCACAACAAAGCCACCGACCAGGACTTGGCCGCTGGTCCCGAGTTCACTCCGGGTGGAAATATTGGCAAGCCGCGGCGACTCCCCGGCGGCGCCAATGGCCGCATCATAAACTTCGACAAGCGCCGTGCCCTCCCCGTTCGCATCGGAGACCTGCAAAGTGTAGTTGCCCGGCGGGAGCGTCACGCTCAGCGCCGCGTCAGTCGAGCCCGCCTCCAGCGGGAATGCTCCCACGCGCGCAAACGCGGCGGCCAGCATCGAGGCATCGCTGCCCACGCTCCAGTCGTCGTTTTCCGCGACCAACTCGCTGCCCCGCAGGAGGCGGAGCCGGGGATTCGCCAAGGGATCACGCACGCCGAATCCAGCGAGCGAGGGGCCAATCGCACGCACGACAACAGCCCGGGCATCGGGTCCGCGGAGGCTGAATCCGCTGATCAGCGTGCGTTCCCCAGCGCCGGCCCGGGCCAGCGATGAGAGATTAACGAGCCGGTCCGTGCGGACCACGGCACTCGCCAAACCGGTGAAGGCCACTGCGGGTTGCCCCGGCGCGCGCACCGTACCCGAGGTCGTCGTACCGGCCGGCACAATGACACCACGCACGACGCCTTCGCCACCTGTGGTCGAAGCCGAAAGTGAATAACTGCCGTCGCTCGCGAGTGTCGTGGCGCCGCCAAAACGCACCCCACCCGCATTGGCCACGACGACGGCCTGACCCTGGGGGCCGACAATCAAGGCGATCGTGCCAGCCTCGGCGCCAAGGGTCTGCGCCCGGTAGTAACCCGCGACGCCCGAGGTGCCGCCCGTCGGAGCCGCCACCGGCACGCTAAACTGCAGGCCAAGCGACGCGATTGATCCCATCATTACGCCGTCGCGAACGACGCCGCGCAGCGTGAGTGTGACCGGCGCCGCCGCCACGGAGCGCGAGGCCCCAGCGGCGGCTGCCACCACGTCGACAGTGAACTCCCGCTCGAACGAGCCATCCGCCTGCACCGTCAAGTCGAGCGCTACCTGCAGACCCACACCAGGCGCCACCAGCAAGAGATCTCCCCGCGTACCCTCGGCCGGGAATACCGCCGCCACCTCGCCCAGCCGCGTGTCGCCACTGGCCGCCTTCAGCCCACCGATGTACACCTGCGGACCCGTGGCCGCAATCGCCACGATCCGCTCCACCCGCGTCGCCGCGAGGTAGGAAGCTCCACCCTCCTGACTCGCACTCAGCACCACTGTGCCCGATGCGATCGGAGTCAGAATATTGCCCACCAGCGTGGCCGGGCCGCGCACGAGGCTGAGGGAAACGGGCAGACCACTGCTCGCGACCGCGTTGAGGGTGACCGGGGTGCCGACGGACGCGCGCAAGGGAGCATCAAAGGTGATCATCTGAGCCGCCTTGGCGATCACCAGCGTGCCTTCGCCACTGCCCTTGAAGCCCGTCGCGGTCACTGTCGCGACTACCGCGTACGTGCCTGCCGCGGTCGGCGCGGTCGCCGAGCCATTGTAGGTGACTGTCACCGCAAGGCCGGACGGTGACGTCGTAACTGTCGCCTGCTTGGCGGTACCATCGTAAGTCTGGCTCAAACCACTCAGCGTCACTCTGGCCGCCGAGGTCTCTGGCGCCGACTGCACCTGAACCTGATAAACTGCGCCCGCCGACATCGGGCTGGCGTTTCCGGCCGCATCGGTCGCAGTGGCGGTAAAGGTATAGGAGCCATTGTCGAGGGTTACGCCTACGCTCCACGTCGCACTGCTGGTCGCGGCTGCAGTCCCGATGCTCAGCCCGTCCCGGTACACCCGAACCGTGCTGCCGGCTTCGGCCGTACCACTCACGATTGTGTTCCTCGCCGTGCTGCTCCCAGGAAGTACCACCGGGACGGCGGGCGGAGTCGTGTCGACCGTAAGCGGAATCGAAGCCGGATCGCTGACGGTCGAGGGCGGCAGGACGGCGGTGGCTTTCAGGGTATGCGAGCCTTCGCTCAACGCGGAGGGCACCGTAAACGTCCAGGCCCCGGTGCTGCTTGCCGTCGTTGTACCCAAAAGCGTATCTCCGTCGTAAAGTTTGACCGTCGCCGCCGCCACACTCGTGCCCTGCAGCACCGGAGCAGCCACCTTGGTGGGCGTGGCGAGGGCCGTGATGACCGGTTGCTCCGTCACCGTTATCGCACCGCCAAAAACGATCGGATCGATGATGATCCCGTTGACGAGGCGGTCGTTGTCACCGAGCTGGCCGTCGCGATAGACGATGCGCACCAGGTCCGGACGCCCGTCACCGTTGAGGTCGATCAACGTCCCGCCGGTATAACCATCAAAGTCGAAGAGGAAGAAGGTCTTTACGGTGTCCCCGGCCTGCGCATAGCCGTATTTGTAGATGTGATTCGGCGCGTTGATATTGGCGGGCAGCGCGATGGCCACGACCACCGATCCGTCAGGTTGCGCGACCGCGTTGGAAATCTCGAAGCGGATGACCGGCGTCACGGGTGCCCAAGTCTGCGGTTGCGTGCTGTACTCAGCGAACGGGGTCACGCTCACATTGGAAATCCGCGCCTGGGTATCGACGACCACGCCCTTGGAGTCAGCTCCTGGATTGGCCGGCAAGCGGTCCCCGACCACGACCGTCATGAAGTCGCTCGTCGGGGCGTCGATCCCGCGATTGAACTGGGCGAGCGGGAAGCTGGAGACGGCATTCTGGGAGGAATCGGCCTGACCGTCACCGTTGAGGTCGCCCGCCTTGTCTTCGACGCCGTCGGCTATGTTGTCACTGTCGCCGTCGTAGACCACGGTGAGGGCGTAGGTCGCGTTCTTGGTGGCATCGGCCGGATCGGCGATGACCTGCAGTTTCACGACTGCCCGGGTGGCAAAAGTCGCCGGGAAGACCAGTTGCAGTTGGGTGCCGACGACCGTGGCGGTGACGTTTTCCGCCGCCAGCACGCTGTAGGTCAGGCCGCGGCCAAGCGGATCCACAAACCGCTCACTCAATTCCAGCGAGCGACTCGCCGCATTGGGCACGAACACCACCAGAGAAGTTGCACTCACCGGCTGAGGCACAGGATCAAAGACCGGAGCAACCACACCCGCACCAATGACGAGTTCGCCACTGGTCGTATCCGTCGAACTATTGCCCGCGGAGTCGACCGCCACCACCGTAACCGAGTAAGTGCCCTCGCGCATGGCATGCACCGCCGGCACGGTGAGTGTCCAACGGCCCACCGTACGCTCCACCACGACTTCGCTCCCGGCGGACGAGTAGGTCCGGCCGTTGAGCATCACGGTGAGCAGGGCGGTGTCGGCCACATCAAAGGTACCCTGCAGGATCGGGGCTGCGACGGTAGTAGCCTGCGCAAACACCGTCGGAGCCGCCGGCGCACTGGCGTCAATCTGTAGGTTCGCATACGTGGCCGCCCCGGTATTCCCGGCGGCGTCGGTGGCCGTCACGACCAAAGTGTGCAATCCAGGGGCCAGTGCCGCCCCGGGCGCAACACTCCAAATGCCGCTTGGGCCCACCACGGTGCTGCCCAGCATCGTCACGCCACCGGCCAACCGGATGGTCGCGCCCACTTCGGCGCGACCGCTGATCACCGGCTGGCGAACGTTGGTCGGACTGGCAACTGGATCAAGGCTGGGAGCAGCGGGCGCGGTCAAATCAATCACCAGGACAACCGCGGACGACACCGGGCCGGCATTGCCCGCCGCATCGGTGGCCACTGCCGTGATCCCATGCGTACCCTCACTCAACGCACTCGGCGGCACCAGAGTCCAGGTTCCCGCCGCGGAAACCGACACCGTACCGAGCAGCGTAGTGCCATCCAAGACCCTGACCGTCGTTCCCTCCTCCGCAGTGCCAGCGATCGTGGGCCGGACTTGCCGCGTGGCAGCCAGCGGAGATACCACCGGAGCCAGCGGGGCCGAAAGGTCGACGGTTAGCGTGATCGGAGCCGAGGGATCGCTGGTAGTATTGGCCACCCGGTCCGTCGCCGTCGCGGTGAGGGTATTTGCTCCCACCGCCAGATCGACAGCGGGCGTGATGCTCCAACGGCCATCCGCCCCTGCATCCACGGTGCCGAGGAGAGTCGTTCCCGCGCGGAGATTCACTGCCGTACCGGCCTCCGCGCGACCTGTAATCACGGGGCGGCGGGTGTTGACCGATCCGGCGGTCTCGATGACCGGGGCAGCCGGAGCCGCCATCGATATCGTAATCGTGGCGGCAGCGCTCGCCGGGCTGACATTGCCCGCGGCGTCGACGGCTACAGCGGTCAGCGTATGGGAGCCGCGACTAAGCGGGAACCCAGGAACCAGGCTCCAAAGACCCGCGTCGGTGGTTACGGCCGATCCCAGCAAAAGCGCACCCTCCGAGACGCGTACGGTGGCGAGGGCCTCAGCAGTGCCATTCAAAGTCGGCGCCGACGTGGTAAAGGTGCCAGCCGAGAGAATCCGCGGAGCCGGCGGTGCAGTGAGATCGACCGCGATCGAGAGCGGCGCCGACGCCGCACTGCGATTGCCGGCCGCATCGACGGCCACCGCGACAAGCGTGTTGCTGCCTACGACGAGATCGGCCCCGAGCACCAAGCTCCAGACCCCCACCGAGTCCGCGGTGGCGAAACCCATCGCGCCGCCACTGCGCGAAACTTCCACCGTCGCACCCGCTTCAGCCGTTCCTTGCACGGTCGGCCGGGCCACCCGGGAGGAAGGCGCACCGGTCATCGTCGGCACCGCCGGTGCCGTGGCATCGATCCGCACGGTAAATGAAACCGGCGCGCTACGATTCCCCGCCACATCTTGCGCCAAAACCGCGAAGGTATGGTCACCTTCGGCCAGCGCCGTCGTAGGAATGAGCGTCCAGCTACGATTCTCGTCCGCAAACCCGCGGGCGAGCACCACGCCGAACTCCGTCAGTTCCACCGTGGCGCCCGCTTCCGCCGTACCGGTGAGTGAGGGCCGCACGGAGTTGTACAGTCGCAGAGCGGGCGGCACCGGCGCGGCTGGGGGCGTGAGATCAACGACAAAGGACCAAGGGGAGGAAGCGCTGCTGGTGTTACCAGCCGCGTCGGTCTGGACCCCGGTAAAGGAATGCGGCCCTTCCGCCAGCGCCGCGGCGGGCCGGAAACTTCCCAAACCGCTCGCAGGCAGCACCACGAATCCGAGCGAAGTTGCGCCATCAAAGATTCGGAGCGTCGCGCCCCCTTCTCCCTGCAGCACAATCAGCGGGCGGGTCGGGTCAGCCGCAGACTGCACCTGCAGGGACGGTGCAGTCGGTCGCTGCGTGTCGATGGTCAATTCAACCGGCGCCGAGAGGAGACTCGTTTCCGTGGCCAAGCGGGCCGATGCCGTCAACACGTGCGTGCCTTCGCTCAACGCCGAAGCCGGTGTGAGCGTCCAAACACCGTTGGCGCCGGCCGTGACTTCACCCAGTGGCACCCCGCCGTCAAAGACGGTCACAATGCTATTCGCCAGCGCGGCCCCCGCAATGGTGGGGGTTGCGCTGTTGCGGGACGTCCGCGCAAAGGCGAACGATGGGGCGGGCACCGCCGCCAGGTTTACCGTGATGATCGCCTCCGCTGAGGCCGCGCTCACGTTGCCAGCCGCATCCGTGGCCGTCGCCGTCAACGTGTGATCTCCCGGGTCGAGGCTGGCGGCAACGCGGAGGCTCCACGTTCCCGCGCTGCCCGCGCGACCGCTGGCCAAGAGGGTCGGGCCCTCGAAGACTTGCACCAGACTCCCCATCTCAGCTGTGCCGCTGAGGGTCGGAGTGGTCACAGATACCACTGCCGGCGTGATCACGGGTGCCGCCGGCGCCAGCGTGTCGATCGTCACAACGCGCGTGATTGAGAACGGACTGACATTGCCCGCGGGGTCGGCTGTGACCGCCGCAAGAGTGTGCATTCCCTCCGCCAACGCGGCATCCGGCGAAAAACTCCAGCGCCCCGTGGCGGACGCGGTCACGGTGGCAATCACCACCGCGCCATCGAATACGCGCACGATTCCCTGGGGCTCAGCCGTGCCCGCGATCGTCGGTCGGGCCGTATTGAAGGCGCCACTCGTTTCGATCACCGGCGCATCCGGCTCGTAGGAATCAATGATGAGCGGCACCATCGTTGATACCGGACTGACGTTGCCCGCCGCATCGCGGGCCGTCGCCGTGAAGGAACGTACGCCGTTGATCAGGCTCCCCGTGGGTCGAATGGTCCAGAGGCCCGCCGCATCGGCCGCCGCCGAACCCACCGCATTGGCACCGTCGTAGGCCGTCACCTGGCTCAAGGCCTCCGCCCGGCCGCGCAGGAGCGGATTCAAGCCCGAAATCGCACCGGTGTTGGTGATAATCGGCGCGAGCGGCGGCGTCAGATCAATCGTCAAAGCGAATTCCGCCGACACCGGGCCGGTGGTGCCGGCCGCATTGGTCGCCGTCGCCGTCAGCATGCGCCTGCCTTCAGCGAGCGCGTTGCCCGGAGTAAACTGCCAGGCTCCATCATTCGCCACAGTCGTGGACCCGAGCAGCACGGTCCCTTCGTAAAATCGCACCGTCAATCCTCTCGCCGCGGTGCCGGACAGGAGTGGCTGCGCGAGGTTCGCGATGGCCGGGGCCGAAATAACCGGCGCCACCGGCGTTGAGAGATCGATGACAACCGTGGAAGGAATCGAAAGGGCGCTGGCATTACCCGCCGCATCCACGGCGCGGACGGTGAGCGAATGGGTTCCCGCCGCCAGATCCACCAAGGGAACCGCATTCCAGCCTCCGGTGCCGGCCGTCACCGTGGCGAGTCGGACTGCGCCCTCAAACACCTCCACTTGTGTCCCGGGTTCGGCCGCACCAGCCAGCGGTGGCCGAACAAGATTCGTCGGGGTCGTCACCACCAAGGTCGGCACCGCGGGCGGTGTCGTATCGATCCGCAGGTCCCGCACCGAAGCGAGTGAACCCGACTGCCCGGGCGTGGCCAGCACGAGACTGGTCGCGCCCACGCCAGACACCCGGGTGATCGCGCCCGCCAGAGCGGAGCTCGAAAGGTAGTCGAGTTTCGCCACGTTGTCCCCCGCCTGCACGACGTAGGCAAACAGGAGCGTCGACCCACCGGAACCCTCGGCATAGGTCGCCACGCGGCCGTTGCCCACATTCAACGCCAACGTGGGGGTGCCTGAAACGGCGACAAGGCCCGAGAAACTCACCGCGAGGTCAACCCGCTGACCGGCCCGATAAGCGCCGTCCAAAGTCGGAGACGTAACCCCGATTACTTCGATGCCGCTGGTCACGCCAAAACTCTGCTCCACGGCTGGCGCCGCCAGGTAATTGGCGTCGCCCGGCTGGGTGGCGCGCACCACGACGGTGCCGGAACCACTCAACGTCACCAGATTGCCCACGACCGTCGCTGGTCCACTGACAATCGAGTAAATGGGAGCGAGGCCGGAGCTCGCCACCGCCCCGAGCGTAAAGGGCGGGTTGCCGAGTGCCTGCCGTACCAGCGGGGGAAACGCCAGGGTCTGCGCGGCCCGAGTGACGGTCAGGGTGCTTCCGACATAAACAAAGCGATAATTCCGAGCGCGGCCGCCGCTCGGCGTGAGCGCGTAGGATCCAGGCGACGATAGGTCATCCGCCGCGGTCGACACGCTGGGCGGCTCGTCCAGCACCAGCACGGTGTCACCATTCACGAAACCTTGGTACGTCACCCCAAACGCGGGATTCGCGGCGCCGAAAGAACGCGTGGCCGCATTCGCAGTCACCGTGAGCGCGCGGGGCGCCACCACGATATTCTGATCGACCGGCACCGCGGCGCCGATGGTGGCGTTGCCCGACTGAGTCGCGCGCACGACAACTTCGCCAGCCCCGGTCAGCGACAGCAGGTTGCCCGCCACGGTCGCCGGACCGCGAATCACCGTGTACGAAATCGGCAGGCCGGCTGTCGAAGTCGCACCTAGCACAACCGGCGCATCCCCATAGGTCGGTGCGGCCACACTGGGGAATAGAATCGACTGGCCGGTTGGCGCCACGTTGAGCGAACGGAAGATTTCCTGCGCTGGATTGAAGGTCGCATCGCCCAGTTGCACCGCCTTGACGACAATCGTGCCAACCCCGATCACCGTCAGGGTGTTTCCGCTGATCTCGCCCGGGCCACTCACCACGACGAAATCCACCGGCAGGAATGACGTCGCCGTCGCTTGCAGATTCACCGTCGCAGCAGAGGCGGCGGCGGCGGGTGGCGCGGGGAAGTCAATCGCCTGGTTTTGCTTGGTGACATCGAGCACCAGCACCACGTCATCGGCGGGCAGATAGTTGGCGTCGCCCGCCTGGCTGGCCCGAATCGAGACAAACCCGCTGGCACCGATGCCCTCCAGTTGATTGACCGTGTTCAGGGTCGCCGCGCTGTTGGGATCGAGCGCCAAGGTGACGGGCAGTCCGGAAGACGCCGAGGCTTCGAGGCGCAGCTTGACGGTCAGGCTGCGCAATGGCGTCACCGGCAGAGGGGCGAGTGAGATCCGTTGTTCCGCCTTGGTGATGGTCAAAGTCCCCGTCGCGCTGCCCGTGTAGCTCGTGTCGCTCGGGGTTGCGACCACCACAAAGGTTCCTGGTACGACCGGTCGGCTGGTCGAACCATTGTAGGTCACCGTCATCGCCACGTCCGGCACATTGGTCTGAATCGTCGGTGCCAAACCCTGGCCGGTGTAGGATTGCGTCAGGCCTTCGAGTGCAATCGTCACTGGGACCTTCGTCACCGTCAGTGTGCCCGCCACATAGCTGAAGCTGTATCGATCCGACTGCCCGCCCCCCGCCGTCAGAGCATACGACCCTGCGGGTGACAGCGTCCCGGCCGGCGTCGAGACGGTTGGCGCCCCCGTCAGCACCGTCGCCGAGTCCCCCGCGGCGAAGCCGCTGTAGTTTACGGCAAACACTTGATTAGGCTGGCCGTAGGCCCGCGAGACATTCGGCACAGTCACCGTCAGGGGTGCCTTCGCGATCTTGAGGACCAGGGCCCCGCCGCCCTGTCCGCTTAGATTCAGGGCCCCGAGACTCACCGCAAACACGCCCGCTTCCCGCGGCGCACCGCTGATCACGCCAGTCGTCGGGTTCAGGCTCAGCCCGGCGGGCAAGCCTGTCGCGGTATAACTCAGCGGCGTCCGGCTCGCCGCGATCGCATTGCTGAAGTCATTGCCATACGTGCCCCCGGCGATCACGGCCCCGGACAGCACGGGCTGGGTGGTCGCCGCAACGACCGAATACGTCTCGCCTTGGCCAAAACCCCCGCTCAGCGCGTTGTTTTGCGTATCCACAATTCCCGTGCCGCTTCCCTTTACATCCAGCCGCAACGTGCCGCTGCCGGTGAGATTGTTCGCGGTCACGAGAAAGTCGGTGCCGCTCATCGCCGTCACGTCGGCAACCACCCCGGTGAGTCCGCCGGTCGTGGTCAGGGCAAAGTCGCCTGCATCCACCCCGCTAACGTCACGGGAAAAACGCACCCGGAAGCTCACGCTGCTGTTTGTCACCGCACCGTCCAGCGGGCTATGTCGCTCGCTGGCCGCGACCACCGGCGCCTGGGTGTCGAGGGCGATCGCCCCCGCAATCGTCAATTTGACGACAAAGGCATCCAAACCTCCGGCGCCCGTCCGGTCCGCAGTGCCTGCACCGGGATCGAAGTCCACCGTACCCCCGAACACACCAGTCGCATAGACGTCGCCCGCGCCGTCCACCGCGAGCCCCAGCCCGCGCTCATTCGACGCTCCGCTCCAGACCTTTGACCAGGCGTAGTCACCATTGGCCGCCAACTTCACCAAGAACGCATCCTCTGCGGCTTCGGGCGACGTGGCCGAAACCACCCCTGCGCCGGGATTAAGGTCCGCAGTGCCACGGAAACTGCCGAGCGCATAAACCGCCCCGGCTGCCTCAAGCGCCACGGCGTGGACGCCGTCCGCCATCGTTCCGCCCAATTGCTTGCTCCAGCCATGGGCGCCCGTCGCGTCCAATCGCACCACAAAGCCGTCGCTCTCCCCGGCCGCCGTCAGAGCCGCAATGCCCGCTCCGGGATCGAAGTCCGCCGTTCCCTGGAAGCTGCCGGCCACCGCCACCTCGCCACTTGCACTGACCGCCAAGGCCGTCGCCTGATCGTCTGCGGTTCCGCCCAAGGCCCGCGCCCAACGCAAGGCGCCCTGCGCGTCGTACCTCGCCACAAACGCATCCGACGCGCCCGCCGAAACCAGCGCCTGAACGTCTGTTCCGGGATCAAAGTCCACAGTGCCTCGGAAGATGCCCGCGATGTAGATGTCACCCGCACCATCAATCGCCAATGCATTGACCTGGTCGTGCTCCGTCCCGCCGATTCCGGAAGACCAGACCATTCCTCCCGTCGCGTCGAACTTCAGCAGAAACATGTCGTTCCCACCCGCTGCTCCCAGCACGCGCATGCCCACGCCGGGATCAAAGTCCACCTGTCCGCTGAAAGACCCCGCCACGTAGACCTGGCCCATCGCGTCCAGACCCAGCGCGCGGGCCCCGTCGGGTCCGGTTCCGCCGATTCCCTTTACCCAGACCAACTGGCCGGCGGCGTCCAGTTTCAGGACAAACAAATCGGTCGCGCCCGCCGCCGTCAGCTCAACCACACCGCTACCCGGATCGAAATCCACCGTCCCGTTGAACGAGCCCGCGACAAATACGTTGCCCGTCCCATCGACGGCCAGCGCGCGCGCTTCATCGGCGCCGACTCCACCCGCGGTCCGCACCCACACCAAATTACCCAGCCGATCCAACTTCGTCACGAAGACATCGCTATCACCGCTCGCTGTCAGGGCCATGACGCCAACACCGGGATCGAAGTCGACCGTTCCACTGAACAAGCCGGTCACGTACACGTTGCCCGCTCCATCCACCGCCGTCGCCAGGGCTTCATCGCGGCCACTCGCTCCCCAGGTCCGCACCCAGTCGAGCCGGATGTCGTTGGCTAACGACAGCTCGGCGCCAACATTGCCGTTGCCCGCCGCGTCGTTGAAGGCGCCGGCCGCCACCCGGATATTGGCCGTGCCACTGAAGTTCGCCGTCGGCGTGAAAATTGCGCTGTAGCTGACACCACTGCCAGCAAACCCGCTCAAAAGCCCGTTGGTCACCACGATGTCGCTGGCGGTGAAGTCGCTCGCGCTCTCACTCAACGCGAATGTCAGCCGCGCCGTCTCACCCGCCCGGAGGCTCAGGCGATCGCTCGCAATCATGAGGCGTGGTCCCACGGTATCGATGCGCAAGTCCTTGGCGGCCGCAAGGGAGCCGGCCAGGCTTGGCTCCGGGAGGGTTAGCGTGGCCGGGAAACCGGAAAGATTATCGATGGCTCCACCGTTGACGCTGAGCGCGGTTGCCGCCGCGTAGTCGAGATCCGCCGCGTTGTCGCCGGACTGAATCACATAGTTGAACGTGAGGCTCGTCGTACCCGTGCCCGCGGCATACACCGCGCTGCGCGCCGGCACGGTATTGAGCGCAAGCGTCGGCACGCCGCTGACATTGACCACCCCCGAGAATCCAACGCGGATCGCCACCGTACTGCCGGCGCGATACGCGCCATCGGCCGTCGGTGAACTCACTTCCGTGACGACGACCACCGGCGCCGGGGCAATTCCAAGGGCCAGCGACGCCGTACCGGCGTTGGGATTGCCCGCTGCGTCAGCAAATACCCCGGCCACCACGGTGAGGGTGGCGTTTGCCCCTGCACCCGGCGTCGGCGTGAATGTCGCCGTGTAGACGGTGCCACTGCCCGCGAATCCCGTCAGCGTACCACCAGTGACCGTAACGTCACCAAGGGTGAAATCGGTTGCCGGTTCATCGAGCGTGAACACAACCGTCTCCGTGGCGCCGAGCGCCACAGTGCGATTGGCACTTCCGATGACGAGGGTGGGTGCGGTATAATCGGTTACTACAGTAGTCGCAGCGCTGGCGGCAGTCTCATTACCGGCGGCATCGCGCACGACCACGGTCAGGCTGCCGCCCTGCGGTACTGCGGTCTGCAGCGCTGTCGCGCTCGTCGCGCCGAGATCAAAACTGATACTCGAATCGTTTGCACCAATCGTCGTGTCGTTCGCGACGACCGTAGTACCCAGCAGCAGCCGGGCGCTGCCGCCCGTCGCGGCCCCGGCCGCAATCGTCGCCGTCGCCGTCAGATTCGTATTCGTGCGGTTCAGCGTGTTTGCGACCACCGTGCCTCCAACCGGCGTGAGCACCGGTGCACCAGGGGCTCCGGGCGCCTGCGTCGCGATCACCAACGCCTTCGATCCGCCAAGATTGTCCGCTCCTGTTGGCAGGGTCGTCGTCGCCAGGGCGTTGCCCGCCAGATCGCGCACGGTGCCCGTAGTATAGCTCGTCACGGTCAAATCCGCGCTCTGCTGCCCCGCGGCCACGGTGTAGGTGCCGCTCAGCATCGTACCATCCGCCGCGGCGGTCAGCGCTACGCTGGCCCCGGTGTCCAGCGTCACATTCAAGGTGCTGCCGGCGCGCACCGCCTCCGCCATCGTCGCTTGCACCGTGATCGGCACACCGGTCGTGTAGCTGCCGTCTGGCGTCGGCGACCCGAACCGCACCAGCGTCGGCGCGAGCGTGTCGACCGCGAGCACCTTCGCCTGCGCCAGCGCGCCGGCGCCACCGGGCGCCGCCAGTGTCAACCCGGCGTTGGCCGTACCCGCCGCATTGCGGATCGCGGCACTCACAATCGTCAGCGCCGCCGTGCTCGCATAATCCAGCGCCGCGGCGTTATCCCCGGCCTGGATCGTGTAATGGAAGGTCAGGACGTTGGTCCCGCTACCCGACTGGTAGATCGCCGAACGCGCCGGCGTCGTATTCAACGCCAGCTGCGGCGCGCCTACCACGGTCACCACGCCCGAGAAACTGACCTGGATCGGAATCGTCACCCCGGCGCCATACGCTCCGTTGGCCACGCTGGCGGTCACGCCCACAACCCCGACTCCGCCTGCCACCGTAAAGCTCTGCTCCACGTCGGCCGCTGCATCGAAGTTGGCGTCCCCCGCCTGGCTCGCCCGCACCACGACGGTGCCCGCTCCGGCCAGAGTGATGACATTGCCGGACAACGTCGCCGGTCCGCTCACCAGCAAATAGCCCGTGCTCAATCCCGAACTCGCCACCGCCCCCAGCGTAAACGGCGCGTTGCCCACCGCCTGATTCAGCGGCGCCGGGAAACTGATCGTCTGCGCCGCCTTCGTCACGCTCAGCGTGCCGTCGACCCGGCTCAGGGTGTAGTTGATCGCACTGCCCCCGCTCAGGGTTATCGCATAGCTGCCGGGCACGCTCGTGGCATTCGCCGTCGTCGTCGCCGTCGGCGACACGATCGCGGCGGCCGTGTCGCCGTTCACCAGCCCGGCATAGGTCAGGACAAAAGTCGGATTGGGCGCCCCGTACGCGCGCGTCGCAGGTTGGACCCCGAGGTTCAGAGCCTTTGGCTGCACCAGCAGCGTCTGCTCCACAGCGAGCGCCGGCAGGTAATTGCCGTCCCCGGGCTGGCTCGCCCGCACCACGATGTCGCCCGCACCCGACAGACTCAGCTGATTGCTCGCGACCGTGCCGGGGCCCCGCAAGACCGTGTACGTGATCGGCAACCCCGAGCTGGCGCTTGCCCCGAGGGTGATCGGCGCGTCGCCGTACGTCGCACTCGCCAGCGCCCCGAAAGTGATGGCTTGGGCGACCTCGTTCACACTAAGAACCCGCGTCACCACCGGAGCCGGATTGTAGGTCGCATTCCCGGCTTGGTTCGCTTGCACCACGATCTCCCCGGCCGCACTGATCAAAACGCTGCTCCCGCTGATGGTGCCCGGACCGCGCTGGACCGTCACCTCCGGCACCAGCCCGGAAGTCGCACTTGCCGTGAACGGCAGCGCGGCCGTGCCGTACGGCACGATCGGATCGAGCCCCAGCGTCAGCCCCTGGTTCGCCTTCGCCACGTCCACGACCAGCACCAGTTCCTCCGCCGCCGCAAAATTCGCATTGCCGGCCTGGTTCGCCCGGATCGTCACGAAGCCGCTCTGCCCTATCTCGATCAATTCGTTGTTGGCCGAGAGCCTCGCCGCGCTCTCCGCTCCCAGCGTCAGCGTCACCGGCAGGCCGCGATTCGAAGTCGCACTCACCGGCACCGGCACCGTGGAAAACTTCAGCGGCAGCTCCGGCAGCGGCGCGAGCGTGATGCGCTGCTCCGCCTTGGTAATCGTCAGTGTGCCGCTGGCACTGCCCGTGTAGTTCGGATCCGTCGGCGTT
>SXGU01367249.1_pt1 | contig 20649 bp, 11 predicted proteins | sample 3174531 | NCBI WGS metagenome assembly SXGU01 (sample SAMN11356863, study PRJNA531348) | freshwater metagenome | isolation source: freshwater sample F1-140 | place: China: Fuxian Lake, Yuxi | collected 2017-12-25 | reverse complement strand
GTGGTACTTCCAAGAGGAGCGAAGCGCGGCGGAGGTGGAGGCGGGAATCAAGGCGCGACATCGACGACGGAAGCTGGCGATGGAATCTAAGTTCCGTCGCGAAGCCAGCCGGAAGAAAATTATAACAATGTAGAACTAATCCGTCAAATGGGGAAAGGCAATGCACGTCTGACGTTTGCCATGACCAATCGTGGGACCATTGAAATCACCGATACCTTGACGGTGGATGGGGGCATGACCCAGCCGCTTGAGGGAGTCATTCGATTGAATGGCGGGGCGCTTATCCTCGGGGGCGGGCGGGGGGCGCTCTCGGGACAAATCCATGGCCCTGGACTGGTGAGCCAAGGAGGCGGAGGCGGCTTCGAAGAGTTCATGAGCAACGGCCAGTTGAGCCCGGGTGGCACTTCTGGCCATGGAATCCTGACACTCGACGCGACCAGCATGGGATTGGGTGCAGATAGTCGACTGATCGTGAGGATCGGTGGTGTCGAGCCCGGCACGCAGCATGACCAGCTCCGTGCCACGGAAGCGCTTAGGCTGGGAGGGAATCTGCGAGTCGAATTCGTGTCCGGTTTTGCCCCTGCTATCGGTCAAAAATTTCTGATTGTGAGCGCCAGTCCGAGAGTGCTGACGTTCCGTAATGATTTCGAAGTGATTGGTTTACCTGCCCGGCTGAAGGTTCGCCTAATTTATGTGAGCAATGGCGTCGAAGTGGAGGTCCTGGCTGACCCGTGACCCGAAAAGCCCGATCTCTGTCGAGGCTCGTTCCAAGTACAGGGATGTTTCTTCGGAAGGTCTAGATGGCGGCCGACTATCAAGCCAGCTCGGAGGATCCTGCAGGGTGTGAGCTCACAACTGTGAGCTGAGGGATACGTGAGCATCGAACGAGCGTACTCACCGCAGTTCAAAAACGCCTTGACTCACCAGCTCGCGAATTTGAAGGGTGCCGACACGACTCCATTTCTTGAGAATGAACCGTCCTTGTCAGCATCGGTGGATGAGATCAACCAACGATACCATTTTGGTTCATCGTCGCGGTCCTCGTGGTCTTAGCAAGCGTCGCTCAGCTGGCTCCGATGTCTTGGTTGGCATTGGATTGTGGGTAAGCTTTGCGAAGTTTTTGGTGGCATTGTGTTTGGGATCTTCCGCGTTTGGCAGCTTGGGGGCTGAGTCGGGTGTGCGGTCTATTGCGGTTGGCGTGGAGCAAAGGGCGGATGCCAGAGCTGGTTTCAGCCGATTGACGTCATTGGCTACTGGGATTGTGTTCACGAACGTTCTGACTGGAGACGCGTACCTCACCAATGCCGTGGCCCACAATGGCTCTGGAGTGGCGATCGGGGATGTGGATGGAGATGGGTGGGCTGATATCTACATGTGCCGACTTCAGGGACCGAATCAGATGTTCCGAAATCTTGGCAACTGGAAGTTTGAGGCGGTGGGGATCGGGGATGCGGCGTGCGCCGGACAGATGTCCACTGGGGCTGCGTTCGCGGACGTTGACGGGGATGGGGATTTGGATTTGTTGGTCAATGGGATTTCGGCGGGGACTCGATTGTTTCTGAACGACGGGCGAGGGCGATGGACGGAGAAACGGGATGCGGGGTTGTGGCGTGGAGCCTCCAGCACCTCGATGGCATTGGCGGACATGGATGGCGATGGCGACCTCGATTTGTACTGCACGCACTACACGGACTACATGCATTTGGTGGATCCGACGACGCGGTTTGCCATGGGACAGCGAGATGGCCGATGGGTTGTCGCCAAGGTGAACGACATACCGACGACGGATCCGCGGTACAAGGACCGGTTTGAGGTGATGTCCGACGGGGAAATTCGCGAAAACCCCGAAGCGGACGCGTTGTATCGCAACGAGGGCGGAGGGCATTTTACCGCGATTCAAGCGGAGGTGGGTGTGTTTCTAAATGAAATGGGGCAGCCGGTGCCACCACCGCGCGATTGGGGGTTAGCCGTTATATTTCGAGATCTGGATGGCGATGGCATTCCGGATCTTTATGTATCCAATGACTACGCGTCTCCGGATCGATTTTGGATCAATGACGGCCGAGGCCATTTTCGCGCGGCCGATCCGCTCAAATTAAGGCATACGGCTTACAACTCGATGGGCATTGATGTTGCGGATGTGGATCGCGACGGGCTGGACGACATTTTGGTTGTGGATCTTTTAGCGACACGTCATGAGCGGCGCCAGCGACAGTTGGCTAAGACCCCGCCCGATCCGAAGGCGCGTGAGAGCCTGATGGGTCGGCCCCAGTTCAATCGGAATATGCTTTATCTGGGGAGGCCCGGCGCCACATTTGTCGAGGCCGCGCTTTGGTCCGGAATCGCCGCCAGTGAATGGAGTTGGAGTCCGGTATTTCTGGATGTGGATTTGGATGGATACGAGGACCTGTTGGTGACCAATGGCTTTGAATTCGACCTGATGGATCAGGACACCCACGACCGGATGCAAAATCCGAAGCAACGCCCGAGTCGGGAACAGATGAAACGTTGGATGCAGAACTTTCCCCAGTGGCGTTCGCCGAATTTGGCGTTTCGGAATCGGGGCGACGGCACCTTTGAACCCAAAACTAAGGAATGGAATTTCGATCAGGAGGGGTTGTCTTCTGGATTGGCACTGGGGGATCTGGATAACGATGGCGATCTGGACGTCGTGGTGAATCACATCAACTCGGCGGCCAGTGTTCACCGCAACGAGGCTTCGGGTGCTCGAGTGAGTGTTCGGTTGCGTGGGACGGCTCCCAATACGGGGGGCATTGGAGCCCGTATTCGACTGTTGGGTCCTTCGATCACACAAGGCCAGGAGATGATCTCCGCTGGGCGTTATCTCTCAAGCGACCAAGCGATGCGAGTGTTCGCGGCGGACCTTCCCAAGACCAACACGCTGATGGTAGAAGTGCGTTGGCGAAACGGGCGGATCAGTCGAGTCACCAACGTCGAACCGAATCATATTTATGAAGTGAGCGAGGTGCCGGCTCGACCCGACGAACCGATTGCGGTCGCAGCTGAGAGGACAGGTTCTGCCTTGTTCGAGGACATGAGTTTGAGATTGAATCACGAATTGGTGGCGGAAGCGTTCGAGGACTCCGTACTTCAGCCGCTCATTCCCAGACGGTTTAGCCGCTTGGGCGTCGGTGTGGCCTGGTTTGATTTGAATGGCGATGGGTGGGAAGATCTGGTGATCGGCGCCCCGCGCAATGGTTCGCCGTCCGTCTTTCAAAACTTCGAGGGGAGGGGGTTTGCGATCATGGATGCCGCGGCGGTTCCGGGTGGACATCGCGGCATTGCGGGATGGACGGATGGAAGCGGTGCGCGCAAATGGCTGGCGGCCACCGCCAATCTCAACGCCAATCAGGAGGTTTCGAGCCAATTAACCGTCCAGGCCGGTCTCAGTACAGCGCCCATACAGCGGCTTGAGATTGGAAAAGAATCCGTGGGACCCCTGGCAATCGGTGATTTGGATGGCGATGGCGATCTCGACCTGTTTGTCGGCGGACAATATCGCCCAGGACGCTATCCGGAACCGGTACGTTCCACGTTGTGGATCAATGATTCAGGGACGCTGCGACCCGCGGCGAAAGCGAGCGAACCCTTCGCTTCATTGGGATTTGTCAGCGGTGCGACCTGGGTGGACCTGGATGGCGATGGGGATCAGGATCTGGCGGTCGCGGTTGAGTGGGGGCCGATCCGCGTGTTTCGCAACCACGGTGGCGTATTAGAAGACGTGACAGCAGCGATGGGGTTGGCGGGTCGGACCGGTTGGTGGAGCGGTATCACGGCCGGCGATTTTGACGGGGATGGACGGGTCGATTTGGCTGTAGGAAACGTGGGTCTGAACACAGGTTATCAGTTGTTCCAACCAAGCCCGATGCGCATTTATTTTGGGGAATGGTTGGCCCCAGGTCGTACAGAAATTTTGGAGGCATGGCAGCGCGAGGGAAGGTGGCTCCCGGTGAAGAATCGACGGTTGCTTGCCGCGAGTCTGCCTGATCTAACGACGCGGTGCCCGACTCACGAAGCTTTTGGGCAGTTGACAGTTCCCGAGATCCTTGGATCCAGTCACAAAGCGTCAAGATTCCTGGAAGTTGTCGAATTGAGGTCCGGAATCCTACTGAATCGCGGTCCGAAGTTTGAATGGCGACCGCTGCCGCGCGAGGCGCAGTTGGCGACTGTGTTCTCGGTGAATGTCGGGGATGTGGATGGTGACGGTGCCCAGGATTTATTCCTGAGTCAGAATCGATCGGACCTGCTTCCGGAACTTTCTCGGGATGATGCCGGACTTGGATTATGGTTGCGGGCAAAGGGTGATGGAAACTTTGAAGTCTTCGGTGCGGCTGACACGGGTATATCGATTCATGGGGAACAACGGGCCGCGGCACTTGCTGACTTTGATCATGACGGCCGGGTCGATGTGGTGGTCACTCAAATCAATGGACCCACGCGGTTGTTCGCAAACCGCAGGGGTAAACCTGGAGTGCGTGTGGTTCTGGAAGGTCCCGCGGCGAATCCGGATGGCGTGGGTGCGCAGGTTCGATTGGCCTTCCGCGAGGGACGTCTCGGGCCTGTGTCCGCCGTGCAAGGCGGTTCCGGCTATGGCTCTCAAGACGGCGCCACTTCTGTGTTGGGCTTTTCTACACCCCCCATCGCCGTGCGGGTGCGTTGGCCGGGAGGCCGCGAACAAACTGTGCCATTGAAAACGGGGCAGATGGAAGTCCGGATTCGCTACGAATCGCGTTGAACGGAACCTCTACACAAGACAATTATTCGACGTATTGGATCGATATGCCACGTCTGGGGATGCCATTTCATTCAAGGCAACAACCGATTAGGCAACGCTGCGGAGTCGCTCGTGTTGCCGTTTGGTGGACAATCTGCTTTTTGAATTTTCAACTGATGGTTCGAGCGGCTGACATGATAGGGGCGGCAACCAATCTGTGGTGGTCGTTTCGACCCATTGCTCGTCCGGTGGTGCCTGAAGGGCCAAGGGATTTCCCGATGAGAGAGAATCCCATCGATGCCTTCATTGACGTGAAATTGGCGGAACGAGGCCTGACTCCGAATCCTCGAGCCACGCGGCGAGAACGGATCCGACGGGCATCCATTCAATTGTTGGGTTTACCTCCCAGTTATGAAGAGGTGCTTGCTTTTGAGAACGATCGTCGCCCTGACGCTTGGGAACGGTTGATCCAACAGATGTTGGCCCGCCCCGAGTATGGGGAGCGCTGGGCACGACATTGGTTGGATGTGGTTCGATTTGCCCAGAGCAATGGTTACGAACGGGACGGTGAAAAGCCTGAGGCTTGGCGGTATCGCGATTATGTGGTTCGAGCCTTTAATAATGACAAACCGTACGATCAGTTCGTTCGCGAACAGATAGCGGGCGATGAGCTGGATCCCTGGTCGGCGGATGCCGTGATTGCCACGGGCTATGCCAGACTGGGAGTTTTGGATGACGAGCCGGACGACAACGAAATGGCGGTGTTTGATGAATTGGACGATGTCCTTTCGACGACGGGTGTGGCGTTTCTCGGGCTCACCCTGGGTTGTGCGCGTTGTCACGACCATAAGTTTGACCCGATACCGCATGCTGATTATTACCGGCTGTTGTCGTTCTTTCGGGGTGTGCAGCCCATGCGGCATCTGAGCGACCCCGTGCAATCCACGGCGCATGTTCCGCTGGCGTCGGCACCCGAAGTGCAAGCCTGGCGATCTGAATGGCTCGGTCGATTGAAGGCACTTGAACTTTCTCTTAACAATGCTGCAACGGAAAGTGAGAAGAAGCGGGCCAAGTCTCGACTGGAAGAAGTGAAACGGGAATTGCCTCCGTTTGAGCACGCCCTGGCGTTGCGAGAAGTCAGTGCGATGCCGGAAGCCACCTTCGTCCTCAAGAGGGGAAACGCCTATTCCCGAGGGGATGCCGTGCAGCCCGGTTTTCCCGCGGTCATCCTAGGGCGTCCAACTGGAATTGAAACTTCAGGGCAGGAGGCCTTGGAATCGAAGAGCCATTTGACCCAATCATCCGGCCGGCGACTGGTTCTGGCCGATTGGATTGCCAGCCCGGAAAATCCACTGACAGCCCGCGTGATCGTCAACCGAGTTTGGCATCATCACTTTGGACGCGGAATTGTTTCGTCGACCGGAGATTTTGGACGAGCGGGTATGATGCCTACGCACCCCGAATTGCTTGACTGGCTCGCGGACGAATTCATACGGCAGGGGTGGTCCATCAAACGATTGCATCAGTTGATTCTCACGAGCGACGTTTACCAGCGGAGCTCTGCGACGTCTTTGGAAGCTGGCCTGCGGGCCAATGCAACGGATCCGGCGAACGAGTGGTTGTGGCGTCAGAACCTGCGGCGAATGGAGGCCGAGACTATTCGGGATTCAGTTCTTTACATTAGCGGTCAACTCAACCGAGTCCCAGGCGGGCGTGGTTTTTTTCCAAGACTCAGTGGCGAAGTCTTGGCGGGCGGATCAAGACCTGGGACCGACTGGGAAGTCTCGTCCCGTGCTGAGCAAAGCCGCCGCAGCCTGTACGCCTATATCCGCCGTACACAGGCGGTGCCATTTCTGGAAGCCTTGGATTACGCGAATAACACCTCACCGCTCACAGAACGTCCGACGACCACGGTGGCGCCTCAGGCGTTACTTCTGTTGAACGACGACTTCATGCACGACCAGGCGGTCGCGTTTGCGAAACGATTACTGAACGACGCCAAAAGCACTGGGGATTTAGCCCGGCCTGGCGCCACACCGCAGGACGTGGGTCATTCCAGACCGTTCAGTGACCAAGGGGTTCTCCAACATGCCATCCGCGTGGCGTTGGCTCGCGATCCATCGGCACGAGAGCTTGCTGTCGCGCGCCAGTTTCTCGATCGGCAGCGCGAACAGTTTGGGTCGATGAAGAGCCGGCTGACCTTTCGTGCTGACGTTCCTGGGACCATGAACGTTTCATACTTCAACCAGCTTGCTCCGGAAGCGTTTGTGGTGGCGCCAGATGGCTGGACGCGCCACCGGGGGCATTGGCCTGACAGCTATGAAGGTAACCGAATCATGGAACGGTCGAATGGACCGTTTGCACTTTGGCCGAACACGTCAATGGCTGACGGTCTCATTCAAGGGCGTCTCACGCTGCACACAGGACTGGAATCCGGCGGCATTCTTCTGCGTGCGACGGCTGATGAGGGGCGCGCTCGGGGGTACGAAGTCGTCTTGGATGCGCGGCAACAGCGGATCGGATTGAACCGCCTGGGAACAAACACCAGCCATCTAGCGCTCCGTGAGGCTTACCTCCCTGTGGGAAGTGCATTCTCGTTCAAAGTTGAGCTCGAGGGGGCGACAATTCGTGTCTGGTTAAATGATTCCCTGAATCCCGCGCTTGTGGCCACCGATCCGCTCCCACCCGAAACTTCAGGGCGACTCGGATTCCGTGCATGGGGTGCGCCGTTGAGTGTGGATGCGCTTCAACTACAAAGCCACGGTCAACGCGAAGCGTTGATGCCGAGTCCCGAGGCCAGTGATCCGGATCGCCGTGCTTTGGAAGCTTTCTGCTTGTTGCTGTTGAATCTGAATGAAGTCGTGTATGTGGATTGAGTCATGAGCAGCCACCCTCCAAACCCGGAATCGATCTGTGTTGGAGCGCGCCGCCAGTTTTTATGGCAGATGGGCGCGGGATTCGGTGGGGTCGCGTTGACGGGGTTGCTGGATGCGGATGGTTTTTTTGCCTCGCGAGCTGCGGCATCGTCCCTAATGGAAAACCCTCTGGCGCCCAGGCCGCCACACGCGGGGGGGCGTGCCAAGGCGTGCATCTTTCTTTTCATGTATGGCGGTCCTCCGCAGATGGACCTGTTCGACTATAAACCAGAACTTCAGAAGCGTGATGGGCAGTCCATCGACTTGGAGCAGCGCCGCCGCGATGTGAAACCCGGCAAGTTGCTGGGTTCTAAACGTGAGTTTCGACAACACGGAAAATCCGGACTGTGGGTGAGTGATGCGTTGCCCAACTTAGCGACTCAGGCCGACAAATTGGCGGTCATCAAGTCCCTGTATTGCGACTCGTTCGCCCACGGGTCGGCCATGTTGCAGCTCAACTCAGGACGCATTATTCAGGGATGGCCGTCGTTGGGATCCTGGCTGGCTTATGGTTTGGGCTCTCCCAGTCAAAACTTGCCGGGGTACGTGGTGATGTTGGATCCACGCGGTGGCCCCATTAGTGGCGCGGCGAATTGGTCGAGTGGTTTTATGCCGGCAGCCTATCAGGGGACTGTCTTTCGTTCCGGAGGTCAGCCAATTCTGAACCTTGACTCCGCTTCTGGGCTGACTCGCGACATGCAACGGGATTTGATTGATACAGCGAACGCGTTGAATACGGAACACCTGATGTCGCGGCCGGGATACAGCGAATTGCAGGCGCGCATTCGCAGCTACGAACTGGCCTTTCAACTTCAAGCGACAGCGCCGGAAGCACTGGATTTATCCCAAGAGAGTCACGCAACGCTCCAAGCCTATGGGGTGAATGAATCCAAGCCAGAGTACCATCCGCTCGCGCTCGGCCCTGCACCTTTTGGACGTCAATGTCTCATAGCCCGCCGGCTTGTGGAGCGAGGAGTGCGCTTCATTCAGATTTACCACGGGGGTGGGCATCAACAGCAGAATTGGGATGCACACAACGGTGTTGAAGAAAATCTGCGTATCCATTGTCCCGAAGTGGATCGTCCGATCACGGCGTTGTTGCAGGATTTGGAGCAACGCGGACTGTTGGATTCGACGGTAGTGGTCTGGGGTGGCGAGTTTGGACGCCAAGCGCTCAGCCAAGGGAATAAGGGTGGACGGGACCACAATCCATTGGGATTTACGTATTGGTTGGCTGGCGGCGGGACAAAGGGCGGCACGAGTTACGGTGAGACCGATGAACTGGGCCATTCAGCCGTTGTTGATCGGCATCACATTCGCGATCTCCACGCGACAATTCTTCACTTGATGGGGATAGACCATCAGAAACTGACGTTCTTCTATGGTGGCCTGAACCAAAAGTTGACGGGTGTGGTGGAGGCGGAGGTGATACGAGGGGTCCTGGCGTAAACGCCTTTCTTGCTCCAATCCGCGAGCGAAACATGAGTCACCGCTGGGAATCTGAGTTTGTGAGGTCGCACAGCGATGTGCTGGCGAACAGTTATCGCCGAATCACAGGACGATCGATGTTTCCTGGAGTTCCCGAAATTCAAGGGCTGGAATTGGCGCAGCGCCTTTATGAGGCGCCCTTTGTGGTCGTGTCGCACGGCACGCAGGTGGACCCGATTTTGAATTATGGCAATGCGACTGCACAACGGCTGTGGGAACTGAGCTGGGATGAGCTAACGAGCATGCCGTCGCGTTTGACAGCCGAAGCTCCATTGCGAGAGGAACGGGCGCGATTGTTGGCGGCGGTGACTTCTCAGGGGTTTATTGATGACTACACTGGGATTCGAATGACCCGATCGGGCCGCCGGTTCAAGATCTCCCTGGCGACCGTCTGGAATCTGGTGACCCTCGATGGCCAGCACTATGGTCAGGCCGCCCTTTTTAGTGAATGGGCTTGGTTGTGATGCGTAGGTGGTGATGGCCGGGTCAACTGTGAGCGCAGTCGGGTGATCCATTTGCCAAGCGCGATACTCGGTTTTGAAATGTGAGTTTAACCCTCAAATCCCGATTCACTGCATTCTGAGAACAAAAGCGTGACAGGCCCGAGGAACTGCGTGACATCTTGTACCCCATGCTCTGGTCACGATTTCGTCAAATCGGCACTGCCTATCAGCAAGCGAAACGCCTGCGGGATATCGCCGGTGTGTTGTTGAAATACGGTTATGAAGATTTGGCGAAACATCTGCCGTTGCCGCGGGCTGAACGCTTGCCGTCGCGGCGGGTGCGCGAGCAGCAGGCCGCGATCCACGAATTAAGTCATGCCGAACGGCTTCGAAAGGTTTGCGAAGAATTGGGACCGTCGTTTGTGAAGCTGGGTCAATTGGCAGCGGCGCGCACGCGGATTCTGCCGACAGAATTCACTGATGAACTGGCGAAGTTGCAGGACCAAGTCACGCCGATTCCCTTTGCGGAGATTCGAATCTTGGTGGAGAGCGAATGGAAACGCCCCCTGGGTGAGGTGTTCGCCGAGGTGGAAGAACAGCCGATCGGTTCGGCATCCATCGCGCAAGTTCATCGCGCCGTGCTGGTAAGCGGCGAGGTGGTGGTCATCAAGGTACAACGACCTGGCATTCGCAAGACCGTGACGGAAGATTTGGGAATTCTGCGACAGTTGGCGGGGTTGGCGGAAAGGAATTTGCCCGAATGGCGTCTTTTTCAACCGGTGGCGTTGGTGGATGAGCTCGCACGAAGTCTGGAAAAGGAAATGGACTTCACGTGTGAAGCGGCGCACCTGGACCGGTTTTCCTGGCAGTTTAGAGAAGATCCGACCATTTACTTGCCGCAGTTGGTGCACGGGTTGACTACGAAGTCTGTTTTGGTGATGGAATTCATCAGCGGCATCAAGGCTTCGGAACTGGATCAACTGGATACGGCTGGAATCGATCGAAACGAGCTCAGTTGCCGTATTGCGGATCTGGTCATGAAGCAGATCTTTGTGCATGGTTTTTTCCATGCGGATCCGCATCCGGGCAACGTGCAGATCATGCCGGACGAACGAATTTGTTTTCTCGATTTTGGGCTGATGGGATTCCTGGACTTACGAACCAGGGAAGCCTTTGTGGATTTTGTCTGGGCGATCGCCTGTCGCAATGAACCGGGGGTCGCAACCGCGTTATTAAAGTTGACTGAATCGGAAGTGGATCCTCCACGCGGGTCGTTCGAAACCGACGTCGCGGAATTCATGCATCAGCATTTTTACCGTCCAATGGGTGAACTGCGGTTTGCGGACCTAGTGACCCAGTTGGTGAAATTGACATCCAAGCATCATCTCCAATTGCCACCAGATCTGGTGGTGATGCTGAAGGCGATGAGCGTCACGGAGGAGCTCGTCAGGCGGTTGAATCCCGAGTTTGATCTGATCGCACAGGCGAAACCTTTCATGCGGCGATCGAGGACGGAACGGTTGCGTCCTAAGCGAGTAGTGGCTAGCGCGCTGGCAATGGCTGAAGAAATTGGAGACGCAGCGCGCGAATTGCCTGGAGAACTTCGGCGCATCATCGCCCAGATAAAGTCAGGACGCGCCCGGGTAAATTTTCATCATGAAGGGTTGGAACCGGCGTACAACGCCTTGGAACGTTCGGCCAACCGGCTTTCATTTGCCATGGTGGTGGCATCGTTGATCATCGGATCGTCGTTGACGATTCATTCGAAGGTGCCACCCCTCTGGGGTGATGTATCGATGTTGGGTTTGTTGGGTTATTGCTTGGCTGGTTTGATGGGTTTTTGGTTGCTGATAGCCATTCTGAGGCACGGGAAGATGTGAGTCCTTTCCCAAACAGGGTTGTTGCGGTTTACTGCCTAGGGGGGCTGTGAAAAATTCCATAGCATATTGTAGGAAATGCTTGCTTGGTGACTGACAATTGGGGATCTACTCCGGCGACATTGCCGTCCTTGGGCTCAAAGAATTCCACGGGCGCTACATCGAACTGATCTCTAAGAAACCAGATAAGAAGCCAAAACGATGCCGACTCCAATCCTCCCATTTTCGAAAACTGTCCTTAAAGATCTTCCGGCGAGTATCGTTGTTTTTTTAGTGGCAGTACCGCTTTCGCTGGGCATTGCGCTGGCCTCTGGGGCTCCCATTGTGGCGGGGTTGATCGGGGCCGTCGTGGGTGGGATTGCCACGGGATTGTTGGCAGGGGCGCCTTTGCAGGTTTCGGGGCCCGCGGCGGGGCTTACGGTGGTCGTGGCAGGCATGGTGACGCAGTTTGGATGGGAGACGATGTGCCTCATCACTGTATGTGCGGGGATCGTGCAACTGGCGTTGGGATTCCTAAAGGTTGGCCGGGGGACACTGGTGATTGCACCGGCGGTGGTCCACGGAATGCTTGCCGGCATTGGGATCTCGATTGCGCTCGCGCAATTGCATGTGGCGCTGGGTGGCTCGCCTGCGAGTTCGCCAATTGCCAATGTGTTGGCCATTCCGAAACGGTTGGCGGACATGAATGGATCCGCAGCAATTCTGGGCTGTTTGACCATTGCCATCTTGATTGTGTGGAAGAAATTGAAAGTGCCCGCCTTGAAGTTGCTCCCCGGGCCTCTGGTGGCGGTGTTGGTTGCGACGGTGGTTTCGATGGTCCTGAAAATGAATGTCAAGCGTGTGGATTTGCCCGAGACCCTGTCGCTGACTCAACTCAAGCCGCCGACGGATTGGGGTGGCTTCGCTGTGGCGGTATTGACGCTGGCGATCATTGCCAGCATTGAGTCGCTGTTGTGCGCTGTGGCGACGGACAAGCTGCACTCTGGCGCTCGGGCAAATCTCGATAAGGAACTCGCCGCTCAGGGGGCGGGCAATCTGATTTCTGGGTTGCTGGGTGGGTTGCCCTTGACGGGCGTGATTGTGCGTTCCTCGGCAAACATTGTTGCTGGCGGTCTGACGCGCTGGTCTGCTGTGTTTCATGGCGTTTGGATACTGTTGAGCATCCTATTTCTCGGGAGCCTCATAGAAACCATACCGTTGGCGGTTTTGGCCGGATTGCTAATTCATGTTGGAGTCAACTTGGTTAATTTGCATCACATTCGTGATTTGCAGACGCATCGCGAAGCGCCCATTTACTACGCAACGATCCTGGGCGTGACGTGTATCAATCTGTTGGCGGGTGTGGCTATTGGTATAGGAATCTCGGTGTTCTTTGCCATTCGCCGATTGTCCACCACCGAGATTCAAATTGAGAACCGTGGGGATAAATGGCACGTTGTGATTCATGGAACGATGACGTTCGCCTGCGTTCCCAAACTGAACAACGAACTGTCGCGCATCCCGGTGGGTGCTCCGGTCGACATCGATCTCGCCGTCGATTTTATAGATCATGCGGCGTTTGAAGCTCTGCACGGCTGGCGTCAGGTGCATGAAAAAACCGGGGGTCATGTGGACATCGACGAGACCCATGAGGAATGGTACAAGCCGGCTTCGGAAGGGAAGCCACGACAGGGCAAATCGTTGCCCAAAGATTCGGGAAATCAGTGAGGTTCATCCAGTTGTTGAGTTGTTATGCACCCGCCGAATTCCAATTTGAGCCCCGTGGCTGGTCCCGTCGACTCGGCTGCCCTGGGTCAATTGGAGGAAATCATCCGGCAAGCAGCCCACTTGCTGCCGGCGCAGGGGCCGATTGGGGTCTTTATCCACCACAACACGCTTCATGCCTTCGAGCACTTGTCCTTTGAGGATGCGGTGCGTGAAGGCGCCAGGGTATTCGGGTGCGAACCCTATTTGACAGAGGACCGCTATCGGGAAGAGTTGCGCCGTGGACGGATACGCTTCGCCGAATTGAAGACCGTCCTCAACCGAGATCTTGGAGAAAGTTCCGAGGAGACGATCAATGGACTCTCGACCCGATTGGAACTGCGATTGGCGATGCTCGAACGTCCGATGCGCAGTGGGGATGGTAGGGAACTGGACTGGTTCATGGCGGAGACCGATGCTCTATCCAAATCACGGCTGGATATTTCTGAAGTGCAACGCCGTCGTTTGATTACGGAGACGCGACACTGGGTCATGAGCCGACTTCGCGGATCGCTCCCGGGCACAAAGCATCCCGCGTGGCTTGAGTTGTTATTGAATCGTTTTCGCGAAGAACGCATTGAGGAATGGGGAGAACCACAATGGGAAGCATTCACGCTCTGCGCCTTATGGGAAGTCTGCCAGGAAGGAGTGGAAGTCAGTGGGGCTCGATCGGGTTTGGACACCAAACCCATTCGGCATCGGGATGTTTTGTTGTCGGTTTGTGGCACCGACACCGACCTGCTCGTTAACGATGTTCTCATCCGATTTTGTGCGGCGTTTCTGGATCAGGGGATCGCACACTGTGAACTTCCTGAACGGGATCTGGGGATGTTTGCGGCCTTTATACATCTTTATGAACGGGGCAATTGGGCTTCGGCATGGTGGCTGAGTGGGTTGGATGGAGTGATCCAACGGATACGGGATCAAGGCATGTCGTCGCTGACGAGCATTGACGAGTCGTTGCGGCTATTGGGAGTTCACGACGAAGAACGGGAGGCCTATTTGTCGTCAACCCTGCTGGCACTGAGAGGATGGGGAGGCATGATTTGGCATGTGGAGCAGCGGCCAGACCGTGTGCACCATGCCGTCCGAGAGAAAAGCCTGATGGATTTCCTGGCGGTGCGGCTGGTTTTGGAGCGTTTGGCACTGGGGGCAGTCGCTCAATCGATCGACGGGTACTGTGGGGAGCTTGCGGCACTGCGTGTTGACTTGGCTCCCCGATTGCCCTCCATGCGGTTCACGAGTGACAAACAACGAGCCTTTTTGGTCTTTCAGTTGGGGCAGGTGTTGGGGTGGACGCCGGAGCAGCTGTTTCATCTGAGCAAACCTGCCTGGACGCACTTGTTTGACGAGGTGGAACAGTTCACGGAACTCGAGCGTCGTCGAGTCTTTCATCTCGCTTATGAACATCGCTTCAGGATTCAGACCTTGGACGCATTGAGCGCTCTCCCCTTACCGCCTCCAGTTCCCCTCGAACGGGCCTCCTTCCAAGCCATGTTTTGCATTGATGAACGGGAGGAATCGATACGAAGACACGTGGAGGAAGTCGCGCCCACTGCCGAGACATTTGGGGCCGCAGGATTTTTCGGTGTCGTGATGTACTACCGTGGTGCAGCCGCCGCCGATTTTGTCCCGCTATGTCCGGTGGTTGTCCGTCCGAAGCATTGGGTCTCCGAGGTGGTCGATCGGCGGTTGTTGGACGAAGCGCGTCGACGACGAAGCACTCGGCGTCGCATTGGAATGGCGTTGCAGCGCTTTCATGGCGGAAGTCGACGCGTGGTCAGTGGTGCTTTCCTGTCCGCCTCAATCGGACTGCTGGCGACATTGCCTTTGGTGGCTCGAGTGATGTTCCCTCGATTGACCGCACAGTTTCGAGGGTTCTTCGGCAGTTTTATAGCGCCCCCGCCATTGACCCGTCTCGTCTTGGAACGGTCGACGCCCGCACCCGGTCACGACCTGTCCCAACACGGATTCTTACCGGAGGAAATGATTGAGATGGCGGATCGCCTCCTGCGCGATGTGGGCCTGACGTCCAAGTTTGCCCGGATTGTTTTCATATTTGGTCATGGTTCCACGAGCCTGAACAATCCTCATGAATCGGCGCACGATTGCGGGGCTTGCGGTGGCGGCCAGGGTGGACCAAACGCTCGCGCCATTGCGGAGATACTTAATGATCCACGAATCCGTTCCGCGCTGAAGGAGAGAGGACTCGAGATTCCCAAAGACACGGTTTTTGTCGGTGGAATCCACAATACAGCCAATGACAATCTGACGATTTATGACGTCGATCGGGTACCTACAACGCACCAATTTGAATTTGAGGTGGCAGAAAAAGCGCTGCTTGAAGCGTGTCAACGAAACGCACATGAGCGCGCGCGTCGCTTTGGTTCCGCTTCGCTTGGGTTGAGTCCTGCATCGGCCAAGCGACACATGGAAGGTCGCGTTGAAGACCTGTCTCAGGTCCGACCGGAATGGGGGCATGCCACCAACGCGATTTGTATCGTTGGACGACGTCAGAGGACGCGAGGACTGTTCCTGGATCGGCGCTCTTTCCTGGTCTCCTACGACCCGACCCTGGACGATGCTGAAAACACGATCCTTTTCAGGATACTGGGCGCAGTAGTTCCGGTATGTTCAGGAATCAACTTGGAGTATTACTTTTCCTACGTCGATTCACCCGGTTGGGGGTGTGGTTCCAAACTGCCTCACAACATTACTGGATTGTTGGGTGTCATGGATGGTGCCTTGAGTGATCTGCGCACTGGATTGCCTTGGCAAATGGTTGAGATTCACGAGCCGGTGCGGCTGTTGTTTGTCATCGAGACCACTCCAGCAACAATTAGGCGGCTTTTGGACAAGAACCCGGTGATCCGAACCATGGTTCAAAATCGATGGGTGCAACTCGCGGTCATGAATCCCGATTCCGGCGATATCGAGATCTACACGCAAGGGGTATTTGAGCGTCACTTGCCGAATGGGGTGGGGCTGCCGGTCGCGGCGTCCTCCAGTGAGTGGTACGCGGGGTGGCGGGATCACCTCGATTTTGCTCTCATCCGTTCTCCTGGACAAGAGAAGAATACGACGGAACCGCAACCTGAATGACCCCTCATGCCAGCTTCTGATCTCGTTCTGACCATTGCGGGCCTTTTGATTGTTTGTGCGCCAGTCTTTCTACTGGTGACTTTCTTTGCCACGTTTCTTTTGGAACGAAGGCTTGGAGAGCAGACTATAAGCCGGTTGATACAGGGGGTGATTGCCGTGGGACTCTTGGCGGGGTTGGTGGCGGCGATACGCATGATTTTCCAGGGTTTGGCCCACTATGAAATCGAGCTTGGCGATTGGGTGATTACGCCCCGGTACCACCTTAAATTTCAGTTCGTACTCGATCCATTATCTCTGTCTTACGTTCTGCTGACGTTGGTGTTAGCGGCCACCATTGGGGCGTTTTCGACTCGGTATCTACATCGCGAGCGAGGGTACAATCGGTTTTTTGTGCTCTTCGCAATATTTCTGACCGGGATGGTGGTGGCTGCACTCTCGGATACGGTGGAAACGCTTTATGCAGGATGGGAACTGGTGGGGTTGTCGTCGGTCTTGCTGATCGCTTTCTTTCAGGAACGTCCGGCTCCGCCGCGAAATGGACTTCGTGTTTGGATCGTTTATCGCGTATGCGATGCGGCATTGATGTTGGCGGCGATTCTGATGCACGAGATCAATGGAGCCGGGGATTTTGATCATTTGGTGGGGAACCATGCCTGGCCGGCGCACGATCCGCTCCTGATCGGCCCGCACTTTGCTTGGCTGGGCGTGCTATTCCTTATCGCGGCCGCAGGTAAGTCCGCCTTGGTGCCATTCTCGGGTTGGTTGCCACGGGCCATGGAAGGCCCCACACCTTCCAGTGCGGTTTTTTATGGTGCCCTGTCCGTTCATCTGGGTGTTTTTCTTTTGTTGAGGGTCAGTCCGGTCCTGGATAGTTCCGCGTGGCTCGCTGCATTGGTGGTGGCATTGGGGTTGGGAACCTCGGCTTTTGCCTATCTCGCGGGGCGCGTCCAGACGGATATCAAATCCGCGTTGGCATTCGCGTCATTGACCCAGGTAGGGGTCATCATCGCAGAGATCGGATTTGGGTTGCGTTATGTGGCGCTGGTTCATCTGTTGGGACATGCCTGCCTTCGAACCTTACAGTTCCTGAGAGCTCCCTCATTGCTTCATGATCATCACCAGTTGGAGAACGCCATTGGAACTCGACCGCGAGATCCGGCTCCAGAGTGGGAGCAACACCTTCCCGCCTCGGTTCAGCGGGCGCTTTATCGATTCTCGCTGGAGCGCGGTTACCTCGATTCGCTCTTGGATCGTGTAATCGCGCGGCCATTCGTCAGGGTATTTGGAGCGATGGATCGCCTGGAAAGGTCTTGTGACAGGCTCTTGAATGGGCCGGACGACCCGGATCATCCTGCGCCCCGCGAAGGCGGTGGGCGAGGGGGCGATACGGTCTGAGAAGCTCGAATTAGAACTTGCTGAGTGGTGCGCTCATGACCGGTAACTTTTTAGAGGCGCGCTTGGAATTGTTGGGCACTTGTTTCGGATGAACTTTTTGAAAATACCATGGTTGGAGCTTCAACTGTTGCTGCCGCTGGTTGGGGCGGTTGTGGCGGGTTCATTTTCCAGTGCGGTTCGTGCGTCGCGCTGGACACTCGGATTCATGATTGTGGGCATGTTCATCTCTTTGGGCGGGCTCGCTGCAAATGTTATAGTCCAGGAGCCGGGCCGGCTGGTTCTGGGTCAATTTAGATTGGACGGACTGGTGTTGCCCATGTTGCCGGTTCTCAGTGTGCTACATTTCCTGTCCCATTTGGGGACCTCAAAATCCCGGATGACCTCGCAGCATTGCGTTGCTGGATTAGTGTCCATGGGGCTGACCTCCGCTGCGGTCAGCTGTCAAAGTCCATGGCTTTTTGTAGGCATCCTCTACGGCATGATCCTGTTGCCGCTTTGGGACTTGAAGGCGCAGGCTCAACCCATACGTGGATTCGTCGTGTACATGATTCCAGTCCTGGCTCTTCTGGCATTGGGTTGGTGGAGTTATGATCCCCTCTCACGAATCTGGTCGATGGGCTTCCTAGGATTGGCGTTGACGATTTTTGGCGGGATTGCCCCGTTCCATGGCTGGCTCCCTGGGTTATTCCAACGAGCCAGCCTGGGCACAGCCATGTTATTGGTTCTTCCAATGGTTGAGGTGGTTGGCGTCTTACGGTTTCTAATACCTCAGGCGCCCGAGTGGGTGCTGAAGGTTGCCAGTGTCGGTTGTCTGGTAACTGCGGTCTACTCCGCAGGCATGGGAATCATCCAGAGCGACCCACGCCGATTTTTGGCATTTCTCGTATTGAGCCAGACTTCATTGGTGATGTTTGCTGTCATGATGCAATCTGCCACGAGCATCACGGCAGCGCTGTGTTTGTGGATATCGGTGTCGATCTCGTTGGCAGGCCTAGGTTTTTCAATCCGAGCGTTGGAAGACCGGTTTGGCCGTCTATCACTTCGGGAGCACCATGGCCACTATGATCAGGTGCCGGGTTTAGCGATTGGCTTTCTCATGGCTGGTTTGGCCAGTGTTGGTTTTCCTGGGACCATCGGATTTGTGCCGATGGAGTTGTTGGTGAGCAGCAGTGCCCAACAGGGGCTGGAGTTCAGCATCCCACTGGCCTTCACATCCGTGCTAAACGGGATCGCGATTCTGCGCGCCTATTTTGCCTTGTTTACTGGCAAGCGGCCAGTGACCTCGGTCTCCCTGCGTATGACACTTTCTGAGCGCTGGGGAATTGTCCTGATCGCCTTGCTTATTTTTGGAGCGGGTTGGTTCTCGCCCTCCATCGTTGAGTCGAGGCATCGGATTGCCGAGCAGTTGTTGATTGGGGTTGGTGGACGAGCGGCGCCAGCCGCAGAGTTGCCAATTCCTTAAACGGATTATCGGGACGGTAAACGCTGGCAATCGCTGACAACTTGTATCAGTCTGGTATTTGAATACTCCATGAAACAAATCGCACCTGCCCTATTGGGCCTTTTGACCCTGTTCGCAACTCCGGTTTTTGGAGCCGAACTTTCCTTTGAACCTGCTCTGGGCATTTTTGAAGACCCCGAGAAGAAACCCCTAGGCCCTTGCCACGGTGGCGTGGTGATCAGCAAGACCGGGGAGATTTATGTCACTACCGACACGCCGCGAGGCATCGTGGTTTACTCTGCTGATGGCAAGTATTTGCGATCGGGGGGGCCGAGCCGAATTCATGCATTGGAGATTCGGGATGAAAAGGGAACGGAGTACATCTATGCGGCTCGTGCCTCCGACCACGAAGTGGTGAAGTTGAAACTGAGCGGGGAAGTCGTTTGGGTCATGGGCGCGCCAGATGAAGCCGGGCTCTACAAGGAGGGTGCTGGGTTCAATCCGTGCGCTGTGACGGTGGCCCCGGATGGTTCGATTTTCGTTGCGGACGGCTACGGATCCAACCACGTGTTGAAATTCGACAAGAATCGCCGGTTTGTGAAAGCTTTTGGCGGGGCGGGGATCGAGGAGGGCAAGTTCATGACCTGCCATGGAATCGCGGTTGACGTTCGTTTTGACCCTCCTCGGTTGTTGGTCTGCAATCGCAATAATGATCGAGTGGAGCACTGGGATATGAATGGTAACTTCATGAAGGTCATTCAGAAGGATCTCCGCATGCCGGCGGCGGTGCACATCCGGGGCGAGTATGCGGTCTTCCCTGAGTTGAAGGGGCGCGTGACCTTGATCGATAAGCAGGGGCATATCGTGGCACAACTGGGCGACAATCCTACGGTGCCGCACCGTGCCAACTTCGGGCTGACACCGGACAAGTGGAAGAATGGGATTTGCAATTCACCGCACGGGGCCTCCATCGACAAGGATGGCAATGTGATTGTTTCGGAATGGAGTCAATTCGGTCGGATGCACAAATTTGTGCTTCGGAAGTAATTGAGTCGCCGCCAGTAGGCGACGACGCGGTAAAAATCAGGCGCGGACACTGTCCGCGCCTGATTTCGTTGATGGACACGGTGAATTGGGCGATTTTCCAAGCGAGTCTTGAGCATTTGTTTTGGCGTAATACATTGGTAATTAAGATATTAACAATCGATTTCATGTGTCGAATTAGGACTTTTGGGTGGAATGAAAATTGGATGAAGGTCTTCAGAACTGCCATTAAAGGGTGTTGAACGGTGGGGGTTTGGGTGAAGTAAATGTGTCAGATGTTGGACTTTGCCGAAAAACGCGTTGACACCTAGGAGCCCCCCCCCTATCAAATCGCGCCTCAATTAAGAGTTGCAGATGCCGGGTTTTGGTTTCCACGACTCCGGGAGTTGTTTGGAAGTCGACGCCTTGTCGTTTTAAGTGGCAGCATTTGGACGACACACATCGGGATACGCCCACGTAGCTCAGT
>SXGU01468647.1_pt1 | contig 20650 bp, 18 predicted proteins | sample 3174531 | NCBI WGS metagenome assembly SXGU01 (sample SAMN11356863, study PRJNA531348) | freshwater metagenome | isolation source: freshwater sample F1-140 | place: China: Fuxian Lake, Yuxi | collected 2017-12-25 | reverse complement strand
GGGTTCGAATCCCTCTCTCTCCGCCAATAACCATCCCGCCTGCCACCCGGGATGCCTGTCCTGTCATTCTGCCTGTCCCTGGGCATCCGCGCATTCCCTCAAGCGCGTCTTCTCCCTGAACTGCATCAGCGCGTAAACCGATTCGAGATGGGGTATCGACACCCCGGCTCGTCGTCCGGCCCGCACGGCGTTGCCGAGTATGGCTTCGGTCTCCAGTGCTCTCCCCGCTTCAAAGTCGAGCAACATGCTGGTTTTATACGGCGGCATGGCCCGGGTGTTTTCGATCATCCTGTCGACCAGATCAGCCGACAGCGGATGGCCCAGCGCGGCAGCAATCCGGCAGATTTCTTCCATCAGTACCCGAACGAAGGGTTGGCCGGTTTCGAGCATCGAGGCCGTATCCAGTCCGCCCGACAAGACGGAAAGGGGATTAAACGCCGCATTCCAGACACATTTTTGCCAACGTGCCGTGATGATGTCGGGTGTCGCCTGACAACGGATACCGCTTTGCCCGAAAACATCCGCCAGAGCCCGGGTTTCCGGCGAGAGTCCGGATGGAAAATCACCGAGAACCAATCGGCCCTCGGACTGATGCCGGATTTTTCCCGGTGCGATACGACTGACACAAACAAACGCCAGACCGCTGATCAGGGCTTGTTGCGGATACGCCTGGCGAATCGCCGCTTCTATTTCCACACCGTTCGAAATCAGCACGATGCGGGTTTCAGAACCCACCACGCTCCTTAACAGGCCGACCCGGTCAGCCCCTTCGACGACCTTGGTACACAGCAAAACGTAATCCGGCTGGTTGAGTGGTACTTCACCCGGTTTCAACACCGCGACGGGATGGAAATGATAGTCGCCCAGGGCCGTCTCACTGTGAACATCGATGCCTTGCTCCCGAATGAATGAATAATCCGAGCGGGCCATTACCGAGACATCAGCCCCCTGTCGTGCCAGTAAAGAACCGTAGAAACTGCCTACGGCACCGGTGCCTATGACCAGTATATTCATGAATGCTGTTCCAGATAGGTTTTAAGAAAGGGAATGGTGAGTTTGCGCTTGGCCGCCAGGGTGGCCTGATCCAGTGCATTGAGTAATTCCCGTTGCGAGGACAAATCCCTGGGGAAATGAGTCAGGAGGAACTGTGCGACCTGCGGAGAGAGTTCCAGCCCCAATGAGCGGGCATGGCGTTCCAGCACGGCCCGTCGATCCTCTTCCCGCAGTGCGTGCAGCCGCAGGGTCAGCCCCCACCCGAAGCGGGTTTTGAGATCGGGCAGCACTATGGACAGACTGGCCGGGGGAACGTGGGCCGATACGATCAATACCCCCTGCCGACTCTTGAGTTCATTGAAAAAATGAAACAGAGCCAGTTCCCAGTTGGCCAAACCCGCCACGGCATCGAGATCGTCGATGCAGACCAGATCCTGATGATCCAGACCTTCCAGTACCTGAGGCCCATAATCCACCAGCACCGCCAGTGGCAGGTATGAAATCGACAACCCCAGGGGGCTGGCCTCCCGGCAACAGGCATTCAGCAGATGGGTTTTGCCGCTACCGGTTTCGCCCCAGAGAAAAATCAGCCCGTCTCCCCGGCCATGGAGGCTTTCCCTGAGGTGGCGTATGACCTCTGTATTGTCGATACCGGGATGAAATCGCTGAAAACTCAATTCAGGATCAAACGCGAAATGCAGGGGAATCTGCTCAGCCATGAGTCCTGATGGCTTTTACAGTATGGGCAAAGCCCACGGTACCGATGAATCCGGTCAGGCTGAATACGATTTCCAGTGTTGCTGCCAGATTATCTCCCGGTTCGAAGACTTCGGTGACGCCGTGCATGAAGTAAAGCAGGCACAACAGGGCGGCGAGAATGAACGCTCGTGGCTGGCCGTCAAGTATCCCCCGGAGCGGGAGCAACAAGGGAGCAAGGGCAATAACCAGGCTGCCCACCAGGGTGTGCAGATGCCGGTCGATCAGGAAGGTGTTCCAGATGAACAGCAACCCGGCCAGACCTGCCCAACTGGCCAGCGTCAAGCGTTGAAAGAAGGTTGGTAATCCCGGCATGACTACGGATTCCGGTCCTGTTTGAGCAAGGCGGCCATTCGGGCCAGACGTTGACCGAAACTCCGGCAAATCTGACGTTCTTCTTCACTGACGGGCGGGTTGCCTCCGGTGCGACGACTGGGCCCATAGGGCGTTCCACCGGAGCGGGTGGCTTCGAGTGCCTTCTCGGTGCCGGGGACACCCACCAGCACCATGCCGTGATGCAACAACGGCAACATCATGGAGACCAGGGTGGATTCCTGCCCACCGTGCATGGAACCGGTCGCAGTAAAGACACCGGCCGGCTTTCCGGCCAGTTCGCCGGCAAACCAGAGCTGACCGGTACTGTCAATGAAATGCTTGAGTGCTGCCGACATGTTACCGAAATGGGTTGGGCTTCCCAGTGCCAGACCATCGCACTGCCGGAGATCATCGAGGGAAGCATAAGGGATATCTTCAGGATAAGGCTTCGCCAGCACGTTAGCACCGGCAGGCCAGACATCGGGAACCGTTCGCAAGCGGGCAACGGCCCCGGGAACCTCCTCCACGCCTGCTGCAATCAGGCGGGCCATGGCGGCCGTGGAACCATAAAGACTGTAGTAGAGAACGAGTATTTCGACCATGGATATTTCGGGTATGATGATGAAGGAAATCCGGGCTTTATTCTAGCACGAGCCTCATCACTCACCACCGACTATCCTGCAAGGAGTTGTCTCATGACCCTTCAAACCCGCCTGATCGAATACACCCACGATGATACCCTTCTCGAAGGCTACTTTGCCTGTGATGATGCGGCAACGCCGCCGCGCCCCCTGGTTCTGATCGCCCATGCCTGGGGCGGACGGGATGGCTTCGTCGAGGCAAAAGCCCGTCAGGTCGCCGGGCTCGGTTATGCTGCCTTTGCCCTCGACATGTATGGCAAGGGGGTTGTGGGCAGTGGCCCCCAGGAAAATGCCCGTTTGATGCAACCGTTCATGCAGGATCGGGCCTTGCTGCAAGCCCGGTTGCATCAAGCCCTGGAGACGGCCAGCAGCCTGCCGGAGGTCGATGCCTCCCGTGTGGCCGCGCTGGGATTCTGCTTCGGCGGGTTATGCGTACTGGATCTGGCCCGCACCGGAGCCGACCTTGCCGGAGTGGTCAGTTTTCACGGTTTGTTCGTTCCGCCCGGCAACACCGCCGGACGACGCATCAAGGCCAAAGTCCTGGTGCTGCACGGCCATGACGATCCCATGGCCACCCCGGAACAATCGCTTGCCCTGGCCCGTGAACTGACCGGGGCCGGGGCCGATTGGCAAATCCACCTCTACGGCAATACCCTGCATGCCTTCACCAATCCCAAGGCCAATGACCGGGCTTTCGGTGCCTTGTACGATGCCGTGGCCGATCGTCGTTCCTTCGACAGTTTGCGGAACTTTCTGGCCGAAGTGCTAAACTAGCGCGCTTCCGGACGCCCACGTTCCGGTCTCCCGTTTTTTCATCCAACCAGAACCAAAACACCGGATCGCCCATGGATCTAAAATTTTTAGACTTCGAACAACCCATCGCCGAACTCGAAGCCCAGATCGAGGAACTCAAGCGGATTGGTTTCGACAATGAAATCAATATCAGCGACGAGATTTCCAAACTGGAAGAAAAAAGCAAAAAACTCACGGAAAATATTTTTTCCTCGCTGAGTGCCTGGCAGGTGTCGCAGTTGTCCCGTCACCCGCAACGCCCTTATACCCTGGATTATCTCGAGTTGATGTTCGATGAATTTCACGAGCTGCACGGGGATCGGGGCTTTGCCGATGATCCGGCCATCGTCGGCGGTCTGTGTCGTCTCGACGGTCAACCGGTATTGGTCATCGGACATCAGAAAGGCCGCGATACCCGGGAAAAGATTCACCGCAATTTCGGTATGCCGCGTCCGGAAGGCTATCGCAAGGCACTGCGACTGATGCACCTGGCTGAACGCTTCAAACTCCCCATCCTGTGTTTCATCGATACGCCCGGTGCCTATCCCGGCATTGGTGCCGAGGAACGTGGCCAAAGTGAAGCCATCGCCCGCAACCTGTTCGAGATGTCGCGACTCAAAACCCCCATTATTTGCACCGTCATTGGCGAAGGCGGGTCGGGCGGGGCTTTGGCCATCGGGGTGGGTGATCGCCTGCTCATGCTGCAATACAGCACCTACTCGGTCATTTCGCCTGAGGGCTGTGCTTCCATTCTCTGGAAAAGTGCCGACAAGGCAGAGCTGGCCGCCGAAGCCATGGGCATCACTTCCGACCGGTTGAAGGAACTGGAGCTGATCGATGAAATCGTGCCGGAACCGTTAGGGGGCGCCCACCGGGATCGTCGTCGTATCTGCGATACCCTGAAGCAGGCACTGAAAAAGCACCTGGAGGAATTACTGCGTACCCCTACCGAAACCCTGCTGGGACAACGCTACACCCGCCTGGCCAACTACGGTCTCTACGAGGATGCCGCCTGAGGGCTTTACCGCCCATGCCCCTGACAGCACACCACCTCCTGCATAGCCTGCAACGTTACCCCCGCTCCCCCCGCTACTGGATTGCTTACAGTGGCGGGATGGATTCGCGTGTCCTGCTACACCTGTGCGCCCGCCTTGCCCGGGATACCGACCTGCATTTTTCCGCCATCCATGTGCATCACGGCCTGCAAACCGCAGCCGATGACTGGGCCGCACATTGCCGGATGACCTGCGAGCGGGAAGCCATCCCTTGTCACATCCTGCGGGTCGATGCCCGTCCGGCAGCGGGTGAGAGCCCTGAAGAAGCGGCCCGCAAGGCCCGTTACCGGGCACTGCAATCCCTGATGGGATCGGGGGAAACACTCCTCACCGCCCAGCACCGTAACGATCAGGCCGAAACCCTGTTGTTGCAACTGTTGCGGGGGGCGGGTCTGCCGGGTCTGGCCGCCATGCCGGAATACGCCCCTTTGGCACCCGGCTTCATTCTGCGTCCCCTGCTCGATCAAAGCCGCCATGAACTCGCCAGCTATGCCGCAACCGGGCAACTGGAGTGGATAGAAGACCCCAGCAATCTGGATCAGGCGTATGACCGCAATTTTCTGCGGCAAAGTGTATTACCCTTGCTGCAAAGCCGCTGGCCGGGTCTGACCACCACCCTGGCCCGCACCGCCCGACACTGTGCCGAGGCCTGCGACATACTGGATGAACGGGCAGAGCGGTGGCTGGCAGCGGCCTTGCCGGATGATGTTTCCAGACTCGATTTGACCGTGCTGCTTGAGCATCCCCCCGTGGAACAGACCATGATGCTGAGGGCCTGGCTCAAACGTAATGGACTACGCATGATCCCGACCCGCCAGTTACATCAACTCCAGACCTCGGTGATCCCGGCGGCGGCGGATCGCAATCCTCGCCTGGTCTGGCCCGAAGCGGAAATTCGCCGATACCGCAATACCCTCTACCTGCTGATTCCTCCCCTGAAACCGGTGGCTTCGGTCCGGATGGGCTGGGATGGACACTCGACCCTGACTTTACCGGATGACAACGGACAACTCGCAGTCACCCGAACGACCGGCTGCGGCATTGCGTGGGATCAGTGGCAACAGGCGACCCTGACCGTGGGCTATCGCCAGGGGGGAGAAACCCTGCGCCTGCCCGGTCGTCACGTCGAGCACGAACTCAAGAAATTCCTGCAGGAACAAGGTATTCCCCCCTGGGTGCGACAACGTCTTCCCCTGATTTACCTCAACGGACAACTGGCTTCGATTGCCGGCCGCTGGACACTGGAACCTTACCTGGCCAAACCGGAAGAAGCATCCATACGGATACACTGGCAGGGGAGGGGTCTTGAGTATCGGTTATAACGGCAATGGCCAGCGTGCGTCGTCTTCCGGGTGACCGGGTGAAGTATATAATGCTGGGCAAATGACTTGCCCGGCCAGCGATTCCTGTTGTTCCATGATCCATTATCACGATAAAAAAATCTTTATCGACGGTGAACCCGTCCTGCTCCTGTCGGGAGAAATCCACTATTTCCGTCTGCCCCGTGAGGCCTGGCAGGATCGCCTGAACCGGCTCCGGCAGGTGGGGTGCAATACCGTGTCGACTTACATTCCCTGGCTGTGTCATGAACCGGTACAGGGCCACATCGACCTGGAAGGTCGCACCCGCGCTGAACTGGATCTGGCCGCTTTCATCGATCTGTGTCAGGCCAATGGTTTCTGGTTCATTGCCCGTCCGGGGCCTTTTGTCATGGCCGAGCTGAAAAACGAGGGCTTGCCTTACTGGCTGTATGAGCAATACCCGGAAATCATTCCGCTGGGTTGGGAGGGTAAACCGGCCACTACCCGTACGGTCGATTATCTGGCTCCCCGTTTTCTGGCGGCGGTTGAAAACTGGTATGCGGCCGTCATGCCCCTGTTGGCCAGTCGCCTGCAACCGCGTGGCGGGCCTGTGATCGGGGTGCAACTCGATAATGAAATCGGCATGTTATCGTGGTGCAGCAACACCCCTGACCTGACTGATCACCTGCTCGATGACTGTGTGGCCTGGCTCAAGGCCCGCTACGATGCTGCCACACTCAAGGCGCGTTATCCCTTTGACCTTGATATCCCGTTACGCTACCGCACGGCCCTGAGAAGCCCCCGGGAATCCTGGGTATTACGCTGGCGGCTTGATCTGGGGTATTACCTGCGGCAGCGTCATGCCCGTTATGCCGATTATCTGCGCCAACGGGCCGAAGCGCACGGTGTCTGCGGGGTGCCGTTCTTTCTCAATATCCATGGCACGGGCGGCGGACGCGGCTTTACCTATCCCATCGGTATCAGTCAGTTATATGAAAGTTATAGCCGGTCCGGTGCGTTCCTGGCGGGTACCGATTATTACCTGGGCAATCTGGGTAGTGACAATTTTCAGGATTTATACCTGTGCAATGCCTTTACCGCAGCCAGTCAACGTCCTGAGCAACCCTTGTGCAGCCTGGAATTTGAATGTGGCGATGGCGATTACGGCAACATGCAGGCCAACCGCCTCGATCCGCTGGCACTGGAGTTGAAGCTCAGGATGTGTCTGGCGCAGGGGCATCGACTGATCAATTTTTACCTGTTCAGCGGCGGTTACAATTATCTGCTCGATCCGGCACCCGGTGATGGCGATGATCGCATCGCCATCACCGGGGAATGTCACGGGGTAGCGGCACCGGTCAAGGCCGATGGCCGTCTCAGTCATCTGTTTCCCTGGATGGTGCAAACCGTCCAGGCGGTGGCTCGCGATGCCGATTATTGGGCGAGCAGTGTCGAGGAATGGGATGACATCCGGGTGGGGTTCATTGCGGATGACTACCTGACCGAACACGGTTATCCGGCCAGTGTCCGGCTGCGTGGCCTGATCGATAATCTGCAAGCCAACCGGGCTTACGGTGCCTGGGAGAGTCCGTTGCGGGCCTTGTTGCTGGCCGGTTATCGTTACGGAGCCATCGACCTGCAAAACACGCCGGTGGCACAATGGGGAACCGCGGTGCTGGTTCTGCCTTCTGCCCGTTACATGGCGGCTAACCTGCAAGAGAAACTGGCTGAATGGCTGGCCGACGGTGGGCGTTTGCTGCTGTACGGTGAAGTGCCGGTTTATGATCAGGAGGGTGAGCCTTGTGAACGATTGGCAGAATGCCTGGGGGTGACACCGGGTGAAATACGGCATTCCGGCGAGGGGGTGTATCTTTCGTTGAAGGCGAGCGGCTGGGCCAGCCCGCGTCCTGAGGTGCGTACTCATTTTGCCCGCTGTTTTGGCGGTGAGGGGATACAGCCGCTGTTGTGCCTGCATGATACCGGTGCCATTGTCGGTTTCGAGACCCGGGCAGGGCAGGGACGGGCAATCGTGGTGGCAACGGCTTATCCTTGTGATGTCGATTTCTTCCGGACGGCTGTGCAACGGCTGGGCGTTAGTCCGGCCTTGCGGCATGACAGCCCCGCTGGCGGAATTTTCATGACCACGACGGTCAATGCGGAGGGCATCCGCTATTTGCACCTCATCAATCTCGATGGATTCGACAAGTCTTTCACTGTCTGGTGGCATAATATCCCGCTTGATCAGGGGACTGCCTTTCATCTGCCAGCGCGGGGAGCCTGGTCGGGCCGGATATATGAAAACGGTGAATAAGCGATGTCTTGTCCTGATTTAACGTGAAAATTACGCCACATTGATTGCATTATGAATCCCCCCATCCGTTTGTCTTTATGCTGGTTGGCTATCCTGAGTGTTCCGGGCCATGCAGCTACCTTCACTTTGATCGCAACGCCGGCTGATGCTCAGGTCACCCTGACCTGGAAGGCCGTACCCGGAGCTAAAGGTTATGGCCTGTGTGCAGCTCAGGAACCCATTGGCGACATCGATCTGTGTACCTCCTATCAGGGAGGGGGATGGATCAATAATTTGACAGCGCGTCGTTATCAATTCACCAAACTGGTCAATGATACGAGCTACTCTTACCGGGTGGTTGCCCTCAGTAGTCATGATATCCTGGCCGTTAGTAATGCCGTGACGGTGACACCGGGCAAACCCCGGGATCAACAGATAGGTCAGTACATTGTATCGGCGGATGGTCAGGTTGTGACCGATACCAAAACCGGTCTGATCTGGCGGCGTTGTGTCGAGGGGATGACATACGACAGCCAGCGCATGTCCTGCATGGGCAAATATGGGGTTTATAGCTACAGCGATGCAAAGCAACATGCCCAGCAGGTGGCTAACGGTACCGGTCAGGCCTGGCGGGTGCCGACGGTTGATGAACTGCGAACCCTGCTGGACAGTACGCAAACATCGGCTCCCTTCATCAATCGGGAGGTTTTTCCTGGTACCCCCTCTGCTTCCTTTTGGTCGTCTTCGCCTTATACGGACAGTACCAGTGGTGCCTGGGATATTGATTTCGGGAGTCATGGTATTGATGACGATTACAGCCGTAATGATTCCTGTGCAGTCCGGTTGGTTCGCAAAAAATGAGGTTATCACCGTGAAAATGATCACTTGCATCAGGCTGTTCCTGTTGGGCTGCATCAGCCTGTTATCCGGCTGCGTCAGCCTGCCCGACAATCTGCGGCCGGTCAGCGGCTTTGAGTTGTCTCGTTACCTGGGGCACTGGTACGAAATTGCCCGCCTCGACCATTCCTTTGAACGGGGGCTGGATCGGGTGACGGCGGATTACAGTGTGAGGCCGGATGGTGGTGTCAAGGTCATCAATCGGGGCTATTCCGTGCGTGATGAACGCTGGCAGGCGGCCGAAGGGCGGGCTTATTTCGTGGAGACCCCGGATCAGGGGTTTCTCAAGGTCTCATTTTTCGGGCCCTTTTACGGTTCCTATGTCATTCTCGAACTGGATCACACGGCTTACCAGTACGCGCTGATCGCAGGTCCCAATCGTTCCTATCTCTGGATACTGGCACGCACCCCCAAACTCGCTCCCGAGGTGCTTCATACCCTGATCGAAAAAGCCCGGGCCATGGGCTTTGCGACTGATCAGCTCATTTTCCCCGAACCCGCCGAATAAAAGCGTATCGGTATTACCGGGTCATTCGTCCTTTATTCCAAATTTCAGGCAGAACTTCCCCATGAATTCCTTTACCCGTATTCTCGATAGTGTTTACCCCGCCACCCTGCATTGCGATGCCAGCGGCTACAATCCGGCATTTACCGTCGAATGGACTGCCGATGGCGATATTCCGTTTCCGCAGCTCATACTGCACGGTCAGGGGCAGCAAAAACTCATCAAGGAAGAAAGGATCAGTCGATCGGTTGGCCCCACCGGTTTTACCTACCGGGCGCAGGTTCCGGAGGGATTACTGCAGGCGGGTGACATCGCCGTTCAGATCGAGGGCTGTCGTATCGCCGAGCTGGCGATGGCTTCAGGTGAGGACTGGATCAAGGTGTTTGGCCGTATCCAGTTGCTGCCCTGTCCCGGTGCTTCATCGATTCCCCGCATTGAAATCCAGGCGGTTCACGAGGGGGTTACCGTTTATTTCGGCATACACAAGCACATGCACCAACCCTATTATGACAGCACCGATTGTCAGGCTTGGGATGGTGAGAAAGACGGTATTTTTGGTTCACGGGCCGGTAATTACACGACCTTCATTGCCGATGCGGTCAGTCAGTACGTCGCTGGCGGCCTGCCCTACGCCGGTCTGTCTACCAGTTGGAGCGGCAGTTTGATCGAGCAACTGGAGCGTCTGGGACGGGAGGGGGGATGTGGTGGTTGCTTTACCGACTGGAATCGGTCGCTGCGTCAAATCGCCCGGGAAAAAACCCGAAGCGGTCATCCCCGCGCCCTGTTTACCGCGTTCGGGTTTTTTCATCCCTTGATGCCGTTGATTCCGGATCGTGACATCATTCGTCAGATCGAGTGGCACAGAACCCTGATCGAAGACTGCTTTGGCGTACCCGCCTCGCGCATCCTGTTTCCACCGGAAACCGCTTTCCACGTCCGCATGATTCCAGCCTTGTGCAAGGCCGGGATCACGGCAGTGATTTATGATTCCATTCATCGTTTCCGGGCCACCCGTGGTTATCCTTATGGTGGGCCGGAAGAAGGCCTGTTGCCACCAAATCCGGCGGAACAGATCAATCCGCCGGTAGAGGACTGGCTGCAACTCCGTAACATCTGGGCGGCCTCCAGAATTTCTCCTGCCCTGTTGAAGCCGGAATACGTAGGCTATCGGGATCATCAGGCGCGGTTGCACAAGCTCATTGCCATACCGGCGGAACGTTATATCGGCAATGAAGACGCCCGGGGGGGATTCGGTGCCCTGCAATACCCGGATGTGCTGGGTCAGGTGTACGAGCAGGTGGTTCGTAGCGGGACGTTTGATCCTGAACACCCACCCTTCTTTCTGCTGCATTCCGACGGTGACAATCACGGCGGTGGGGCTGACAGCTATTACCGGCACAATACCGGCCAACTGGTCGACTGGTTGAAGCGTGATCGACGGTTTGAATTGACCGGCATGGATGATTATCTGACGCGGTTTCCACCGGATCCTGCCCGTGTCATCCACATCGAGCCGGGTTCCTGGAGTGGTGCCGATAACGGCGATCCGCAGTTCATGAAGTGGTTCAGCCGTTTCGATCAGTCCTATTCGCCTGACCTCAATTCATGGGCCGTGCTGACGGCCCTGCAGAATATGGTGCATACCCTGGAAGATGCCCAGCCGGATCACCCGGAATTACCGGCCATCATTCGGTTGTTATTGACGGCGGAAACCAGTTGTTACTGGTACTGGACCGGCCAAACCGCCTGGGATCAGCAGGTCACGAATGCGGCCAATCGGGCTTATGAAAAAATGAAGGGCACACTGGGCCATCTGGTGACGCAGGCCCGGGATACGACCGGCCCCACCGTATTCCCGCCCTGGGTGACTCCGCTGAATCCGGGTGGTTTGCAGTGGGGGAACGGCGGACTGGTGGCCGCAGCGGATACCGGTACGGTGCATACGTTTGTGTATGACATCTCCGGTATCCGGCGGGTGGATTTGATATTGATGGGGGAGGGGCAGAGCGAAAGGCTGCCGATGCACCTGGCAGGACGCTATCCTTCAAACACCGGCGCGGCGGTGACGGCCGACTACTACACGCTGACACTGGCGGCCGGGCTGGGTACCGTCCGCTATTATCTGGAGGCCGAAGACGGTTGCGGTAACGTTTCGCAGTCTTCGGTGGAGCGGGTTCATCTGGCCGGTGGGCGGTGAAGCGGCTCCATCAGGTGTCAAACCATTTGTTCATGGCGGCAATCACGTCCTGATCCAGTTCGCCGGTCAATGAGCGCAGGCGCAGTCGGGCCAGTGCGTATTCATAACGGGTTCGGGCCAGATCATTTTCGACCCTGGCCTTTTCCATGACCGCATTCAATACCTCGATGGAGCTGCGAATGCCGGCTTCATAGCCCTTGCGGTTCGACAGCAGTGACTGATCTGCCGAATAGAGGGCTTTTTCCATGGCCCTGATTTTGGCTACTCCTTCGACGATGGATTGAAACTGCTTTCTGACATTCAGTTGCAGGGTGACATGGGCCGCTTCCAGTTGTTGTTCGGCTTGTTGAACGGTGGCCAGGGCCTGGCGGATACGTGAATCGATATAGCCGCCATTGAAGATCGGCATGGCCATCTGTACCCCGACCTGAGTCGTGTCGTATTGCTGATTGATGGTGAAATTGGCATCGCTGCTGGAATGGCTGTACTGGGCATAGATATCCAGGGTGGGGTAGTGGCCGGCAGCAGCCTTGTTCACTTCCTGTCGGGCCGAGGCCAGGCCGTGCTTGAGTGCCTTGATTTCGGGGTTGCTGGCCTCCGCCCGGCTAATCCAGTCTTCCAGTTTGGCCGGTTCCAGCGGATTCAGGTCCATACGCGCCGGGTTCAGCCGGGATAAATGATCCACCGCCTGGTTTGTCAGCCGTTCGATTTGGTGCAGGGTGTAATCCACATTCTGCCGTTCCTCGATTTCCTGGGCTGCGGATAAATCATAGCGGGCCTGGGCTTCATCGATATCGGTGCGGGTGCCCTGACCCAACTCGAATTGACGGGTGGCGGCCTTCAACTGGTTTTGATAAGCCTCTTTCTGGGCCAGTATCGAAGCGAGGCTGTCCGTGGCATAAAGACCGTTGAAATACGCGGAGGCGACCCGGTCACCCAGATTCTGGGTTTCTTTTTGCAAAGTGGCATCGGCTCCGGCGACCTGCTCCTTCGCTTGCTTGAACAAGGCCCAGTTTTGCATGCGGAACAGCGGTTGACGCAGATTGACCCCGTAACTGCTGCTCATGTAGTCGAAACTGCTGGTGACTTCCTGTCCGGTTATGGAAGGGGAGGTGCGTTCGGTACTGGCCACCCCGACCGAACCCGATGCCTGCACACTGGGCATCAACTGTGAGCGGGCCTGTGGCAGGGCTTCGCGGGTGGCATCGGCAGCAGCCCGGGCAGCCTGGAAGTTGGGTTCGCTTTGCAGGGCGAACTGGTAGCTTTCCAGTAAATCCATGGCGGCCAGGGGATGAGCCGAAAGCAATCCGGCTGACAGACATATTCCTATCGTGGTGCGCCGTAACATGGGGCTTACTCCTCCTTCATGGCAGCCGCCAGACGTTTGGTCAGCGGATGCAGCAGGTATTGCAGTACGGTACGTTCACCGGTCTTGAAAACCACCTCGGCTGGCATACCGGCCTGCATCTGGCGGGCTCCCAGTTTTTGCATGCCTTCCGGCGTAATGGAAACCCGGGCCAGATAATAGGTGATGCCGGTTTGAGGGTCGGTCAACAGGTCGCCCGATACCGAATCCAGTACGCCGTCGACTACCAGGGTCGGAGAGTGGGAGAACGCTGAAAATCGTACCGCAGCCGTCAACCCCGGTTGTACCCGGTCTATCATGTTGGGTTGTACCCGTGTTTCCAGGATCAGGGTTTCATCGGAGGGAACGATATCCATCAGTTTCTGCCCGGGCTGAATCACGGCGCCCACCGTTTGTACGGTCAGTCCTACCACCTGGCCGTCGGCTGGAGAACGAATCTGGATACGCGACAGTTCATCGGTGGATGCCTTGAGCTTTTCCGCATCGGCTTGTACTTCCCGTTCGATTTCGGCCAGTTGGGTGTCCACCTCCTTGCGATACTCCTGCTTGCGTTGCACACTTCTGAGCTTTAACTCCGAGATGGCTTTTTGCTCGCTCAACAAACTGCCTTGCAGGCTGGCCATGACACCTGCCACTTCTGCGGCAGAACGTTCCAGTTCCAGTTGCCGGTTGCGGGGGACATAACCTTCCTTGACCAGGCTACGGATGGAATCCAGTTCTTCCCGCAACAGACTCAACTGGGTTTTGCGATTTTCGAGCATACCTTGATATCCCTGTATCTGTCCCTGATGACCCTGTATGGATTCCTGTAAGGCAGACAGCTCGGCTTCCAGGGCCGATTTGCGTGATATCAGCAACTGATTCTGAATATCGAGGTGGCTTTTTATCAGGGAATCGGTTTCTGCTGCCTTGATCAGGTCATCGGAGAAGCGAATGGTCCGGGCTCCTTTCTGTTCGGCCAGCAATCGACCTTCCGTGGCGCGGATGGTTGAGTAATGCTGGCGTATCGATTCATGACTGGCTTTGGCATAGGCGTCGTCCAGACGGATCAGGGTGTCATTGACCTTGACCCTCTGTCCTTCCTTGACCATTACTTCTTTGACGATCCCGCCCTGCAGGTGCTGTACGGCCTTGCGCTTGGTGTCGATGGTGACCGTACCCATGGTGGGTACGCCTTCATCCAGGGGAGCCAACACCGCCCATAAAAGAAACCCGCCCAGCCCCAGGGCCAATCCCCACAGTCCAATCCGCATGGGGTGATGGGTGTCCGTGGGTAATACGATTTCGCCTTCCACGATGTCACCACGAGACGACAGCGCAGGGGCTGCCGGGCCGGGACGGTTAGCATCTATCCAGTTGTTCTCTGCCATAATCTGATCCAGTTGATGGTTGTTGGGGTGGGGTCAGGCGGCCTGTGCCTGTGCCTGTACCGGTCTGGGTTGACTGATGAGACGCAGCACCTCATCGCGGGCACCATACGCCTGTATGGCACCCTGCTGCATGACCAATATCTGATCAGTGATGCTCAGTATCTGTAATCTGTGGGTGATGAGGATGATGGTTTTGCCTTGCGCCCTGAGTTGTTGAATGGCCTGCACCAGGGCTTTCTCACCCATGTCGTCGAGATTGGCATTCGGCTCATCGAGTACGATGAGGCTGGGTTCTCCATAAATGGCCCGGGCCAGACCAACCCGTTGGCGTTGGCCACCTGAGAGATAGTTGCCGACTTCACCGACCGGGGTTTCGTAGCCGTTGGGCAAGCGCAGAATCATGTCGTGTACTCCGGCCATTTGCGCAGCCCGGATGACCTTCTCCGGGTCGATGACCCCGAAGCGGGCGATATTGGCCGCGACGGAGCCCTCGAACAGTTGTACATCCTGCGGTAGATAGCCCAGGTAAGGTCCCAATTCCTGACGCGACCAGGTATTCAGTCCTTCGCCATCCAGCAGTACGGTGCCTTCGACATGGGGCCAGATACCCAGCATGACCCGGGCCAGGGTGGATTTGCCGCACCCCGAGTGTCCAATGATTCCGGTGACCAGTCCAGCCGAAAATTCCAGATCCAGCCCTTTCAGTATGGGATTGGTACGACCCGGTGCCGTGGCAACCACTTGTTGCAGTGATACCTGCCCTTTGGGTGTCGCATGAAACACACCGGTTGCACGCTCGGGATGTTGGGCAAACAGGGTTTCCAGGCGTTTGAATGAGGTGCGGGCCGAGGAAAATCCACGCCAGGTGCCGATGACCAGTTCAACCGGAGCCAATGCACGTCCCATCAGGATGCTGGCGGCCACCATGGCACCCGGGGATAGTTTTCCGCCGATGACCAGTATGGCGCCTGCGCCCAGAATGAGGGATTGCAGGGTATAGCGGACAAACTTGGTGACCGCCTGGATGCGGTGACTGAGATCGTGGGCCCGGCTGTTCAGATGCAGGTAATGTTGATGTTTGGATTGCCAGCGTCGACGCAGATCGTCCAGCATTCCCATGGATTCGATGACTTCGGCATTGCGCAGTTTGCTGGAGAGGTAGGTACTGACTTGCACATTGGCATCTTGTGCCTTCTCCAGCGGCTGCATGGTGAGTTTGTCGGTAAGACGGGCCATGGCCGACAATAACAGGGCACCGGCAAGGGAAACCGATCCCAACAGGGGATGCAGCATGAACAGCACCACCATATAGATAGGGGTCCAGGGAGCATCGAAAAAAGCGATGATACCGTTACCGGTCAGAAACTGACGGATATTGGTGAGATCGGAGAAGGCCTTGGTGGCGGTTTGATCGGTTTTGTTGAGGCGGGCCTCGAAACTGGCACTGAAGACCCGGGAACTCAGCATTTCATCCATCCGGGTTCCCATGCGCACCAGCAAACGGGACCGTGCCCATTCGCCGAAGGCCATGACCACGAAGAAAAACAGGGTGATCAATGACAGGGCAATCAGGGTGAATTCATTTTGACTGGACATCACCCGGTCGAATACCTGCAGCATGTACAGGGAGGGAGCCAGCATCATCAGATTGACGACCATGCTGAATAACCCCACCACCAGAAATTCGCGCTTGAGGCGGCTGAGTGAGCCGATCAGCTCACTGTTCTGGTCGGGGGCAACGGACGACGGCGTATCACGCATAAAGCCTCGGAAGATTGGACATACCGGTAAGGGGAAATCAGGCTGCTGCTACGGCAGCCCGGGCAGGGGCTGGTGCAGCGGGTTGCTGCTGGCCGGACAAGGCGGCGAGGATTTCATCGCGTGCGCCATAGCCATTAACCGTCCCGTCCCGCAATAACAGGATTCGGTCTACGGCCGGAAAAACAGACGAGCGATGGGTAATCACCACAACGGTTCTACCCTCGGCCTTGAGCCAGCGCAGGGTGTCGAGCAGGGCAGCCTCACCGGCTTCATCCAGGCTGGAGTTAGGTTCATCCAGTACGATGAACTGAGGGGCATCGTAGACGGCACGGGCCAATCCGACCCGCTGACGCTGTCCTCCTGACAGAAAACAGCCTTCTTCGCCAATCTGGGCGTCGTACCCTTCGGGCAGGGCCATGATGATGTCATGCAAGCCCACCCGCTTGGCGGCCGCCTCGACCTTGTCCCTGTCCACCTGGCCAAAACGGGCAATGTTCTCGGCCAATGTGCCATCGAACAATTCCACATCCTGCGGCAGATAACCGAGATGGGGTCCGAGTTCGGTTTTGTTCCAGGCAAAGATGTCGGCACCGTCGAGCCGTATCTTGCCCGAGGCAGACGGCCAGATTCCGACCAGAAGACGGGCGAGGGTTGATTTGCCGGACGCGGAAGGTCCGATCATGGCGATGATTTCGCCGGCCGGGATGACAAAGCTGATGCCACGAATGATGGCCATCGGGCTGCCCGGGGCCGATGCCGTGATGCCTTCCACCGTCAGGTTGCCCTTGGGGGCGGGGAGGCTCATGCCGGATGGTTTCTCCTGGATATTGCCGAGCAGGTTGCCGAGTCGCTCGTAAGCATCCCGCGCACTGACGACCTGTTTCCATTGGCTGATCACCTGGGTGATGGGGGCTACTGCCCGCCCACCCAGGATGGAGGCGACCAGCATCATGGCTCCTCCATCGAGGAACGCACCTTTGACGGTCAACCAGGATCCCAGTCCCAGCAAGGCTGAACCCAAGGTGATTTGCACAAATTTGGAGAGTGCCGTACTGATGCCGGCCCGGTCTGAAGCCACGGCCTGACTCAACAGGAACTGCCGTTGTTTTTCCAGCCAGCGGGCATGAATCGAATCGAGCATACCCATGGCCTCGATGGCTTCTGCGTTTCTCAGGCTGTTATGGGCGTAGGATTGGGCCGAGGCACTGCCCCGGTTGGCATCGACCAGCAGTTTCTGGGTTCCTTTCTCGGTCATGAAGGCCAGCAGTATCTGAATCACGGCACCAAAGGCGGTCATGAACCCCATCAGCGGATTGATCAGGTAGATCAGGATCATGAACAGCAGCGAGATCGGGGCATCCAGCACCGCCAGCAAGATGGGACTGGAAAGAAAATCCCGCAAGGCCCGCATGTCTTCAGGGGCTCTCGGCCCCCCCTGGGCTCCTCTCAATTTCGCGTAAAAGCTGATATTGAATACCCGGTCGTTGAGTTGTTGGTCCAGCTTCAGACTGGCCCGGTGCAGGATTTCGGCCCGTGCCCAATCAAGAACCTCCATGAAGATGTAGACCATCACCACCAACAGGGTCAGCATTGCCAGGGTGGTGTAATTACGACTGTCCAGTACCCGTCCATAGACCTGCATCATGTACACGGTGGGGGTCAGTGCCAGAAAATTGGTGAAGACGCTAAAGAAAACGGCTTGCCGGAACAGGCCGCCCAAGGCCAGCATGGCCTCTCTCAACTCGGTCGATGGTCTGGGTTGTTTTATCATGGGGTTAGATGTTGGGGAGATGACAAGACGGATGGATCCATACCGAACGGGCCTTTGAGCCTACTGGAGAGGAGCCGCTGATCCTGAGTGGCTAGGGGTGCAATAAGTGTGTGGTAGGTCTTGATCATTGCCGTCATGGATACCGGCGGCAAGGCCATAAATCACGCAGCGGTGTGGTCGCTCTGTGTGCAAAGGTGCGATTATAGAGATTATGCGGCCAATTTTGTATCCTTTCTGCCTTGGTTGTCGGTTACCGGCAGTTCCTGCCAGAGAATTTGAAGTATCGCATTTTTTCATGAACCGAATCCCTGAACCCGACCTGATGAATGATGCAAGTCAGGCAGAGGCTTACGCCCTGGCCGATTTTGCCGGGCCTCACAACCATTTCGTCGAACAATTTGCCTGCACTTTTCCCGATTTCAATGGCCAGGCAGTTACCCTGCTGGATCTGGGATGCGGCAGTGCAGATGTCACACTCCGTTTTGCCCGGCGTTACCCGGCGTGTTCGATTGATGGGGTCGATGGTGCTTCTGCCATGCTGGCCTGGGGACAGCGGGCGGTTATCCAGGCCGGGATGACAGCCCGCATTCGCCTGATTCAGTGTTATCTGCCTGATCCCACCCTGCCGACCTGTTTTTATGGTGGTATTTTGAGCAATTCGCTGTTGCATCACCTGCAGGAGCCTGCCGTTCTCTGGGCCGCCATAAAACACTACGGTCAACCCGGTTGCCCGGTTTTCGTCATGGACTTGTTAAGACCTGAAACCGAAGCCGGGGCCCGGGCAATGGTCAAACACCATGCTGCTGATGAATCCCCGCTGTTACAACGTGATTTTTTCAATTCACTGTGTGCGGCTTATACGCTGGCCGAGATCAGGGAGCAACTCGATCAGGCCGCTCTCGACCATTTCCAGCTCAGGCCTGTCAGTGACCGTCATTGTGTAGTATCGGGATACCTTTGATAAATTGTGGCCCCTACCACGGCAGCCGGCGGGATGAGTATGTTGAGTAACGGAATGGCCAGGCCCAGCATGATCAGCCCGCCATACGCCAGCAAACCCAGACGGATTTCCTTGACCATAATGCGTTGACGATCAAAATCATACCCTTTTGATTCCAGCGGGTAAGCGATATATTCCTGCCCCACCACCCAGGCGGAAAATAGCATCCAGACCAGGGGGGCAATCAAATTGATGCCGGGTATTATGAATAATATAAGCAAAGGTATTGCCCGCGAGGCAAAATAGCCCAGACGTTTAAGGGATGAAGCAAAACCGGTGACCATGGCTTGGGCCATTGGTGTGGTCTGTGCCGGAGCGGAACCCTCCAGATACAGCATCGTTCGCTCTGCCAGCATACCGTAAAAAGGTGATGCAATGACATTGGCAATCAGGCTGAAGGAAAAATACATCATCAGTAGAAAACTGAGACCAAACAGCGGCCATAACAACCAGGTCAGGAATTCCAGCCATTGGGGCAGAATATAGTGCATGAATACTTCAAAGTAATATACTCCAACCGCCAGTGCAGCACCAAAGACGAACAGATTGATTATCAGGGGGGCGATGACAAAATGTCTAAGCTCGGGTACGAACAACAGCTTGAAACCCTTTAACAGACAGTGTATGGCGTACAGCGGCGAGTTGGGTCCGGATATTTTTGTAATCATTTTCAGGTTAACCTATACCAATGCAGTAAAATGTAGTGGGTTCAAGATGAATGCCGGGTGAATCGTGAGTATAATACCAACGACAGAAGCTGATTATTCGGCCAGTAAACCTTCAATCCGGTTGAAGAGTTCGGCCGATTCACCCTGTTTGAACCCGGTTTCGATATGACGGATGACCCCTTTGCGGTCGATCAGGAAAGATGACGGCATGGCCTGTACTTCGTAGCGGATGGGGCAGGAATCACTTTCGGTGCGGGCTATTTCGAGTTTAGCCGGGTGCTGTTCCAGGAAGGTCATGGCATCTTTTGCGTCCTCGTCGAGATTCAAGGCGATGACATTCAGTCCGCGACTGCCCAACCGGGCCTGCATGTCATTCATGAAAGGCATTGATTGCAGACAGGGCCCGCACCATGAAGCCCAGAAATCCAGATACACCACCTTGCCTCGATACGATTGAATGTCGATGGAAGAACCGTCTCCCATTCGCTTCATGACGCAGGCAGGGGCAGCCATCCCGGTTTGTAAAGCCCGGGCTTCCCGGGCGGTAAAAAATGCTAGGGTGGTCAACAAGACCAACAGTAAATTGACTTTGGACATGCGTCTTGATCCTGGAGCAGTTGGAAGAATTTTGCGAGGGGGGCTTGAGTCCGATCCAGTCCGCCGAATGAACCGGGCATGCTGATACAGTATAATCCATGCAGGCTTCAATAAAAGTTGCGGTGGTGGTTGCCGGTTAAGCGGCCCGTAACAGAGCCTGAATCTCCTGTTGAAATCACCTGTCTTTGCCCGCGCATCGGGTTTCTGGCGGCTATCGCCTGACATCAAAAAAATTATTGATATGAACACACCCCACATTGGATTCGTCAGTCTTGGTTGCCCCAAGGCACTGGTCGATAGCGAACGAATCCTGACTCAGCTTCGGGCTGAAGGCTATCACCTGTCCCAGACCTATCAGGATGCCGATCTGGTCAT
>SXGU01178348.1_pt1 | contig 20655 bp, 18 predicted proteins | sample 3174531 | NCBI WGS metagenome assembly SXGU01 (sample SAMN11356863, study PRJNA531348) | freshwater metagenome | isolation source: freshwater sample F1-140 | place: China: Fuxian Lake, Yuxi | collected 2017-12-25 | reverse complement strand
GCGCTGGCCGCGGCCGATCGGTATCATGGAATCGATCGCCATGATGCCGGTGAGCAGCGGCTGAGAAACGGATTTGCGGACGATGATGCCCGGGGCGATTTTTTCGACGGGGTTGGTTTCCGTCGCGGCGATGGGGCCCTTGCCGTCGACCGGGGTGCCGAGGGCGTCGACTGCCCGGCCGAGCAAGGCTTTGCCGACCGGTACGGAGAGGAGACGGCCGGTGGTCTGGACCTGGTCGCCCTCCTTCAGTTTCGAAATATCGCCGAGGACCACGCAGCCGACCTCGTTTTCCTCGAGATTGAGCGCGATGCCGATTGCCCCACCCGGGAACTGCACCATCTCGTTGTACATGACCTCCGAGAGGCCGTCGATCTTGGCGACGCCGTCGGCGATCGTGCGGATGTTGCCGGTGTTCTTTTTGACGGCCTTGCTGGAGAGCTTGGCGATCTGTTGTTCGATTTGTTCGAGGACGGAGCTCATCGGAAAGTGGGAGTTGGGCGGGAAGCGTGGAAAATTTTAGACGGCGGTGGCGAGCGCGGCCAGCTGGCCGGCGACGGAAGATTCGTAGACATCGTCGCCCACGCGAACGCGCAGTCCGGCGAGGAGCGTGTCATTGCGCCGGGCGACACTCGCGATGGGTCGCTGGTATCTCCGGGTCATCGCGGTGGCGACACTGGCGAGGACGGTGTCGTTGATGGAGCCGGCGTGCTCGACGACGGCCTGCCCGCGCGCGATCTCGGCGGCGATGAGCCGCTGATAGGCCCTTAACACCGCCAGGCTGTTCGGCGGGCGGTGCTTCTCCAAATATTGCAGCACGCCGGTCACGAGATCGGTGGACAATCCACCGTCCACGAGGCTCAGTTTGAAAAACTGCCGCGCGAGTTGTTGGATTTTTTTGCTACCGGAGGCCATGGGAGAAAAGGCGGAAAGGAGGAAGGGCTGGGAATGATGTGCCGGAAAAAAGGCTGCTCGTTTCCCGGGTTAAGTCCTTCAGTCGTTCAGTTTTTCAGCCTTTGAGATCGGCGAGCTCGCGTGACGCGGCGTCATTATAAGCGGCGCGATCAGCGTCGGTGAGTTTCTTCGCGAGGACCCGCTCGGTCGTGGTGACGACCAGGCGCGCAATCTCGGTACGGGCGTCGGCGAGCATCTTTTTGTGTTCAAGCTCGATGGCCTGCTGGGCTTTGCCGAGGAGGTCGGTGGACTTCGCCGTCGCCTCCTGGGTTTGTTTGTCCAGGAAATCTTTCGCGATTTTGCGGGCGTCATCCACGATGCGGGAGGCCTCGACGTTGGCCTGCTTGACGATGACCGCGCTCTCCTGCTGGGCGGCCGCGAGTTTCGCCTGCATTTCCTCGGCGTGCTTGATGCCGGACTCAATCTTCTTGGTGCGCTCCTCCATCGTCGCCGTGACGGGCTTGATGCCGAATTTGTAGAGCACGAACAGGACGATCAGAAAACTGATCACCTGCATGACGATGTATTTCGGTTCGAGACCGAAACGCTCCGGGATGCTGGCTTCGGGAGCCTGGGCTTGGGCGGCGGCGGCGAGGAAGAGTGGCAGCGACATGGCGGAAAAGGGAAATGGCAGCGCGGCGGGCGCGCTGCCGTGGCAAAACGGGCGGCTTACTTGACCGCGAGGAAAAGGGCGAGAATGCCGAGACCTTCGGCGAGCGCCATCCCGATGATGGCTTGCACGAGCACCTTGCCGGAAGCGGCGGGATTGCGGCCGACGGCCTCGGCGGCCTTGAAGCCGATGAGACCGACGCCAATGGCGGCGCCGAGCAGACCGAAAGCGCTCGTGATATTACCGTAGAGTTCAGCGATGATGAGGTTCATGTGATGATTACTGGCTGTTGTTGTTGGATCCGCCGTGCGCACACGTGGCACGCTCCCGGCGGAAAAAGGATTAGTGGGGCACTCCGGCCTCGTGGCCGGGTTTGTCGTCGTGCCCGTGATCGCCGCCCTCATGGTTGCAGAGCAGGCCGATGTAGACCGAGGTGAGGAGGGTGAAGACCAGCGCCTGAATCACGCCGACGAGCAGCTCCATAAAATAAAATACGAAGAGAAAACCCGTGCCGTGGAGGAGATTCTCCCCGCCAAACACGTTGCCAAAAAGCCGGACCGAAAGCGTGAAGGGGCGGATCACGATCGAGAAAACCTCGATGAATCCCACCACGAGAAAAACGAGCGACAGAACCGGATACAACCAACCCGGCGTCTCGTTCTTGTCGGCCTTGTTGCCAAACAGATCCACCAAGATCACCTTCGGGCCCGCAAATTTGAACACGATGATGGCCCACGCTCCAAAGGAGATCAGCGCGAGGGCAATGGTGCCGTTGAAATCGGCGTTATGCGGACGGATGAGGGCGCGCGTGAGATGAAAGTGCCCGTCAACGTCGTGGCCCCAGCCCATGGTGCCGACGCCAGGGATGAGACCCATCCAATTGTGAAAGAGGATGAAAGTGAAAAACGTGATGAGAATCGGAAAGGCCGTCGGAAAGGCCCGGGGTCCTACAATGGGTTCAAAAATCCCGCGCAGGCCCTCGATCAGCGATTCGACGACCGCCTGACCCTTGGACGGAATAATGGAGGGTTTTCCGATGAGCCAGAGGACCAGGCCCACCAAAAGGGCGGACATGACCCAACCGGTGGCCATCGCATTCGTGATCGCCCAACCGCCGCCAAAATCGACCAACTTTGCCGCGCTCGGCGCGACACCTTCCGCCCAGAGCGACGCCGTGCCGCAGGCGTAGGTGAGGAAAAAAGTGGCTGATTTGGTGGCCCGGGACATGCGTGCGCGTTGCTGGTGGAAAAAGGGAAACGCGCAGCAAAGGCGAGCACCCTACCCTCCGTCAATCTTCGAAATCGTTCGTGAAAAAAAGGTGTGCCACAAATTAGCTGCGGCGCGTTTTTTCACCGGTCAACTAATGGGCCGGGTGCGAAGCGCGGCGCTGAACGACGCGAAGGATTCCGCCCGTTGTTGAAAGACCGTTTCGAATTCAAAGGGCCAGGGCACATCGATGAGCTCCCATCGCGGATGTTCCCGGACGACGGAGCGTGCTTCCTCAAAATAAGGAATGAAATCAGTGCGAAAATGCAGGCGGCAACCGGCAGCGGCCCTCGACGCAACCGCGTCGAGAAAGTCGGGCTGCAGGATGCGATGTTTGTGATGCCGGAGTTTGGGCCATGGATCCGGAAAGAGGATGAAGAGCGTGGAGATGCGAGCGTCCGACGGCAGGCATTCCAAGAAGAGTCGGGCATCGGCCCGAAGGAAATGGAGATTGGTGAGGCCGGCACGGTTGCGCTTACGACACGCGCGCTCGATTCGCTCTCCCACCAAGTCTATGCCCACGCAGACCCTCTCGGGATGCGCGGTCGCATACGACGTCAGAAAGTGCCCGTGTCCACTCCCGATCTCACAGACAAAATCCATCGGTGCGGGAAGAATCGGCGCGAGCGCCTCCCGCAAGATGCGACGACGCTCCTCTAACAAGTCAGCATAAGCACCTGTGCTCAAGATATTAACACCTTATTCGGCAGTACCGGGAGCAGCACTGGAATCAGCCCTCCCCCTACCCCGTTCCGATTCAACCCACACCATTAAGATGCTGATGTCAGCCGGGTTTACGCCACTTATTCTACTGGCCTGTCCCAAAGTCATCGGCCGAATCTCAGCTAGTTTTAGCGCACTTTCCCGTCTTAAGCCTCTTATATTCATATAGTTACTTGCCACAGGAAGGCGAATTTTTTCAATGTGCGCCAACTTTTCGACATGGTGAGCCTCCCGCGCTAGATACCCTTGATAGGCAATACGGTAAACAACTTCTTCACGCAGCGCGCGTGGTTCACTGGCCAGTTCGGGAGGCAGGATCGCTCCAATACGATCGCGGCGAATCGCGGCAGCCCATGTGCCGGGTTCGACGGAGCTGCGCTCTCGCTCCAGTCGTACCAGCCAACGCTCGATTCGGTCGCGCTTGGCTTCAATTCGTCCTAGTCGCGAAGCAGAGACAAGTGCGTACGCCCGAGCGTGGTGGGCCAACCGCAACTCCGCACTGCCGTGGTTGAAAAGAAGACGATGCTCCGCCCGGCTCGTGAACATCCGATACGGCTCATTGGTCCCCTTGTTGACGAGATCGTCAATCAGCACGCCGATATATGCCTCGTGCCGCGCGATAAGGAGCGGTGCCTTGCCGTGGACCTTGTTGGCCGCATTGACGCCCGCGACCAGCCCTTGGGCTGCCGCCTCCTCATAGCCTGACGTGCCGTTGATCTGGCCGGCGAAAAAAAGCCCCTCGACCTTTTTCGACTCCAGCGAGGGAAAGAGCTGGGTGGGTGGGGCAAAATCGTATTCGACGGCGTAGGCCGGCCTCAGCAGCACCGCCTTCTCCAGGCCAGGAATGCTGTGGACCAACTCCAGCTGGACATCGAACGGCAGACTTGTTGACAAGCCATTCACATAGAATTCGTTCGTCGCCCTACCCTCTGGTTCGAGGAAAAGCAGGTGCCGGGGTTTGTCTGCAAACCGCACAAATTTATCTTCAATGCTTGGGCAATACCTTGGCCCAACGCCCTCTATCTCTCCGCTGTACATGGCTGAGAGATGCAGGTTGCGACGGACGATGGCTGCGCTCTCCGCCGTGGTGTACGTCATCCAGCACGAAACTTGTTCACATCCGGGAGTCCACCCGAGACGAGTCTCGCGCGTATGTTCCACGTGGAACAATTCCTCTTTATCCCGGGTGTCGTGAAACGCAAAGAGCGTCGGCTCCACATCGCCCTTCTGCTCCTGCATAGCCGCAAAGTTAAGGCTCCGCCCCAACAATCTCGGAGGCGTTCCCGTCTTGAGCCGACGCAGTTCTATTCCCGCCTCATTCAGGCTCGCCGACAGCGTTTTCGCGCTGAAGTCCCCTAGCCTCCCACCTTCATTCTTGTTCTGACCGATATGCATCAGTCCTCGCAAAAACGTCCCCGTGGTGACCACCACGCTTCGACCGTAAAACTCGACATCCAGATTGGTCCGGCATCCAACCACTCGTCCGTCCTTGAAGATCAGGCCTATGACCGTCGCTTGGAAAATCTGCAAATTTGGCTGCAACTCCAGCGTATGTTTGAGTCTAAACTGGTAGGCTTTCTTGTCGCACTGCGCCCGCGGCGACTGCACCGCCGGGCCCTTGGATTCGTTTAGCAGCCGAAACTGAATTCCCGTCACATCCGTTGTGATGGCCATCTCGCCACCCAAGGCATCAATTTCTCTCACCATTTGTCCCTTGGCCTGACCCCCGATGGCCGGGTTGCAGCTCATCTGCGCAATCGTATCGATGTTGCCGGTCAAGAGCAACGTTGACGCACCCATCCGCGCCGCAGCCAGCGCCGCTTCGACGCCCGCATGGCCGGCGCCGCAAACAATTACATCAAAGGGTTTGTTTTCGTTAGACATGCACTGCGTCGCCAAACGCACCGATCTCGCCGAGCCTGGCGACCGGTGCAAGCGCGCTATTTGCCAATGCAAAACGTCGCGAATAACCGGTCGAACATCCTTTCATTGTCGATCCGCCCGGTAATCTCGCCAAACGCACCCATGACGCCGCGCAGATCACTCGCGACCAACTCCATTGGCTCGTTGGCGATCAGCTTGCGCTCCGCCGCGGCCAGCCACGCTTGCGCCTGGGTCAAAGCGTTTGCATGCCTGGCATTGATCGCCACCATATCCTGTGGGTTGTGAGCTTCCTTGTCAGCCAAGCCGACAATTGCCGCCTGCAGGTCGTCGATACCCAAACCGGACAACGCCGAAACCGCCACGACCGCCGCCCCTGGAAGCGTAAACGAAGGTTTCGCGTCCGGCGCCAGGTCCGTCTTGTTGAGCACGATGATAGTCGTCGAGGCCTTAAATTTCTCGAGCAAACCCGGCGGAAAGGGTGGGGCGGCCCGCTCCGAGGAATCAAGCACGACAAGAATCAAATCAGCCTCCAGTGCCCGCTCCAGCGTCTTCAGCATGCCGAGTTTTTCCAGCGGGGCAGGGGAGGGGTTGAAACCCGCCGTATCGATCAGCCGAAGGCAGTGAGGGCCGACGATAATCCTCTCTTCGATAAAATCACGCGTTGTACCGGGTTCCGAACTTACCAGTGCCCGATCCTTCCCAATCAACCGGTTCAGTAAACTGCTCTTCCCCGCATTCGGCGCGCCTAAGATGACTGTTTTGATTCCGTCTCGCAGTAATTCGCCATAGCGCGAAGTAGCACTTAATCTATTATTCTCCAATATTATACAACGAATCTCACGCAAAACTTCATCGCGATCCTCCGGGGGCAGGTCTTCCTCCGGAAAGTCGATATAGGCCTCTATTTTCGCCAAGACTCCGACCAGCGCATCAATAAGCCCCTGCATACGCCGGCCCAAGGCGCCGCGTAGCTGTTGATTCGCCGCCGCGAGCGCCCGATCGCTCCGGGCGTGAATCAAATCCATCACCGCCTCCGCCTGGCTCAGATCCATCCGGCCATTCAGGAACGCCCTTTGGGTAAACTCGCCCGGTTCCGCCGGCCGGCAACCGCGCCGGAAAAGATCCTCCAAAATCTTTTGCGCAACAAATGGATTTCCATGACACGAGATCTCCAGCGAATCCTCGCCGGTGAACGACCGCGGTCCCTCAAAAAAGGTCAGCACGACATCGTCCAGCAGGCGGCCGTCCTGACCGCGGTAGTCGGTGTGCCGCGCCGACCGCGCCCGCGGCACCGCGCCGCCGATGCCCACGGCCAGCGCCTTTGTATCCGAACCACTGACACGCACCACCGCCAGGGCGGACGTGCCCATCGGTGTGGCCAGGGCGGCAATGGTCTCGGTGGGACGCGGCATGCTGCCGGCGACGTTTCGCCCCCCGGCGCCGCAAGTCAAACGCGCGGCGCGCGGCGCCTCAACGCCCGCCCACCACCAGCGGCGTCACCGCCGCGCCCTCCACCACCTTGTCTCCGGGGTAGACGATCACTTGTTCACCCTCGCGGAGCCCGTCGCTGACCTCGGACTGCACGCCATTGCCCCGGCCGACCTTGACCGTGCGCGATTGTGCCCGGCCGCCGACCACCACAAAGGTCCGCCAGGCTCCGCCGCGATTGAACAACGCCCCCGCCGGTGCCTGCAACGCCGTCGCATCCTCCCAGATCACAATCCGAGCCTCGACGCGATAGCTGTCGCCAAGGGTGGGGCGCCGCTCGATCGGGTCGACAAAGTCCGCGATCACATACACCCGCTGTTCCTCGACGCCGAGGGCCGAAATTTTCGTAAACGCCGACGGCTCCACCAGGCGCACCCGCGCCGTCAGCGGCTCCCCGCCGCCCCATTGCTCGAGCCGCACCCGCGCGCCCGGCTGAATCGCCACGCCATCGCGGGAGAGGACTTCAATGCGCACCTCCAAGTCGGTTGGATCGCCGATTTCCATCAGCGGAAAGCCGGCCGGCACCACGCGCGAACTCTCCTGCATCACGCGCAGAATTCTTCCGTCCACCGGGGAGGTAATCACCAGTGGCTCGGCCCCGCCGCCCCCGGACAACCCCCGCGTCAGCAGCGCCCGCGCCTGTTGCAACTCGAACTCGGCAATCTTGAACGCGAACTCCGCCGCCCGCGCCTCCTGCGCCCCGGTCTCCGTCCGCATCTGCGCCCCGTCAAATTCCTGCGCCGACAACACCTTTTGCTCCCGCAGCAATTTCACCCGCGCGAAGTCCGCCGCAAACATCCGCGCCGCCGCGCCCGCCCGCGCCCGCTGCGCCACGGCCGCCTCCCGCGCCGCCTCGGCCGCCCGCACCCGCGACTCCGCCTGCGCCTGCCCACTTGTATCCAAGAAATCAGCACCCCGGGTTTCCAGCACGGCCAGCGCGGTTTTTCCCGCCACCACCACCGCCCCGGCCTTCCAGTCGATCCGGCGCAGCTGCCCCGCGACCGGCGCCGAAACGGCGTAGCGGTTCTTCACCCGCGTCATGCCTTCCTCGTCAACCGTCACCACCAGCGGACCGCGGGTGACCGCGGCCAGCTCGACCGGCAGGGGCCGGGGCCACAGCCCGACGACAATCAGCCCGATCAAACCCACGCCGCCCAACCACGGCAGCTGCCGGCGCCAGGCGGGCGCACTTTTCTTTTTCACTGGAGGGGAGGGGAGGGGAGTCGGGTTCATGGAAGATGGGCGAACTCAGTCGAGGGCCTTCAGGGCGCTCACCAGATCGATGTCGGAAAGTTTGCGCGCCGCAAACAGGGCGGACAACGCGGACGCCAGCGCCACCACGAAGACGGCAAACGCATAGTTGGCGGCCGTGAGCACCAGCGGCAACCGCACCGTCTCCGTGTTGACCGAGAGGAGAATTCCCTTGGCAAACCCGGAGCCGATGACGAGCCCGAGCGGCAGCGCGATCAGGGTGAGGAGAACCAGTTCGCCCACCAGCACCGCGCCGACCTCTCCGCGGCTGAAGCCCAGCACGCGGAGCGTCGCCAGCTCGCGCGCCCGCTCCGAGAGCGAAATCCGCGCACTGTTGTAGACAATGCCAAACGCCACGATGATCGCGAACAGCATGTAGATCTTTTGCAGGAGGCCGATGCTTTCCGCCGTCGTCTTCCGAAAGCCGTCGCGCAGCGAATCCTTGATCATGCACCCGGCGAGCCGGGGGGTGTTCTTCACGGCGGTGAGAAACTCCCACCACCGCCCCTTGTCCACGACCACATGCGCCCCGCTGATTCGATCTCCCTCGAGCAACAGCCGGTTCAGCGCCGCGAGCTCCATGTAAGCCGCCGTGCCGGCGAAATCCTCGGCGAGCCCGACCACCGGCACGGTGAGTTCGCGACCGTGGCCTTCCAACACCCGGGCCACCACTTCATCGCCCAGCTGCAATTGCAGCACCTCCGCGAGCTTGGCGGACATGATGATCCCCCGGGCCGGCAACGTGAGCTGCTGCGATCGCGCGTCTACCACCCGGCTCAACGTGCCGCGGGCGGGCAGCCCTTGCAGCGCGAGTCGCCGCGCGATCGGACCGGCGCGCAATTCCACCGGCACAAAGCGAAACGGCTCGGCCCACACCACGCCGGGCATGCGCCGGAAGTCGAACAACGCCCGCATCGGTCCGGGCTCGACAAGCGAAAGCGTCACGGTCTGCCGCTGCACCACATCCCACTGGAAATCGATCACATACCCAATCCCGTCGCGAAACGAATTCGGCACGATTAAAATTCCCGTGGCGAGCGCCAGCGCCACACAGGTGAGACCGCTGCGCACCGGCCGGCGCTCGATGTTACGCAGCGCCATGCGAAACGAGGCGCTGAACCAACGCCCCACGCCCAACCGCTCCACCAGTGCCGGCCGGAAACTGGCCGGGGCCTCCGGGCGCATCGCCTCCGCCGGCGGCAGTCGCACCGCCCGCCGCACCGCACCCGCCACGCCCAAAAACGCCGCCAGCGCGCTGACGATCGCCGCCGCCACCAACACGCGCGTATCCAGCAGAAACTCCAACAGCGGAAACCGGAAAAACAGATGGTACATCCCGACCAGCCGCGCGCCGAGAAAGATTCCGCCGAGCGCGCCGAAGCCGACGCCCGCCACCACAATCGCCAGGGAAAATTTGAAATAGTGCGCCCCCACCTGCCGGTTGCTGAATCCGCAGGCCTTGAGCATCGCAATCTGCTCGCGCTGCAACGCGATCTGCCGGCTCATCACCGAATTCGTCATGAACGCCGCGACGCTCAGAAACACAAGTGGGAAGGCCACGGAAAGACCCTCCAAAATCCGAATCTCGTCGTCGACGCGACGGTGCGACGGGTGATCGACCCGCCCGTACGCGCCGCGCGCCCCATACGGCGCCAGCAGCCGGTTCACCGCGGCGATCACATTCCGCTCCGAGGCCCCCGGCGCCAGCGTCAGCGCCACCGCGTTGAACGCCCCGTAAAGCTGAAACGCAGTCGCGAGTTCTTTGTAGGGCATCCAGAACACGCCGTAGGTTCTGTTATCGGGCAACGCCGCGTTCGGTGGCGCCTCAAACACGAATTCCGGCGATAGCACGATGCCGGACAGGCGAAATTTTTCCTTCGCGCCGTTGAGGATCGCCGAAATGGTGTCGCCCGGCTTCAAGCCGTGCACCTCGGCGAACGCCTCGCCCACCGCCACTTCGCCCATACTGGTGCGCCCCTCCGGCAGCCGTCCGGTGCGGACGTAAAGCCGGTTCAGCACCTGCCCGCCGCGCTCGGGCAGCGAGTTGATCATCCCAACCGCGGGCTCGGGCAGCCCCGGCACATCCAGCGTAACATGAATAGCGATACTCGTCTGCACGGCCGCGACGCCCGGAATGGCGGCGAGCTGCGCTTGCACGGAATTCGGCGCCCGTTTGAGTCGCGCAAACACCTGCGCGAAACGGTGCTCCTCATAGTAAGTGTCCCGCGTCGTGGCGAGCGACAGGATGAGCGACCGCGTCATGATCATCATCGCCAGCCCGCAGGCCATGACCAGGGCAACCGCCAGCGCCTGCGATTTCAGCGCCCGCAAATCACGAAGGAGTTTGCGATCCAGGAGGCTCATGGAAGGGAGGACATCGGACCGCGGGATCGCCTCACCACGCCAGCGACCGCACCTGACCGCGGACTTGGTTTTCGCGCACGTTGACGATCCGGCCGTCCGACAGCGTGAAAACGCGGTCCGCCATGTCGGCCAGAATGGCGTTGTGGGTGATGATCACGGCCAGGGTGCCCAGCTCCCGGTTGATGCGCTCAATGGCCTCGAGCACGGTGATGCCCGTGCGCACATCGAGCGCACCGGTGGGTTCGTCGCAGAGCAACACCTCGGGTCGCTTCGCGACGGCGCGGGCGATTGCCACTCGCTGCTGCTCGCCCCCGGAGAGTTGCGCGGGGAAGTGATCCATCCGGTCCGCGAGACCGACGAGCGCCAGGGCTTCCTCCGGCGCCATCGGGTCCCGGCAGATTTCCGTGATCAGCGCGACGTTTTCCCGGGCGGTCAGGCTGGGGATGAGGTTGTAGGCCTGAAAAACGAAACCCACCGCGTCGCGGCGGAAGTTGGTCAGCGCGGCCTCGTCGAATTCCGCGAGATTGGCGCCGCGATAGAGCAGGGTGCCGTGCGTGGGCGAATCAAGTCCGCCCAGCTGGTTGAGCAAGGTGGACTTTCCGCTGCCCGAGGCACCCAGCAGCACGATCAATTCACCCGCAAAAAGATCCAGATTGATCCAGGCGAGCGCCGTCACTGCCGCGGAGCCTTCGCCATACACCCGGGCCAGCTCGCGCACATGGAACAGTGGCTCGCTGCCCCGATGGGCGAACGCGGACGGCGCGGGATCAGACTGAGCTGGTGCAGGCATGGCGGTGCGAACGGTGAAGAAATCGAGTTTCCCCCGCTGCCGCAATGGACAATCCAGACCGCGTTGCCTGCGCCCGAGCACTATTCCCCGTGGGTTCGCCAACGCGCGCTGCTGAATTCCGTCGGTTGCCCGAAGCAACTCAGGCCCCATCAGAATCGTTTTGGTGGTTAGCCCTGCGCTTGGCCCACAATCCTGATGCAGCAAATCGGCCGGTCGCCCCGCTGGAGCGGCGGTTGCCCAACCGCCGAAGTACCAGCAGTGACCCTGTTTTGGGTGGTTGGCAACCGCCCCTCCTTCGATCCGCCCTTTCCGGACTGTATTTGTTTGAAGAAATTCTAGGCCAATCACCGGGCTAGCGGCACCGGAGGGAAAGGCGTCGGTTTCAGCGGATCAACCGGCGTGTCGAACGACGCGGCCGGCGGTAGAAAATCGACGACCTTCTTGTCCTTGAACTCTGTCTCGATCGTCTTCGCCCGTCGCTCACCGGCCTCAATCCACGCGGACCGCGACGCGATCTGCGCCCTCAGAGATTTCTCCGCACTGCCATCCGCGCCACGCTGCCGCGCGACGATGAGCCAGCCGAGGGCCTCGCCGTAGTCGCGCTTCACGCCCCGGGCGCTGGCATAGGCAGCCCCGATATTGAAAAACGCCTCCGTTTCGCCGCCCGCCGCCGCCGCCCGAAAGTAGGCGAGCGCCCGCGCCGGGTCTTTCGCCACGCCACCCTCGCCGTGGGCCAGCAGCATCCCGATGCGAAAGGCCGCAGCGCTCTGGCCGGCGCGCGCCGCTTTCTCGAGCAACGCGAGCCCGCGCGCTGCATCCTTCGCGATTCCCTCGCCCCGCAGGAGCAGCTCGCCGAGCTGGGCTTCCGCCTTGGGATTTCCCTTCGCGGACGCCTGCTGGAGCTCCTTCAAATCCGCCCACGTGGTGCCTCCTCCACCTGTCCGCGACATAAGCACCGGCGCGGAGTCAGCCTCTTTCTTGGGCGGATTTGCCGCTTGGAGGGGAAGCCAGCCGGCTGCTGCCAGGGCAGCGCTCCAGCAGAGGGCCTGAGGCAAGAAAAGGGGGCTCATGGAATCGAGAGCACTGATGACCCGCAGAATTCAGTTTAGTTTCGCGAACAGACGCGCGAACCCGTGAACAACCCCGCCGCAAGCGGCGGGGCATCTGCCGGAAACTGTAGGAGACAAGCGGGTCTACCCCGCGATGGATCGTCGTGCCAACCCATCGCGGCGTAAAGCCGTCTCCTACCTCCAACCAAGCCGAAGGAAGCTTCGGGAAATGCGACCCAACGGGAATCAACCCGCCAACCACAAACCTGCGTTGAACTAACCGTCGCCGTGTCGCCGATAAAATTCCCTGTCGAAAACGGGCATGTGCCAATATCGCTCAATTTCATTGCGGGTTGAGATGATAGTGATCGTTCCCCCGGGAACGGCGGTTTTCCAACCGCCGAAGAATCGTCAGCCGCCCGTATTTGGGCGGTTGGGAAACCGCCCCTCCTTTGGGTGCGACATCAGCTGCGGGCGGAAACTCGTTCCGATTAGCGTTTCGGCGGCAGTTCGCTGATAAAGGCCCGGGAGACCTCCGCGATCTGACCGTTGTCGTAATGAACGAAGAAGCCGCTCTGGTGCCAGTCCTCGATTTCAAGGTGCTTGAACTCGGCCTTGGGGGAGATCTTGTTCGAACGCCGGATGGTGGAATGCGGTTCAAGAATACAAAGCCCGTCCACGAACTCGACGTCAAAGGCGTCTTCCCAGCTCAGGTAACGGACGTTCTTGATGCGGGAAAACTTTCCTTTGCCGAATGGCTTCTTGGCGTTTCTGACCGCGGTCTTCATAGGCGTCCTTCGTTTTTCAACTCTTGAATCACGGCGATGACCTTAACGCTTACCTTTGGAATGTCCATCGCGCGCATGGTCTCAAGGTCTACCAGGGACACCAACTTTCCATTCTTGTCGAAGACATGAACGTGTCGCGGCGCGTGATCGCCGATCTACCAAAGAAACGTGTAACCGCCCCGGCGAACGCGTCCCATCTCCGGAATTTCCCTACTCCGCCGCCTCACCCGTCACCGAAGTGCCGCCGACGACGTTCACCTTCTCGAGAATCGCCTTGTGAATCTTTTCCGCGAGCTCGGGCTTTTCCTTCAGCGCCTGCTTCGCGGCGTCGCGGCCCTGGCCCACGAGATTGCCCTCGTAGGCAATCCAGGCGCCCTTCTTTTCCAAAATCTTGTGCTCAATGCCCAAATCCAGCAGCGAGCCCATCTTGGAGATGCCCTCGTCGTACATGATGTCGAACTCCACCTCGGTGAACGGCGGGGCGACCTTGTTCTTCACAATTTTGATCTTCGTGCGGTTGCCCACCACCTTGCCCTCGGGCGTCTTGATCTGATCCTTGCGGCGGATGTCGATCCGGACCGAGGAAAAGAACTTCAGCGCGCGACCACCGGAAGTCGTCTCGGGGTTGCCGAACATCACGCCAATCTTTTCCCGAATCTGATTCGTGAAGATACACACGCACTGCGTCTTGCTGACCACCGCGGTCAACCGGCGCATCGCCTGGCTCATCAGCCGCGCCTGGGCGCCCATCGTCATGTCACCCATCTGCCCGTCGAGCTCCGCCCGGGTGGTGAGCGCCGCGACGGAATCCAGCACGATGACATCAATCGAGTTGGAGCGGATCAGTGTCTCCATGATGTTGAGGGCGTCCTCGCCGCTGTCGGGCTGGGAAACAAGCAGGTCGTCGAGCTTCACGCCGACCACGCGGGCGTATTTCGGATCGAGCGCATGCTCGACGTCGATGAAGGCGGCGAGTCCACCGAGTTTCTGCGCCTCGGCGATGACGCTCAAACAGAAGGTCGTCTTGCCGGAGGACTCCGGTCCGTCAATCTCGACGATGCGGCCCTTGGGCAGACCGCCGACCCCCAGCGCGAGATCCACCGCGAGCGAACCCGTGGTGAGGGTCTCGACCTTCATCTTGGCATTGCTGCCCAGCCGCATGATCGAGCCCTCGCCGAATTGTTTCGTGATGGAGGAGAGGGCGAGCTCGATGTTTTTTTCGCGGACGTGGCTGGCGGCGGGAGCGATTTCGCCCTTATTCTTCGTGGCGGGCGCGGCGGACTTGGTTTCGGAGGGAGCGGCTTTGGACATGGCGGTTGGAGTTCGGAGGACGTGGATGGAAAAGAGAAGTGGCGAAGAGCTGAAGCCTCGGGAGCGAGGGAGCAAGCCCACGCTCACCCGTAATTTGGGGTTAATGCGGACTTGACGAGGCCAGAGCGTGGACGTGTTCAGGTGAACACGTCAAGGCCCGAATCGCATGGCCGCATTTCCGGGTTGAACGGCGGCGTGCGGAATTGCGGAGAGCGCCGCATCGGCGGTGCCGTCACTGCGGGCCGAAAACACGGCTGCGACACAGCACAGCCCTCCGAAAGCGAAGGAGGGCGGTGGCGATGGGATTGACCGACAGTCGGTAGATGCGCCCAACTCGCAGCTGAACGGTGCCTCCACGCCGGTTGCCACGCCGTGATCAAAGGATGCCTCCGGTCTTTCCCGACCTTGACCACCGCCTCCGGCTCTCGTGCCATCGCACGATGCAAGATCCGGGCGAGCCTTCACCCGATCCGCCGGACGCCACGCCGGGCGGCCCGCCGTTCCCCGGGATCGAAACGTTCGTCGTGCTCGTCACTCTCGACGTCGCCGCCGGCGGCATCCGCTTCGAGTGGGCCCGACCCGATCGCACCTGTGCCGCGCACGGCACGCTAATACCGTCTCCTTCTCCTTTGCGTTACTTCAGCGGGCTGGCCTGGTTTTTTCGGTCCGACGCCTCCGGAGGTGAAGTGTGGAAGGATCAGTGCGGCACCTCGCCCAACGCCGTGCATGCGCTCTTCAGACGCATCCGCCAGCGCCGGTTACTCGCGGACGACACCCCGCGCATCGGAATTCTCACCGACACCAATCTCGCCACGGCCAAGGCTGGAAAATTGCTTCGGATCCAGCCCGCCGCCGGCCTCAATCCCTGGACCTGGCTCGGTCGCGAAGCCATCGAGCTGGCCAGGATGGTGGAAGCGAAGGTCATTCCAGCCGACCGCGCAACTTATGGGCAGGAACTCATGCGGCTGCGCGTGAGCCAGATCCTCGGCGTCGTCGGGCCGGTACCAGTCGCCATCAAGCGCGAGCCGTCTCGCCGGGCGCGGGTCGACCGGTTCTTGTTCGATCTCGAAGTCGAGATGGATCGTACGGCGGAGTGCGTCCGTTTTACCTGGTTCGAACCGGTGGAGCGCAGCGTCTTCGCCACAGGCATCGTCCGGTGTTCCCCCGGTCGGGAATTTTCCTGGCTGCTGTCGACCCCCGACACGAAGGAAAAGGAAATCACGCGGCAGGGCCGCGACGCGGCCCACCTCATGGTTGGCCGCTGGTTCCAGCGCTTTCCGACCAACGCCGCAACCATCGCCACCTTTCTTACGAAAGCCACGCCGGGCCCTCGGGAGTCCGAGCGAAAACGCCTGCCAGACTTCGAGCGCGATGAGCAGATCATTTCCGCCCTCGTGGAAGGGATCGTCATAATGGCCGAAGGCCTGCAGGCACCGGCGGACGATTTCGGTCTCGCGGCCGGCTTCGATGCCTATGAACGCCGAGCCCAGCGCAAGGAACTGAAACGCGCCGAAGAGCCCGGCCGCCTGGCGCTCGGCGCTGGCGAAATTTCCCGACGCGGCGGCCGCCCGCGCGTGGCGCGAGCGTGCCCCGCTCGAGGCGAGTTGGCGCCGGAAGTGCGAAGCGATCGTGCCGCTCGCCCGCGGCGCCGGTGGCGTGGTGCTCTTCACGGAGTTTCTCGAAACGCAGGCGGCCCTCGCGCAGTTTTTGCGCGACGCCGGCGTGGCGACTTTCGTCATCAACGGATCCACCCCCGCGCCAGAACGCCAGCCGATCACGGAACAGTTCCACCAGCAGGGCGGGGCGCTCGTGTTAACCCACAGCGGCACCGAGGGCCGCAACCTGCAATTCTGCCACCGCCTTGCCAACTTCGATCTGCCGTGGAACCCGATGGAAATCGAGCAGCGCATCGGCCGCCTGCACCGGCTCGGGCAGCAGCACCCGGTGGAGATCTACAATTTTGTCCAGGCCGGCACACTCCAGGAGCACCTGCTGCAGATTCTCCAGGAGAAACTGAACTTGTTCGAACTTGTGGTGGGCGAGACGGGCCTCGTGCTCGGCGAGCGTTATAGTGGCGACGAATTCGAGGAGGAGATCTTCCGCCGCTGGCGCGAGAGTGAAGGCCGCGTGGCCGAGGCGATCGGCGCGCTGGGTGAGGAACTCGCCGCCGCCCGCGACCAATACGGTGAAGTGAAGAAACTCGATGAGACCCTCTTCGCCCATGACTACGAGTCAACTTAGGTTTTTGCCGCGCAAAAACCTCAACCCATGAAGTTGCCGCGCATCCCTTACGAACCCGGTGCCGTCCTCGATTTCTACGAGGAAGGCTTCACCGCGTTGGGCGCACTGTGCGCGCGACCGTGGCACGACCGCCTCGAGATTGTGGCAGAGGGCAGGGGAGCCACGCTCTGGAATTCCGAGGGCGCGCTGCACTCGGCCGAGTTGCATTTCACCGCGCCCGATGCCACCGGCGGTCGCGACGCCGCGTGCGAGGTGTTTCCCGGTTGCCCGCTCACGTTTCGTCTGGCCGAGACCTTGCGCGCGGCGCAGCTGCCGCTCGAACGCCTCGTGCTGGCGGTCGAGGCCGCGCCCCGGGCGCCCGATCCCGCCGTGACGGAAAAACTCTGGCGCGCCCAGTTCGACGACACCAAACGCTGGCGGCTCGCGACGCCGTTCGCGGCCGACTGGCATTTCTCGCTGGTGACGCTCGCCCGTTGCGAGCTCCAGGCCATCGACCAGCAGTGGGCGATGCACCGCGTCGCCGTCTCGCTGCCTGACGGTTTCCTCGACGAGGGCCTGGCGCGCGAGATCGGTTTCGCCCGGGCCTGTCAGGACGCGAAAGTTGAAATCCCGTGGCCCGCCCCCGACCCGGCGCCGTGGAGCGATCTCTTGCAACGCGCGCTGTCGCAGGATCTGGCCGCCGACCTCGCCGGCATCCGCACGCGCCAGGAGCAACGGCTCCGCCGCGAGCTGGAACGTATCGACGCCTATTTCGAGACCTACGCCGCCGAACTCGCCGCCCGCGCCAGCCGCAGCGCTTCGACCAAACTTGCGGACCGCATCGCAGCCACGAAAGCCGAACACGCGCGCCACCGCGCCGACCAGGTGGCGCGCCACGAGATCACGGTGGTCCCGCACCTCGACGCGTTGCTGCTGGTCGCGGAGCCGGCGTGGCGCGCGCAACTGCAGATCGAACGCGCCCATCACCACACGGAAAACCCCGTCGCGCGCTTCGTGCCCCGCGCGCGTCGCTGGGTGGTGGCGTCGGCCTGATTTCCTGCGGATTGGCGGCCAAGCCCTGCGGTTCACTCGCGCGCTATCGCGGCACCGTCTCCTTTGACCGTGGGCTTCAGTTTGGGCTTCTCTCCCAACCCGGTAGCGCCGTTTGGCCGTAAAGATCGGATGAATACGACTCAGCGATGCGCCAATTCGGTGGTGGATCGCTACGGCTTCGTGGCGAAAAACGCCTCCGTGGTGCGGCGCAGGTGTTCGCGGCGCTGCTCCGCCGTCATCGACGAAGCGGGTGGGCACCACGCCCGGCGCCATGCCCGAAGTCCCCGGTTACCTTCCTGGCGACGAGCACACTGGAGTCGCCGCGTTTTTTCACCCCGGAAAGCCCAGCTCGGCCTTCAGCCTCGCGAGGTTCCGTTCGCTCTTCGTCGCGAAGTGGTCCTCAATCAGGCGATGGCGCGCAGCATAGCGCAGCAGGTCCGAGTGCGCTTCAAGCAAGAGATGCGCCTTCGGCAAATTCGTGCCCATGATGCCGCGCGTCTGGCGCACCACCCGCCGCTCCATCCCACTGGGTTGGAGGCAATCGAGCAGGTTCAGCGGAGCCCGTTTGAGTTTGCTGGGCCGGTCATCGAGATCGCCATACACCGCGTCCACCAGCGACTGGAGCCCGCGAAACCCGATCCCGGGAAGACGGCGTTCTTCTTCCCACGCCTCGCGCGCCACGTACATCAGCACTTCAAGACACGCCAGCCAACCTACCCACTCCGGAGTCTTCTCCTGAACTTCACCGAGCGGCAAATCGAAGTCGTGCCGCGTCACCACCCGCACCGGCGCCACACCGCAAATAACCTCGGCCGCCCGGCGGGCGTGGTCGGCGTGGATCTCGCTTTCGAGGCCGCACCGCAGTTCGCCGGCCAGAACCGCCGGATCGGCGCCACGGGCCGTGGGTTCGCGTAGCCGCCCGCCGACGCGCAGTTCAAACAGCAGCCGGCCTTCGTCCGAAGCTGCGTAGGGCATCAACCCGTCGTCGGCCCGCACTGCGGTGAAGAACTGTTCGACCAGTGCCAATGCCTCCGCTTCGCAACCGGCGGCCATCGCCCATAACTGCACGTGATCGAGCGCATCGGCGTCGTAGGTCCGGAGGTCCAGCGTGCGAAACCCCGCCACCACCTCCGGGACGAATTCATACTGCCTTCGCTTCACGAAGGCTTCGATCGCCGCCCAATAGAAGAATCCCAACGACGCTCCCGGCGTCGGCCGCACCCCGGCGGCGATACGACGAAAGACCCCGGGCAGATCGTCGTGCTTGAGCTTGATGAACTGATGGAAAAGCTCGTTCCACAGCGTCGCTTCCGGCGGCAGCGAAATCAGGCGCTCCAAGTGAACCATCATTTGTTCCGCGGTCGGATCCTCGATGTGGTTGAACTCCTCCCAAACGGCATCAACCGCCGCCTCCACCTCGGGCGTGAGCCCCGGCTCGTCGGGATCATCGGTCGCGGGCTTCGCTGCACCGGACCCCGTCGCCGCCGCGGCACCCGCTGCCGGCTCGATGTCGATTACGTCATCTTCCCCTTCCTCATCGGGGTCGAAAGCCTCGCCGTAGCCGTCGTCGTCGGAATCGTCCGATTCGGGCGGCGCCGAGTCGAGTTCCGCGCGACGGACTGCCGGCAGGGAACTCCCGCCCGCGGGATTCCGTGCCGCCAGCTCGTCCTTTGGCAAACAGCACTTCTTGTACTTCTTCCCGCTGCCGCAGGGGCAGGGATCGTTGCGCCCGGTACGCTGCAAGCGTTCGTGCGCGGCGCCATCGGCGGCCGTTGTCCGCGGTTGCTCCAGAGGATGTTCCTCGACGAGCCGCCGGATCTCGCCGACCGGGTACCCGTCGATCGTCTGCGCGCCGCCGTCGTTGGCGAGAAACGTGAACGAGTCTCCTTCGAGCCGATAGCGACCCTGCCATTCGACCGCAAACCTACTTGCGGACTCATGGATGGTCACGTGCACGGTCTCGCCGTCGCGCGCCAGACAAGCCGCCTCGCCATCGTTCGCATCCAGCATCCAGGCGTCGCCGGTGGCGGTGGAGAAAAAGACCATCGGACCGAGCCGGACGATGCAGGTCACCCGCTGCTCTGCCCGGCCCCGGATGCAGTCGGCCTCGTCGGTGTAGCTGGGGTCATGACACGTGGTGACCCGATGTGAGAACGATGGATTCATCAATAGAGTGCGGTGATCAGAATTTTTCCGGTTGATCAACTCAGCCACGGCACCCCGATGGCCAGCGTGAGCCAGGCGGTGTGCGGCTCGGCCAGCGTCGGCACCACCGGCCGGAAAAACATCACGGCCGGCACGTTCGAGACGAGGTTGCTCATCGATCCCGGCGTGCAGGCAAAGCAAACATGTAACGTAATACGTTACATGTTTCCCTCGCGGTAGTACCCGCGGAACCATTCGACGAAGCGGCGCAGGCCCTCCTCGAGCGGCACCTTGGGCGCAAACGCGATGGCGGCCTGGATGCGGCTGAGGTCGGCACAGGTCTCGTACATGTCGCCCGGTTGCGGCGGGAGCAGCTCGACGGCGGCTTTCCGACCAAGCAGTTCCTCCAACATCCGCACGAACAGCAGCGTCTCGACGGGGCGATGGTGCCCGAGGTTGAAAATGCGCGGCGCCGATTTCGGCCCTTCGATTGGGCCGGGAGCTTGCGCGCCAGTCGGTGCCGAACCTGGCGCGAGCCCGGCGGCTCGCGTCGCCGCCGTCGCCACTGGCGGGCTGGCGTGGTCGGCGGCCGGATAGAGCAGTACCTTCACGACCCCGTCGACGATGTCGTCGATATAAGTGAAGTCGCGGAGGTTTTTCCCAGCGTTGAAAAGTTGCAGCGTTTTTCCCGCGCAAATCGCCTGCGCAAAAAGCGTCGGCGCCATGTCAGGGCGCCCCCAGGGGCCGTAGACCGTGAAGAAG
>SXGU01551381.1_pt1 | contig 20660 bp, 20 predicted proteins | sample 3174531 | NCBI WGS metagenome assembly SXGU01 (sample SAMN11356863, study PRJNA531348) | freshwater metagenome | isolation source: freshwater sample F1-140 | place: China: Fuxian Lake, Yuxi | collected 2017-12-25 | reverse complement strand
GTCGCCTACGGCTTGGCGGCACATTTTGTTGAATGGGCACTACACATTCCAAAACGACGGCAAATTGATCGACTTGGATGCGCTGGTAGAAGGACTGAAATTAGGGTGACAAAATTTTCGGCGGTTCCGGCTTACAACCCCAATCACCGAAAATGCCTGGCGTCACAAACATCTGGTAAAACCGGTGCAGGTTTTTGTCGGGGTCGTGGCGTTCCAGATGGATGTGGGTCATGTTTTTGCCTCAAATATCAGCTACCAATTTACTCAACCGTTCCTGTCCTGCATGAGTGTATATCTGCGTGGTGGCAATGCTTTCATGACCGAGCAAGGCCTGAATGTCGACCAGTTGCACATCTTTTTCCAGTAAGCGGGTAGCGTAGGTGTGGCGCAGCTTGTGCGGCGTGACTTTCTTATCGATCCCGGCTTTCTCAATCAGCTTCTTTAAATAAGCTCGCACGGCGTGGGCTGTTGGCGGTTTTCCGCCAGGTTTCTTGGCGAACAGGTAATCATCGGTGCCCTTCCCTACCACCGACAAGGCCAACACGCGACCAAAAGCTTCCGGCAATGGTACTTGCCGTTCCTTATTGCCCTTTCCTATCACGCGGATGCTTTTGGCCACACCATCGACCACTCGCGCATCGCGTATTTTTAAGCCGAGTGCTTCGCTGATGCGTAATCCAGATTTTTGGATCAACTCGAACAGCAGTTCATAGCGCCGGCGGACTTCGAGCAGGCTTTCACGGCTGCGGCCAAAAATGTTGTCCGGAATGTCGTCGTAATTGCGGGTGGCTTTGATCAGCGCGTTTTGCTCTTCGGTTTCCAGCCAGACCGGCATTCGGCGCGGACGCTTGGGTTTTTCGATCTGGTAGATGGGATCTTCTTGAACCTTGCTATTGCGCTTGGCCCATTTATAAAAGGTGGCTAGGCAGGAAATCTTTCTGGCTACCGCATGCGCCCCTACCCCTTCGCGGGATAAATGCGAGACAAAATGCTCGACATCGGTCGGGCCGCAGTTTTGCCAATCCAGCTTGGCCTTGATCAACCAGCGATGCCAGATGCTCAAATCTGAATTGTAGTTGTAGCAAGTGGTGTCGGAGTGGCCTTTGGTGTATTTCAAAAAACTAAGGAAATCCTTTCGGGTTTGCTCGAAGGAAATTTCGGTGGATTCGCTCATCTTCACTCCTTACCGCGTGTGTAAACCTGATCGGGATTTTTGGCCTTCGGGGCAGGATACTAGATTTACTAAAATTACTATTTTATAGCATCATACTTAAAATGCAAAAACGTAAGTATTAGGCGGATAAACAAAAAATCGCCTATTTAGGGGTGTGAAAACACAATGATATGGTATGAAATGATAGTATCTTTACTAAAACGATTTTTTTAGTAATTTTTATGGGTAAAAAGGCAAATGATCCCCGGATTCAAACCGGGAGAGTCAATAGCTACTGCTAAAGGCGACACACCATAAGGCCGCATAAAAAACCATTTACCAGTGCCATTATAATCTGGCTGTAGTGAGCGGTTGTTTCCAATGGGAACGGTTGCGGGCAAGCACACAAGCGATTGTATACTTCGAATCCGGCGCTGCCCATGACTAAATTGGGGGTTGTTCTGCCTTCCATTGGATAGGCCACTTTCCATCCAAGCCCCTACCCCCTCACTTGTCTTTGTTTGGGGCTTTGCCGGTCGGTGCCGCGGCATGGCTATTTAGAATGATATGATATGATTTAATATCATTCGATTTCATTCCATAGGGCGCGGCTATGCATGACCTCAACGAACGCGAGCTTTACCAAGCTTTGCAATATGCCAAAAGCATCGACGAAGAAAGCGGTCGTAAAATTCTGGAACAGTTCCAGCTCGATCAAACCGCATTGGCGCAAACCATCTTCGGTGTGTTCCCCATGGTCATTGCCGAACAAGACAAAGATATGTCGCATCTGTTCATGGATCTTTGCTTCGATGTGATTTGCGTCTTCGAGAAAGCATTCGGTGCCCTGCCCTCTCAGTCAGATATGGACGTCAATTGGCTGGAGAAACAAGCCGTACTTTTGGATACGGAATTGCAGGCGCTGATGACCGACAAACACATGGATGACAAATTCAGGGACAAACTACAGAACCGACTCATCCAGCGTGAAATTGAAGAAAACCCGCAACCCGGCCTGATCAAATTCATGAACGCGGCCATTGATGATTTCGCTTCGGAAAGTCCCGCCAGAGTGAATACTACCCGAATCACCCAAACTATGATTTACGTTGTGGTACGACTGTTTTGTAGCCTATACACGCATGCGGTCAAGTAATTTAATATGAAATGAAATGGTATGATATGATTTCATGCCATACGATATAGCATAGGATGAATTGATATGATTATTTTAATTGGGGGAGAGAAGGGCGGTACCGGCAAGACCACCCTGGCTACCAATCTCGCAGCAATGCGGGCCTTGGCTGGCCGGGATGTTTTGCTAATCGACACCGACCCGCAAGGCAGCGCAAACTATTGGGCGCAGAGCAGGGACGATGAACAAGTGACGCCCAGAGTGGCTTGCGTACAGAAATTCGGGAAAGGCTTACCCGCAGAAGTCAAAGACCTTGAACACCGTTACCAGGACATCATTATTGACGCCGGTGGACGCGATTCTGTCGAACTGCGTTCCGCCATGGTGGTTACCCGAAAAGTTTATATTCCTATTCAACCCAGCCAGTTCGACATCTGGACGCTTAACCAAATGGACGAACTGGTCGAAACCGCCAAAGGCTTCAATCCGGATTTGCAGGCAAGGGTAATCATTAGTCGTTCATCGACTAACCCATCCGTCCATGAATCCGACGATACCAGCAAATTATTGGCTGATTTTCCGAACCTCGATCTTGCCAATGTATCGATCCGCGACCGCATCGCTTACCGTAAAGCCGCGAAAGACGGATTAAGCGTTATCGAACTCAAACCCAAAGACGCAAAGGCAGTTGAGGAAATGGAAGCGCTATATCAAGAGGTTTTCGGCAATGAGTGAATTGAAAAGCAGACTACCAGGTAAGGCTAAAAAAGATTTAGACCTTGATGCATTCATTGGCGGTGCCGAGAAGAAAGCCGAACCCAAGCAGGAAAAAAAGCAAACCACAGCTTATCCTTGGGAAGAAGCGGGGGTACGCGATGATGTAACCAAGGTTTATAACTTACGGCTGCCGGAAGCTTACTTGTTGAAACTGAAGTACATCGCTGAACACACGCCTGACAGTATGCAAAAGTTCTGTTTGAACGTGCTGCAGGGCGCTATAGACACGAAAATTGACGAGCTGACAAAATGATATGATGCCGAATGATATCATATCATACTTTTACTGCTGCCAGCAGCAGTAAAAGCTGGAATATGTGATCCAATCAGACCAGGTAACATCGTCATAATCGGCGAAACTCACCAACTGCCCCCCCTCCACCAAATATGGACAGATCAAGACGCGAGTGATTGTTTAAAACGGGCTTCAAATTCAAATTCTATCGGGCTTAGGAAGCCGTTAGAAGAATGGGGCGGAATTGCTGTCCGTTTCGATATATTCAAACACGGCTTGGCGCATGGAATCACGAGTGGCAAATCGCTTCGACCTTGAGCGAGTGGAAGAAGCTCTCGGCGCTGGCATTATCATAACAATTGCCGTTGGCGCTTACTCGCTTAATTATCTAGCCATTTAATGCGAGTTTGTGTCGGCAACGAAGCCCCAGACCATCTATTCAACGGTTGAGATGAAAGGCATGTCCTCTCGATTGAAGGGTTAGGTGTGGCGGCTTGCAATGGAAAACGCCCAAACCTGCAATCATCCGCAGTAAACCAGGATTATTTGCAACTAACACCAGTTCCAGAAACTCAGCGTCAAGAAAACAATATGGACGTTGATTCATTGACGAGATAGTTGGACTATCAAGGTCAGATTCGGCGTGAAGCGCATCTTGGCAAGACAAACGTCCAAAAAACGGACGTATCTGGACTAAGCATTTTTCGAAATGGCTGTCCGTAGCGACTTGGCCGACAAAGCCAGACCCCAAGCCGCCCTTGATCAACTCCAATAACGAACGACCGTTATCGATAACTTCCCGAACATTCGAAGCGCCTTAACTATTACTTAAATCTTGATCATTTACACTGTTGGCCAGATGAAGAAACTTTAAAGGTCAACATGCGTTTGTTATTAGCGGAAGACGATCCGATGATCGGCCAGTCGATCCAGGATGGGTTGCAGTTGGATGGCTTCGTGGTGGATTGGGTACAAGACGGGGAACAAGCGAAACAAGCCTTATCTCATGCAGCGAGCGAGTACGCTTTATTGTTGCTCGACTTAGGGCTTCCGCGGCTATCCGGCCAAGATCTGCTGGTCGAACTTCGTAAATCCGGCAACACCATCCCGGTGTTAATCCTGACAGCACGCGATGGGCTAAGTGATCGAGTCGCCGGTCTTAATAACGGTGCGGACGATTATCTAGTCAAACCTTTTGCCTTGGAAGAACTCGTTGCCCGTATTCATGCGCTGCTACGTCGAAGTGCCGGACGCGGCGCTTCAGACATTGAATACGGCGCCTTGCGTATTAACCCGCCGAGTCACGAGGCCTGGTTACGCGAATCCTTAATCGACTTATCTGCCCGTGAGTTTGCATTGCTGCATGCTTTGATGGAACAGCCGGGTGCTGTGCTGTCCCGTTCGCAATTGGAAGAGCGCCTGTACGGTTGGGGCCAGGAAGTGGCGAGTAACGCGATCGATGTCCACTTGCATAATCTGCGCCGTAAACTCGGTGCTGACATTATTTTTAATGTCCGTGGCGTCGGTTTTAAAGTGGTGAAGCCATGAATACTTCTATTCGTAACCGGCTAACCTATTGGTTAATACCCGTCTTGCTGGTTGCCGGTATCACGTTTGCCGTGCCGACTTGGCTGAACGTTCACGAAGAAATTGACGAACTATTCGACAAGGTGTTGCGTGAAGCCGCTTATTCCTTGTCCCATTCATACAGCTTGCAAGATGTTAAACCCAACACAAGCAGCCCTGCGCCATACAGCGATGGCATTGATTTAGTCAGTCAAATCCGTGGCCCGGACGGTCGAATTCTGTTTCGATCCCATTCGTTTTCGCTATTACCGCAAGGCGGAAAACTGGGATACGACACGCTTAACTGGCAGAACCAGAACTGGCGAGTATTTAATTTAAAAACCGATAGTGGTTTTGTCCAGGTCGCTCAAACCGCGGAAGAACGCCGTGAAACCGCCAACGAAGTCGCCCTGCATATACTGGCACCATTGCTGATTTTACTGCCGGGATTAGCTTTATGGGTTGGCTGGGCGATTGGTCGCGGTTTAGCGCCATTGGCTCAGGTAGCTGAAGCTGTGGCGTGTCGCAATCCTCATTCATTAGATCCGATCCCGAATAAGGGCTTACCCGAAGAAGTTAGCATCTTAGTCAGCGCAATAAACACGCTGCTGAGTCAATTGGATCAGGCACTGGCGGCGCAGCGCCAGTTTACTGCTGATGCGGCGCACGAACTGCGCAGTCCGCTCACTGCACTGTCCTTGCAAGCACAACTGGCCGAGCGTGCCACTGAACCCGCTCAGCGTGATCTAGCTATGCAAACTTTACGACAAGGTATAGCCCGTGCCAGTCATCTGGTTCAGCAATTGCTGATCTTAGCTCGACTCGATCCGGAGGCTGGCGATTATCCGCTCACGCCGCTATTTTTGGATGATTTGGCGCGTAACGTGATAGCCGATTTTGCACCGCAAGCCGCCCATCGCCACATCGATCTCGGTCTGTCGCGCGCGGATCATGTCATGGTTGCCGGTACCGAAGAGGCGCTGCGCATTCTGCTCGGCAATCTGCTCGATAACGCCATCCGCTATTCACCGGCTGACGCACGGATTGACGTCAGTGTCATCAACGAAGCAAAGGTCGTTCGTTTGGAAATCAATGACACCGGCCCAGGCATTGCCTTGGATGAGCGGGCTCGCGTGTTCGACCGATTCTACCGCGTATTGAATAGCGCTGAATCCGGCAGTGGTCTTGGCTTATCCATTGTGCGGCGAATAGCCGAGCAGCATCAGGCTGATATTAGGCTGGCCGATGGGGATGGCGGCATTGGCCTCAAAGTCATTTTGACGTTCCCGGAGGCGAGTGCATGACGCCTTTTGTTGTCAGTCGTTTTCCAATAACGCTTCTCGCTTTGTCGTTGACTGCCTGTACTCCGCAAAGCATGGGTTTGAATGACGTCGCTAACGATCTGGAACAACGCACAGGTCAGCATTTTGCCGAAACCGGTGCCGACGAAACCGCATGGCCGGCCAATATCGCTTTGAATGACGGCTTATCCGATGACGAGTTGGTCAGTTTGGCGCTATGGAACAATGCGGCCTTTCGCGCGACCTTGGCGGATTTAGGCCTGTCTCGCGCCGATCTCGTGCAAGCTGGGATGCTGCCCAATCCCACCCTCTCGATGCTGATGCCGTTTGGTGCCAAACCTTTAGAAATGACATTGATTTATCCGCTGGAAATTTTCTGGCTACGCCCGCAACGGATCGAAACGGCAAAGCTGGATGTTGAACAGACCGCACGTCGTTTGGTTCAGACAGGCTTGGACTTGATCCGCGACGTGCGGGTCGCCCATGCTGAATTGACCTTGGCCAAGGAGCGCCTGAAATTGGCTCACTCCTCCGTTACACTGAATCAGAACATAGCCGAGCTGACTCATGCGCGATTGCGAGCCGGCGACGCCAGTGAACTGGAAGTCACCAATGCTCAAGTCGATGCCCTTCAAGCACAGGAACAACACAGTCGATTCCGGCACGATTGCGAGATAGCAAAAGAGCGGTTACGTAATTTGGCTGGGTTGAGTCTGGAACAGTGGCCTGAAAACATTAGTGCGGAAAAGTTACCCGATAGTAATAAGTTCGATGCTGAACAACTGCTGACCGAAGCTCTAAATGCTCGTCCCGACCTGCGTGCCGCAGAAATCAACGTCGAATCAGCAGGCGAACGTATCGGCTTGGCGAAGGCTGAGGTATTTAAACTCACCGCCAGCCTCAACGCCAAGCAAGTCAACGGGCCTTTATTGGCAGGACCAGGCTTAGACGTAACATTGCCTATCGTTAATCAAAATCAAGGTGGCGTAGCGCAAGCGCTGGCCCGTTTTGATAAGGCCGCCAGGCAATATGTCGCCACCCGACAACGGATTGCCTTGGATGTCCGCGAAGCCCATGCCCGAATGCAACAGGCCAGTGAAAGTCTGAAACAGTGGCAACAGACTATCCTGCCGCCGCTGAGAGCCGCCATACAGGATGCTGAAAACGCTTACGCGGCAGGCAATGTCACCTACCTCTTCGTACTCGAAACCCAACGCCGTTGGCTGGACGCGCAATTGAAAACCGCGCAAGCCGCCGCCGATTTACGCCGCGCCCGCGCAGAACTGGAACGCAGCGTCGGCCAGCGTTTGAAGCCTGCTTAACTTACACATTACTGGACTCCAAGGTCGGATATTTATGAACCCCGCACATCCAAACCACAAGTCATCGACTTGTCGGCTCCTGCTGTCAGTTTTACTACTAATGACCGGCAACCTGCCGGCCGCCGAATCAACATCGCCGCCGCCTGCCAAAATCGAACATCCCGTTAAGGAAAGTGATCTGACCAAAGTTGTCTTGACAGCGGAAGCCGTCAACCGGCTAGGCATCGTTACCACGACGGTTGAAAAACGGGGGCTGATGCGCACGCGCTTGTTCGGCGGCGAAATCACACTGCCGGCGCTGAATGCTTCAGCAAACAGTAACAGCCAATCGGTTTATACCATCCTGCCATCGCTGGCACCGGCAGAGCTCGTGCGTTTGGCGCAATCGCAAATCGACGCCGACGGTCAGGTGGAACAGGCCAAGGTGCAAGTGCAAGCCGCGCAGATAGCCTTGAATCGCACCGAACAGATGCGCCGCGACAAGGTGGGCACCGAACGCTCGGTCGATGATGCGCGAATACAGCTAGGCTTGGCCGAGGCCAATCTAAAAACCGCGCACGAACGCCGCGATTTGCTTGGTCCAGCGCTGTTAGACGTCAACAACCGGAGCACGTTTTGGGTGCGGGTGCCGGTCTATGTCGATGATGTATCGGGATTGAACACCACAGCCCAAGCCCGTGTTAGCGGGCTGAAAGATTCGCCTGAAAATGTCTCTCGTCCTGCCGTGCCGGTTGCAGCGCCGCCTTCAGCCAATCCGGTGGCCGCCACGGTCGATCTGTTCTACGCAGTGAAAAATTCGGCTGCCGCATTCCGCCCCGGTCAGCGGGTCGGTGTTTCAATCCCGTTGCGTACGGATGACGAAAATCTCGTCGTACCCTGGTCGGCGATTGTGCATGACGTGAGTGGTGGCAGCTGGATATATCAAGTGTTGGAAACCAATAGGTATATGCGCCGACGGGTACAGATACTGCGGGTGGTTGACGATCAAGCCGCCGTAACGGGCGACATCGTGGCGGGTATCGAAGTGGTTACTTCCGGTGTGGCCGAATTGTTCGGCACCGAATTTGGAGTCGGCAAATGATGCGCTGGTTGATTACCGTTGCCTTACGCCAACGTCTATTAGTGTTGGCCTTGGCTGTGGTACTGGTGATATTGGGTGTGCAAGCCGCGCGGCAAATGCCGCTGGATGTGTTCCCGGAATTCGCGCCGCCGCTGGTTGAAATCCAGACTGAAGCACCCGGATTGTCCACCGAGGAAGTGGAGAGCCTGATCACCGTGCCCTTGGAAAACGCGGTAAACGGCACGGCCTGGCTAAAAACCCTACGTTCCAAGTCGGTGTTGGGTCTGTCGTCAGTGGTCTGTATCTTTCAGGAGGGCACGGATTTGATGCGGGCCAGACAGTTGGTGCAAGAGCGCGTCGCCACCGTCACTCCACGCCTACCGGCTGTGGCTCGCGCACCGGTGATGTTATCGCCGTTATCGTCCACCAGTCGGGCGCTGAAGATTGGCATTTCATCGAAAAAACTGTCGCAGATGGAATTGTCCGAATTGGCTTTGTGGACCATTCGCCCACGCTTGATGGCGGTGCCGGGTGTGGCCAACGTAGCCATTTGGGGGCAACGTGATCGGCAGTTACAGGTACTGGTCGATCCTGATCGCCTGGCCGCCAACGGCGTGACGCTGGATGCGGTGGTGCGTGCGGCGGGCGATGCAGCCACCGTATCGGCTGGCGGCTTTGTCGATCTACCCAATCAACGCCTGCCGGTGACACACGTGTCTTCGCTGCAAACACCGGACGATATGGCACGCACCGTGGTGCAGTTCACTGGCGGTGCGCCATTACGCTTGGGCGATGTGGCCGAAATCGTCGAAAGCCACCCGCCGCCGATTGGCGACGCGGTGATCAACGATGGGCCGGGCTTACTGCTGATTGTCGAAAAACAACCTTGGGGCAATACCTTGGATGTGACTCAGAAGGTCGAAGCGACATTGGCGGCTTTGCAACCCGGTCTGCACGAGGTCGACATCGATCCGACCATCTTTCGTCCGGCAACCTTCATCGAACGTTCGTTAGATAATTTAAGTGATGCACTGATATTGGGTTGCATTCTAGTCGCGATCATTCTGATTGCCTTTTTGTTCGAGTGGCGAACAGCCGTGATCAGCCTGTCGGCGATTCCGCTGTCGCTGCTGATGGCTGCTCTGGTGCTGTATTTGCGCGGCGGCACGCTTAACACCATGGTACTGGCCGGCCTGGTGATTGCAGTCGGTGAAGTGGTGGATGATGCGATTATCGACGTCGAAAACATCATGCGCAGGTTGCGGTTGAACCGAGAGGCAGTGCATCCGCTGTCAACTTTTCGGGTGGTCTTGAAGGCCTCGATGGAAGTGCGTAGCGCGGTAGTTTTTGCCAGTTTGATCGTAGCGCTTGTGTTCGTACCAGTTTTTTTCCTGGACGGCTTGGCCGGCACCTTTTTTAGGCCACTGGCGTTTTCCTATCTGTTGGCGATTCTGGCTTCGCTGCTGGTGGCGCTGACCGTGACGCCGGCTTTGTGCCTGATGCTGCTGCCGAATGCCAAGCCACACCAAAGTGAAGCGCCGCTGACGCAGGTTTTAAAGCGGTATTATCGACAGCTCTTGCCGGCTATCGTCAGCCGTCCGCAATGGGCAACAGGTTTCCTGCTGGTGGCTTTTATATCGACGGCTATCGCTTTACCACGACTCGGCGAGTCGTTTCTGCCCAACTTCAAGGAAACCGATTTTTTGATGCACTGGGTCGAAAAGCCCGGTACCTCGCTGGAAGCCATGCGCCGCATTACGATACAGGTCAGCAAGGAACTAAGGGCGATTCCCGGTGTGCGCAATTTCGGTTCACATATTGGCCGGGCTGAAGTGGCCGACGAAGTGGTAGGACCGAATTTTACCGAGTTATGGATTAGTTTGGATACGGCGGTTGATTACGATAGCACCGTGGCGAAAATCCAGGCCGTAGTCGAGGGCTATCCAGGGCTGTACCGCGATGTGTTGACCTATCTGCGCGAACGGATCAAGGAAGTGCTGACCGGCGCCAGTGCGACCGTGGTGGTGCGCTTGTACGGACCCGACTTGGATGTGCTACGAGATAAGGCTGCCGAAGTCGGTAAAACCATCACTGATGTGCCGGGCATCACCAACCTAAAGGTGGAACCACAAATATTGGTCCCGCAGATACAGATCCGGCTGAAGCCTGACGTGGCGGCCAACTTTGGTTTGACAGCCGGTCAAGTGCGCCGGGCCGCGGCCACGCTAATCAAAGGCAGTAAGGTCGGCGAAATTTACCGTAACCAAAAAGTCATCGACGTGACGGTTTGGGGGGCTGAGTGGGTCCGTCATGATCTCGCTGCACTTAGGCAATTAACTATCGATACACCATCCGGGGCACGCGTGCCGTTGGGCGATGTGGCGGACATCTACATTGCACCTACGTCGAACGAAATTAAACGTGAAAACGCCTCGCGACGAATCGACGTTACCTGCAATGTCAGTGGCAACGATTTAGGCGGCGTGGCAAGGGAAATTGAAAGGCGCGTGAAAAACCTGACGTTTGCGCAAGGCTATCACCCGGAGTTTCTGGGCGAATACGCTGCACGACAAGCATCCAGCGAACGGCTGGCGTGGTTGAGTCTGGCTTCATTGCTGGGCATCCTGGTGTTACTGCATGTCGATTTTCGCTCGCTGCGCTTGGCGCTTTTAGTGGCGTTAACTTTGCCGTTTGCGTTGATCGGCGGCGTTGTTGGAGCGTTTTTAAGTGGCGGGGTACTGTCGCTCGGCTCGCTGGTCGGTTTCATCACCGTACTGGGGATTGCTGCCCGAAACGGCATTATGCTTTTAAGCCACTATCGACATCTGGAACAACAAGAAAGCCAGGTATTTGGGGCAGGATTGGCGATGCGTGGTGCGGAAGAACGTCTGGCACCGATTCTAATGACCGCTGCCTGTGCCGGTCTGGCCCTGTTACCGCTGATCCTGAAAGGCAACGTGCCCGGCCACGAAATCGAATACCCCATGGCGGTGGTGATACTCGGTGGCTTGATTACCTCGACGTTGTTGAATCTGTTTTTGATGCCTTCCCTGTATTGCAGGTATGCCAACGCTACAGCACAAAATTTAAAGGAGGTTATGCGATATTGAGTGTCAGAAAACGGGTGACGTGCGGACCTTCGCAGAAGAGAGTTTAAAGAGTCGTGAGTAATTGTTTTTGGCCGATGGCCGGCGATATATTTCAGTTGCAAATAATCTCGGTTTGAATGCCCGTCAGTTGCAGCCAATTCCGGTCGAAAAATGCGCTGATTGCTGGTTTGCGCATTTTCGATTGCAAGCCGCTACATATAGCTACCTGAAAACGTTCTTCGATACGATAATTTATTGATCTGCATTTAATTTTCCTTTCTGTATATCATCGGCGTTGCATCTCATCGGTGATATGCAGAAAGTAATAATCCTTTTTCGAGGGGATCCCACCTAAAAAACCTTATTGCCCTAAATAAAATATGGTTATCCTCGCTTTTCGCCATCAAAATGAAGCCGGTTATTGAAATTCTTATAATTCTGATCGAGGCAATATAATTGATTTCATAACCTCAACCATCTGTACTTGTGTATCTTCAATTCGAGCAAGGGCAGATCGTATAACATTGTCCCCAAACTGCGCAGTACGGGCATCATTGGTTAACCAAAGTTTAAGCAACCCACCAAGCCTTCCCAGGTCGCCATTGATCTTCGCCAACTCTAAAACCTTTTTATTGTCAACAATGCTTTTGGGGGCGTATCCAAGGCCAAGCAATCGCAGATAGGCCGATGTGCTATGGCCTGTCTGTCGAGCATGACCATCTATTGCCGCTTTTTCCTCCGGTGTAACCCGCACAACAATTGGCGTGCTGTTCTTCCGCGTCGGCTTCTTTTCACTATTGGCATCTTTCTTCATATTAACCATCCGTTAAACATGTGTCGGCGGTAGCCGGTTGGCCTCGCAGAGCAGGATTCCCTTTGAGTGCATAGCGCGAATAAGAGGAAGTGAAGCGCTAGTATCGGCAATGCCGGTGCTAGCACTTCACATATCCTGCCCAGATATTTCGGTTAAATAATCATCAACAGTTGTCAATTTTTTAGCTATTTTTTGATCAAAAATGAGTCAAATCTCGGTTAACATTAAATCAATTTTTGCCAAAAAATAGCTTTGTACAAGCAGTTTCCCCCATATAACGACAAATTGATCGTCACCACCTTTTTTGTTTTTTCCTTTTTTAATGTTTTTTAAGAGCCGTGCAGGCCATTTATATCAAGGCTTTCAGCCTAAAAACAACGACAGATTGATCGTGATATGACGACAGATTGATCGTTAAACAACGACAAATTAATCGTTTCAGGTGGACGAATTGATCTTATATGACGACAGATTGATCGTTGACCGTATTTGCTTAATTTCCATCGCTTCCAGGACCTCTATTTCTGTTGTTATCCATGACCATATGACGACAAATTGATCGTTAAAACAACGACAGTTATTTTTATTTGTCGTTATTTTGGAATGGGCGTATAGTTAGACATCGTTTACTTCATGTCGTCATATTATCTTGGAACAATCGGCTCAACTCACCGTTGTCAAATCCAACAAGGTTGTCGAAGCTAGCTACATGCTGACGCTGGCCGAGCAGAGGGTTTTGCTGGCCTGTATTGCGCAGATTGATTCCAAGGCTATTTTGACGGAGAACTATCGTTTTGAAATAACGGCTTCCGGCGTGGCTGATTTGGCGGGTTTGGAAAATCTTACCAACGCCTATCGTGATCTCAAAAAAGCCACTGAAAAACTTTATGAGCGCAGCGTCATTATTGATGATCCCGATCCAGATAATCCGCAAATTAAACAGCGAAAAACACGCTGGATAAGTAGCATCGACTATGTGCCAGGCGAGGGCAAGCTGGTTCTTAGTTTCTCTGTTGGTATCATCCCTTATTTGTCGCAATTGTCCCGAGAATTCACCAAATACAAGCTCAAGCACGTTGCCAGGTTCGAAAGTGTGTACTCAATCCGCCTATACGAATTGTTAGTGCAATGGAGTTCGGCAGGTGAGCGAGAAATTGAAGTCGAGTGGCTAAAACGCCAGTTCCAGGTGGCCGAGAAATACGATAGGGTGGTTGACCTGAAAAAGCGGGTTATCGATCCGGCTGTCGAGGAAATTAATCAGCATTCCAATTTGTGGGTCAAATATGGCCAGCGTAAATCCGGTCGAACCATCACGCATTTTCAGTTTCAGTTTGGTTTGAAAGACAGCAGTAAACCTAAGTCGTTAGAACGTAAACAGCTTACCGAAGATGAAATCAACAAACAGGCAAGGCCGGGGGAAACAAGGGCGGCGGTGATTGCACGGCTGACGGGGACGTCGTTGTCGGAGATAGCTAAGCCAGGGGAGTCGTTTGATCAGGCATTGGAGCGGAAGCGGAGCTTGGCCGAGGTTAAGAAGAAGTTGAGGTAAAAATGACGGAAGATGACATTTATAGCGATCCTGAATTGGTTGAAGATTTTTTGCAAAATGTACTTTGGCCTATCCTGGATTTTGGACCGAACAGCGTTGCTTTTCTTACTAACCGCTCGGACTTGACGGATTTTTTTGGGCCAGGAATGACAGATGAAGAATATGCCCAAGTCAAAGATGCGGTTAAATTACGCCATGGTGTCGAATTATTGGATCGCGAGTGTTATTACATTGCCGATATTATCCGGAGGTTGCGCGAGGCTAAAGCCGATGGAATACAGTCAATTCGTTCTGATCGTAGGTAGCAAATAATTTAAACAATGCAACGCTCATCGTCATGCGTTGGGCTGTTGACCCAATCGCTGACTGGTGAAGCTGTCATATCCAAGTAGTATTGGTTGTTAAGCAACCCGAACGCTTCATCGGCGCCGGTCGATTTATCCAGCCAATCATGATAGTGCTCTGGCGGAATGATCACCGGCATTCTGTCATGAATGGGTTGCATCAATTCGGTCGCGGCGGTAGTGATGATCGTACAGGAATACAGTGTTTCGGCGTCGTGTTGCCATTGCTCCCAAAGTCCAGCAAACGCGAATAATGTAAGGTCTTGCCTATGAATATGAAAGGCCTGTTTGCAGGCTTCGAGCTTTTGCCACTCATAAAATCCGGACGCTGGTATCAGGCAGCGTCGTTGCTTGAAGGCTGATCGAAAAGAGGGTTTTTCTCGAATCGTTTCCATGCGGGCATTGATTAGGTGCGAGCTGTTTTTGCTGTCTTTTGCCCATGACGGTACCAAACCCCAGAATAGGTTTATCGCCTTTCTCGAACCATTTTCCAATTCAACGATATTGAGAATTTTCCGCGCGGGAGCAATGTTGTAGCTGGGCTGGAAACGAACCTGGCGCAGCAATTGGAAATGCTCCATAAGCGCTTCCGATGTTGTCGTCAGGGCGTAGCGGCCACACATGTGTTTGATTATCGACTTTCGTGGAATTTTTGCGCTATTTCACAAAGAGGGTTAGTTCTGAGCCTCTCAAAGCGATGCCTTTCTGCGTAACGCGGTCAAAGCTGAAAACATGCTCTCTTGGGCTGTCATAGCAGCGTCCAACTAAACGGCGAGGGAAATCAGGTTCTCCGTTTTCGAGGTGAATCGTTGCACCACAAATAGGGCAGGGTGCCGAATAGCGAACAAGGCGAATTAATCTTAAATCACCGTCCCGGAATAATTCGATTTGCGCAGATTTTTCGTTCATCGATACCAGTAATTCTGGCGCAACCACAATACGATCATCGAACAAACGTATCCAAGGTTTGATGAATAAAAGCCATGTACCGTAAGGGATGATAAACATACTTAAAAACATGGTTAACTCCCGCGTTGTAACTGGTCTGGGAGTTGTAAGAACCAGCCAGTTTGCTAGAGATATGAGTGCTGCGGTTACTCCGATAGTTAGTAAGAAAATGATGATTGTCGTGATATGCCGCATAGACAATCGTACTTCACCAGTATGCAGCAACCATTTCGCTATCCAGGCCGGCTTAACTTCACCTTTATCGGCTAAATCATAATCGACAATGTTATTTTCATTTTTACTCGATGCTGTGATATTGGGTAATTCCTTGTCATCAGCAATTTCAGGTAAAGGCTTTTTTACTATCCAATAACTGGATGGATTTCCCCTTCCGCCATCAGATATATAACATTCAATGTCAGGATATGAATCCAGGCCTTGGTTACGTGCAAACTCTATAACACGCTGTTTTTTTATATCCCAATAGGGAAGTACTGTGTTTTTCCAATTTACCCATTTATTTGGTGTATCAAGTGTTTCTGGATCAGCGGCTTTAAAAATATCCTTGTTTGTAAATCGTTTAATCTTCTCCTCATTTGAATGCTGAATAAGCGATCCTGCCGCTAAGATACGAAGTATTTGATGTGCTTTTTCATCACTAGGTACGCTATCTAACCAATCGATAAGGCATTGAATTACATCACGCATAAACTATCCAAAAACCGGTTTGCGGTGGTTTGAGCCTTTTTCGGCAGAAAAAAATTCATCAAACTGAGTTCTCCTTAATTTTACTTAAGAGGTAAATAACTATGAGCACTCAGTTTGCAATGGATACATCAAATCGCATCACTCACGTTTCAGAAACTGAACGCGGATTAGGCTGTAACTGTAGCTGCATAGTATGCGGCGAACGAATGGTAGCTAAAAAGGGTGGAGAGCGTGAGCATCACTTCGCTCATGAGTCCAACAAGATTGCCTGTGTGGTAAATCATGAAACCCTTTTGCATCAGTTTGCCAAGCGGGTTATCCAGGAAGCAGGCGGTCTTAATGTGCCATCAGTGTTACATCAGCAATTGTCTCAGCAACTCAAGCTTAGCAGCGTTAACCCAACCTGGCTTATGTTGGAAAGAATTGAGGTTGAAAAACAACTAGGTGAAATCATTCCGGATTTGATTGGGTATTCTAGCGACACCCAGGTTTTGATAGAGGTGGCCTATAGTTCTTTCGTGGACAGTGAAAAACAAGCTAAGTTAGATCAGCTAGGTCTTTGGGCATTGGAAATCGATTTGAGAGAATTTCATCCAGAAAACTTTGATCCTGACGAAGCGAAAGAAGCGATTGTTAATGGCGTCGATCTGAAGAAATGGCTGGTTAGCGAAGACATTGTTGTCGAGCAGAAACCCCGCTACGTCGAGGAAGTTGTAACCATCAATGGTATTTGGGTTTCTCTGAGAGAATTACCTTTTGGTGGATTGGCGATCAAAGTCATCGCCTATAATCCGGAAGTGAATGCGATCGTCAAAGCTATTGCCAAACGCTACTACGGTAGATGGCGGAATGACTATAAAAACTGGATTGTTGAAAACCGTTGGCTGCAAAATGCGAAAAATGACCTAAAAGCCGTCGCCGATCAAGGGTAATTAACGAGAGAATATCGCTCTAATAAATATAATGATCATTATTATTTGGCGCTGATTCGTGTCAATGCTGACATTCCGCTTTTTGTATTCAAAGGGGAGGGAGGTTATGGGATATATCGAATGATAGTATATGATATGGATTAATATCATACCATTTCATATTTAGTAATTAGGTAGTCAACTCATGTCAAGAAGGCGCCCGCATTGCCCAGTATGCGTACGCAGGAAAGTTGTGCCGATCAGGTACGGTATGGCGACGGAAGAAGCATGGGAGGAATCCAAAAAAGGTAAATTTGTACTCGGTGGTTGCTGTATTAGCGATGAATCGGCTAAATGGTATTGCCAGGCTTGCGGGCATGAATTCGGTAAAGAAATGCCGAGCTTGGAGAATTTGCTCAATCCAGAACCGGACGGTATCAAGCCGTACAAGCTGGAGTTTTACATTGGCGGTTTCACGGGGCCTAATCATAGCGTTAAGTTTGAAAATGGCGTACTCAAATACAAACTGTTCGAGGCGCATCCCGATTATCCGCAAAAGCAGATTGAAGTTGCTCCATCAACCAGAAGGTGGATAAATTTCAGACGCAAGTTGGACACTATCAATGTCTGGAAGTGGAAAAACCAATACGTCGATCCTGATGTTTGTGATGGTACCCAGTGGGAGTTTGAAGTTGATTATGGCGTAAAGAAAATACAGTCTGAGGGCAATAATTCTTATCCAGGTTACGAAAGCATTATCGTTATTGATGAAGGGCGAGATGATCAAGCGTCGAGAGAATTTGATGTTTTACTGCATGCGTTAAGTTTGCTTTTAGGCGGTATCAAAATCAATTAACTGGCGTTCTTTGTGCGTGGTTTCTCCAAAAATTAACAGGCCAACATAGATGATGAACTGGTCGATTTGCGTAATTTGGCGTCTATCATTCTGGAGTATGATGAAACAGTCCTTAATAGCGCATTGGCGAACAAGATATTGATAAAGGTAATCTGCAATGAAAAAACAATACCATACGAGTTAACATCGAATAGATGCCAGACGAGGAAATCCAATGCAATTTCGACTAGTTCCCGCATTTCTGGTCTTTCTAGGCTCTTACTTTCCGCTGGCCATCATTCTCGGTTTGCAGGACATAAAACAAGAGTTTTGGGAAAAAGAGCTTTGCCATAGCTGGCGTAACTGCGTTCTCCCCACTAGCAACCACCCATATTTGTCGTTATCGACTATTGCGGTAACACTGCTGTGCCTTGCTCTAACAATCATGGTATTGCGCAGATTACGGTACAAATATCCACTTAACGTCATTGAATCCAAGCCTATTCCGAGTGAGCTTATAAGCTATAGCTTTCCTTACATTGTTTCCTTCATGGGTGTCGATTATGGATCGGCAGGAAAAATTGCTGGGTTGGCGGTTTTTTTGATTTGGCTTTTTCTGATTTCTTATCGTGCCGGCCAAATCATTATGAATCCAATCCTTTTAGTCATGGGGTGGAATTTATACGAAGCCAAAGTTTCGATTAATCACCACGAAAGGATAATCAAGCTTCTAAGCATGGAGTCTCCGACTCCTGGCACATATTTTTGTCAAGAGGTTCAGGGGAGTTATATAAGCATGGGGAACAGAAAGGAATGACTGATTTTTTAGATTGGCGGCAATTTGATTACGACAATTCGACAGTTCAGCTCTGGGTTTTTAAGAAAAGCTCGACAGCAGCGAAGTTTCGAGCCTGGCACGTTAGAACCGACGAGCAGGTTGAAGACCTTTTTCGTAGCGCGATTAAATCGGAAACATCGAGAATATCTGAAACTGTGGCTTACACCCACATATCGCAAAATAACGAAAGCAGTTGCTTGATACACGCACTGGAAGAAAGTGATGGATTAATCGCGTTACTGCAAGTTGTTGATGTTCCCGAAGCCGAAAACACCGACGCAACGCTTAAGCAACTAAAAGGCGCAGTTGGCTATTTGGTCAAATTCCAGAATGGTGATGACACAGTTTACGCCATTAGAAAAACCGCTCCGACATGGCGACCTCGTGTTCGTAACACGATGATTAATGCCATTTTTGTAAACGGCGAGCTCTCTGTTGTACCCGAGGAAACTTTTATTTTCGATTCGTATTTTGACTTTTACTGTTTAAACGAGACGATTTTTGTAGCTTCAAAAAAAGCATATGAAAGCACCGTTTCAGATAAGACCGTGTACAAAAAGAGCTTTGACGATCTAACTGTCGATCCTCAATTTCTTTCCCTGTTCAGCGACGTTGAGCCTTTGAAGCGATATGTGGGTCAAAATGCGATCCAACTCAGGAGAATGACGGTTATCCAACAAAAGGCGTTGTATAGTCGCCCTAATTTCCCTGAAAACCTAAGGAGGGTGAACGACGGGCGTAATTGGGGTATCAATTTCGATGGAGCTGGAAAAATTGTTGTGTGCGATCAAACCGCTAGAGTTGTCATGCAAGTGCTGTTAGATCACCGGTTGCTCAGTGAAGTGACCGAAACCATTTATGATGTTCCTGATGCGGAAATTGTGTGACACGCGTTGACGCATTAAGAGCATAGCATGCGTTAAATATTAATTAGATTTCATGAACCACTGGCTGGATACATCGAAGCGCAACCTCGTTCCGCTGAGTAAGTCTATTTCGTTTACCGAAGCGTTAAGAGAGTGGCTTTTTACCGGAAACGTGTACGACTACGATGATGGAGACATTGAATGTGAGCTTTGTGAGCATCCCGATCTTTCTCACCACTTTGAGATACGCAATACTTTGAACGACAATCGTCTGCTTGTCGGTTCGAGCTGCATTCTCAAGTTCTCGGAAATCACTATCCGCGATGCGCTTGGACAAGAAGTTACAGACCTCGATGAGCGGAAGTTTTATCTGGAAGACGCGCTTCAAAAGAAGTTGGCGTGCAAAACGGCGTGCAAAACTTTCCAGGGTCCTGGGGAAAGGAGCGTTGAAAAGTTTCCACCCCAGGTTGTTCAATGACCGGCTTTTTGCCGGAGAAACCTGGAGTGATAAAAATGGATGTACTACCCGAAATCAGGCGACTGCATTTTGTTGAAGGCGTGACCATCAGCGACTTGGCCAAACAGTTCAATTTGTCCCGTCCCACAATTCGTAAGCATCTCAACACGGTTGAAGAACCGGTTTACCCGACGCGTCAACACCAACCGCATTTGAAACTCGGTGCCTATATCGAGCAACTGACGAACTGGCTGGAAACGGATGCTGCTTTACCCGGCAAAAAGCGCAAACGCACCGCACAAAGGTTGTATGAATGCCTGCAAGTGGAAGGCTATGTGGGCGGTTACAGCGCGGTACAACGTTTCGTCAAAGCCTGGAAACAGGCCCGCTCATCAACGCCCACCATCAAGCAAGCCTTCGTTCCCTTGTTATTCCCTGCCGGTGAGACCTGTCAATTTGACTGGAGCCATGAAATTGCGGTGGTTGGCGGCATGGAACAGACGGTGAAAGTGGGCCACTTTCGCTTGAGCCACAGCCGACAAATGTTTGTGGTCGCCTATCCTTGCGAAACCCAGGAGATGGTGTTTGATGCCCATAACCAAGCCTTTGCTTTCTTCGGCGGCGTACCCAAGCGTATGGTGTACGACAATCTGAAGACGGTGGTTGATGCGATATTCGTAGGGAAGGAGCGTCGCTTTAATCGACGTTTTTTGACCCTGGCTAACCATTACCTGTTTGAACCCGTGGCGTGT
>SXGU01386092.1_pt1 | contig 20665 bp, 25 predicted proteins | sample 3174531 | NCBI WGS metagenome assembly SXGU01 (sample SAMN11356863, study PRJNA531348) | freshwater metagenome | isolation source: freshwater sample F1-140 | place: China: Fuxian Lake, Yuxi | collected 2017-12-25 | reverse complement strand
CGGTGATGAAGCTTACAAAAGGGCAGGCGGATGCTGCAAAAGTACACGCGCTCCTGCTCCGAGAAATCGGCTGATCGCAGCGATCGGCTTCAATCTTTCAGTAACTGAGTGCGCCGATTTCATCGACCAATTTCAAGAAGCGTAATCTATATTCCGAAGTCGTTCGATGGACATGGAAAACACTCTCCGAGAGGATTTTCAGCTCCGGGCGATAGTACACATCGTGTCGATGCAGAATCCGGTGAAATTGACCCATAATGCCGTTATTTCCGTAGCAGTGGAGCGTCTTATCCTCCGTGAACATCACCTCGCAACCCTCATCCGCATCGATGACGGACACTCCGGAAAATCCGTCCTGTGTTAAAAGATCTTCGTAGTCGAGGAGAGCGCTCTGAAGTGCAAGCGAATCATGAGAGCCCGACCAAAATTCGCGTGGTCCCATGTCAGGCTCGGCCTTATGGGAAGAGGTCAAGATAACAGAAAGATCTTCGCCAAGCGGTTTTAAAAGCTCCATGAAGAGAGCGAATATTTTTGCCTGCTCGACCGCAATCGAATACACCGGAATCGGCTTCGGATGAGGCATGAGCTCCGAGCGAATGGGAGTATGCTCGAGCCTCTTAAATCCTCTCTCCGGCACGAATAACTCCCCCGCCGCAAGGCTGACAGCATGCCCGAAGAACTCCGTCGGTCGGAACGCATGCCGTTCTTTTTTTCGTTTTGGATCGGGATCCGTGCCGTTCCAATCGAAACGATTCTCCATAGATGGATTATAATTCCTTTCTCAATTTAGTCAAATATTGACATAATATATAAATATGTATTAAATACTTATAATGACACACCTCATAACCAAGGAAGGCTTCCGGATGAATCAGGTTGATTCGCTGGAATGGAATATCAGCGCACCGGATGGAAGAGTCAGTGCTGTCCAAGGACTGGAGGCATGGAAAATCTGGTTCCTGCTCAGCCATCAGCAAACCTACATCCCCAATCAGGAAAAAAGCGAGTATAAATTCGAGACATTCCAGGAATACGCTCGGTATCTGGATTCACTTCCCCGCTCGAGCGAAGCCGTTCGCATCGGCAAGGCAAACTGTCACGGCACAAGGCAGTATCTGGAGCGGGATGATGAAGACCGAATCGATATAAAAGAAGATCCGATTCTCCCTCTAAAAGACGGCTGGGGTGAATACTGGATCGAGCAATCGTATGAGAAAGCTCTCGATCGCTTCCAGACTCCTTTCACGTTCGGATTCGCTCATCATATTCAGGAGGACGGCACCCCTGCCGTGTACCACAGCGGTCGCATTCTATCGAAGGAAGGCCTCTGTTTCGACAAAAGCGGCTCAGGAGTCGGCGAAATATTTGCATTGAAGACGATCGAACAATTGCAAACGATCTACGGTGACCGACTGATCTTTGTGCAGCAATTCCCGCGCAGGGAAACGCCTTGGAAACCGCAGAAGAAAATGCAAATACCGCCCGACAACATCCGGAGAGTGATCGAATACAAATTGCTGAGACGACAGGAGCAGGACTATGTCTCAAAACTGCGTGAAAAGATCATCGAGGAAAAACGAACACAGCCATAATTTCGAACAGAGAGGTATGGAAAGCAAAATTGACATCTCTCAAGAATTCGTTATACTGAATCCTCCGTAAATTGGACAAGCTTATGCCGCATTCCGAAGCCAACAATCATCGTATAGAGCCGATTTTTCTCGGCGTGAAGGAACTCGTGGACAAGCACGAGTGGGAGATGGCGATAGAAAAATCACCGAAGCTCCCCATGCTTGTGCGCAGCGCCATCCGTGCCTGTCTCCTGAATGAGAAGCCGCCGGTGGACGCGGTGCATACGACCGTTGCACGCGCACTCATGAACACGGAATTTTCCGTAAAAATCGTCGGCAGAAGACTGGAAGAATTTTTCTTTCAGACTTTTGGAATTCCGCGATTGCATTCACAGAACCGGGAAGAAGAACCCCTTGTCCCTCGAGGAAGAAATCATGAAGAGCCGAGTGTGCATGAACAGGATGAACATGAGGGCGAAACGCACCACTTTCGATATGATGACGACGATTTCGATAACGCCTTCGACTACGACCAGGGAGAGCTGGCAGCTTAGAAAAACTTAGTCATTCGCTCTCTCGACATAGAGTCCGCTCTCGGTATTCACTTTAATCTTATCGCCTTCATTCACGAAGAGCGGCACATTGATCACTGCCCCGCTGCTGAGTGTCGCCGGCTTGCCGCCGCCTGTTGCCGTATCGCCGCGCACGCCGGGGGAGGTCTCGACGACCTGCAAAATCACCGTCACCGGAAGCTTGATGCCGATGGGCTTCTCTTCGTACATCAACGCATCGACCTCAAGACCGTCGATAAGGAACTTTACGCCCTCCCCCACCATCTCTTCGGGGAGATCGAACTGATCGTAACTCTCAAGATCCATGAACGAAAGCTGTCCCTGATTCTTGTACAGATACTGCACATGACGATACCCTACATCTGCCGGAGCGATCTTCTCCGAACCCTGAAAGTTTCTGGCGACGATGGCACCCGTTTTCAAATTCTTCAACTTGCACTGCATGTTCGCCTGGCTCTGGCTCTTGCGACCGAATTGCGATGCGAGAATGATGAACGGCTCGCCGTCCAGAGTGACAGCTCGACCGGGCTTAAGATCGGTAATCGTGTACATGGGAAAACGGGGAAAGCTCGGGGAAGGTACCTGCGAAGCGAAGGGAAAGTCAACCTCCCAAACCTACCTCACCTTCCTTTCAGCTCATCTCCGAAATTCTTGATCTCTGTGAGGACATACTCACCAAGCCCAAACTCCGGAAGCGCTCGGTACAGACGACGAAGCAGTGTTCCGCGATTCGGGTTACCCTTGAGCTCGGACATCTCATACAGCAACTGATTGTAACGACTGAGCGGAGCTTTAAAGATGAAAATGCGCTTGAGGATACCGTCGATGACACTCTGTAGCTCAGCCTCACTTACAAGTGTCGTATCGGGCTCGGGAGGAAGGTATTGATCAAGGTCAGCCTGAACGGCAACGACAATGGAATTCTGGCTGTCCTGTGCCGCCTGCTTGATGAGTGATGACGTTGAAACGAGAAGTGATGTTGCTTCTTTCTGCAGTAGTGGATGGGCTCCACCCTCCTCTGCGAGCAAGGACTGAAGGTACGGACTGACATCCGCATACGCGAGCAGGGCTCCGGAGAGGTTGCCCTGAACGGCGATCATGTGATTGATCTCCGTGAGCTTGCTGACAAGCACGTATCCTTCGATATCCCTCGACTGCAAAGCGGTATCTGGAATGGAGGCACTGACATCCACAATGGCGGACCGAACAAGCTGAATCTTCCCCGAAGACGTCTGCGGATCGACGGAAACGCTGGCATCGGCAATATGCTTCTTTAAGAGGTACTTGACGAGGTTGTCACCCGTCCCTCCCGCCATCGCCACGAGTGAATCGCGATACTCAGTCAGCGGTGCGGCAGCCTCGGTACTCTGGCCTTCCTTCACGAGCGCCAGTGCTTCACTCAGTCTCGTATCTGCCTGGCGGATGCGTTTCTCCATGCGACCGTCATGCGTAAGCGTGAAGAGGACATCGACTTGTTCGGCAATGCGCTTGGCGGAATAAAGGATGGACGTCGGTAAAATCCCGGCCATACGAGCCCTCCGCTCCTGCTGCAATTTTCCGATTTCCGTCCTGTGCACGGCATCCTGTTCAAGATGCTGGCTTACGAATGCATCGGCAAAAGCGGAAACGGGCAACTTGACGATCGAAAATGCACCATTGACGTTGGAAATGCCGCGCTCTCCCGACACGAGGAACGATGTCTCACCGTTATGACGGAATGTCGCACCGCGATCGTAGAGAGAGATAGTCGTTCGTTCCGAGTCCTCTCGGATCGATGCACTGCCGGAATTGATATCGATGTTTCCACTTACCGTTTCAATGGAGATGCTCTCCGTCACAGGCGGAAGAAGGCCAAGCACCCAAATCTGTCCACGCACGAGTGTGGCCGTAGGACCTGCATGAGCAAACTGCGGACGATCGCCGATATCATGGAGCTTGAATGTGGTGTCAGTTCCGATACGAATCACGCCGTCGTCATTGAGGATGAGCGTCGCCCTAGACTCACCTGCCGTGCGGATCATCAGCGGTCCGCTGACGACTTCCGGTGTTGGAACATTCCTCCAGACTCCGCCGATGAATGCAGAAACATCATTACCGACCGGAATAAGCTGGACTCCGACATCGGCCTTCGTCGGAGGAACGAGAAACATCAGCGGCATCATGCGAACGACGAGCAAGAACAACGCGAATGAGGCGGCCCATTTCAGGCTGCTATGCATGAATGAATCATGGGTCTCGAGAGGCAATCGTCCGAGAATGCATTCCCTAAGCTTCAATCGAAGTGACGAAGAGGGCTGCACCGCCATAACGCTGCTACGCAGCGAAACGGGTTCGATGGCGTTCCTCATGCGGTTTTTAACTCTCGCCCTGAGGGCGTCATTTGGAGTGACGCTTGCTACAAGCCGATGAAGAGTAGTTTCGTCGAGCATTGAATTGGCTATCTGCGCTTGTTAAAACGGAAAAGAAGCGATTGCGTTACAAGAATAAGACCCCAAAAAAGTATAAATTCAACCTGAAATGAATAAAAGTCAATCATTGAAACGGGGAGAAACCTGCAAAAGACCTTCCAATTTCTTCAGGGCACGGAATTTGAGAATGCGCACATATCCCTCCGTCATATGCAGAGCCTTCGCAACCTCACTGTGTCCGAGTCCAGAAATGTAATGGAGGAGAACGACGTCCCGATAGTCCTCAGGAAGCTTCATGATCGCCTGACGGACACGACCAACCGAAAGCGCCTGCTCGGTTTTCAACTTTGGGTCGTTGTCGCGACTCTCATCCACCAACTCCTCGCTGAGCTCTTCAAATCCACGATTCTTACGATATGCATCGATGAGCGTATGACGTGCGATTCGAAACAGCCACGCCGCAAACGGCACACCGAAGACGGGACGATATGTGTGGAGTTTCTCGAAAGCCTTCACGAAAATATCCGCAACCAGATCCTCCGAGAGATCGGCAGGAAATCGGAAGACGACGTAGCGATACACGGGTGTCAGGAATGCATCGTACATCTTCCCGAACGCTTCGGTATCACCATCCTGCGCCCTAAGAACGAGGGCAGCCAGTTCCTTCGGCGGAAGAGGATCGGTCTGAGCCATAGAGATTACATTGTAGCGAAAATCAAATGATGAAATGTTTGAATGAGAGTGATTTTTAAAAAGTGCGCGAAGCATTGGGTCTCGCGGGCCCCAATGCTGGAGCGTCACATTGAAGGGAAAGAGAGCCCACGAGAGGCAACCGTCAAGGTTGCCTTTCGTGAATTGCTCTATTCCCACTCAATCGTCCCCGGCGGCTTGTTCGTAAGATCGAGAAACACTGCATCGATACCCTTAAGATTGAGAATTGCACTCGTAATGTTCTGCAAAACATCCTTGGGTAGCCGATACGCAGATGCCGTCATCGCATCGGTCGATTCGATCGGACGAAGAATGATAGAACGCCCTTCTTTTGTAGAACCGAGAGGCAGAAGCACGACGGGGAACTGCCAAATTTTCTCATATAAGTTTGCTTCTCGAATTGCATCCATCACGATGGCATCGGCCTCACGAAGCAGGTCAGAAACCTCGGACGTGATGTACGTCGGCGTGAACGAAATCTCAAACGGCTTGGCGTGTGAGAGACAGAAGAGCACACGATTGATCGTCTTGCTCTCATTGGGGATGGACGATGCAAGCGTGTAGTGCGTATCGGCCGGACACGAGTGATCTTTCGCAAATAATGCGAGTGCATGACGATAGGTTCTGCCATCACCCTGAACACCAACGGATTGCACTGGGAGCATCATGCTATCCGCTGTCCGCTCATCGCTATCCGCTAATGATGCTTTCTGTGCACACAATATCCGCACCCCCAGCCCCGGACCCGGGAACGGATGCCTCCAGACAAGCTCATGGGGGAGACCCAGCTCCTGCCCAAGCTGTCTGACTTCATCTTTGTAGAGCTCTTTCAAAGGTTCAACCACAAGACCTTCTTCAATCATCTTCTGCACCATCTCGACGCGATTATGATGCGTCTTGATCTTGTCTGCATGTTTCGTCCCTCCGGTCTCGATGGTGTCTGGGTAGATCGTCCCCTGTCCAAGCATCCAATCGCCGAATGGCGATTGTCCTGAGCTAGTCGAAGGACTTCCTTCCATCATCCGAAGTCCCATGCGGTCACTGACTTCGCGCTGTACATCCAAAAACGTTCTTCCGATGATCTCGCGCTTCTTCTCGGGTTCATAGACATCTTTCAGAGCTGTAAAAAATTTCTCCGACGCATCTTCGATTTGCAGATTTTTGATGCCGAGCGGCGCAAATGCTTTTTGAATCGCAATGACTTCGCCCTTACGCATGAGGCCTGTATCAACAAGCAAACCCTGCACACGATCTTCACCAAGAACTTTATTGAGAAGCGTAAACGCAACCGTCGAATCGACACCGCCCGAGACCAGCATAAAAACTTTTTTATTTCCTACTTCTTTCAATATCTCCTCACCGACATGTGCAACGTAACTCGTCATGGACCATGCTTCCGGATTGCAAAGATCGACGAAACGCCTGAGGATTTCCATGCCGTGCTGCGTGTGAGTCACTTCGATGTGAAACTGGATGCCGAATATTTTCTTCTTAAGATTCTGCATCGAAGCATGCGCGCAGTTGACGGTGCTCGCGATCGTTTCAAACTCATCGGGCAGCTCCTTTACCTCATCCCCATGAGACATCCACACGGTGAACGCCTTCGGCAAATCGCGAAACAAATCACCATGGGTCTGCTTCAGTGCAACGGGTCCATACTCCTTCACCGTTCCCGGTGCGACCTTCCCTCCAAGCGCCTGCGCGACCCACTGGTGACCGTAGCAAAGGCCGAGCACGGGAATATCCAATGCAAGAATCGCAGGATCGGCCTGCGGACTTCCCTTCTCATACACACTCTGCGGTCCTCCGGAAAGAATGATGCCCGCGACATTTTTCAGTGTCTGTGCCTTGGTATCCGACGGTAAAATATAGGCTTTGAATCCGAAACGTCGGATCCTACTCGCTATCAGATGCGCGTACTGCCCGCCGAAGTCCAAAATTACGATCGAACCTGCGATCGGCTGCTTTTGTGCTGACATACGTCGAGTGTAGCAAATGCAACTGCAAGGAGCACCCAAACTGAGTAGGCAACCGCACTGTCTTCAAACGCATGGAGAAAGAGAGCAGCGATCGAAAGACCGAGAAAAACAAGAAGCAGATAGCGGAAAGTGGAGAGCGCTAATCGCTTCAGCACAAGAATCATCAGAACCACATAGAGCACAAGCCCAATCAGTCCCAGTTCCACTCCTATCTGCAAATACCAATTCTCCGTAAGAAGCGGACACGAGCAAACACGGTCGCTTGGCTGAACCTGAACGGAATCGACGAATACGCAGAGATCCTGCCGATCTTTCGCCCATGAAAAGTCTGCATCTTTCGGAAGATGCACGCAGGTATCGCTGAAGCGATTGCTTGCGGGACCCGCGGTACCGAGGCCGAGGCCGAGAGGATGTGTCATCATCATGCGCATTGCTTCGACAGGTTTTCTGATATGATCGGATGATGAGTTGATGCGGAAAAAGACCGATGGGAGCAGAAATGCGACTGCAAGAGCGAGGCATGCGAACAATCCGAGAACTGTAGCGAAAATTTTTCTACGATACGGTGTGCCCGCAGATCTGATGAATGCAAAACTCACCATAACGGCTGCAGCGATCCATGCAGCGCGGGAAAATGTAAGCAGCAACGCAATCAATAAGAGTGTGCTTCCCGCTAACCGCTTCCCGCTAACCGCTCCTCCGATATCCTTTTCTCCAAGCAAAATCCCAAGCGGGATCAGAAGCCAGAGCCCGAGCTGATTCGGCCCGCTCATCACGCTTTGTGCTCTTCGCATCATCCCTCCTTCAAGTTGCTGGAATGCCGCGAGAGGACCGTTTGCGCTGTAGAGAGAATGCAGATCGGAATACCCGAGCCAAACGAAGAACTTGAGTGGCAGAAATTCGGCGATGATGCCATACGCAGCAATGATGCAACCGACAACGATCAGAATGGTCGTGAGTGATTTTTGAAATTGATCTGACCAAGGAATGCGGCGGAGGATGAAGAAAGCAAGAAGAGGGAGGAGGTCATATTTGAAACCAAAGACGAAAGTGGTTAGTGATTGATGGTGAGTGATTAGTAATACAAAAGAAATGAAGATCAGAGTAATGATAATGCGGTCGAAAATATCGAGAGAAGAAGCTAGCCACTGCCTGCCCCTCGAAGCCTTAGTGAAGTGAGGACCACTGACCACTGACCACTTCTTCGAAGAACGTATCATTTCCACACACGCAACCCCAAGAATCACCAACAGAAGAACCTCTTTCCATATTGCGAGAAGAGGCATCGGTGCATGACCCGGTCCCGCGATCATCTTCGTCAGAACCGTCACAAACAATGCATGGAACGGCAGAAGTGCAAGAAGAACGAGAACGAGCCGCTCGCGGAGAGACTGAAGTATCATACGAATACTCTACTTCTTCTTCGGCTTCTGTGCGAAGCCAAGCCTCTCCTCCTCACCCCTGAAAATACTTCCGGACTTCAATACCTCTTCCACGGCATCAATGCACTTCGCACTGACATTCTTGCCATAGAGCTTCGGGGCCTTTCGCATATCCGGATTATTCCACGCGTACTCGATCGTCTTCTTGATCATCCCAGAATCGACCGGCGGAGCGATGATGTTCCCACCGTTGATCGCGGATTCGCTTCTGTCGGAGCCGAAACGCAATGTCACGCACGGTACGCCGAGTACATTCATCTCCTCCTGCATCGAACCGGAATCGGTCGCACAGACGGCGCATCGGCTCATCGCGGCGATGACGTCGCCGTACTCGGACCAGACAGGCGAGAAAATAAAATTTTTGTGTTTCTTTGAGAGCGATTCCACCTCGGCCTTCAGACCGAAGCGCTCGAAGGCAAGCGTGGTTTGGATCATGTTGATGAGAAGCACCGTTCTCCCTTCTTCAATCAGCATCTTCATCGCATCGTAGATTGCTCGAAAACGCTTCTCAGATATGCAATTTTCGCGACGATGAACACAGAAGCGTACGAAGTCACCTTTCTCAAGCATAGGATAACGATCGAATACCTTCGATGCGCCTGCGTGCTGCAATGCTTCCTCCGTTGCATCGACCACGGAATTCCCGACAACGAAAATTCTGTCTTCCGCATATCCTTCGGACAACATGAACTCACGATCGAGCTCGACGGGAGCCAGATGCACGCCTGACCCAGCCTCGCTGCACCGCGTGCAGAACTGCTCGGGATACGGTTCCTGACTGCCGCGATTCCAGTTTTTTTTGTTCATGAGAAACTTTCTCCAAGATCCGATATCGCTCATGTCTCCCCTCTCATAGTCCGGTGTAAGGGTGCGAATGCCGGCTTCGACATGCACGCAAGCAAAACCATGACAGTACCCCGCATTACTCGCCGCCATCGCCGTCGTCGTATCGCCATGCACATAGGGGATCACGATCTTGCCTTTCGCTTTCAGTTCTCCGATGACGAAACCGAATCGCTCGATGATCTGACTGACAATTTCGTACATACTCCCGCGCACATTCAGATTGAAATCCGGCTCCACGCCAAATTCTTTGAGCATTCCTCCACTCAAGTTCTCATCGTAGTGCTGACCCGTATGCCCGAGAAGCACCGCATGACCGCGCGACTTCAGCTCTCTGTAGAGCGGAATCTGCTTGATGATATCGGGCTTCGTTGCAATCAGAATCACGTGAATATGCTGCTTAGGTAGTGCAGCAACCCTCGCAAAGAAATCAGGATGAGAATAGGTGATCTGATTCATGATAAAAGCAGTATAGCAGCGATCTTCATGCTGTTTTCTCAATGGAAAGATTCAATTGATCGAGTGCATCGGCTGCAGACTGGAATTGAAATGGAGCGATCGTATCTTCCGTAAGACCGCGCAGCTGCTCAGCAACGTCTTTCTGTACAGTTTCTCCAACGCAGAGAACCCGCAAACGACTGCGAATACGGGCGGCAACGACATCGGTGAGCAGCACTCCGTCATACTCATATTCAAATCTATCGGTTCTCTGCTCGAAGGTGGCAGAAATCTTAAGAGTCGGCATGAGTATGATTATAGAATATTCAGAAAATTGAGGCAAATGATCTGAAGACCCACAAAACTCGTTTACACCCGCCCTCCTTCGACCTTCGCCTGCGTCGTCGACGCACCGAGTGTGATAATGCCCGGCACTTCGCGAACCTCATTCTTCACCACCTGATCTCCTTTAAACGAATAGATGTAAGGAGTGCACAGTCCGATCTCCATGCTTCCCGCCCTCTCGGGAGTGAGCTTCTCAAGAAGCTTAATCATCGGCCGAAGACTGTTTCCGTGCGCAGCGACGATGACAGTCTTGCCGCTCACCACTTGCGGAAGAATGTACTGAAGAAAAAACGGGGTGGTGCGGCGCTCGCAGTCTTCCATACTCTCACCATTCGGAGGACGGGTTCCGTAACTCCTGCGCCAGAGCTTCACTTGTTCCTGACCATACTTCTCCGCAGTCTCCGCTTTATTGAGACCCTGCAAATCTCCGTAGTGACGTTCATTCAGAGCGGAATCGCACTCGAACGGAAGATCTTGCTTCAGAGTCTTGAGAATCGTCTTCAGCGTTTCCTGCGCACGTTGCAGTCTCGATGTCCATGCAATGTCGAAATGTAGATCGCGGAGCGCGGCTCCGACCGTTGCGGCATCCTTCCGTCCCTGATCGGTCAGCGGAACGTCGCTCCATCCCGTGAATCGATTCTCGAGATTCCACAGAGACTGGCCATGACGAATGAGAACGAGTGTTGACATGCGTGCATAGTAGCAGCGGCCACAAGACAAGGAAACCAGGGACTCCAATGAATCCAAGGAAGCCAAAGAACTCCTTGGAATCCTTGGATCCATTGGATTCTTTCAGGAATACAGATGCATCAGAACCGATTTTTTGCTATACTAATAAGAAACATGGACATCGAACACGCACTTCATGGCAATCACAAACTGGCGCTTGTCGTCGCACTGGTATTGTCGGCGATGGTCGTGACCGTCGCGGCGCTGATCGGTCGCGGAACGCTCAACCTGAAAGGATCTCTCTTCCTCGATACGCCAACACCCGTCACCGTAATCGCACTCACAGAACCGCGACTCGCGGAGGGTGTCCACATCAGCAACGTGAAACCGCTGAGGGAGGAGCCTGCGACAAAGGCAGGTGAAAAACCGCAGTACACCTACCATGTGCAAACCACGGATGAGAGCGATTACTTCGCACGTCTCACGTTCGATATCGCATCGGCCCGATGGACATTGGAACGCTTCGAAAAACTGCACGGCGCAGAATGACGCCTTCGGTCATTTCCTTTTCTCGGTAAGAAGCACCAAAAGAGGAAAGAGGAAAACAGCTCGCAGAATTCTCCGAAATCGCCTCGGCTCTTGAACCAGTCTCCAAAACCATTCAAGGCCGACAGAGCGCATCCAGGCGGGAGCTCTCGACCGCACTCCTGCCAGAAAATCGAAAGATCCTCCGACACCCATCGCGATGCAAATGCCCGGCATGCGGGACAAGTTCCTCGCAATCCAGAGATCCTGCTTCGGTGAACCGAATGCGACGAAGAGAACCTTCGCACCGGAATCGTTTATGTTCTGAAGAATGGAATCTTCCTCGGAAGGATTCGGCGACCCGCTGTGGGTTCCGGCGATGATGAGACCGTTATGAGAGGCGCGGAGTGCCTCTGCTGCTCGCGCAGCAACACCCTCCGCTGCGCCGAGAAGAAAGACCGGACCCTCGATACGACGGCAGAGGGCGGAAAGGAGATCGATTCCTGAAACACGTTCGGGCAGCGGATCTCCTAGAAAGTACGATGCAACGATCAACCCATACCCATCGGGGACATTGAGTGCTGACGACTGAAAAATCGCACGGAATGTTTCGTTGCTGCGTGCCGTAAGAAGCATCTCGGGATTCGGCGTGAGAACATGATGCGGTCCTCCTTCATGAAGCATCTGACAGAGGCGATTGCACGCCTCTTCCAATGTGACGGCATCAATCGGGACTTCGAAGATGGAAATATGGCTTGCCACAGGGTTTCATTATCCACAGAAAGGCATCAGAATGGAAACCGATGCAACAAAAACGTCTCGCTATGGCCATCGTCCCCATCAGTCTTCTGCTTGTCGCTTGCAATCGGGCGGGAACCGTCGAACGTCCTGCGGAACCGGCCATGAGCGGGAGTATTGTCGAAATCGAAACAATGCTGGACGCTCCAAACGAGAGAACACCAAAAACAGCAGACAGTCTGGAGATCTCAGGATTTTCTGGGGGGATGGTCAAAATCACCATCACCGCAAGCGGGACGATGCTCGTCGGCAATGCCTCGGCTCCTCGGCTCATGATCTTCTCGGACTACGATTGCTCATACTGCAGACGATTCTCAGCGACTGACTTGCCATGGATTGAGCAAGAGACGATCTCCGGAAGATTAGCCATCGAACATGTCTTCGTGCCAATGTCGAACGATGGAGAATCTGCAGCAAGCCTCGCTGTCTGCGCTGCGGAGCAAGGAAAATTTTCGAACGCACATCGCTGGCTTTCCACCCATGCCATTCATACGATCGATCAGAAAAAATTTGCAGCGACACTGAGCCTCAATCTCAAAAAACTGTCCACCTGCACACTAAGAAAGGACTTGCTTAAAAGACATCTCAAGAAAGCGGAAGAATACCGCGTCGAGCGCGTGCCATTCTTCGTCCTTGGCTCGAATTCGTGGCTCGGAATCATCACAGAAGAGGAGTTACAGGGGAAAATTGACACAATCATGGGTCATTGATGTACAGTAAACAATACATCACCCCCATGACTATGTCCGCCGACATGCCGAAAGAAAATGATCCTCAACCCATGCATCCTCGCGACTGGCACAGTCTCTACCTCAAAAATCGTCCTGTTGGAGGCATAAGATGTATGGATATTTCTTCTGACGGCGATCCTCCGCACAGTTTTGAGCACTTCGAAGCCAAGTGGCCGAACATTCATCCGGCCGACAGAAAGACACTGATGGAACTACAGTTCAAGGAGGCTTCTCCGCCTCCCCCGGAACCAAATATCGGCGTGCAAATATCAAATTTGATTCGGAGAGTCTTTGCAAGAAAAAAAACAGAATGAGCGTATCCTGCAGACATGCTCCTCAAGGACGCCATCTACGATTTCCTGACGCACTGCGAAGTGGGGAAATACCAAAGCAAGAAAACAGTCGAGAATTACAGTCATTACCTCCGACGCTTCGAGCGTTTCGCCAAAGCGAAAACGCACGTTTCGCGCATCACCTCCGACTTGATCCGCGATTACCGTCTGCACCTTCACCGCACGCCGATTGCGGGACAAGGCGTGACACTCGACATCAAGACGCAACAGTATCACCTCATCGCGCTTCGGGCGATGCTCAAACATCTCCAGAAGAACGATATCCAGACACTCTCCCCCGAAAAGATCGAACTGCCAAAAGTGCCTGGCAGGCAAGTGGAAGTGCTCGCGCGAGAAGAACTGGAGGCGATGTTTAGAACCATCGATCCGACGAAGCGCAATGGTCCGAGAAATCTAGCTCTGCTGCACCTCCTCTACTCCACCGGTCTTCGCGTCAGCGAACTGAGCAATCTGAACCGCAAGGATGTGAACCTTCAGACACGCGAATTTCGCGTCGTCGGCAAGGGGCGAAAAGCGCGCATCGTCTTCATCTCGGAAACAGCGGCACAATTTCTGAAAGACTATCTGAATGCACGCGACGACAACTGGACACCGCTCTTCTTAAGCAACTCCAACCGTTCAAAAGTGAAAAGTCTCTTCGGGGAAGAGCGCAGACTGGAGCCGCAGGCGATCGAACGCATCGTACGGAATCTGGCTACCGTTGCAGGTATCGTGAAGAAAGTCACCCCTCATACACTCAGACATACCTTCGCAACGGAGCTTCTGAAGAACGGTGCGGATATCCGATCAGTACAAGAGATGCTCGGCCACTCAAGCATTACGACGACGCAAATTTATACGCATCTTACGAACAGGAGGCTGAAGGAAATTCATGAGCAGTTTCATAAATAAATCTTAAAAAACACCAAAGGGCAGGCGCGCCACCGTTGGGGGTCTGCTGGCGGGTATTGGCGCCCGCCCGGATGAATCCGTTCGAACGGGCGCAGCGTTTTTTGGTTCTTTTTTCGCGAAAAAAACAACTAATCTCGATGCAATCGTACTGTTTTTATTCTCGATGTCTGTCCTGACAAAATTTGTACTTCCGATTTTGCGATGCCGAATTCCCCCGCCAAAAATCTTACCAGCTCTTCATTCGCCGCTCCTTCCTCCGGCACCGCTGCAAGATCGATCTTGAGTGTTTCGTCCGAAAGCGGCCTTCGAAACGCCGTCTTCTGCGCCTGCGGACGAACCTTCACGGAGAACGTAAGTATTCCATCCGCCTCCAATGCCGCTTTCAATCGATTGATCATGGAATAATCCTACGCCATGCGAAGAAGAAAAAAATCATCATCATCCGAAAACCTTGCAAGCGATTCTCGAAGTTGCCTGAAAAAACAGCAAAGAGGTTCATGGAATAAAAAGCCCTACTTCATAAGAAAATATTGTTGTTCAAAAAAGAAACAGAGCAAAGAAAGCGAACAATCGTGCCGTTGTCAGCGAGTGCGAAAAGGGAAAAGATGAATGCATGAAGAAAACTGATGCTGTCACCGATGAGGAAGTTCTTGATCAGATTTGCGTATGTATCGGGCCCTTTAAAATTCCGAAAACAGTCGGTGATCTTGGTATCCTGCTTGCTCAGACAGCAATCCCGGACAACAGCGCAGCACACCAAACACTCCTCTCTGCATTTGAACCCTACAAAAGAAACATCGACACTCTGAGAGCAAAGCATGCTGAGTGGACTGATGCACCACGCGAACAAGTAATCGATCCTGATACGCGATATATCGCTAGTCTAGTCATTACCTTCCTTTCCCGCGAAATTGATTTTGCTCAAAAGCAAAAGCAGCGAGAAATAACCCAAGCTATATCGAAGCCGACACGCTCACGCTTCGCGGCAGCCCTGCAAGCGATGGGAATCGTATTCTGATCATCTCAACTGCGACTTCCTCCACTCTTCTATCTTCTGGTGATTCCCCGATAAAAGCACGTCTGGTACTTTCAATCCCCGGAAATCTTCCGGCCTCGTGTACTGAGGATATTCACGCTTGCGGTCGAAGGCCTTGGAAAAACTATCAAGATCTGCAGAAACGTCTTTCCCAAGCACGCCTGGAATTTTCCGAACAACACTGTCGACGATCACCATCGCAGGAATCTCCCCGCCCGTGAGCACGTAGTCTCCGATGCTGATTTCCTCGTCGATCCAGCCGTCAATCACGCGCTGATCGATACCCTCATAGTGTCCGCAGAGAAGCAGAATCCAATCCTTCTTGGCGAGTCTTTCTACCTTCGGCTGCGTGAGACGTTTCCCTGCTGCAGACAAATATATTCTGTGAGGCTTTCTTCCCTTCTCCCCTTTCAACGTAATCGCTTCTATTGCACGCACGATCGGCTCCGCCATCATGAGCATGCCCGCTCCCCCGCCGTACGGCTTATCGTCGGACTGTTTATGGCGAAGCGTGGAATAATCGCGAATATTGTGGATATGAAGTTCGAGTGTCCCCGCATCGGTTGCACGCTTGAGGATGCTCTCGGTGAGAGGACCCTGAAACATGTCGGGTAAAAGCGTGAGAATATCGATGCGCATACACGGACAGAGTAGCTGAGAACACCGCTATACTGGAATTCATGTCCGCTGTCTCCATCCTCATCCCGACCTACAATCCGCGAAGCGATTTCCTAATCGCAGCGCTGCAATCCCTGCAAGCACAATCCTTCTCAGGTTGGACGGCGCTGATTCATGACGATTGCTCGAACAAAGAAGTTCGAAGTGTGGTTGCACCGTTCCTTGCTGATCCGAGATTTCGCTTCGAAACATCTGCAAAACGCATGGGAATCGGCGGAAATTGGAACGCATGCGCGGAGCATTCCGACTCACCGATCGTCGCATTTCTCTTCCAGGATGATCTCTGGAGTCCGGAGTACCTGCAAAATGCTATCCAGGCTCTCGAGTGCCATCCGACTGCGGGCTTTGTGACGCTGGATCACCGATACGAGGGTAATGATGACATGACGACGATGCCGCTCTATGAAGCCGTTCGAAACTTCAAGAAGAAAAATATCAGAAGCGGACTGCATGAGGGGAAAGAGCTGCTCAGATTTTGGATCAACCACGAACTGCATCCGAATATCATCGGCGAACCGAGCTTCGTCGTGATGAGAAGGCCACTCATGCAGCAAGCTGGAAAATTTCTGACGGATATGCCGCAGTTTTTGGATACCGAGTACTGGCTGCGCTTACTCACGATCACGGACTGCGTGTGTCTGATGGACCGCGAGTACGGCGTTTTCCGCGTCCACAAAGACGGTGCGAGTGCGATGAACCAAGAGGCGGGAGAAGGACTGTTTGACAGGCTTCGCTGCTTCGATCGACTGATCGGACTGCTGAGCGGCGAAGATCGGCGAACGGCGATGAATGCAAGAAACAACGCCGTGCGAAAAATGATTGCAAAATTTTTCAGTCGGGTTGGATCGGGAAAGAAGACATCACCGAAAGGAGGCGGCGCACTCGTGAAATTTGCCCTGCAGCATCCATTCGTCATCTTGGAAGGCGTCCGTCGGCACTTCTTCGCTCGGGAAAATCGCATTGCGCACGCACGCTGAGGTTCGCTACGCTCGATCCACTATGAAACTCAAGAAATTTTTCGAGCGTGCCGTCTCACTCGGCATCGATCACGATCCAAGGAGCAAGAAGCTCATCGAGAAAATGTTCAAGAAACAGAAGGAAAGACAGAAGAAGCTTGAAGGTAAAGAGAAGGAGCTCTTTGACGAGGAGCGAACATGGAACCCGTTTCCGGACTGCAGGATCATCAACGGTGCGGACGACAGCGAGTTCACGCACCTCATGGTCGGCATCGACATCGAGACGCCAGAGATCCTGCTTGCCGACCGTCTCCGCAGCAAGGGAACGAAAATCGACGGAATGCTCATCCATCATCCGGAAGGCAGAGCGCTCGCCGACCTCGACCAGGTCATGCCGCTGCAGGTGGACCTGCTGATGGGGGTAGGAGTTCCCGTGAATCATGCCGAAGGACTGCTCAGACCGCGAATGGACAGAATTTCGAGGTCCATTCATGCCGACAACCTCTTTCGGACGGAGCGTGCCGCGGAGCTGCTCGGTTTTCCGGCCGTCTGCTGCCATACGATCACGGATAACCTCGTCTGGGCATTCATGGAGAAGCACATCTGCAAGCATGAGTACGACGATCTGGGAGGAATCATGAATGCGATCTACGAGATTCCCGAGTACAAGAAATTTGCGAAGAAGGGCAACCCGCCGATTATCGTCAGCGGAAGCAGGAACAGTCGTCCGGGAAAAATCTGTGCGACGGAATTCACCGGAGGCACAAACGGCCCCGAGGAATTCTTCGAAGCGAAAGCACGAGCGGGAGTCGGCACGGTGCTCTCGATGCACGTGACCGAGAAATCTCTCGAAGAAGCCAAGAAACACCATGTGAACATCATCCAGTGCAGCCACATGGCTAGCGATGCTCTCGGCGTGAACCTGATGCTCGATGTCATGAAGAAAGAAGATCCAAAAATGACCTTCATCGAAGTATCGGGCTTCGTAAGAGTGGAGAGAAAGAAGTGGTGAACTTCCCAGAAAGAATGCTTTTCGCATACACGATCATTTGACATATCAAAATAAAATATCATAATGTTTTTCCATGAACGACACCCCCTCCATCGATACAGAAGCAGTGGCAGCCGAAATCTGCACTATGGAAACCGAAGCTGCAATTGCAACAAAATTACACATACTTTTGGAACAAAATGTTCAGAGAAAAAAAATCGGAAAAATCCTGAGCACGGTGCTCCGAACTGGTGACCGTGCCGTCATCGAAAGGACATACGCGGCATCATCCGGTCTGATTGACCAAGGTTTTCGCAATGCACTTGCTGCAGAAGCTCTCGGAAGAATCGGCCAAACCAAAGAGGCAATTGCAATCCTTGAAGCGGATTTTGAAGGCAGTGAGGAAGATATCCTCTTCCAGCGGAGACGCATGGAATTGATGCAGCAATTCGGAAGAACAGATGAAGTCGAGCGATCATTTGAACGAATGATCCAGAGAGGTACACAAGGATTTGATCAGCTCCTGAGCGTTCTGCACAATTGCATAGAAGCGAAGGATCTGACTTTTGCAAAAACACTCTGGGAAAACATGAAAACGAGAGGACATGCTGACGATAAGAAAATCGCGGCCGTAGAGAAGAAACTCTTTCTGAAATTCGGTCCGAATGCTTTCGAGAGCCCCACTACAGTGGAAAAAGTTCGGCCAGGAGACAGCCAGGCTATCCTTAATAAATATCTGGATCTGTTGCAGAGTACCGCAGTCCCCGATGAGGGTATGTTCGGCCTGTGCATCAGCATCGCAAAAAAGCTCCCGAAAGCACTCTCCGAGCCGCTGTGGGCAGCAATCATCGCACGCGACCCCGCAAGGCAGAAGAACTACGACGCTTTCAAAAAAATGCAGACCGCTCCCAAAGCTAAGGAATCGAAAGCAGCGATCGCACAAGGAGCCGAACGAAAGAAAAACCGTGAAATTCCACAAGTCACGGGTACGGGGCCCATCGAATCGCATCCGGAAGACAAAAGTGCGCCGACCGCCTATCGTTTGGAAAATTTGAAAGGAGGCCTGCCGAGAGGCGATGAGAAAACGCTGGAGGCCAGCCAGAAAATCGCACTCATCAGACTCGCAACGGCTGCCGGACGGGATGGAGGAGAGACGAGAGAAATCTTCGAAAAACTCATTAATTCGCTAACGACGTCCGAAGCAATAAACAAGCAAGAACGGACGATCCTACAGCGAAAGTTGGAGGAGAGCATCGAAATACATCATCGATCCGATGACAACAATAAGGAAAGAAGTGCCGCACGAAGCAGGGTGTTTCAGAAAGCATTCCCCAAGAAACCGACATTCCAAACTCGGCAAACACGATCTGTCATGACGGGTAGTGAGTTCGTCGATTATCAGCACCCGACGCACTGATGACCTGTGATAGGATCGACCCATGCAAACCGATCCCTTCTTCCTCATGGGAATTGCCGGAATGATCCTCGTCCTCATCGGATTCTTCATGGTGCAATCGCATCGGTGGTCTTCAGACAGCATCAGGTATGACATCATCAATCTGATCGGCTCCATTCTCCTCGTCTTCTACAGCATCGCGGGAAAAGTGTGGCCTTTCGTGATCCTCAACAGCATCTTGGCGATCTACTCATTGAAAGATGTGCTGGGGGACATCGTCGCACGAGGAAAAAAACGCGTGGCAAGCATCTAAGCCTTCACGCACCAACGACTACTTGCTCATTCCCGACTCTTTCACGATCTGCGTGAAAATCTCCGGATGATGAATGGCGATCTCGCTTAAAGACTTACGATCAAGAACAATCTTGCTTTTGGCGAGAGCTGGAATGAAACGTGAGTAATTCAGACCGACACCGCGAAGAGCGGCATTCAGACGCACGGTCCAGAGCGAGCGGAAATCCCTCTTCTTGAGCTTTCGGTCTCGGTAGGCATTCTGCCCCGCCTTGATGACGGCTTCTTTGGCCTTCTTCACCGTGGTCCTTTTCATGCCCTTGTAGCCCTTTGTGAGCTTGTGGAGCGCTTTGACTCTTCTGTGCCTATGGATACCGCGTTTGACTCTCATGATTAGAGGTTCGGAAGGAGGAGGGCGAGGGCGCGTTCGTTGGTCGGATGCATCATCTTCGTGCGATTCAAGCGCTTCTGACGCTTGTTCTTCTGGAACAGAAGGTGGTTTCTGCTGTTGCGATCGAAGGCAAGTTTACCGCTTCCGGTCTTCCGAATTCGCTTCTTCGCGCCGCTGTGGGACTTGAGCTTTGGCATACGGACGAGAAATTGTAGCCATAGTCTACGGGAAAGGCAAAGGGAAACGTACAAGATGAAGAGAAAAACCTCTCAATAATCGCAGGATGCAAGGAAGCATGCAAAATTTCACGAGGCGTATTCGTATACGTTGAGTGAAATTTTTGTGAAGCTGACAAAGAAGACTGCATTTTTCAGAGGTTTCTACTTTTTAGGTCGAAGGATGACAATATACTGATTCCCCTGCTTCTTAGCCGGCTGATCGACTTCAGCAACGTCGGCGAGACCCAGAATGAATTTCTTAAGCTTATCGACTGCAAACTGCTGGTTGCTGAGCTCGCGTCCACGCAACGTCACCGAAACTTTCACCATGTTGCGCTCTGCCAAAAATTCTCGGCTCCTGTCGGCAAGACGATCCAAATCGCCGGTATCGGTGCGAAACCCGAAGCGCACGACCTTCACCTCCGTCTGCTT
>SXGU01508867.1_pt1 | contig 20668 bp, 17 predicted proteins | sample 3174531 | NCBI WGS metagenome assembly SXGU01 (sample SAMN11356863, study PRJNA531348) | freshwater metagenome | isolation source: freshwater sample F1-140 | place: China: Fuxian Lake, Yuxi | collected 2017-12-25 | reverse complement strand
GAACTGTTTTCTTTAGATGAATCAGGAAATCAAAAGTACAATCTTAATAATCCTCTTACCTATGATAAGTTCTTGAACTTATTCATGAGCTATTTCAGTAAGAGTGTATTTAATGAAAAGGTACCCGGTGCAACAGTATCATTAGTATCTGATTATGGTGTAAGAGTTTACAGAAAAGTTCTTTCTGTAGATGAAAATGGAATGCCTGATAAGCATGAAATTATTACTGAAGCTCAATATGAGGCTATGGCTAATAAGCCTGATATTGTATTTAATATTGATGAAGGTTCTTATCCTGGTAATGATGAAAACATTGCCGGTCTTAAAGATGCAGTAAAAAAATCTAAAGGTGCTGGTGTTGTTATTATTGACCGCTTGAGACATAACATGAAAGAGTATGACTCAAACGGAAAAAAAACTGGACAAAAGTATGGTGAGATGTTATTACCACCTCATCATAAAGAAGTAATGGAAAAGTTACAACTCAAAAGAAAATCTATTCCTGATGTTGTAGGTAAAATGTTTGCTGTACGTATTCCTTCACAAGATAACCATTCAACTTACAACGTTAAATGGGTAGACTTTATGCCTGCCGCTTATGGTTCTTCTGGTGTGTTTGCAAGAGAACTTATTGAAATATCAGGAGCTGACTTTGATATTGATAAGGTTTACATGCAGTTCAAAGAGTTCTATGAAAAGAATGGAGAGTTCTTTGAATATGGTAAAAAGAAAACTGAGAAAGAACAGTTTGAAGATTACGTACAGTATGTAAACAAAAAAGTACAAGATACTGATTCAGTATATGGTGAAGCTTTATACAAGTACAACGGTAGAGGTACAACAAATGCATTAACTCCAGAACAAGCTGTTGGTGCAAGAGCTCAAGGATTTAGTGAAGAAGCTATCAATGCATTATCTGTTTTAGGTATGCCACGCTTCTATGCTGAGTACTCTACCTATAGAAAGAAGTTTGGACATGAGCCATATGCTGCAGCAATCAATAATAATATCCTTGATTACAAAGTTGCTCTTATGGGTAATGATCATGTTACTGAAAGAAAACCTTTGTTCTTGGATAAGAACGGTAGAATCACTACTGTCAATACAGGTAAACCTGCATTAGATGAAAATGGCAAGCAAAAAACTTCTGTAGCAATTTCATATGAGGCTGCTGACATGGAAGTCTTAAAGGATCTTTGGGATGAACTTAAGACAGAACTTCCTGAATGGGCTGCTTTGTCTGAAGAAGAAGGTATTGATGTAGACAACTTATATGGTAAGCTTAGAATGTTTGCTAATAACAAAGAAGGTTCTAGATCAATTGGTGCGGTTGTATTACCTAACCTTTACTTAAATCTTCTTCAAGAGTATGATGTAAAAATTGCCAGTACTAAAATTAACGGTGAAGAAGTATTACCTCAAATTGAATTTGGAGGAGTTACATTTAGCAACTTTAGAAATACATTTGAGTTAAATGAAGATGGTAGTCAAGGTCAAAGAACTCAATATATCTTATCTGCTTTAATTACTGCAGCAACGGATAATGCTAAAGAAAGACTTTTGGCTAAGCTTGGTCTTAATATTAATGCTCTTTCTGTTGCAGCTAATCTAACAGCTTTAGGTGTTCCTGTAAAGACTTCAGTTCTTTTGGTTAACCATCCTGTTATTAGACAAGCTTACTTCATGGAAGCTAATGCTTCAGCGGATGAAAAAGTATCTGCAAGAACAGTTGTACAAGAAAGAATTAGTGCACTACAAAGAACATTCCTTGAGAATGAAGAAAGAAAAATGAGAACTTCTGTTACTCAAAACTCTTTGATGGAAGCAATTGAAACTCCTCTAATTAAAGCAACTGCTACTGAAGTTGATATGGCTGAGCTTAGAGAAAATGGTGAGATTACAAAAATGCAAGTCATTGAAGAAATTTCAATTCTAGAACAGTTCTTGAATGCTGCTATGTTATCTAATACTACAAGATACATGGGAGATATCATAAATCTTACTAATGGTTTAGGTCAAGGTCTTGAAGCAATTGATAAAAGAAATGAAGCAATAGAAAAATTAGGTCTTAATTTATCTGATAAAGAATTTATAGCATTAGGTAATAATAAACCTATGATTGATGCTAGACCTATATTTAAAGGTGGCACATGGCAAGCCGGTTATTTTGAAAGATTCCAAGAGTTTACTAATTTCCTATTACCTAAAGTAGTTCTTTCAGCAAGTCCCCTATTTAGAAGAGTAACTGATGAAGTAGTATATCAAAGTACTGTAAATAGTTTGCCTTATGAGTTAAGAGATAAAACTAAAACAAAAATTGCTAGAGACTTCTTGTCTTACTTGACAATTAAAGCTTACATGCAAAATGGTTTGGTTAATAACTCACAGTCTGTAGCTACTCTTACCAATGGATTAATTTATAATCAAGAGGGTGTTGAGAATATAACAGCGGTAGTAGATAGACTTAGAGCAACTGAAGAAGGTGCTAACAATTATTTCTTAAACTCTTTCATCATCACAGAGAAAGCAAGTTTGAAAGGTAATAAGACTGGTTTAAATTTAGCGGGAGCAAATACATTCTTAAGATATAATGATTCACAAAAGCTGGATATCCAAAATGGCTTTATGACTTTGTACGCAAATCCTTTAACAAGATCTGATGCAAAGACTCTTGTTCATTACATGATGGTTAAAGATGGTTTGCAGTATGGTTACAAATCTATTGTTGAATCTGTTGCTCCAATTGCTCTTGATGGCTATCTATCTCATATTGATACAGTACAAGCAGCAATGGAAAGACCTAATGATACTGTATTCCAGTCAACATTTGGCATGAAGCTGGATGACTTGGTTATTGATTTCATGCAAGGTTATTTGACTTCAGCTCCTAATGCTTATGTAATTAAAAAAGTAAGAGCTGCAATCTATGCTCCAGAAACAAAAGGTATTACTATTGAACCTAAGATATTTACCAAAGCACTTGCAACATCTAATCCTGAAGCCATTTATGTATTTGGAGATAACGTTGCAAAACAAGGTACAGTTGGTAATAGCTCAGTAAGAGGTTTGGATAATGCATTTGGCTTGTTCTTTAAAAAGGATATGAATAGAACAGAGTCTTCTTACTATACAAATGCTGAAGCAGGAGACTTTATTACAATCTTTGATGAGCAAGTAGAGCAATTAACAAATATGATTGCTAAAGGAAAGCAAGTTATCTTTGCAAAAGATTTAATTTCAACTCCGGAACTAGCTGACTTTAAAAAGAACAGCCCAGTTGTATTTGAATATGTGAAAGCAAAACTTTTACAAGATCTTCAATATAACATTGATCCTAAAGCTAAGAAGTCTGCAGAAGAAAAGAAAGCTGCAAGAATTGCAGATCCTGCTATCTTAAGAGCTCCTGTCCATGTAAATGCATCAGGCTTAGTACCAAGATTAGTTGTAGATTTATATGCGGGTATTTCAAGACTTGATAAAACAAATGCTGTTTCTTCAATAAGAAACACTCCAGCAGCTTCTAAATTAACCAAGGAATTGGCAGATACTTTTGCTAAAAATAAAAAAGCATTAAGCAGAGCAGGTTTTAAGAATATAATTAATTTTAAAAAAGGTTCTGACTATCATACTGAGGTAGAGTTTCCAATGGTTGTTAGACAGAATGTTGGATCAGAATACAAAGCTGAGTATAGATACTATGTTCTTGCAAAAACACAAAGCTTATTCCCGGCTAAAAATCTAATCAACTTTAACAATAAAGCTATTGGTAGTTATGCTGAGTACATTCAAGTAAATATTAAAGGTTCAAACGCACAAAATCCAATTGGTTTTATGTTTGGAGAAAGACCTACTACAAAAGAATTAAGAAGCTTTGTAAATAGTGTAAACTCTTCAGATTCTTTTGATGCAGCTTTTGATTCAATTGATATTGACTTAGCATTAGATAATATTAATTTGGAGAAAGGTATAAAAATTTCAGCAGGTTCTAGTGTAGTAGCTACTGAAAAAGGTATTCAAGTTGATGGTAAAAACATTAGTCAATTAAACAATAAAAACTTTAATAAGTTAATTGGTACTCAACCACAAGGTAGTATTAAACCTGAAAATATTTCAAGTAAAGGTTCTGAATTTGCTAAAAAACTTACCAACGTAGGCAATACAGTTGGTATAACTTATAAAGGAAAACAATATATAAATTCTGAACATGCTTATCAAACTTGGAAATCTGGAGAATTTAATCAAGCAGGTTATAATCTAAAAGGTGGTAAGGTAAGAGGTGGTAAAATAGGAGATACATTTTCTATTATGACAGATATTCTTACCGAAAAGCTTAAACAACATCCTGAATTAGTAAAAGGTATTAATGAAAGAGGTGGTTTAGCTTATATTCAACAATCTACTCATAATGTTATTGGTGATAAGTTTTGGGAATCAACAGGAGAAAATAAATTTATTGAAGCTTTAGCAAAAGCATATCAAAATGTTACTCAACCAGTTACAGTAGAATCAATTGAAAACCAAGATCTTGTAGAACCTGAAATTGATGAGACTAGCAGTGAAGATTTAATTGATCTTAGTGGAGCAATTGATATTTCTGCTAATTCATTCTTTAACGATTTGCTTGCTGATACTTTAGAGAATACATATTCTGAATTAACAGAATGGTGGGAAATTAATATTGATGATCCGTTTAGTCAAACGGCATTAGATAATAGAAACAAACTTAAAGCTTACAGAAACAATCCAAATATAAAACTTAAAGTGGAAAATCTTAAAGATTTTATTGAGTTGTTTGAAAATAGTCAGTTCACAAATGAACAAGAATTTTTAGATCATTTTAATAATTGTTATCTTTGATATATGGCCTGTTATAATAGAAATACTCAAGAATATAAAAATTTATTAAATACTTTTGCTAACAACATACAAGTTGATAGTATAATTGTATCTTGGCAAAAAATTAATAAAAGTGATAAATTACCATCAGTTAATGAAGCAAAGCAATTATTAAAAAATAAAAAAACGCTTTTTAATCTTAAAACAAAAGATTTTTCAGAAACTTTATTATCAAATTTATCTAATAAAAATCTTATAAGTAAATATAAAGATGTTTATTATGTAAATAATTCAGATAAACTTAATAAAGTTTATGATGCAACTGTTTTGCAAAGTAATGTAAATAAAATTAAAAGATATCTTGCTATTAATAATATTCCAATAGATGCAGTTCAATTTACGCCAACAAGAAAATCTATTAAAATTACAGTTAATGAATCTTTATTTACACCAAAAGATTTATTAGAATCTTCTAGATCTTGGAATAAAGAAAAAAGCAGACATGTTATTGCTCATTTAATGAAATTATTTCCAACTATTCAAGTTGATTTAGTATCTGTATTTGAAGCTAAAAAATATTATGATAATTTACCCGAATGGCAAAAATCAAATGTTTCATTTAACAAAGTAAAATCTTATTTTGATCCGGTTAATAATACAGTTAAACTTATCAAAGGTAGAGTTACAGATGAAACAGCTATTGAAGAAATGCTTCATCCATTTACAGATGCTTTATTTGTAGATAATAAAGCTTTGTTTGATTCTTTATTGACAGAAGCTAAGATCATGTTTCCTGTATTAAATCAACAAATTAAAGATTCATATAGTAATAAATTTGGATTTAATCAAACATATAGAGATCTTGAACTTGTTACACAAGCATTAACAAGACACTTCAAAAAAGAATATGAGGAAAACCCAACTAAAACTTTTAAAGAAAGAGTAAAAGAGTTTTTAGAGTGGTTTGCTGGTATTATAAACAATCTTCATAAATATATTACAGGTAATGACATACCTTTTTTTAAAAGAGATATTTCTTATTATCAAGGTGATCAGGCTTTGATGGAACAAGAAGAAGGTTTTGAACAAGTTAAATCTACAGAAGTTAAACCAGGAGTAGCAGAACTATTTGAATCTAATCCTGAATTAGCTAATTCTGTATATGAAGCTTTAGGGTTTAAAACAAAAACCTCTGAAAATGAAATTACAAGAGGAATAAAAGAGGTGCTTCCTTATAAAGCAATAGGTGATTATAGTAATATAGAAGAAGGGCTTATAGGTCGTAAGCAATATGAAACAAAAATAGGTGATGATACTTATGTTTTTGAAATTTCTAATTATAATTATGAAAATGAGGATGGAACTTATCAATCATATTACGATATAGATTTTACTGTAAATGGTTCTGAAGAACTTGTAGGAACAGGATTTTTTGACAAGTCTGAAAAAGGTAAACAAATAATACAAGCAATTATATCTCAAAACTTTGGAAATGATACTATTAGATTTAATGTACAAGAATCTAAAAAGGGAAAACAAAGATTATTGTTGTATAAAAGATTAATGAGTCAGTTAGGATACAATCCTTCTGATGAAATGGAATATGCTTTATTTTATAACGCAAATATTTATCTATCGTCATCTGATAGAATAATATTTGGACATCCTACTATTGGTAAAAGCTTTTTAAAGAGACAAGGAGAAAATAAGTTTATAACTCTTGATGATGATTATGCTAATGAAGTTAATGCTTTTGTAGATGCTAATAGAGGTTCTGAAACTAGACAAGAATATAAGGGTAGAAAACCAAGAGAGTATAATGAGTTTATGCTTAATCTTTATGATAGATTAAAAGTACAAGCTAAAAAAGAAGGTAAGATTTTATTTGTATCAAATACTAACATTTTAAAAGAAAGAATGTCAGATTTTGATAGAGTAATTACAATGCCTAAAGATGAGTTTAAAAAAAGATTTGATGCAAGAGGAGCTACTTATGGTTTTGAAGATTGGAAATCTGATATAGATGCTACTGTAGCTAAAGTACCTAGTAATAAAGTTATAAGTACAACAGGTTATTTATCTGATTTGTTTGAATCTTCTAGAAAAATTAATTTAACCCCACAACAAAAACAACAAGCTCTACAACTATACTCTCAATATCTTGAAGAAACTGGTAAACAAGACATAGAAGGATTTAAAAAATTTGTTAGTCAACCATCTACTAGTGTTAAAGAAGGTGTAGAAGAACTATTTGAATCTAATCCTGAATTAGCAAATAGTGTGTATGAAACTTTAGGGATTAGAGATTATAATGGAATTACTGTAGAATTAGGTAGAAGTGAAGTTAGAAAAATAGGTAAAGTTCAGAACATTATAGTTAAATATAATGGGAAAACTATAACTGGAGAAAATAAAGAAAGTGGTTTAGGGGAAATGAATATCGTGATTCAATCTAAAGATGCTTTTGTAGGCATGATTAGGATACCGTTAGATTTTCAAGGAAAAGGATTAGCTAAATATATATATCAAGCAACTGCTGATTTGCTAAATACTCCCATTATTAATTCCAAAGAAAGAGGTCATGATCAAACGGAATCTGGTGGATATGTTTGGAAAAATAGAACTTCTTTTCAACCTAATCAAATAACCCCACAACAAAAACAACAAGCCCAACAACTATACTCTCAATATCTTGAAGAAACTGGTAAACAAGACATAGAAGGATTTAAAGAGTTTGTTACTGAAAATCAAGCTTCCGCGGAAGTTACTACCATTAATTTTCAAGATATTAAACCTACAGCTACTCTATCTGATATTGCTAAGTTATTGAATACAAGTGATATTAGATTTGATGCAACAGCAAGAGCGGATGCAAAGATTAGATTTTCTCTCACCCCTGAACTGCAGTCTACTGTTGATTATGCGTTAAGACAATCAAATGATATTCAAAAAGTAGTTATTAAAAAATTATTTCATCAAGCTCAAGAAGTTAAAGAAGAAGTAGGTTCGTTGTCTGCTGGAGAAGGCGGTCCTATTGTTATTCTTAATGAAGAAAATCACGTATATTATAATTTATTAGATACAACTGAAACATTTAAATCTACTACAGAAAGAATTAAAGGAAAACTTTCTGAGGAAGATTTATTTAACAAAAAATTAAATATAGATCTTGGTAATGACTTTGATAAGTTATTACAAGGATTAACAGCTGATAAAACTCTTGATGAAGTTTTTTCACAAATGAAAATTTTAAATAGAGAACAAGCTGAAAAAGCTTATTTACAATTACAAGAAAATTTAAGTGAAATAACACAAAATAGTGGAGTTGCAATTCCACAAGTTGTTGTTTATGATGAAAAATCAAAAACAGCAGGATCAATTGATATTCTTGTAGTTTTACCTAATGGTAAATTAAGAATTATAGATCTTAAAACAAGTAAAAATTCTGTTAAAAATAAAAGTTATAATACTAAATATAAATTAAATGATGATAGTGATTTAAAAAAAGTAGTTGATGGATTATCAACAAAAAGTCAACAAGCTATTCAAGTAAATGTATACAGAAGAATGCTTGAAAATATGGGTTACGAAGTGGATATGAGTGATATAGGCGCTTCAACATTTCATATTCAAGTTGGTATTGAAGGTAAAGATGCAGAACAAAAATTTACAGGTAAATTTGAATTTGATAATTGGGTGGGACATAAAATAACTGATTCTAAAATTTATGTTGATTTATTAGTACCATCAAATGTTAATGTAATAAGTTCAGAAGAATATGAAAAATTAACAGATGATTTTTTTGATACGCCTGTAGATTTTAATAAATTTACTAATGAAGAAAAAATGCCTGATAAAACTTCTAATTCATATGTTGAATATGAAGTAATTATGCAAGCTTTAGAAACTTTTCAATTAGGATTAATTACTAAACAAAAAGCATTAGAAGAAATTACAAGTTCTATTTATATGAATAGAACTAAAGAAGAAACACAAGAAAATATTGCAAATGCTTTATCTTTAATAAATATAGCAATGCAAGAAGGTCCTGTTATTAGATCTCGTATATTCACTGAATTTTTAGAAAATTCTTTTAAAGAAATAAAAAGTTTTACAAATTATGTAACTAATCCAAATAATTTTGATAAACCGGAATATATAACATATGTTCTTAATTATACTCGATTTATAAAAACATATGAAGGGTTATATTCTGTAAAAAATTTAGATGGTGTAAATGAAACACAAAAAGAGTGGATTTTAAAATTACAAACCGAACTTAATAAATTAGGTAATAATACATTAAATCAAACTAGTTTAATTGATCAAGCTATTGAAAATTATGTAAAAAATGCAATTAAAAAATGGTCTAGTAGAGATGATTTAACAGAAGATGTTTTAAATGATATAATAAAACATGCTAAAGATATTAGTAGTATGGAATATAATACTGGTGATTTAGCAACTTCTGGTGATACAATTCTTGCTATAATGGATAAAATTTATAAAACTCAAAAACAAAAAGTTTTAGACATTGTAGAATCAAGGAATAATAATATTGCAGAATTAGCTGCAAAACTTCAAAAATTATCTTTAAATAAAAACACTCAAGAAATGTATCATTACATGCTTGAATTCGATAAAGATGGAAATTTTAATGGAAAATATGTTGAAAGACTTGGTAAACAATATTTTGAAAAATTAGAAACACTTAGAAATAAACTTTATGATGATAATGGTAATCAAATACAATATCGAGATATAGATGATGTTAGTACAGCTAGTAAAGAAGATCTTGAATATAATATTAATTTAGCTAAAGCAAAAGCTGATTATGCAAATTTTTGGTCAGCTGAAAGAGTGGGTTTAGATGATAAACTTTTTGATGGTGATTTTCATAAATACACTGATGAGTTTAAAACAGAAAGAAATAAATTTCAATATTATATACCTATAAATGGTAAAGCTATTTGGCGAAGAAAAGCCGGAGTGTCTGATAAAGCATATCAAGTTTTTTTATCTAAATATTATAATCAAATTGAATATACACAAGCTATTAAAGATCAAAATGGCAATTTTACAGGAGCAATAAAAAAAGATAATATATTTAATGCAGTTAAACCAAAATATCGTGTAGCAAATGATTATAATCTTCGTACTGGTGAACGATTGATTAATGATAAATATGAAAAAATAATGAATCCTACAGATGCTTTGGGACAAGCACAAAAAGATTTTTATTTAGCATTTGTAAATTATTATGATGAATTTCTTAAAAAAATACCACCGGGAAAAAGAGCACAAATGCTTGGTAAAGCACCTATTATTAAAGGTAAACTTTTTCAAGATATTAAAAATAAATCAAATATTATAGGTAAACTATGGGCTAAAACAACAAGATCTATTGACAATTTAATATCTGAAACAGCAGAACAAAGAGGAGTTGTTTTAGATGAAAATGGAAATCTTGTAGATCAACTTCCTATATTTTATACAGGACGCCCAAGAACAGATGCTGAGTTATCTTCTATTAATAATGAAATAGATTTATTAAATGAAAAATTAAAAAAAGGTTTAATAATTAAAGTTAAGTATGACAGTGAAATGGCTATACTTAAAGGAAAACGCGCTAGTATTCAAGCAAGACCTTCTACTGAAGAATTAAATATGGATATGGGAGTTGCTTTGCAAAAATTTAGTGCAATGGCAGAACATTTTGAAGTAATGTCTAGTGTTGAAGATACATTTAAAACATTTATTAAAGTTCTTGAAAAAAGAGAGTATCAGCCAATGGATTCTTTAGTTACATTAGGCACATGGCAAAAAGGACAATTTAAACCTAAAGGTAGAAAATCAGGAATAGAAAGCAACATTGTCAGAAGAGCTAAAAAATGGATGTCAATGGTTTTTTATGATAATGATCAAATTACTAAAGGTTTCTTAGAAAAAATATCAGATGGTTTAATAACATATTCATCATTATCTTATGTAGCATTTAATCCATTTGGTAATTTTAATAATTATGCTTTAGGTAGAATTAATAATTCAATTGAAGCAATTGGACAAAGATTTTATTCAACTAAATCATATGCAAGATCAGAATTTGAATTTAATAAACGAGCTATTCCTGATTTATTATATAGATTAAGTTCAGCTAGTAAAAAAATTAATGGTAAATCTGATTATGATCCTAAATTACCAGGTAGTAAATATGAAGCTTTAGTTGATTTATTTAGAATGATGGATGTTAAATCTGATTTAAGAGAAATTACAAGTGGTCCATCTTCTGTTAAAGATTCTTATTTTGAAAAATTTGCAGATTTTACACAAAGTTTTGGTTATGCACTTCAAGATGCTGCTGAATATAATGTGCAAACTAAAATTGGTATGGCTGTTCTTATAGATACTATGATTATGAATAAAGCTACGGGTGATATTATATCTTTATATGATGCTTATGAATTTGATAGTAATACTAAAAAAGCTAAACTTAAAAATGGTTATGATACTATTGTAAGTCTTGATATAAAAAATTTTGATGCAAATGGTAATCCGCAAATTTTAAAAGAAACAACTTTTACAGATAATTTTAGATATGAAATAAGAAATAAAATTCGTGAAATAAATAAACAAATTCATGGTAACTACGCTAAAGATGATAGAATGGTTATTCAATCATTAGCTATTGGTAGACTTGCGGCTCAATTTCATAAATGGGTGGCTCCAGCTATTAAAGCAAGATTTCGTAGAGAATATTTTGATGAAAATTTAGGATGGATAGAAGGACGATATAGATCTTTTTGGAAATTTTTAGCTTATAGTACAAAAAAAATTGCCACACTTCAAATTGAATTTGGCAAACATGATGAAAATTTTATGAAAGAATATGGTTATACAGGAGACAATTCTCAAAGAGATCAAAAAGCAAAAGATAAACTATTTGGTGCTTATAGAACATTAGGAGAAATTGGAATTATAATGACAACATTTGCTATCAGTAGTATTCTTAATGCAATGTTTTCAGATGATGATGATGAAACTGAGTTTGAAAACAGAATGGAAAATTTTTTGCAATATCAAGCTGATAGAACGTATAAAGAGTTAATTTTATTTACACCTTTAGGAAGTCAACAAATTTATCAAATGTTTGATTCTCCAATTGCAGCTACTAGAACATTAGGTGAATTTGGTGAAGCTCTTTCATTAACGGTAACTACACCAATTGCTTATTTAATTAAAAGTAATGAAAAGTTTTATCTTGATTCAGATTATGTTTATCAAAGAGGGATTAGAAAAGGTGAACTTAAAGTTTACAAAAATTGGGAAGATGTAATACCTATTCTTTATTCTATTAAGAAATATGAAGATTTTAACAATTTAACAAACTTCTATATCAAGTAGATATTACTAAACTGATATCAATGTGTAGATATGTAGGGAGTGAAAAACCAAGAGGGTTAAAGTCCCATCCTATAAATAATCTCCGCTTGATATAGAAGTTTTTTTTTAAGATTCGCAACTACTGCATTCTAAAATATTTCTAGAAAAATCTTGAGCACTGCTTATACTAAATTGATAATATAATGTTTTAATACCTTGTTCATGAGCAAAAAGATATAATTGATTAATACTTTTAGCCGATATACTTGGATGAATCATTAAATTTAATGATTGAGATTGATCAATATATTTTTGTCTTGCAGCAGCTTGAATTATTATTTCTTTAGGACTAATTTCAATAAAAGATTTAAATACAGTTTTAGTTGGAAAATCTAAATGCTGTACACTACCGTCTTTTTTTAAAATGCTTTCCCAAATTTCTGATGTATTTAAATTATATTTTTCAAGTTCTTTTTCTAAAAAAGGATTTTTATATATAGTTTTGCTTTTAGCTAAATCTTTTATAAAATAATTAGATTTAATAGGTTCAATACCCATAGATACTTGTCCGTGTATAAAAGAACTTGATTTAGTTGGTGCAATTGCAATTAATGTAGTGTTAGCATATCCGGGACGTATAGATTTAATATTATATTTTTCACATAATTCTTTTGATATAGCTTCTGATTTTTCTTTGATTATTTTAAAAATTTCTATATTAATAAATTTAGCTTCCATTGATTCAAATTCAACAAGTTTAGATTGTAAATAAGAATGATATCCTAAAACACCAAGTCCAATTGCTCTATGATCTTTAGCAAATTTATAAGCTCTAGCCATACCAGGAAGTGTAGAAGACTTATTTATAAATTCATTAATTACAGCATTAAGAAATAATGTATATATTTCAATAGCATCTGTATTTTTAATTTCATCCCAATGTAAAAGATTGATTGAACCTAAACAACATACAAATGAATTAAAACTATCAGTTGGAAGTTGTATTTCTGAGCAAAGATTAGATGCTGTTATTTCAAAACCAAGTTCTTTATAAGGAGAGTTATTATTAGAGTTATCTTTAAACATAATATAAGGAAATCCAAATTCATTACGTCTTTGAATAATTTTAGCCCATATTTTACGTTTTTCAAAATCACCTTCTTTCATATCTTTTAACCAAACATCGGTAACTGTAATACCATATTGAAGATTTTGTATTAAATTACCTTCTGTACCAATATCTAAAAATTCTAAAATATCAGGATGTTCTACAGGTAAATAAGCCGCACATGCACCACGTCTTGCTTCTGATTGTTTGCATACATCTACAACAGTATCATAAATACGAGCATAGTGTACAGGACCATCTGCAGTACCTCCAGTTGAAATTACAGCACCACGCTCTCGGATATTACCCAAGTATACGCTTGTCCCTCCACCATACTTTGACATCATACCAATTTCACGCCCAGCATTTAAGATGCTGTCAAGGTTATCATCTACGTTACTTCCATAACAACTAATTGGTAAACCTTTTTGTTTTCCGAAGTTTATCCACACGGGTGTTGATAAACTATAGAATCCCCTAGACATATAGTCTTCAAACTTTTGAGCAAAGCCAGAAATACCAAGATACTTTTCAGCAGTTCTAGCAATGTCTTTTATTCTTTGTTCAGGGGATTCTGTAATATAACCTCTTGAGAGAAATTTACGACTTTCCTCATTTAACCAATAATATTTAGAATAAGTCATCTTCTGTAATTGCTTTTGATTTTTTATTGTAATCAATTTGTTTTTTGTAAAAGAAATCTCCTTCTTTAGTTGCAGTAATTTCAACATCAAACCAATGAGTTTTATTTAGTTGTTCTAAATTCACTTCAAATAAAGGTTGCATGCCAATCTTTTTAAGAGAATTATTAAATCTATTCTTAATAAATTCTTGAATAGTTTCCTTATTAAGAAACTCTAACTCACCTTTTTCAAAAATCCAATTTAAAATACCACATTCTGCAATATATGCTTTTTTACAAGCTGAATAAATTAAATCTTCAAACTCATTATCAAACCATTCTGGATTTTCTAATTTAATAATATTAATGATTTCAACGCCAAAGTTACCATGGATGTCTTCTTCTTTGCTGGTTGCCTCAACAACATTTGAGATACCTTTAAAAAGATTCTTCTCCTTGTTGAAAGACATCATAATAAGGAACTGACTAAACAAACTTACGTGCTCAATAAATAGGGAGAACAAAAGCACGGACTTAGTGTACATTTTATTGTCCTTACTGCGGGTCCCGTCTAAGTATTTCTTTAAGTACTTAATTCTGTTTCCAATAGCAGGTATCTCAATAACAGTTCTAAACTCTTCTTCAAGACCAAGGATTCTAAGTAATCTTGCGTAGGCATCTTTGTGACGAACTTCTGAGTTTCCTGAAATTAAAACTTTATTATTATATCTAGTTACAATGCATCCCGTTGGAACAGTTACACAGTATATATTACCATCATAATCCTCAATAGTAGGTGTATATGTTATTGATGAATAATTTTCTGTATTTACAAAACTTACAGTATAAACATCTTTATATGAATCTTTTCTATTATCTGTTTTAGTATTTATATTAGTTCTGTAACCTGCTAAAATACCTATAGCTTGAACCTTATCAGCACATAATTTATTAGTAGTAGAATATTTCATAAGACAATTTTTAGCATTACCCTTACCTTCCAATCTTGTTCCATCCCACTCAATCAATTCTTCAATAAAATCGTTACACCAATTCTGAGATTTATCTGATAAATTAACCCAATTAAATTGTTTTAAATCATAATCAGTAGGAAAATCTATTTCATACTTTACATATTGAGGTCTTGATACTTCAAATTCTCTGTATGTTAATCCTGATTCTATTATAAGATTTTTTAGTCTAAGTTTCTTTCTCTCTTTTTTAACTGAAATTTCATAAGTATGACTATTTGTTTCTAATCCTCTTCTTATCTTCTCACCATTCTTATTCCAAAATCTAGAAGATCCATCAGCTTGTATAGCAATTCTTAATCTTTCAATAGGTGTTAACTCTTGTATTCCATCATGCAGAAGTTTTCCTGAAAAAGGTAATTTCATATCACTATTAAATTTAGTGATTTCTTTAATGGTCTTTTTCATAACATTACCACTTCTTGTCCTATATATAATATTATGATTAGGAGTTAGCAATGCATTGTATGTTTGGTTTTTAATCCTATGCATTTTCCCTTTGTAAGGTTTATTTATTATATTAGTTGGTAAAACAGATGTCATTGTATCAGTTTCTATATCATACTGAATAACTTCTGTATTGCTAGTAATATTCTTAAAGTCTATCCAACCTTTTAAGGTTAGTATTTCTGTACCTTCACCATGACATTCAGCAAAAGTCATTCCCACGTCTCCTATTTCTGTAATGGGCATTCTTTTATACATGTCAGCCCAGAAAGTTTTTACATTAACCTCAATCTGTGCAATGGCTAACATAGTTTTTTTAATAACTTCTCTTTCCTCATCAGTGACTTTAACTCTAAAGTCATCAATGTCTGTGGTGAAGTTGTATTCTGTATCAATCCAATAAGAATGCCTAATAGCATCTTTGTAATTTAAAAGTTCTGGATAATCATAAGGTAAGATATTAACTCTCGGTTTAAAGATATTTTTCATATGCAAATGTAATATATAATTTAGTAAAAAATTGTAAGATTTTTAGTATAAAAAATTTAATATAAAATTCTTTGTTTTTACTTTAATAATTCTTATCTTATAATATGAAGATAGTAGTATTTTTTCAATTTATTATGATTATTATTTTGTCTTATTTGTTATTTAACAAAACAGATAAAATTGTAAATGTAGACGTTGTTAAGATAGATACTCTTTATACTGAAATTACTAATACTAAAACTAAAAAACTAACTGTTTATAAAACAGATACTGTTCGATTAGAAGGAGATACTATTTTTATACCTAGTGAGGTAAAAGAAGAATTAAAAGAGCAGTTTAATAATTTAGCTTTACAATTTAGTAATAGACATATTTATGAAGATACTCTTTTAATTGATAGTATAGGTTATGTATGCATTAATGATACTGTGCAATATAATTTATTACAAAATAGAACTTTTACATATAATTATAAAATTCCAACTATAAAAGAAACTATAATTAAACCACAATTATATTATGGATTTCAAGTTAATTCTAATTTTTTAAGTGGTGGAATTTCTTATCAAAAGAAAAATAATATATATGGTTTATATTTTAATTCAAATTCAACTTTAACTTTTTTATTTAATCACAAATTATGAATAAACAACAAACTTTAGGTATTATCCGCCATACTTTAACATTTGTAGGTGGGTTATTAGTTATGAATGGCGTTACGACTGATGTCGTTACTATGGAAATTGTAGGTGCCGCTATGACACTTATTGGTGGTATTTGGTCTATTATAAATAAAAAATAATTTATGGATTTTAATAAATTAAAAGGGCATGTGCCTGATAAAGTTTTAGCTGAACTTCCAACAATTGTAAAATTTAAAATTGATACTCCATTAGAAGTTGCACATTTTTTAGCACAGTGCGGACATGAAAGTGGTGGATTTAAATTAGTTCAAGAAAATTTAAATTATGGTGCAAAAGGTTTGTTAAATATTTTCAAAAAATATTTTCCAACTGAAGCAAAAGCGCTTCAATATGAAAGAAAACCTGAAAAGATTGCCAATTTAGTATATGGTAGTAGAATGGGTAATGGCCCAGAAGCAAGTGGAGATGGATATAAATTTAGAGGTAGAGGTTATATTCAATTGACAGGTAAAGATAATTACACGGCATTTGGTAAAGCAATAAATGAAGATATTACTGCTAATCCAGATTTGGTAGCAACTAAATATCCATTATTATCAGCCGCATGGTTTTTTCAACGTTGTTTAGATAAATGTAAAGATGATAGTGATGCATCAGTAACGGCAGTTACAAAATGTGTAAATGGCGGAACTATAGGACTTCCTGATAGACTTAAACACTTTAAAGAATATTATACATTATTAAAATGAAAAAATTTTTCTCTCAAATTTTTCAAGATGAAAAAGGAAAATTTTCATCAAAACAATTTGTTGGTATTATATCCGGGTTGATGCTTTGTTTTACAATGTATCACAACCAATTTACTGATTCTAATATTGCACCAGCTGATGCATTAATTAATGCTGTTGCTGCACTTTCATTTGGATCTTTAGGTTTAGCTTCTGCTGATAAAATATTTAAAAAAGATTGTAACTGTAATGAAGACACCAATAACATTTGAACAGTTTAGTAAGGATCCTGTAAAAGGATTATTATTTATAGTAATAGTTGCTATTGGGTATCTTTATATAGATATAAAAATGAACTATTCCGGTCAAGTTTCAAAATGTGATGAAGAAGTAATTACATTAAATCAAAAAGTAGATCAATTAACAGAACATATTCGAAAAAGTGATTCTACATTAGGTTATATGTCTTCTAAAGTTGAAATGCTAGAAATTTTAAGAAATGAAAACAAGTAATTTTATTTTAACAATTCTTGCTATAATTGCATTAACAGCAGTATTAGCAGATAATCCTAAACCAATAGATCCTAAAGAAAAAGAATTAAATGATTTACTTAAAAAATCTCAAGAAAGAATAAAAAAAGTAAATGTATTAATTAAAAAAATAGATAAAGTTGCAGTTACTAAAGTAACAAATATGAAAGAAAATATAAAAACTTTAGAGCAAGAAAAGCAACAATTAGTAGTTGAAAAAGAACAATTAATAGAAGAAAAACAACAATTAACTACGGTTTTACATGAAGCACAAGCTATTGTTAAGCATGATACTATTTTTACTTCCCCTTTTAAGTTGGAGCCAATTGTACCCTTATCAGAGAATTGAAGGATGTGATACAGTTGTTGTAATGACTAAAAAACAAGGAGATAATATTAATGATATATTTAAAATTAATAAATTTACTATAGATTCATTATATAATAAAAATAATTTATTAATTAATCATATATTAGAATATGAAAAAACTCTTCAAAAATGTGTTGAATTAAATGAAAATTTAGATAGTTTAATATATTCTAAATATTTTATAGAAAAAAAACAACAAATAAAAAAAGATAAAATTATAACACCTATATTATTTAGTACTTGGATATTAATTTTTTTAATAAATTTGTAATATGAAAGAAATTCTTAAAACAATTTTAAAATATATTTTTAAAACCACACAACTTGATGAAAAAATTCAACAGACAGTTGAAGATATTAAATCGCCTGAAAAACCCACAAAAGTTAAAAAATTAAAATAATTTTAGTATATTATTATTATGAAAGATAGAAGTAAAATTGTTAAAGCTGCTCGTGCAGGTAAAGATATTGGTAAAAAAGGTAAAAATTTTGATAAAGTAGCTGCTAAAGCTGCTAAAAAATATGGTTCAAAAGAAATAGGTGAAAAAGTTGCTGCGGCTGCTATGTGGAAAAAATATTAAAAAATGAAAACAGAAATTTATCAAAAAAATAATAAAATTAAAAGAAAAGGAGTACACGCTAAAACAAAAGTGTCTTCAAATAAACAAAATAAAAATTATTCAAAACCTTATAATTCACAAGGAAAATGATAGATTTAACTAAAAATAAAAGAAAACAAATTGGAAAAATATTTTTACAAGCACAAGGAATACCTCTTATGAAAAAAGGTGGTAAAAAATATAAAACTGGTGGTGAAAAAAATATTTCTAAAAAAAATAATAAAAAGTAAATATTTTATTTTTTTATAAAACAAATACAATGAGCAAAGTAAACGAAGCTGGAAATTATACTAAACCAGGTATGAGAAAATCTTTATTTGAAAAAATCAAATCTGGTTCTAAAGGTGGTAATCCAGGACAATGGTCTGCTAGAAAAGCACAAATGCTTGCAAAAGAATATAAAGCTGCTGGTGGCGGATATAAAACTAAAAAATAAATATGAAAACTAAAAAATCAACTAATAAAACTACTATAGATAGAAAGTGGGAAATTGAATCTGCAATGAATACTTTGCAAAGAGCTTCTGAAATTCAAAGAGATTCTAAACTTATGGCAGATGTTAAAAAAATGGCAGCACAAAAAGTAAAAGATTTTAATAATATAGTTTTAAGTAAAAAATGAAAGCAAAATCTCAAAAAAGTTTAGACAAATGGACTAAACAAAAATGGAGAACGCCATCAGGAAAACCTTCTGGCGAAACAGGAGAAGTGTATGCTTCTTCTGCTAAGATTGCAAAACTTAAAAGTACTGAAGCTGGAAGAAAAAAATTAGCAGCGGCTAATGCTAAAAAAAGAGAAGCAACAAGCCAAGGAAAACAATTTGCATCTCACGGACTACATAAAAAATAAAAAATATGTCTATACTTGATTTACTTAAAGAAGTTAACTTTAGATTACTTAAATTATTAAATTTAAATACTGATTCTGTTGCTTCGTTAACAATTATATCTAATGATATTGTTGCTCAAAGTGGTACTTTAAATAAAATGGAATTAATAACAGGTACTGCAACTAATAAAAATTATAAATATTTATTAGTTAATGCGTCTACAAAATTTACTGTATTAACTGATAGTAGTAATGTTAATATGCTTACAGGATCAGGATCTATGTTAATTGCAGATAATACAATATATACAGGAGTAATGCTTTATCCGCATCCAGGTAAGACTTTTAGAAATGTTACTGTAAACGGAGGTAACGTATTTGGTTTCTATGCTTGATATTAATGTAACACTTGGTGAAACTGCTGCTGCTTCTGATAGAGCTTTAGCAAATAATGGAGCATCTGAACTTAACGGATGTCTTGAAACTCGTTATTTAAATTTAAGAAAAGAAATAGAGCCCGTACCTTCTTTAGCAATTGTTCCTGATAGTTATTCAAGTGGTGTTTTATTTTCGCAATTACCATCGCATAGAACTAATTTTATAACAAATAATACAATGCAAGGTGCTGCGCCTAATGTTTTTCCAACTGGGTGGAGTACTTCAACAGGAAATTTAACTGCAACATGTATTGGTTCTGGTGTTGAAAATGATATTGAATATATAGATATTCAAGTATCAGGAACAGCAACATCAGGTTTTTTAAATATAAGACCCAATCCTACACCATCAGGTATACCTGCTGCTGTAAATGATAATTTTTGCGGAAGTATATATTATAAACTTGTATCAGGCACTTTTCCTAATCTACCTAATTTACAAATTCAAGAATTAAATGGTGTTAATTTTTTATCAGGAAGTGCTGTAAATACACCAGCTACATCAACTTTAACAAGAGTAGAAGTTAATAGAACAATGAATCAATCTACAGTAAATAATGTAAGTATTCGTTGGGGTCATGATGCTACTGGAACTTTT
>SXGU01247199.1_pt1 | contig 20682 bp, 13 predicted proteins | sample 3174531 | NCBI WGS metagenome assembly SXGU01 (sample SAMN11356863, study PRJNA531348) | freshwater metagenome | isolation source: freshwater sample F1-140 | place: China: Fuxian Lake, Yuxi | collected 2017-12-25 | reverse complement strand
TCTTCGGATCGATCATGATCAAGCGCACCTGTTCCGGCTTAGCTTTATAAAGCAGGCTGAGAATCATGGTGTTAATAGCGACCGACTTACCGGAACCGGTGGTGCCCGCGACCAACGCATGCGGCATTTTACCGAGATCGGCAACCATCGGCGTACCGGAAATATCTTTGCCCATCGCCAAGGTCAACATGGATTTTGAGCGCTCGAACGGCGCCGACACCAATAATTCGCGCAAGGTCACCATTTCCCGTTCCCGATTCGGAATTTCAAGTCCGACTACCGATTTACCGGGAATGATTTCGACGATACGCACGCTGGTAACCGACAACGCTCTGGCCAAATCCTTGGACAAAGTGCTGATACGGCTGACTTTAACGCCCGCCGCAGGTTGTAATTCAAAGCGGGTGATAACCGGGCCGGGATGAAAACCGACAACGGCGACGGCAACATTAAAATCGGCCAGGATTTCTTCCACCAAGCGCGACATGGCTTCCAGATCGGCTTGTGAATAGCCGATAACGCGAGTGTCGCGCTGATCCAGTAACTCCAGCGAAGGCAGCACGCCTTTGCTGACATCGTATTGAACGGCGGGTTGCTTTTTAGACGGCGGATTGGCCTTTATTAATTTTTCTACAGGCTTTTTTTCTGTCGGTTTTTCTATCGGCTTTTCGATAGTGGCTATAGGTTTCACCGCGATTTTTTTCTTAGGCTCGGGCTTTGCGGGCTTATCGATCAGCGCTTGGGTGCGGCGGGCTGCCTGTTGTTGCAGCAAAACGGCAGCGCTATTGGCCAAAGCTCTACAGATAAACACGGTATATTTGCCGATCACATCGATCAAGGCGACCCATGACAACCCGGTCACCAAAGTCACTCCGGCCAATAAGACCACTAACAAAAGCAGCGTCGCCCCCGAATTACCGAATACGACCAGCAAGGCGTTACCGGTTTCCTGGCCTAAAATGCCTCCGGTGTTGCTGGGCAGTTCAATGCCTATTCTTAATAAATACAAATTCAATAAGGCCGAACCTGAAACAATGGTCGCTACCGAGCCTAACCATTGCAGCCCGATAATGGTTTTTTCGCGGTCTTGCCGACCCTGAGTATAAACCAGATAACCTTGCCAAAAGATAATGACCGGGAACAGATAAGCGACCAGGCCGAAACAGCTGAGCATGAAATCGGCAATCCAGGCGCCGAACACCCCGCAAGCGTTAGAAACGGTCTGCACCGACCCGCTATGGGTCCAGCCCGCATCCTCGTTACTAAAGGTAATCAGTGAAATTAAAAAAAATAATGCGCTTGCAATAAAGCCCAATAAAGCAACTTCACGCAAACCACGAAAGGCTTTTTCTTCCATTACAGCGGCCATACTCAATAACTCGTCAGATAAATTACCAATAAAACATAATTATAGATGAATAAGGAGAGGTTTTACATTAATAATATTTACCGCAAATCCGGCTCCGATTGCGGCATTCATCCCTTCGCCAAACCGATAAAACAGTTTACGAAAGCGGCTTTCGTCTTCATAATTAAATTTTCCCTACTGCAAAGGATTTTTAATGACTGACTCCAAACATTGCCGTCTTTTGATTCTCGGCTCGGGCCCCGCCGGTTACACCGCCGCCATCTATGCCGCGCGGGCCAATATGAATCCGGTCATCATCACCGGTATGCAACAAGGCGGGCAGTTGACGACGACGACCGAAGTGGATAACTGGCCCGGCGATATTGAAGGCTTGCAAGGGCCGGACTTGATGGAAAGAATGCTGAAACATGCCGAGCGTTTCAATACCGAGATTATTTTCGACCATATTCATACTGCCGACTTGTCCGCCCGTCCGTTTACCTTAACCGGCGATTCCGGCACCTATACCTGCGACGCGCTGATCATCGCAACCGGCGCTTCGGCGCGCTATCTGGGCCTGGACTCCGAAGAAGCCTTTAAAGGCAAAGGTGTTTCGGCTTGCGCGACCTGCTACGGTTTTTTCTACAGAAATAAACCGGTTGCCGTCATCGGCGGCGGTAATACCGCAGTTGAAGAGGCGCTTTATTTGGCCAACATCGCTTCCAAGGTGATTGTTGTGCATCGCCGCGATAAATTCCGTTCCGAAAAAATCCTTTCCGACAAGCTGATTGAAAAATCGCAAAACGGCAATGTCGTCATCGAATGGAATCATCAGCTCGATGAAGTGCTGGGTGACAACATGGGCGTTACCGGCCTTAGAATCAAAAATACCGTGGACGGTTCAACCAAAGAGCTGGATGTGCATGGCGTATTTATCGCTATCGGCCACACCCCCAATACCGGCATTTTTGAGGGCCAGCTGGACATGGAGCACGGCTACATTAAGGTCAAAAGCGGCATTCACGGAAACGCCACCGCAACCAGCGTTGACGGCGTATTTGCCGCCGGCGACGTGATGGACTCCGTATATAAGCAGGCCATTACCTCGGCAGGCGCAGGCTGTATGGCCGCGCTGGATGCGGAAAAATTTCTTGACGAACTAAGCGGTTGAATTCGGGGCGGCCGATAACAGGAGATTAAATTTTTTATTCGCCACGAAGAGCACAAAGAAATAAAACTTCGTGCTCTTCGTAGTGCGTTCTTTTGAGTTTTTAGGTTTTTTGCGCTAATGATTAAGTGACAGGCCTATGGTTTAATGACTGACCTAAACTTTCTCTTAAGTTGATTCAGACCTATGCAGTTGACCGTTCTTAACCCGAACAACCCCGAGCAAGACTTTCCTCCGGTTACTAAAGCCCTGCGCGAACCGGACGGCTTACTGGCCATCGGCGGCTGTCTGTCGCAAAGCCGATTGTTGAATGCTTATCGGCACGGCGTCTTTCCCTGGTACAACCCCGGCGAACCTATTTTATGGTGGTCGCCGGATCCCCGCCTGATTTTGTTTCCGGACCAACTGGTTATCTCCCGCAGTTTGCGCAAAACCTTGCGTAAAGCTATCTTTTCGGTAACTTTCGATCAGGCTTTTAATGAAGTCATCACGGCCTGCGCCGATCCGCGCAAAGACTCGACCGGCACCTGGATAACGACAGCCGTGAACTCCGCTTATAATCAGCTGCATAAAGCCGGATTCGCTCACTCGGTCGAAACCTGGCAGGACGATAAGCTGGTCGGCGGCTTATACGGGGTTGCGCTGGGGCAGGTTTTTTTCGGCGAATCCATGTTCCACACTCAAACCGACGCCTCCAAAGTAGCCTTCGCAACCTTGGTTGAACAGCTTCAGTCTTGGGGTTACCGGCTGATAGATTGCCAAGTGCATACCCGGCATTTGGAAAGTTTCGGCGCCCGGCAAATCGACCGGAACGCTTTTATTAAGCTACTCGACCAATACTGCGACATCCCAGTCAAGCCTTCCGCTTGGCGCGTTGAATAGCCGTCAAATACTGCTGTCTTTTTTCATCGCCGCACGTTGCATGCGGTAAATGGTCAGGCCTATGTTGGCCTGTTGGGCAAAATATTTAAAAGCGTTTAAATCGGCTCCGGTTAGCGGCTCTTTAGTCACGCTACGATCCGCGTAGATTAAACCGATCGGCACTTTATTGGAAAAAATCGGCATCATAAAACATTCGTTTTTGCCGATGACGCTAATATCGCGGAGCGTGTACAGTTTGGCATGCTCGGAGGGCTTAGCCCAAAAAGCTTGAGTGCCGGACATCGCATGAAAAAAAATATTGGCCGGTGTTTCCGAAATATTAAAAATGACCTTGTAGTCATAGCTGTCTTTGCGCCAGCCCAACGACAGCCTTTCTTTAAGGGACTGTTTATCGCTTAGCAGTAGAGAAAAAATAGTCCGATCCATACCGATACCCCGGTGTATGCCCTCCAGTATCGTTTTCAGCAACAGATAAATGTCAAACTGCTCGCTGATTATCGAGGTAATGTCTTGTGAAATCTGGAATTGCACTTGTTTTTTATCGATAACCGGCTCTTCGTTAATAGGTTGATCCGGACCGCTTTGAAGAAGCCCGGCCGCATCGGTCGCGCCAAATTGACAGGCAATATCCGATGCGGTCCGGGTATTATTTTGCAATTTTTCACTGATGACCTGTTTGGACTGCCGGGTAAAAGCCTCAACTTTCCTGACGCAATCCTGGTATTTTCTTGAACCGACCCCCTCTTTTAACGCTTCGGTGATTTCATAACCCAATTGAACCAAGCCGACTCTGGGGTTTTTGGATAAGGCCGCCGGTTTAATCGCCTCTTCAATCAAGCCGCCTAATTTCCAGGCCTTGCTTAGGCTGGCCCCCAATTCCATCAACTTAAAACCCAGCACCTGTTTCTCGGCTTCTTCGCGCGTGTAATGCTCTTTATTGATCAGCGCTTGGATGCGCTCGCCCTGCTCGCCGCAAAAACACCAAAAGGAAATACTGCCGATATGGTTAAGCAGGGTGGCGATAAAAATTTCCTCCGGCGATGGATCGTTGATCGCAAGCGCGATATATTTTGCATGCACCGCCGCATGAATGGCTTGGGCTATTTCTTCATGCGCTTGTTGTCTATTGACTGACGATAAAATGGACTCTAAAAACGAACAAACCAGCGTTAATTCCCGAATGACTTCGGAACCGATCATGATAATGGCGCGCGATACCGTCACCATTTTCTGGCGGGATGGGTTGTAATGCGGGGTGTTGCTGATTTTTAATAACTTAACCGTCAGATTCGGGTCCTGCAAAATCACAGAAGCCAGCTCCATCGCGCCTTTTCTGTCATCGTTCAAGACATCGTGAATGCATAACGCGGTATAAGAAAATATCGGCATTTCTTCGGTGCATAAAACATGCGTCCATTCGGCAAGCGAGTGGGGTTCCGTAACCGCTTTGGGCGGGATTTCCTGCGAGTCCATTGCAATCAGGGTGAGCTCTAAAGGATTGTTGTTCGATGTCATTTGATTTTTTACGATGAATACTTTAACCCTTGTCAGTTTGAGCCTTATTGACTGCTGCCGACAACGACATATATACGACTTCTTGTACCGATTGCTAGTCCTGTTTCATGATCAGATGTTTATAATTTTCGGGAGACTGTTGTTTTAAATAGCTTGTTAAGAAATCTTTCCAGGTAACGATACCTAGAATAACGTTATTGTCGTCAACCACAGGCATACAGGATATATCCGCATTCAACATTTTTTGCACTGCACTATTGCAATCGGTTGCGGGCGTCACGGTATCGACTTGGCGCGACATAATCTGATGGGCGCGTTTTTTTAAAGTTTCCTGATCGCGCCAAGTTTCGGCCGCGGTATGGATATAAGGGCTGATAGCGCTCAATAAATCGCGATCCGAAATCACCCCGGCAAAGGTATTGTCCGTTTCATCTTCAACCAGCAGATGATGAAAATAGACATGATCAAAAATTTCCTTGATCACTAATAGCTCGGTATCCATGTCAACCGTCACCGGCTTGGCGGTCATAATATCAGCAATAATCATAATCCGAAGTCCTGTGTTTTCAATTGCACATTTTACAATAGCATAAATATAACTGTTTTTATGCCATTTAATAGTAGCGGCTATCGGAACGAAAAACCGGGCTTGCAAAGAAACGCACACTGCATTCAGGGTGACTCGGCGGCACCGGCAAATCGTGAAAAGCTTATCGATGCCAAGCGTTTTTTAACAACGGACCGGCATTTTCCAAGCGCTATCGACTTGCTGTATGATGCATCGCTGCTTAGATTGCGTGAGCAATGTCGTTGAGTTTAAACAACACCCCTTTTAATGCTGCCGAATTTACCCATGAATATAAACACTTTCAATCCGGTTCATACCGAGCTGCTAAAAGGCGTGAACCTGATTGAAGCCAGCGCCGGTACCGGAAAAACCTATGCCATAGCCATGCTGGTGTTGCGTTTTGTGGTCGAGCACGATATCGCCATCGATAAGCTGCTGGTGGTCACTTTCACCAAAGCCGCCACCGAAGAGCTTAAAGACCGAATCCGTGCCAGACTGGTCGAAGCCAAGCGTGCCGTGGACGGTCAAACCGAGAATATCGACAAAAATATAGTCGGTTGGCTGACTCACTTGGACATCGCCCCGGACTTGGTCAAGCAACGTTTGCAAATGGCGTTGCTGGATATAGACCAAGCCGGAATTTTCACCATCCACGGTTTTTGTCAACGGGTGTTAAGGGAACATGCGCTGGAAAGCGGACAATTATTCGATGCCGAATTAACCGGCGATGTGGCGGCAATCAAACAGGCCTGTACCGATGATTTCTGGCGCAAGCAGATTTACCCACGTTCGGCCTGGGAAATCGCGGTATTGACCGCAGACTTTAAAACCCCGGACATGCTGCTTGCCAGCGTGGCCGGGTTTCCCGGCGGCTTGAAAACCAAGGTTTATCCGCTGTGCCGGAGCCTCAATGACGCGTTAATAGAATTGCAACAACAGGCGGATCGTGCCAAAAACCAACTGGAGCACTGTGCAGCGGTTTTGCGCAATTGCTTCCCCGATGAAAAATTCAAAGCCACCTATACCGACGTTTTCGATAGTCACTATGACGCGCTAAAGGCATGGTTACAAGGCCATACGACACAAATTCCCGATCTTGACGCGCTTGCCTTATTGACCGAAAAGGGCTTGATCGATGCACTGAACGGCAACAAATTCAGGGCCAATAAAAGCCAGTCCGGCGATCAGCGTAAAGCCGAATATCTGGCCGGATTAGCCCTGGATGTCGCCGCTTTCGAGGCGCTGGCCATGGCCTTTAAACAAATCAATCTGGCCTTTCGCCTTACCCTGCTGGACAGCTTGCACGAGGAATTGGATAAACGCCTACACCGGCTGAATGTGTTGTCGTTCGATGATTTAATCGGCCGTTTGGCAGAAGCGCTGCAAAGCGATAAAGGCCCGTTGCTGACGGCGGAATTGCAACAGCGCTTTAGCGTCGCGTTGATTGATGAATTTCAGGATACCGACGACAGCCAGTGGTTTATTTTCTCTTCGCTGTTTGCGGCGCCCAGCCAGTATCTATACCTAATCGGCGACCCCAAACAGGCCATCTACAAGTTTCGCGGCGCGGATATTCATTCTTACCTGGGTGCGCAAAAACAGGCCGAGCATCACTTTACCCTGGGCCAAAATTGGCGCTCGCATCCGCAACTGGTCGAGGCGGTAAATGCCTTGTTTCAAAGAGACCGGGCGTTTTTGCTGGAGGGCTTGGGATTTAACGATGTCGCCGCGGCTAAATCCGCCGATGACGGCGCCGTGTATTATGCAGGCCAAGCCATCGCGCCGATGATGCTCTGGCAATTGCCGGAAAGCGACAGCAAAACAGGATATTGGCGGCCGGACCGCAAGGATGCCGCGGAAGTTATCGGCAACGCTGTAGTCAATGAAGTGGTCGATTTACTGACCGGCGAGTATAGCTTGCAACCGTCCGGCCGGCCGTTGCAGCCCAAGGATATTGCTATTTTGGTAAGAACCAACGCTCAGGCTCGTGACTATCAGAACGCATTACGCAATGCCGGCGTGCCTTCGGTATTAAACAGTGTCGAATCGGTTTTTGCCGCGCCGGAGGCGGTTAATTTGTACAGCCTGTTGCAGGCCGTGGCGCATCCCGGCGACAGCGGGCTACTCAAACAAGCCTTGGCTTTAGACTGGTTTGAGCTGGATGGGCAAACCCTGTACCGGCTGATTAATAGCGAGATTGAACTGGACGCCTGGATGTCGCGCTTTCTCGGTTATTTTCAGGAATGGCAAAAAATCGGCTTGATGGCGATGATGCAACATTTACTGAACCGGGAAAAAATCAAAACCCGGATATCGAAAACACGGATGGCGGAAAGACAGCTCACCAACTTGCATCATCTGATCGAACTGGTGCAGCAAGCCGCTATCGACGAGCATCTGGGCATCAATAAAACCTTGGACTGGTTACGTAACGCGATCATCACAGCGAGTAGCGCGGAAAATCAGCAATTGCGCCTTGAAAGCGACGACGACGCAGTCAAAATCGTTACCATGCATCGCTCTAAAGGACTGGAATACGCTATCGTATTTTGCCCTTATCTGTGGCAGCGCAGCGACCGTTTAAACAGCGAACGCTTAATGATTAGCTGCCATGAAGACGGCCAAGCGCTGATCGATCTAGGTTCGGACGATTTTGAACGACGCCGGAAACTGGCCTTAAATGAAGAATTGGCCGAAGATTTGCGGGTATTTTATGTCGCGGTTACCCGCGCCAAATACCGCTGTTATATCGCTTGGGCCGATGTGCGCTCGCAAGATAGCGCGAATGAGTCGGCGATGGCTTGGCTGCTTGATTTTACGAATTCGGATTTTTCTCAGCAACAGGCACGGCTGCAAGCCTTTCGGGATAAAGCCGAGTACCGCTTACTGGAAGTTCCGGGCGAGATAACCGGCAAGTATCGAAAAGCCGTTGCGGATACTCGCGCACAGGCAAAAAAGCGGCAAAGATCGTTGTACAGTTATTGGCAAATGAGCAGCTATACCGCGTTGTCGGCATTAAGCCGGCACGACGCGCCGGAATTGCCGGAAGATAAGGCCGGAGAGCAACCGCTGCTTGGCCGGCCGGAAACCGCTAGCGGCATACAGGAATTACCCAGAGGCGCGCACACCGGCAATGTCGTGCACGATCTGCTGGAAAACCATGCATTCATCGATTTGGCCCGGCGCCAGGATATTTCTGTGCAACGGGACAAAGCTTGCCGGCGCTATGGTTTAAAACTGGAGCAACCGCAGCTGCTGGATGAACTGTTGCAAGCCGTAGTCGCGACGCCGCTGTCGGCAAGCGATACCGATTTTTGCCTGATGAATGTGCCGGAAAACCACTGCTTAAAGGAAATGCCGTTTTATTTATCGATGCAAGCCATGGACGCCGCCCAAATCAACCGGATATTGCATGACAGCCCGGCATTTCAGCCGTTGACCGCCAAACAGATGTGCGGTTATCTGACCGGATTTATCGATCTTATCTGCGCGTTTCCAAGCTCAGGAACCTCCCGCTATTATGTAATGGACTATAAAACCAACGGCTTGCAAGATTACACTCCGGCCGGCTTAAGCCATGCGATGCGCGAACATAATTACGGCCTGCAATACTGGATTTACACCGTTGTCCTGCATCGTTATCTGCAAACGCGGGTGCCGAATTACGACTATGAAACCCATTTCGGCGGCGTGCGCTATTTATTCGTGCGCGGCATGCAGCCGGATCGGCCCATGAGCGGCGTTTATCAGGACCGGCCCGACTTGGCGCGGGTTGAAGCGTTGGCGGCGTTGTTTGGGGGCGAACAATGAGAGATGAAGCGAGAGCATTCAGCCGCCTGGACCTAGCTTTTGCCCGATTCCTGAGTCGGCGCACCGATTTCGGCCCGAGCCAAAAACAGGAGTTTGAAGCCCTCCTGATGGCCGTGTCTTATGAGCAAAGCCAAGGCCACAGCTGCATTCGAATCGACGCTAAAGCACAAGCCTTGTTGCTGGCTTCCGGATTGGCCGGAGCCAATCCCGGCGATCGGGCCGATACCTTGCCTTTGGTTATCGAGCAGGACCGCTTGTATCTGCACCGTTACTGGAATTATGAAAACCGGCTGGCGACTCAGCTCAAAACTATGGCCCGAAGCGAAAACCCGGTTGAAAACCTCGACGCGTTGTTGGATTTTTATTTCGGCCCTGCCCAAGCCGAAATCGACGGTCAGCGCGAAGCCGCAAAAATGGCGGCCCGGCAGCCGTTCTGCATTATTACCGGCGGCCCGGGAACCGGCAAAACCTTTACCGTGGTTAAAATCTTGGCGCTGTTGCAGGAATTGGCCGAACCACAACCCTTGGTTATTGCGTTGGCCGCACCCACCGGAAAAGCTGCGATGCGGCTTCAGGAATCGATCGGCTCCAGCAAAGCGCAGCTGCCGTGTTCCGAAGCGATAAAAAACCGCATCCCGGAAACCGTCACCACCTTGCATCGTCTACTGGGCGCAATGCCGCCTTCCCCGTACTTCAGGCATCATGCGGATAAACCGCTGGTTTACGATTTGGTCGTCGTGGATGAAGCATCGATGGTCGATCTGGCCTTGATGAGCAAGCTGCTTGACGCGTTAAAACCCGGTGCGCGATTGATCTTGCTGGGCGATAAGGATCAGCTGGCATCGGTAGAATCCGGCGCGGTGTTAGCCGACTTGGCTTGCGCCGAAAGCTTGCAGAACAACGTTTATACCTTAACTAAATCGCATCGTTTCGGCGGCGCAATCAAAGACTTGGCCGAAGCGGTCAACCTCGGGAAGGATGAGCATGCGTGGCACATTCTAAGCGATAGCGAAGATGAGGCCGTGCAATGTCTTGATACCGATTTAATCGACTATATCGTTGCCCAACAAGCGGATTATTTGCAGTTGATCAAAGCCGATGCGGAATTCGAGCCGATTTATCAGGCTTTTAGTCGATTTCAGGTGCTGTGCTCGAACCGGCAGGGTAAAAACAGCGTGGCCGACATTAATTACCGGGTTGAGCAAAAATTGGCCGAGCAACAGCGGATCGATTTATCCGGACTATGGTATTCGGGACGCCCGGTCATGGTCACGCAGAACAACCCGGCGCTGCATCTTTATAACGGCGACATCGGCATTTGCATGCCGGACGGCGCTGATTCGGGCGAAGCTGTAGCCGAAGCATCGGCACAGGCTTCTCAAGAGAAGTTGATGGTATTTTTTCAACGCCCTGACGGCACTGTCAAAAAATACCTGCCTGCCCGCGTACCGCATTGCGAAACCGTATTTGCAATGACCATCCATAAGAGCCAAGGTTCTGAATTTGAAGAAGTGTTAATCGTTCTGCCCGAGACCGTCAACCCCGTGTTAACCAAGGAGTTACTGTATACCGCAATTACCCGAGCCAAGAAAATGCTCAAACTGGTTGCCGATAAAGCCGTGTTTAGCGCGACAGTTCGGCAAAAAATCGACAGGGTTACCGGATTGGTGGATAAGTTTAAATCCTGAGTGCTTACCCTGTGTGGGTATAAGTGCGGAGTGTGGAAGACTGTGATTTTTGCAGGTTCAGCAATAGTCCGAAGGTTCGTATTTTTCGCCTAATTGAAGTGTAGCGGCTCTGTTCAGGGCTTTTTACTGAGGTCAGACAGACTCTACGGCTTGAATCAATTGGTATCGAGTTAAATAGATCTTCTTTTCGTCCGGATCGACACGGGCGGCCCTGATCTTGTTTTCATAATACTGGCCCGATAAGAACATGATTGAGCGTTTCTGTTTTACAAACTACAACGTTCCCCATCATCCCGGATAACTGCGCTTTTAACCCATCAAGCATCCTAATATCCGTATGATTTTTGCAAACAATCAGTAGTTTATAACTCGGATCGCCATCGCCTAATTCATTGGTTTTTCGGAATAATCTTTCAATAACGGCGATAGAACCACTCCATTTTTTGCAAAATTCGACCTTAATCTCTTTCCATGCCGCTTTTATTATTTTGCTTTCATCTCGTTTGGTTATGTCGTCACCTTTAACTTCTCGTAACTGTTGGAGTTCTTTTTCAATCAAGACATGACAATTTTGTATGCACTCTTCCAAATCGCTCAACTCTATTAGCTGAACATCGTTATTCTCTACTACAAAATAATCGACTTTATTAATCATACCCGCATGAAAACCAATTGCTTTAGCAATGCCGTCTTCATCATCAATTTTAAATGCTCGTGACGTGGAAGGCTCAATTATCCGGGCAGCGCAAGAGGCATGTACAATGCTTTGTAAATACTCATTTTTGTCGAACATGTTAATTTATAAGTCGCTAAAGTACAGTTGCTCATAAGCTGAATTTAACAACTCGCGCGCCTCAACCAGCTGTTGACCCGATTTGTCGGACTCAAACTCAAATAATTTACCGTCCAAGTCAACAAAATGTACTGACAGGAAATCTTTAGCTTCAATTTTCTGCTTTTTCAGATTCACTTCTAAAGCTTTTAACAGGTCGGTGCTGTGTGTGGTAATAACGATGTTTACACCTGCCTGCGCCAAGACTAACAGCACCTCCATTAATTTAACTTGCCAATCCGGGTGTAAATTGGTCTCCGGCTCATCAATAAATACGAAAGAGCCTGCCGTAATCACATTATGTTTTAATAAAGCCTGAATCATACCCAGGTTAGTCATGCCGAAAGAAACAAGATTTTTAGATATTTCTTGGCCGGATTTATTATCTTTAAAACTTAAATTATCGCCTTTAAAAATAAATTCACCGCCTAGTGCGGCTTCTAATAAATCAGTGGCTGTCTTAAAAGTGCCTGATGTTTTAGTCTTGGTATTTAATACATCATCCAGGTCATAAAAATATTTTGGTACTCCCGTCAAAATATCGCTGTTTTTCTTTCCAAGTAATTGAGGGAGAATTTGATTATTTTTGGCTGATTTTAATGCATCCCTTACTTTCCAATAAGCGGGTGATTCGAAAAAAACCACATTAGATAAGTAGGAAACTTTATCAATAAGAGCAGTGGGTAAGCTAATTTTTGTTTTATGTTCACTTAACTCAATCACTAAAAGCACATCAATTATAATTTCTATCTTTTCTTCCCCAAAACTGATTAATTCGCTCAGCCTAGAAATCTGGAAGTTTTCTTTAAGTTCGTTTTCAACATGACGGGAAAAAGAATTAGAGTAATGCTTATGCGGCTTTTCGAGTTGCTGCAATATATTACAGAAATTTATATCGATGGTTTCTGAAATACTTTTAATGGAATTTATCTTGGCAGGCTTACTATTAAGCTCAATCAAATAACGCGTGTAAAAAGCATGCATTTCTTCTACAGCAGTTATTTTTGAAGCGGCAAAAGCAAGGTAATCATTAATTTTCCAGCTACTGGCCTCCTCAAACTCATTTTGCAATTTATCAAGATCATTTGATATTTCGGTAGCGATCCAAAAATCATTTGTGGCTACATACGCAATATTCGTGACAAGTGTTTCTAATTGAAGCTGAATTTGTCGAATCGTCTTGTTTATAGACTCGTGATAAACATTCTTGTTAATGACATTTAAAATAGAATACAACGACTTGGTGAAAAAACTTTTGCCGGTTCCATTCGGTCCGGTAATTACCGTCATCGGGCGAATATTAAACTCCGCGTCCTTTAGTTTTCCCAAGTTCTTGACTTTTACATCAATTTTCATACAGATCCCTTCATGATTTCACAACTGCAACAGTTTCACTTTTTCCGGCGTCTTTTTTTGGGCTTGGTTATCGCGCTTTGTTTTAGCGCTAGGTCAAAATCAATCTTCTTTTCGTCCAGATCGACACGGGCGACCCTGACCTTGACGCTGTCGCCCAGACGATAATTGATGCCGGTCCGCTCGCCTCTTAACTGGTGGCTGGTGGCGTCGAAATGGAAATAATCCTGCGCCAAGTTGCTGATATGAACCAAGCCTTCAACATAAATTTCGGCAAGCTCGACAAAAAAACCGAACGAAGTCACCGCTGAAATAATGCCGGGGAATTCTTCGCCGACCTTGTCCATCATATATTCGCATTTGAGCCAGCTGACGACATCGCGCGTCGCGTCATCGGCGCGCCGCTCATGGGCCGAACATTGCTCGCCCAAAATGACCATATCGGGGACACCGTAGAAAAAGCTTTCCACCGGCTTGCCCTGCAAGCAATGCCTGATCGCACGATGCACCAGCAAATCGGGATAACGCCGGATAGGCGAGGTGAAATGAGCGTAAGCTTCCAAGGCCAGACCGAAATGGCCTTTTAATTCGGGGCTATAGACGGCTTGCGACATCGAGCGCAACAGTACAGTCTGAATCAAATGCGCATCGGGTCTGTTTTTGATCGACTCGATCAGCTGCATGTAATCCAACGGCGTCGGTTTAGCGCCGCCGCCTAAGCTCAAGCCCAGCTCGCCGAGAAAGGTTTTCAGGTTAAGCAGCTTGTCGGCGCTCGGACCGTCGTGTATCCGCAGCAGCTTGGGCATTTTTTTATTGTTTAAAAAACGCGCCGCCGCCATGTTCGCGGTGATCATGAATTCTTCAATCAATTTGTGCGCATCGTTGCGCACTACCGGCACTATTTTTTCGATTTTACGTTCCGCGCCGAAAATAATCCGGGTTTCCTGAGTATCGAAATCCATCGCACCGCGTTGCTCACGGCTTACCCGCATCACCTTGTAAAGCGCGTATAGCTCCTGCAAATGCGGCATCAAGGCCTTATATTTGTCGGCTAGAAGCTGATCGCCATCGACAAGCATCTTTGCAACTTCGGTGTAAGTCAGTCTGGCATGAGAACTCATCACCGCATCGAAGAAGCGCGACCGGGTAACTTGGCCCTGTTCGTTAATTAACAGCTCGCACACCATGCATAAGCGGTCTACTTGGGGGTTTAACGAACATAAGCCATTGGATAAAATCTCCGGCAACATCGGTATGACCCGTTCCGGAAAATAGACGGAGGTGCTGCGCTTTTGCGCTTCTTTGTCCAATTCCGAATTAATTTGCACATAATGCGACACATCGGCAATCGCAACCAGCAGCTTCCAGCCTTTTGGCGTTTTTTGGCAATAAACGGCATCGTCGAAATCGCGCGCATCCTCGCCGTCAATGGTAACTAACGGAATTTTGCGTAAATCGGTCCGGTCTTCTTTGGCCGATTCGGGCACTTCGTTTTTAAGCGGTTTAATTTCTTCCAGTAGCTCATCGGGCCATTGATTAGGCAACTCATGGGAACGAATCGCCATTTCGATTTCCATTCCCGGCGCCATATGTTCGCCCATGACTTCAGTGACCCGGCCGATAGGTTGGCGAAGTTTGGTCGGTTGTTCAATAATTTCCGCAACAACAATCTGTCCTTGTTTAGCCTTGCCGGCGCCGCCTTTTTGCAGCAGGATAGTTTGGGCTATATTTTTATTGTCCGGCACCACATAGGTAAAGCCATCTTCTTTATACAGCCGCCCGACTACGTGGTGAGTATTTCTTTGCAGAATTTCAACGACAGCGCCTTCCCTGCGGCCTTTTTTATCGACGCCGGCAACACGCACTAAGGCACGGTCGTTGTGCAGTAAGGGATTCATTTCCCGCGGCGATAAGAACAAGTCATCCGAGCCGTCATCCGGTTTAAGAAAACCAAATCCGTCCGCATGGCCGATAATACGCCCGGCAATTAAATCCTCATTATTAACCAGACAATATTTTTTGCCCCGATTAAATAATAATTGCCCGTCTCTTTCCATGGCCCGTAAGCGGCGGCGCAAAGCTTCCAACTGGTCTTCGGTTTCAAGGGAGAAAGCGGCGGCAATTTCTTCACGGCACAAGGGCTTGCCAGCATGCTCGATGAATTGAAGGATCAATTCGCGGCTGGGAATAGGATTCTCATATTTCTCAGCTTCGCGCTGAGCATATGGATCTTTTGTTGAACTAAAATCAACGTTCTTTTTAGACTTCAATGTCATTATGAATAATCAGATAAAGGAAATGGATAGCATAAACCCGTGTTAAATGTATAGGCTTAGTATATCGATTAGGATTGAAAGAGAAAAGTTTTTGGGACTTAGGCAAAAACTATTCTCCGTTAGTTGGCCCAAGGTAAGGGCAGTGCGCTTAACTTGAAATCATCTCGGTTTAGATAAAAAACTTTATGCTTAATTGACAAAATCAAAGGGGGTAGGTATAGTGCGCGCTCACTTTAGCTTTTACAGCTAGCCTCTGCCGAGGTGGTGAAATTGGTAGACACGCCAGCTTCAGGTGCTGGTGGGGGCAACCCCGTGGAGGTTCAAGTCCTCTCCTCGGCACCATTCGATTATATCCCTTTCTTATTGATTCTACCCGTTTTCCAGCAAAACGTGGAGAGTAATTTTCTCTATACTGCGCAACATTGTAAAACAGAGGGGGAAACCATGTCAGCGTTTCGCCCCAATATCTTATTAAACACTGTCAGGCTTGCGATTACTGACGCCGCATTGCTCTCGAATAAAGCATCGAAATAGCATATGCGTTGATAACCCCTTGTGTTGGATGCCGCTGAATGATCTTTACCGGCATGATGAGCCGACACATCGAACAGCCAAATGAAAGCCTTCATCGGCTAGCTCTGGAATGAGCTAGCCGATAGCTTAGGCTCTTTGCCAAACATGAAATCGAAAAGTTCCCGCCGGAGAGATTTTTACGACAAGATGACGCGAAAAGCCCGTTCAATTGGTGAAATTGTAGGATCGGTCAATCGCTTAAACGCGCGTAGATTTAACAAAGCCGCCGCTTCTCGTTGGCTTCGACTTGGCTCAGCCAACGAGCAGCGGCAGGAAACCGGAAATCAAGCCATCCGTTTCCGGTAACGGATTGACGAAAATACCGATAATGCTATTAATATAGCTCCAGTCAAACCGGTAATAACTTCAGGAATATGATGGGTCATACTGACCAGCATGATACCCGCCAGAACCCCAATCGCATAATGCGCGCCGTGCTCCAAAAACACATATTCATCCAAGGTGCCTTTCCGCACCAGATAAACCGTCAGGCTTCGCACAAACATTGCACCGATGGCCAAACCCAGCATGATAATAACCACATCCTGAGTAATTGCAAACGCGCCGATCACGCCGTCAAATGAAAACGAGGCGTCCAACACTTCAAGATAAATAAAACTCATGACGCCGCTTTTTTTGAGCACCGCGACGACTTCCTCGCCTTCTTCCTCATGCTCGAACAAGGCCGCCAAGCTGTCCACGATAACGAATAAAATCACTCCGGTCACACCGGCCACCAGCGCGTCCAAGCGGATTTCCTGAGGCAGATAGTTTTGAATAATCAGCAACGGGCCTAAGGCCATAATAATTTCAATCGCTTCAAGCTTACCGAATGAAGCCATTTTCTCTTCGATATAGCCCAGCCAATGCAGCTCCTTGTTTTCATCGAAGATGAACGAATAAAACACCATCAGCAAAAACATGCCGCCGAATGCCGCAATTTGCACATGCGAGGCTTCTAAGTGTTCGGCATAAGTCGCGGTATCGTTTAACGCCATTTCGGTGACGCCCATAAAATCGATGCCGGTCGCCGCCGAAACGATCACGATAGGAAACAACAAACGCATACCGAAAACGGCAATCAAAATCCCCCAGGTTAAAAAATATTTCTGCCAGCGCTCATCCATCCGCTTTAAAATTGCTGCGTTAACGACCGCATTATCAAAGGATAAGCTGACTTCAAGAACACCCAGGATGACGGCGATAAATACGCCCATCATTCCGCCCGAATAAAAGGCCTGCGGAGACGATATTCCACCCCAATAAAATGCGGCCGCCAAACAAACGGCAGTGACGATAAAAGAAAGACGAAAATGTTGCATAGTGTATTCTCTAAAGGATTAATGATTTTTGTTAGGCAACTATAGGTGCATTTGCTTCAAAATCAAAATTTAGTCGTTAGAAAAAATGTAAGCATTAAATGACAAGCGTACTATTTGATAGCAAAATGCTAAAATCACACATTTTCCCATACTGATGCTTATGCCCTTGTTCCGGCTGTTTACTTTATTAGGTCTGGCGCTTTGTTCCTCTTTTTTATCGGCGGCACCCGCACAGCCTGTCGAAAAGGTATCTATACAACTCAAGTGGTTACATTCTTTCCAGTTTGCCGGTTACTATGCGGCCAAAGAAAAAGGCTTTTATGCGGAAGAACAGCTGGATGTCACGCTACATGAACGAACTCCCGGCATCAGTAACATTGAGCAGGTTCTAAAAGATGAATCCCAATACGGCGTAGCCGATACCAGCCTGCTGGAACAGCGGCTTGACGGCAAGCCGGTAGTGGTTTTGGCGTCCATTTTTCAGCACAGTCCGCTGGTGTATCTTAGCTTAAAGGCGTCCGGCATCGTCAGCCCATACGAGTTAAAGGGCAAGCGGGTCATGGAAGACACTTACGACAATGCGCCGTTGCTTGCGATGCTGTATGAAACCGGCGTTTCTACCGCCGCTTTCACCCATTTGCAAAACTCCTTTAATCCCGACGACCTGATTAGCGGAAAAACCGATGTTTTGATTGGCTATTTAACCGACCAAGTTGATTACTTCAAAACGCGCGGCATCGAAATCAACATCATTGATCCCAGAAGTTATGGGGTGGACTTTCTGAGCGATAATCTATTCACCACGGAGCAGGAGATAAACCGGCATCCGGAAAGAGTTCAACGGTTCCTGCGCGCCTCGCTCAAAGGCTGGGATTATGCGCTCAAACATCAGGACGAACTGATCCGAATTATCCTTGAGAAATACAATCCCAAGCACCGGCTTTCCGCCGAACACTTGCGTTTTGAGGCGCAGGAAACGCAAAAGATGATCTTGCCGGAGACCGTCCCCATCGGTCACACCGATATCAAACGCTTTCACCGTATTGCCGAAGCTTACCGGCAACTGGGCTTGATCGGTTCGACCGACCATCTGGAGGGTTTTATTTACCAGCCGATAAAGCCCGGCAAGCTGAATTTCAGCCCGGAGGAAAATGCCTGGCTGCAAGCGCATCCGGTTGTTCGCGTAGGCATTGACCGGGATTTTGCCCCCTACGAATGGATTGACGCCAAGGGCAATTACCTCGGCCTGAGCGCCGACTATATGGCCTTGATTGAGCAACGACTGGGCGTGAAATTCGACATCGTGAAGAATAAATCCTGGGCTGAAATTATTGAAATGGCGCAACGCGGCGACCTGGATATGCTTTCCAACGCCAATCAGACCCCCGAACGCGAGCGCTATTTAATCTTCACCGACGCCTATCTGAACACTCCGGCCATCATTATCGGCGATAGCAACAACGGTTTTATCGGCAGCCTGGAACGCCTGAACGGTAAGCGGGTGACCGTGGAAAAGAGCTACTTCATGCAGGAATTGTTGATGCATGATCATCCTGAAATTAGGCTGGTTCCCGTCGCCAATGTACACGAAGCCTTGACTCTGCTCAGCCGCGGCGAGGTCAGCGCCTATGTTGGCGACGCCGCTTCGGCAAATTATGCGGTTAAACGGGAAGGCATGCTTAACCTCAGCTTTTCCGGCGACACCAATTATAAAAGCCTGCATCGCATGGCCGCGACGAAGGCGAATCCCGAGTTGGCCGGTCTGCTGACCAAAGCGCTGGCCGACATCCCGCAGTCTGAAAAGGAAGCCATCCAGAATCGATGGATGAGTTTGAAATACGAATCCGGGATAAAAACGCGGACCGTTCTGCTTTATGCCATCGCGGCGCTACTGTTGCTAACGCTTATTGCCGGCTGGAATCTACGACTACGGCGCGAAATCAACCGCCGAAAAAAGAGTGAAGCGGCACAGCACATGGCCGCCAGCGTTTTTGCCAGCACACAGGAAGGCATTCTCATTACCGATGCCCAGCGCACTATTGTCGACGTCAATCCGGCGTTCAGCAGTATCACCGAATACTCGCGAGACGAAGCGCTGGGAAAAAAACCCAGCCTGCTCAAATCCGGACTGCACGATGCCGATTTTTACCAGACCATGTGGCAATCGATCGATCGGCAGGGTTACTGGCGCGGAGAAGTGTGGAACCGCAAAAAAGGCGGAGAGATATTTGCCGAGTGGCTGACCATTTCGGCGGTCACCGACAAGCAGGGAAAAATCACCCATTACATCGGCACCTCTTCGGACATTACCCAGCTTAAAGAGCATGAACGAAAATTGGAACTCATTGCCCACTACGACCCCCTGACCGGCGTACCCAACCGGATTTTATTAGCCGATCGCATGCGTTTGGCATTCGCCCAAACCAAACGTGATAATTGCTTAATGGCGGTCGGTTATCTTGATCTGGACAGTTTTAAACCGGTTAACGATAAATTGGGTCATGAAGCGGGCGACCAGCTTCTGATTGAAATTGCCCGGCGCATCAAAAATGCCTTGCGCGAAGGCGATACCATCGCCCGTTTAGGCGGCGATGAGTTTGTATTTTTGCTGTTGGGATTGGAAAAGGTTGAAGATTGCGAAATAACCTTGCACCGTTTGCTGCAAGTCATCAGTGAGCCGGTTATGTTGCAGAGTCAGGCCGTTTGCGTATCGGCCAGTATCGGCATCAGTATTTACCCCGAAGATGACACCGACCCTGATACCCTGTTACGGCATGCCGATCAGGCCATGTATCAGGCCAAACAAGAAGGAAAAAACTGTTTTCATATTTATAACCTGGAGCTGGATCGTCAGCTTCATGCCCATCGAGAAGCGTTAAACCGCATTGACCAAGCCTTTGTCAACGAAGAATTCGAACTTTTTTTCCAACCTAAAGTCGATATGCGGCAAGGCGCGGTATTCGGTGCGGAAGCGTTGATACGCTGGCGCCACCCTGAACGCGGCCTGCTGATGCCCTGTGCTTTTCTGCCGTTGCTTGAAAATCATGAGGCTGCGACCAAACTCGATGCCTGGGTTATCGACAAAGCCTTGCAGCACATGGAAATCTGGCAAGGTTTGGGCCTGCAACTCCAAATCAGCGTCAACATCACCGCCCGATCGCTGCAAGCCGACGATTTTGTGCTGCAACTTTATTACGCCTTTGAACGCCACCCGACTATCAAACCGGCCTATTTCGAACTGGAGATACTGGAAACCCAAGCGTTATCCGATCTATCGCTGACGTCTCAAGTGATTAAAGACTGTCAAGCCTTAGGCGTACAATTTGCGCTGGACGATTTCGGCACCG
>SXGU01231233.1_pt1 | contig 20686 bp, 15 predicted proteins | sample 3174531 | NCBI WGS metagenome assembly SXGU01 (sample SAMN11356863, study PRJNA531348) | freshwater metagenome | isolation source: freshwater sample F1-140 | place: China: Fuxian Lake, Yuxi | collected 2017-12-25 | reverse complement strand
TCGTCCGCAAGGGCGCCGATGGCGGAATAGTGGACGTCGTCGAGAAGCGCGTGGTTTCCGACGAGGCGACGGTAGGCATCTACAATTTTCGTCGCGGCAGCGATTTCGTCAGGTCTGCGCGCGCGATGATTCGCGCCGACTTGCGGGTCAACGGCGAATTCTATGTCGCCCCCACCTACAACCAGTTGATCGCCGAAGGCGCGACCATCCGCTCGTACAGGATCCCGCCAGAGGGAGAAGGCATGTTCGGCCTCGGAACTCCGGAGGATCTCGACAAGTTCCTGCAGCGGGGGCTTGCGTAAATGACCTCCGCTGCGGCAGAAGCCATCGATGACCACGACATTTCCGTCGTGATTCAGGGTCCGTTGTGGCCGGACCAGGAAGAGGGCATTGTCCGCTGCCTCGAGTCCATCCGCCGACACCTGCCCAACGCGGAGATCATCGTCTCCACCTGGCTTGGCGAAGATTGCAGCGCCGCGTGCGGGATCGCCACGATCGTCGAGTCGCCGGACCCCGGTTGCTTCTGGGAAACACCTGAGCGCCCCTACAATCTCAATCGTCTGCAGCAGTCGACAATGGCGGGATTGCAACGGGCAAGCCGGCGTTGCACGCTGAAGTTTCGCGCCGACCTGGCGCTCGTCGACCGGCGCTTCCTGAGACTGTCCCTCCCGCGCGCGCACTCTCTGTTCCAAAGACCGATCACGCTATCCAACCTGTACATCCGCAACCCGGAGCGCTTTCCCCTGCTGTTTCACGTTTCCGATACCGTCCAGTTCGGCTTGACTGCAGACCTGTTGTCCTATTGGGAGGGGTCGCCCTGGACGCCCGACGAGGTGCTACTGCCGAGGGCGGGATCGCACGGCTTGCAAAGCCGGATCCGGCTCTTCCCGGAACAGGCCGCAACACTGCGCTGGCTGGCGAAGCACGGCATCACTCCGGCCATGCCGCGCGCGTCGGCACTCAACCGATCCATGTTGAGGACCTGGAGCCAGATCCTTTCCCGGAACTTCCATGTCGTGGGCTGGCAGAACACCGGGATCTGCTTTCCGGATCGCTTTGTCTCCGACCCATCTGTTATTTCAACCCTGCTTGATGAAGAAACGGCCGAGCGGCTCGACCGCCATGAGTTCTCGTATCGCAAGGCGTCTGTCAGTCGGTTCCTTGGCCTGACCTACCTGGTTCACGGAAAACTGGGGCCCGCTCTGTCGCTGCTGCAAAGGCGATTCCCGAACCTTTACCGCAAGCTGCGCTCCCTGTGGATCGCCTACCAGAAACAACGCGCATGATAGATTGGTTGGTTGAGTGCCCAACGAACAGGCCCGCAGAGAAGTTCCCATGATGACCACTGTCGCCCAGTACCTCGCCCAGCGCCTTGCCACACATGGCCTGCGCCACGCCTTCCTCGTCACCGGCGGCGGCGCCATGTTCCTCAACGACGCGCTGTGCCACCAGGCCGGCATCACGCCCGTATTCTTCCATCATGAGCAGGCGGCGGCGATGGCTGCCGAGGCCTATGCGCGCATCGCCGCGACACCGCCGGTACTGAACGTCACAACCGGCCCCGGCGGCATCAACGCCATGAACGGAGTTTACGGCGCTTGGACAGACTCGATTCCAATGATCGTGATCTCCGGCCAGGTCAAACGCGCCACCTGCCTCGCCACCAGTCCGGTCCAAGGGCTGCGCCAGCTGGGCGACCAGGAGAGCGAGCCCGTCCGGATGGCGCAGGCCATCACAAAATACGCCGCGGTGGTCGAACGGGCGGAAGACATCGCCTGGCATCTGGACCAAGCGCTTCATCTGGCCACGTCGGGCCGCCCCGGACCGGTTTGGCTCGATGTTCCGATCGACGTGCAAAGCACGATGATCGACTCGGCGACGATGCGCCGCCATGCGCCGGCCGCCGACACCGCGCCTGAGGATATGACATTGAACATCGCCGCAGTCGTGGAACGACTGCGCAGCGCCCGCCGCCCGGTCATTCTCGCCGGCAGCGGCATACGCTGTGCCGGGGCAACGGCGGAATTCGAGACGATCATCCGCCGTCTCGGCCTCCCGGTCACCACGGCATGGACCCATGACCTGATCGCCACCGACGACCCACTGTTCTGCGGTCGTCCCGGCACCATCGGCACTCGGGCCGGCAACTTCACCGTACAGAACGCCGACCTTCTGCTGATCCTCGGCAGCCGGCTCAACATCCGGCAGGTCAGCTACAACTGGCAGGCCTTCGCCCCGAAGGCTTTCAAGATCCAGGTCGATATCGATCCGGCGGAATTCGCCAAACCGACCGTCAGGCCGGACGTGGCGATCACCGCCGATCTCAAGCCCTTCCTCGCCGCACTGGCTCGGCAGTTGAATGCATGGGAGTCTTCTTCCGCACACCGGGACTGGCTGGCCTGGTGCAAGGAGCGCATGGCACGCTACCCGGACGTGCAAGCCCGTCAGCGCGAATTCAAGGGCAAGATCAATCCCTACCATTTCGTCGAGCGGCTTTTCCGGGATCTCGACGGCACCGACATCGTCGCTTGCGGCAACGCCACGGCCACCATCGTTCCCTTTCAGGCCGGGCACATCAAGCGCGGCATGCGGATGTTCTCGAATTCCGGCAGCGCCTCGATGGGTTACGACCTGCCTGCGGCCATCGGCGCCTGGTTCGGCGCTATCGCCGAACGCGGTACACAGCGCCGTATCATCTGCCTCGCCGGCGACGGCAGCATCATGATGAACCTGCAGGAACTGCAAACCATCGCCCATCACCGCCTGCCGATCAAGATTTTCGTGCTGAACAATCGCGGCTATCTGTCGATCCGCGGTTCCCAGAAGAATTTCTTCGGCCGGCTGGCCGGCGAAGGCCCTGACAGCGGCGTCAGCTTTCCGGATTTCGTTGCTGTTGCGACCGCCTTCGGCATCCCGGCGCGCCGTCTCGCCAGCGCCGACTTTTCGAAACAGCTTGCCGAGATACTGGCCAGCGCAGGTCCGTACCTGTGCGATGTCATTCTCGATGAGACACAGGGCTTCGAGCCGCGCATGAGCTCACGCAAACTCGACGACGGCAGCATTCATACCCCTCCGCTGGAAGACATGTTCCCATTCCTCGACAGGGAAGAACTTGCGGCGAACATGATAGATTCGCAAAATGAACTCAAATCAGGTATTTGAAGACCTCTTCGTTCTCGAACTCGCCAACAACCATTGGGGGCGGCTCGAGCGCGGCTTGCGCATCGTCACGGACTTTTCCCGCATCGTGCGCTTCAACAACGTGCGCGCCGCCATCAAGATCCAGTTGCGCGATGTGGATGCCTTCATCCACAAGGATTTCCGCGAGCGGGATGACATTCGCTACATCAAGAAGACCCTCGACACCCGCCTCGGGAAGAACGACTACGCCGCGCTGGTTCGCGCCATCCGCAAGGCGGGCTGCATTCCGATGGCAACGCCCTTCGACGAAAAGTCGGTGGCGCTTTGCGACGAACTCGGCGTCGACATCATCAAACTGGCCAGCTCGGACCTGAACGACTGGATCCTGATCGAAAAGGTCGCTGCCACCAAGAAGCCGGTGATCGTATCCACCGGAGGGTCCTCCCCCAAGGATGTGGACGACCTGGTCAGGTTCTTCGCCAATCGCAACATTCCGCTGGCCATCAACCACTGCGTATCGCTCTATCCATCGGAAGACCACGAGCTGGAACTCAACCAGATCGACTATCTGCGGCAACGCTACCCCGACAACATCATCGGCTTTTCCACCCACGAGCATCGCGACTGGACCAGCTCGATCCTGATCGCCTACGCCAAGGGCGCGCGCACCTTCGAACGGCACATCGACATCGCCGCCGATGGCATTGCCGTGTCGGAGTATTGCAGCCTGCCCGAGCAGATCGACGACTGGTTCAAGGCATGGAAGAAGGCGGTCGAGATGTGCGGCGCCCCCGGCACGCGCAAGAGGCTGCCGCAGCGGCGCGAGATCGAATACCTGGACCGGCTGGTGCGCGGCGTCTATGCGCGCCACGACATGCCGGCCGGCCATGCGCTTTCCGACGACGACGTGTATCTCGCGGTACCTCTGCAGAAGGGCCAGATTTCGTGCCGCGAACTGATGCACGGCGAAGTGCTGCTCAAGGCGATTGCGGCCGACGCTCCGATCCGCATCGACGACATCGACAGCCCCTACGCGCACAACGATCAGCTCAAGTCCCTCATCTACTCCCGGGGCCTGTGATGTCGGATCGCAAGCTGATTTCGGTCGTCACCCCCTGCTTCAACGAAGAGGGCAACGTCGAGGAACTGCACCAGCGCATCGTGGCGCAGCTGGAGCAGTTTCCGCAGTACGACTTCGAGCACATCTACATCGACAACGCCTCGACCGACGGCACCGTCGCGGCGATTCGCCGTCTCGCCAGCGCCGACTTTTCGGTCAAGGCCATCGTGAATAACCGCAACTTCGGCATCATCCGTTCCTCCAACCATGGCTTGCTGCAGGCGCGCGGTGATGCAGTGATCAACATGGCCTCGGACATGCAGGAACCGCCCGAACTCATCGGCGACTTCCTGCGCAACTGGGAACAGGGCTATAAAGTGGTGGTCGGCGTCAAGCCGGAAAGCCACGAGACGGCACCGATGTTTGCCCTGCGCCGCCTTTACTACGCCACCATCGGACGCATTGCCGACGTCACATTGATTCCTCATTACACCGGCTTTGGCCTGTATGACCGCGAAGTCATCGAAGCGCTGCGCCGGATCGACGATCCCTACCCCTATTTCCGCGGCCTGATCGCCGACATGGGATTCGCTCACGCCGAAGTTCCCTACGTGCAGCCCATGCGCAAGCGCGGCATCACCAAGAACAATTTCTACGCCCTCTACGACATGGCCATGCTCGGCATCACCAGCCATTCCAAGGTGCCGCTGCGGCTGGCCACCATGGCCGGCTTCGCGCTCTCGGCAGTCAGCCTGCTGATTGCCTTGGGCTACCTGGTCCTCAAGCTGGCCCAATGGGAACAGATGTCGTTTGGCATGGCGCCGATTCTGATCGGCTTCTTCTTCTTCGCCTCGGTCCAGTTGTTCTTTATCGGGCTGCTCGGCGAATACATTCTCCAGATTCATACCCAGGTGCAGAAGCGACCGCTGGTGGTGGAGCGGGAACGGATTAACTTCGCCCCGGCGGGCGACGAACACACTCCGGAATTGGAAGGGATTTGAAGAGCGTTCTTGTCGAGGGCTGGCGCGGAATTACACATTCCCTCGCCATGGTGAATCAATATCAATTGTTTGAATTACTGAAATTCCCCACGCTTTCGCTCTTCCATAACGACCTGCCGTACCTGACCAAGACGTGGTCCGATCCGGGCAACGATCCTGGGTTTCCAAAAGAAATGGTCGCATCATTGCAGGCGATTCCTGCCGCAAAGGCGGAGAGTTTCGATGCTGTATACCGCATTGGCTACCCATATGCGAGAACGGAATCTCGCGCAAAGCGCATAGTGACGTTCATGGTCAGCGAATTCGCCATGTGCGCCGAAAAATTCGCCAGCGGTCAAGCCGGCGTGGAGCATTTCTGCGACAACGACAATTTGGTGGTCACTCCTTCGAACTGGTCGAAGATGAAACTGCTTGAATATGGATTCCCGGAGGAAAAGATCCTCGTGATTCCCCATGGAGTCAACAGAGATATCTTTTACCCGCTGACGGACAGTGAGAGGCAGCGCATCCGCTCTGATCTTGACCTGCTTGAAAGGCATTTTGCCTTTCTTAATCTTGGCGCAATGTCCGATAACAAAGGCGTCAACTATCTGCTTGTCGCCTTTTCACACATACACCGGAAACATCCCCAAGCACGCCTATTATTGAAGGACTCGTCCAGCATTTATGGTACGACTGTGGCTGACTTTGTTCATCGGCATGAAAAAGCCAACGGGCCGCTTTCGGCCGATGTCTTGAACTCGATCTTTCTGGTGCCCTCGCATCTGTCCCTGCAAGAGATGCGGCAGCTTTATGGCGCCGCCGACGCGTATGTATCACCATACCGGGCCGAAGGGTTCAACCTTCCGGTGATCGAGGCCATAGCATGCGGCACGCCGGCTATCGTTACCGAGGGCGGAGCTACCGATGACTTTTGTGAATCCAGCACCTCACTGAAGATTCGAGCCGACCGCATCGCCGATAAAGACCGCGGCTCTCCGCTGCCCGGGTACCACATGCAACCGCGAATAGAAAACCTGATTGAACAAATGGATAAAGTGCTATCGGAAAAGTTTGCCGCGACCGACGCATTCAGGCAGGGCAGGCAGCGGCTGATCGACAGATTCTCGTGGGCGTCAGCGGCCAGACAACTGGAGGCCGTGCTCTAGGATCATGCGGCACTTGCCAGATCCGCTGTCGGCACTCGTTCTTGCTTATCTTGGATTGCCGACCGTGGTCTTTTTGCTCGGTTGGCTGGAGGTGCCGCTAGCCGTGCCGGCAGTGAGCCTGCTCGCGTTGGCGCTGTGGCAACTCGTCGCGCGATTGCCTCCACGACACTCGTTTCAGTCGCCAGCAGCCCTGGGTTTCCTGCTGCTGCTGGCAGTAGTGTGGTCGGCCCTCGGCGGTGCCGGGCATCTCGTATATGCCAACGTAGACTGGGGCGTGCGTGACACCGTCTATGCGGATATGATCCTCAGTGCCTGGCCACCATCGTATGGCACGCATGACGGCGCACCGTTGGTACTCAGAACGGCCATGGCCTATTTTCTGCCACCTGCAGCCCTCGCCAAGCTGGTCGGAGTTCAATGGGCCACAACGCTGCTGCTCGGTTGGACTGCGGTTGGGGTTGCTCTGTTTCTGCTGTTGCTGCCGCTTCCACGGCTGTTTGGCTGGAAGCTGGTATTCCTCGGTCTTGTGCCGGTGCTTTTCAGCGGAATGGACTATCTCGCCATCCTGCTGACCCTTGGTCACGTTCCAATGTTTCCCTTGCCCCTGGAATGGTGGGGGAAATGGGCATACAGCTCCTTGACGGCGCAGTTGTTCTGGGCACCCAACCACGCCTTGGCGCTGTGGCTGGGCGCAGCACTGTTCTTCCGACATCGCAATGACCGCGAGCTGCCGTCGCTGGCGCTTGTACTGCTTCCGCTCCTGCTGCTCTGGACACCCTTCGCCCCGATGGGACTGTTGCCCTGGTTTGCCTGGGGGACATGGCGTCTCAGGCGAACGTGGCCGGATTTAATCCGTGGCACCACTCGAGCACAGTGGGCCTACGCCACAATTCTGGTGGTCGTCCTGGGCGGCCTGTTTGCGAGCAAGGGAGTTCCCGCCGGCTATTCAACCGCAAGCACTCCTGGCGGGGCCTACGACACAAGCAATAGCAGCGCGTTCGAGCTTGCCCTGAGTTACATCCAGTTCACCGGCTGCGAATTCCTGATACTTGCGATTCTGCTGATCCCGCTTGTGAAAGAATTGCGCCAGGAATTCGCAATTGCAACAGGTCTGTTGCTCGCAATGCCGTTGATCAAATTCGGCCCGTCGAATGACTGGGTGCTCCGCGCTTCAACGCCCAGCCTGGTGATTCTGATGATCGTCACCCTGCACGTGCTGAGCATGGGCTTCGACGGCAGGTTGGCCATTAGAAGGCTGATTCCGGTCGTGGTGGTCCTGCTGATCGGCGCAATCACGCCGTCTTTCGAATTTGCCCGCGCCATGCTATGGCGCCAGACTCAGCCCAATTACGGCATGAGCCTCGTTGAGCAGCAGCGCGGCTTTCTGGCGCCGCACTATATCGGCCGACTGGATCGTGCGGAGTTGCAGGCGATTTTCAGGACACCTGGCTTGGTGCCGGATGCGGCGAAACGGCAGACCCTGCTGCCTCCCGGGTTCCGCCATCGGCAGTAGCCCGTCGCGCCATTTCAAAGTACAAATCCTCGAGGTCCTTCGTAAACCTGGCCATGTCGAACAATGACGTCGTGGCACGAGCCTGGCGCAGCCGCTCGTGCAAGGCAGCCAGCCGTGGCCGGTCGGCATACAGGGTGAGGACCAGTCTCTCGTAGTCGGCTAACGTCTCCGCGATCAGTTCCGGCAGGCCGGCGGCGCACAGCAGGCTCGCACCGACGCGCCCGGCGAAGGTCTCGCCCCTCAGCGCCACCATCGGTACGCCCGCCCATAGCATGTCGACCCCGGTCGAATGCGAATTGTAGGGAAATGGATCCAAGGCCAGATCGGCAACCTGTATGCGGGCAAGGTGATCGGCATTCTCGGCAACCCGCCTTGAAAATATAAGCCGATCAACATCAATTCCCCTCGCCTTGATTTCCTTGCGCAAGTTTTCCGCCGCGCTGTCCCCGGGATGAGACAACCACAGCACGCTATCAGGTGCCCGCGCGAGTATGCGGCACCAGAGGTCGAATACTGCAGGATTGAACTTGTAACTGTTGTTGAACGAGCACAATACAAATGCTGATTCAGGCAGCCCCGCAGCCGCTCTGCACGGTCTTTCGCCAATCGGTCTCGTCGTGTCGGCCGGAAGATAGCAGTTCGGCAATTGCATGATCTTCTCCGCGTAGAAAGGTGCGTCCCGCAGCGGCGTTACGACCGGATCGCCGATGATGTAGTCGGCAATCCGGCTATCTCCCATGGTGCCCGCATAGCCCAGCCAATTGGCCTGAACAGGGGCACAGCGCAGTGCCAGTGCCTCGGGTCTGGCGTACGACGTCCAACCGCTCAGGTCGACAAGAACGTCAATTCGGTCGGATCGTATCCGCTTTATGGTCTTTTCGATGGAAGCATCCGTCAAGTCGATGAAATGATCGAAAGCCGCCAGAAGGCGCTGCCGAACATCACTACCATCGTCTGCCGTCGTCGAATAGGCAAATACCTCCACACGATCCCGATCATGACGCTCGATGACTTCCGCAACTATCCTTCCCACTGCATGGCGTCGCAAATCGCCGGAAAGATAGCCGACCCTCAATCGTCGCGTCGTCGTGTAGGAACCAAGTGGCGGGATATTCCGCATCCAATCCGGAGGAGCCGTAAAAACCATTTCAGTCGAATGTGTTTCCGCAATTCGGCGAAGGTCAGCGCCATCCAAACCGGTGAACGCCAAAGCACGAAACGGGGCATGAAGCCGCACCAGAAAGTCCCTGCTGCTTGTCCTCAGCAATGCCAGCCGCTGTGCATGGTTCTCCCAGTCGCACACCCGCAGACTCACCGACAACAGTTGGTACAACGCATAGGGATCGCCTTCATCCGCTGCGTAAAGCGCCCGAAAGCACGCCAATGCCTCGTCGACCCGGTTGGCATTGGCCAGGCAGTCCGCAAGCAGGTTTATCGCCTCCAGATAATCCCCCGGATGCTTTTCTATGGCTTCCAGCAAGAAGGGCACTGCTTCGTTCCAGCGGTGCATGCGAACCAGGGCCGTGCCCATGTTCTTGAGAAGTACGGAGTCGTCCGGCGTCAGCAGGCGCGCCTTCTGGAAATCGGCCAGTGAGTCATCCCAACGCATCAAGAACGACAGCGCGATGCCCCGGTTGTTGTAGAGCTCCGCGTCCTGCGAATTTAGCGGAATGGCGTAATCGAGCAACGCCAAAGCCTCGTCGAAGCGAGTCAGCCCGAGCAGGGCAAACGAAAGCGCTTTCATCGCCAGCGGCTGGTCCCGGCGCTTGGCGAGGATACGCCGCGCAACCGGCTCGACCCCGGCAAAGCGCCCGGCGTCGACGAGCCTCATCAGGGAAATCAGTTCCGGGTCGAGAGCGACTCGCGCCCCCGCCCCGGCACCACGCTTGGTCGCCTTGCGCGATGTAGCTTTCATCGTCGGGCGAACCTACTTGGTCGCGATCATGTTGAGTGAAATCAGATGGCCCTCCCAGGTCGTCTTGCTGCTGTCGTTGAACAGATCGAAAGCCTCCACATGTTCGAGGGAAGCAAATCCGACATCGCTCAAATAGTCGAACAGCAGATCGAAATACAGGCCGGTCTTCTTGTAGTCGAAGGCGTCCTGATGCCCTCCGAACATCTTGCGCATAAGCTGAAAACGTTCCACTCTACCGTATCCCGGGTTGCCGAACAGCCAGGCCAAGACTTCCAGGTCGGGCACCGAAATGTACAGTCGTCCGCCCGGCGCAAGAATGCGGTAGATACCGTTCAGGGTTTCAAGCATTTCGGTCTGCCCGACATGCTCGAGGACGTGCGAGCAATAGATTTCGCTGCAACTGTCGTCAGCGAAAGATTCCAGCCTGGTCACGTCACCGACGAAATCGACCTCGGGCCGGGCCTCGGCATCGAGGACCTTCCAGCCATCACGGACTTCGCGCGCCCCTATGTGCAGCCTCATCAATTCCGGCGGTCGATCATCAGCGCTGCTTTCTGGTGGGATGGAAGCGGAAAACCTTGCGCAGTGGCGCCGCCACATTTCGCCCAATGCCGCACCTAGGTCAGCACCCATCGCCGCCTTGTCCATCAATCGGGAAGCCATCATGCGTTCGCGCATGGATCCGCGCAAAGCCTTCAGTACCTGCGGTTCGGAGGCGAGCGTAGTCGCAATCTGGATGAGCTCGTCTTGGGTTCTCGCGACCATTTCGCCAAGTCCGACACTATTCAGCAGACTCGCCCCGACGCGCGAGGCATGCCGGTCTCCCGCCAGGGTCACTACCGGCACCCCCATCCACAAGGCCTCGCAAGTGGTGGTGGTGCCGTTGTACGGGAAACTGTCAAGCGCGATGTCAATGTCGTGATAGGCGGCCAGGTGATCTTCATGCTCGCCGAGTCTAGCCCGCACCTCGATCCGGTCGGGGGCAATGCCGCCTGCCACAAAGATCTGTTTCAACCCATCGCGCGATTCGTCGTCATCGGCACCGAAAAACGATTTCAGAACCAGCTTGGTATCCGGCAACTCGAGCAGAACCCGGCACCAGAGGGCCACGCACTCCTCGCTGAGCTTGGCGCGGGAATTGAAGGAGCCGAAGGTGACATGACCCTTCGCAACACACGGCGGGTCGCGAAGCGCTGGCGCCGATTCCGCGGGCGAGTAGCAAAGGAACGAGGCCGGCAGACGCCACGGCTCTTCGCTCGAAAACCGGTCGCCATCGGCCACCGGATCTGCCCAGTTGTCGGTCAGGCGATAGTCGATACAATCCAGCCCGGTGGTATTCGGGTAGCCTATCCAGTGCACCTGTATCGGCGCTGGTCGCCGCCCCAGCACAAGGGGGCGGATCGATGCCGTATGGCCTGCCAGATCAATCAGGATGTCTATCCTGTCTTCGCGGATCAGGTCCGCCGCTTTCTGATCGGGCAGTCCGAATATCGACTTCCATTGGTGGAAGATCGGCTTCAGACTCCAGGTCACCTCGTCTTCGGTGCGAAAGTTGTAATAGGCAAAAAGCTGAAAGCGGCTTCGATCCAGATTGCGCAACGCCCCGGGGAGGAAATAGGTAACCGAGTGCCGCCGCAGGTCGCCGGAAATGAAACCTATGCGCAAACGACGATCGGGATCAAGCCGAAGATCCTGCGAAAACGGTGCGATGTCGCCACATTGCTGGCGCACTATATCGCCGAAGGAGCGGTGCAGACGAAACACCTCTTCGCGATCGCGCAAGCTGTAATTGGAGCTCAGCAGGAGGTTGTTCCAAGCGGGAAGAAAATCCGGCGCCAGGGCCAGTGCGGACGAAAGCGCACGCTCAGCGTCCCGGTGCCGCCCGCAGTTCCAGTAGCATGCCCCGAGATTGGTCCACGCTGCGGCAAATTTCGGATCGAGTTCCACCGCGCTTTCGGCATGCTGTATCGCTTCGCTGATCCGGCCCATCGATTTCTTGACCCGACCCAGCAGATCGCAGGCGATTGCAGAATCCGGCTTGAGCAACATGGCTCGACGAGCAAGGTATTGCGCCTCGGGCAAGCAGCCGGTTTCCTGCAAAAGCGTCCCCAGATTGAGGTGGACCTCGACACGGTCGGGATCCTCCGCAAGCGCGACACGGTAATGCCGTTCGGCCGCATCCAGTTCGCCTCGCCCAGCCAGGATCAGGCCGAGATTGTTGTTGGCCTGCGGGAAATCGCTCCATAGAGCCAGGGTTTCGCGATAGCATCGTTCGGCCTCGCCGGCGTCCTTAAGCAGCCCATAGGCGGTACCGAGCTTGTACCACCCCTCGGCAGTTCCCGGGGCCTCGGCAATGATCGCCTGGTATGCCCGCAGGGCCTCATCGAGCTTTCCGCTGTCCCTCAGCGCATCCGCATCCGCGATCCTGATCCGCAACTCTTCCGCAATGACCTTCATCCCATCATCCTCATTGCAAGCCAAAAAAGCCTATGGCGCCTGGTCTCCCGCCTCCGCCCGGGACAGAGTGGAAGCCCTTCACGAAGCATTCAGCCACGTCCCATGACTCGCAGGAAGGCCGCCTCGAGCGACAGCGTCGAGCGTACTTCAATCAGGGCATGGTTCGCCTCGCGAAGTTTTTCGAGTTGGCTCCAGAGCAGGGGCCGCGCAATTTCCCCTGCCCACCGGCCCGCCGAGTCTTCGCGCATCCCTGCCACGGCCATTGTTCCAGCCGAACGGACCAGATAAATCTCCTCATCGCCGACCAGTTCGCCCGGAGAGCTGACGGACTGAATCCGGCCTTCGTGAATCAAGCCAAACCGGTCCGCCAAACGCTCGACATCATGCAGCACATGCGATGTAAAGAACAGCGTGCCGCCGGCCTTCTTGTATTCGGACAGCAGATCGACGACGTCGCGCCGGCCTAGGGGATCGAGCCCTGACAGAGGTTCGTCGAGCACCAGCAGCCGCGGCTCGATACACAGCGCATGAGCAATCGCAACGCGCTGGGTCATGCCCTTGGAAAAAGACCTGATCGGAGTATCGGCAACGGCGCCCAGCCCAAGACGCTCCAGCCACTGCTGGCAATGTGCTCGTGCGGCGCCTTTTCGCACCTGATGCAGGTACAAACCCATGGCGAGAATTTCCATGGGCGTCAGATAGTCGTAGAGATAAGGATTTTCGGGCACATAACCGACCCGCAAGCGGGCGCGGTCTTCCGCGGCGTTGACGCCGAAAATGCTAACGCTGCCTCCCGTGGGACGGGTGAGGCCCATAAGGATTCTGATGGTGCTGCTCTTGCCGGCGCCATTCGGACCGACAAAACCAAAAGCCTCCCCCTGCCTGACCTCGAGCGATACGCCGCGAATCGCCGCAACCGGCTTGCGCATCAAGCCCTTCGCATATGTCTTTTCAAGGCCATCAATGGCGATCACTGCCGTCATCGCCTTGCTCCTCGGACATCGGCGAATACGGGCTCGCCTTTGGCGTCTACGGCAAAGCCAACGCGCAGTGGATCAGCTGGAATGCGCTCGATCATTCCGCTACGCACGAGGTCATCGATTACCGCCAGCGTATGCCCGGTCTGCTGCTCGTATTTCCTCGCAAGGCTGCGCAGATTTTCAAGCGTACGCAACCGGGAAGCACGTACCAGCAAGTATCTCCGAAAACCTCCGGGCGGCGAGGCATTGGCCATCGCCTCGACCCGACCGGCGGCCTCACCCAGACTGTAGCCTCGCTCTGTCCAGATGGCCGCCAGGTTTTTCAGCGCAATCTGATCTTGAACGTCGCTGGCGTGGGGAACGGCTTCGAGCAGCGCGGCGGCACCCGCTGCGGGGTCCTTGTAGAAGTGGTAGAGATTGAAGCCGTAATGGAACAGCGGCAGGTAATCGTACGGACGGGCATCGGCAGCTCGCCTGAGCACGTATTGCGTCGCCTCGACTTGCCCACCCCACGACAGGATCGCGGCGGCAATATAGTAGTTATCCTCGTGCGCTGGATTCAGGAATGAAATATCGCGTTGCAGTCCTGCCTGGATCGCATAGTCGTCTGCACTCATGCGCCCCGTGTCAGCCACTAGAACGCGAAAGCCGTCGAGATCCGCAGCCAGATAGCGATCACCAGCCGCCATCAGCACCTGAGCCAGTACGGGCAGACGCACTGAGAATTCCGGCTCGCTACCGGTTCGCGGCAAGCGCCCTAAACGATCATTCGCAACGACGTAAGCGACGAGTGCCGACAACAGCATGACGATACCGACGGACCAGTGGCTGAAAATCCCGCGCTGCCGCATGTCAGGAAAATTCACGCCGCGAGAAAACGAAAATACTTAGCAATAGCAGGATGGCGATATAGCTCACGGCCATCAGCGCCGCCCAACCGACCTCGGCGCCACCGGGCGCCAGCCCGTACATTGGCCAGTTGCGCCAGTCGAGCCTCGACAGATCGGGCACGACCCAGCGCACCAAATCAACCGCCGGTCCGAACACGTTCATGATATCGGTATCGCCATCGGCGCCGTGCGCCAGGTAGTCGAGCGTGGCGCCGAGTGCCTTGGCGCCTATGGCGAAGGCGACGCCGATCGCCAGCGGCATAATGGCCACCGTCGATACCGTCGCGATCATCGTACCCAATGCCGCGACCACCGCCATGTCAAGGATCAGGCCGGCCAACGTTGCCCAGAACGGAAGGCCGAGTGCGACGGGAAAGTCCTGGCTGTAATTTGCGCTGGCCGCCACCACGGCCGCCAGCAGGCTCAAACCCAGCACCAGCGCGGCCAGAGAACCGAGCGCTACAACGGCCAGGTAACGACCGATCACGAAGCTGGAACGGGTCGTTGGGTAGGCCAGGGAATGTAGGATGGTCTTGCGCTCGATTTCCTTCGACAGCAGTTCCTGGATCCAGAACAGGCTAAGCAGCACAAGGGTGATGCGGATACCGGAAAGCCCGACGTCGAGGGCGACAGTACGGGGGTGGCGTGGCGAAAATCCCGCCGACAAGTAGGCGACGCCGACCAACAGAAAGCCGAGGATCAGCACGACCTGAAAACTTCGCCCGCGAATCCCGGAGCGAATGCCAGAGACAAAATATGCAAACATCGATCTGAGTGAAAACTAGCCGCCGGAAACAAACAGGCGCGCCCGAAAACACAGGCGCGCCCGAAAATGCCCAGCCAGAGGCCGAGATTAGCTGGATGGGGCAGCAGCCATTGCAGTCGTTGCGTTACCCAGGTTACAACCGGTCGTTGCACAAGCGGCACTTGAAACGATGCCGCCTCCACCGGAGGAACCCATGAAGCTGGTTTTGCCCTTCGTGGAACCGGCACCGACATTGTAATAGACGCCACCGTCTCTACCCGCCAGCGCAATGTTGGAGGAGCACTTGGGAGCAAACGCCGCTTTCACGAAGTTATTGTCAGTTGCCGTGCCGACGGTTACTGTTGCGCCGGTCTGCGACCCGCTCGCGCCGCTGCAAAACGTCTGATCCGCTACTTGGGCGCAGGCACCCGCGGCTGCAATCGCCAGAACAGAACCAAGAATTACTTTTTTCATAAAATTCTCCTATATTCGACGATTACGGATTGGCGTTAGCGACTGCCTGCGTCAGCAGATTCTTCGCATCGGACTGAGCGGCCTTGTCCTCGCCCTTCTTCGTGTACTCTGTGAACTGTGGAATGGCGATTGCCGCCAAGATACCGATGATGGCAACCACGATCATCAGTTCGATCAGGGTAAAACCCTTTTGCATCCTTGATTTCATAGATACTCTCCTAGTGAAATTTTGGGGTTGCCCCCGCCGGCCAACATTGAATCAACATCTAAACATGATTACAGCAAGAACCAAGCCAAGTATAACTTGCTGAGTTATATAGTCTACGCCTGAATATGTGACGCAATAGGTCAGTTGTACTACAAAGATTGGCTAGTGGATCGGTATCATGTGAGAAGGGACACGAGCTTCTCCAAACCGGGTTCAGACCAGTAGGCGGCGTTACCGTGTGCATGTTCGGGCTTGAGGAAGCAGCACAGTTCGTTCATCGGCTTGCCTTGGCGCAGTAGTTTGAGGATCATCCGCCGACTCATCGCCGCCGACGCAAAGGGACTATCGCACAGTGCCTTGGTAAAGCTCGCTGCATCGGCTGGCATATACATCGAGGAATATGCGCGGCTAAGTTCGAATTGTTCGATAGCGGCCGCCGCAAACCAGTCAGCTTCGTGCCCGTCGGGAACCAGGTGCTCGTAGCGAGCACACGCGGGAAAGAAAGGCTGGTCGATGTCCCCCTCGCCGATCTTGTACAGATGCTTCAAGATATCTGTCGCCATGTGCCGATATCCCAAATCCAGTGCCGCGCGAGCGAGCGTGGCCTGGGCCGCAGCCACGGGAGAACTGGCGCAATATGCACGTAGCTGGCGAAAAGCCTCGCTCAGGGCTCCAAAGCGGCGCCCGGGCGACAGGGGCACGAACCGGAACGCGGCGTAAGCCACCAGCGCGTCGCGGTAGCTACAGCCCAGAATGTCTTCACGCGAGAACTCGAAGGATCGCGCATAGGGCAGCTTCAGCATGCAATCGATCGCGTCGTTGCGCTCCCCTTCCGTGAGCGCAGCCGGTTCCGGACCCATCGCCAGAAAACCGGCGGCGGCGAGACTGACTGCGCGATCCGGTTTCGCGGCAAACAGGTTCAGCTCAAAACGATCCGTTATCTCGTCACTGGCTACCGGGACCAAACAGCTCGCGTCGCCAAGCAGTCGATACGTTCCGTAGCCCAAGGCTTCAAATGTCCAGCGCAGGTTGCTACTGCCTTCTTCCTTGTTTGCCACCTCATACATAACCAGCGGCGACTGCCGGGAAAAGAAATCGCGGCCGCCCGCAATGATGCGACCCTCCTGTCCCTCCGCGTCGATTTTCACAAAATCGATCGACGGCCAGCGACTCGCCGATTCCTGCGCATCCATCGTGGATACGCGAATTCTCTCCATACGGTCGGTACTCAACTGCCCCTGAACCAGCGAATTCATTTCCCCCGTTCCCTCTGTCAGCAGCCAGCCTTCCTTTTCCGAATCGGCCAAGGCGCAGGCCGACACCTCAAGGTTAGGCAGGGAGTTTGCCAGACGACCGGCCTCGAGGTTGCTGCGATTTTCGCTTCCCGGCTCGAAAGCGAAAACCCGCCCGGCAGGGCCGACGCGTCTCGCGATCGGCAGACTATAAACTCCAACGTTGGCCCCTATATCGACGGCATTCATGCCCTGCCTCATCCATCTCAGGACAAATTCGACCTCCCTCTCAAACCATTTTTCCTGCTCGAGCAACACGTAGGTGGTAATGCAGTTCAGCGAGGCGGGGACCGAGATCGAGATTCCATCCGCGGTCTGAAGTATCGTGGATGGTCTCTCGACCACGCTCGAAACAGATGGCGCACCCGCATGCACGGGCTCGCATTCTTCCGTCAGTTCGGCGAAATAGTCGGCCTCGTTCTCTCCGGTATCGACCGCACAGTCCCCACTTTCGCGGAGCCGTCGCAAATATCGCGCAGCGAAATCCGAGCCCGACTGCCGGTCCATCTCTTGCAGAACGACATAGGCAAGATCGTAGGCTCCGACAATTTCATGCAACAACATGCCCATGTTTTTCAGCTTGGTCGGCGGCAATCGGTCCAGATGCATCCAGTCCTTGACGTAATACGCGTCGGCCCAGATCGCCTGCCGAAAGGGCCGCAGCAAGTGGTGCGGTGTTTCATGTTTCTTGTTCAGCAAGGGCTTGAAGGAGCGGCCTCCGATTCCTTGAAAGCCGATGAATTGATAGCCTTGACCGCGCAAAAATGCATCGACGTCGGAAAACATCGGTTGCTGCTTGTAGGACTCGACGAAACTGACCTCGGTTTGGATCAGTACGGCGCTGGCGAGCACCCGGGAGGCATTCTGAAAAACCGCAAGTTCGCCGCCCTGCACATCGATTTTCACAAAATCGACGTCCGCAATCTCGTCTATATCGTCCAGGCGCTTTGTCGTGACGGCATGCTGCGCGACAGGACGGGTCAGTTCTCCGAGCCAGTGAAACTTGTCGAGCAAGGCCGTGTTCGGCTCGAACAAAGAACCGGTAGGACCCCAGTTCGTCTCATGGAAAATCGCTGGATTGCCATCGCCGACGAAGTAAGGGTAAAACCGGTGCGGTTTGCCGAATGTTTCATTCAGCTTCTTGCAAGCGGCCACATCCGGCTCAAAGCCGATCAATCGAGCGCGCTTTGCGTCGACAAGCATCTGATAGGGGGGGGACAACGTGATTGCAGCTCCGACATCGAGCACCGTCACCATTGATTCGTCATTAAGGAAGTCGAGGAAACTCCACATAGGCATGTCCGATACATTGAAAGAGCACAGCAAAAAAACAGGGCCTACCTGGCCCCTTCAGTTTCAGACGCATCCGCCTGCGTCAAGCAGCGATGCCGCCGAGCGGATTGCAGAATCTATGTCATGCCTGGTTCGACAAGCTCGCCGACCTCATCGATCTGCTGCGGATCGAGAAACTGCTGCGCGTATTTCAGATAGACCTTTTCCTTGACGAAGACATCGAACAGGTCGGGATCGATATGGCCGTTCTTCTTGAAATTGGCCATGATGCCCATGGCCTGCGACAGCTTCATGCCCGGCTTGTAGGGGCGGTCGCGCGCGGTCAGCGCCTCAAAGATGTCGGCGATGCCCATCATCCGCGCCTGCACGGACATCTGCTCGCGGGTCAGGCCTTTCGGGTAGCCCTTGCCATCCATGCGCTCGTGATGGCCGCCGGCGTACTCAGGCACATTGGTCAGGTGCTTGGGCCAGGGCAATTGTTCCAGCATCTTGATGGTGGCGACGATGTGGTAATTGATGACGTCGCGTTCCTTCAGTGTCAGAGTGCCGCCACGGATGGTCAGGTTGACGACCTCGTCGGCAGTGAGGAACTCGGTTTCGACGGCGTCGACATTGCGCCACTTGCGGCGACTGCCGATGTCGCGCACGCGCTGCAGGTCGGCGTCTTTCATGGCCTCGCCGCCCATGTTGGTCTTGCGCAGGAACTCGCGGTCCTCGTCCAGCACGCGGACTTCGTCGTGGTAGCCCTGCCAGATCCGCGCATCCTCCTCGGCATCCACTTCCTTGCGCAGTTCGAGCTGCTTGCGCAGTGCCGCGATTTCGGCATCGCGCTTGAGCACTTCGAAGCGGGTGTCGATCAGATGGACGCGATCGAACAGGGTCTGCAGCTTGGTCGCCTTGTCCACGATATGCACCGGCGTGGTGACCTTGCCGCAGTCGTGCAGGAGGCCGGCGATCTTGAGCTCGTAACGGTCGCGATCATCCATCTTGAACGCGGCCAGCGGTCCTTCCGTGGTCGTGTCCGCCGCCTCGGCCAGCATCATGGTCAGCGCTGGCACGCGCTGGCAATGACCGCCGGTATAGGGCGACTTTTCGTCGATCGCCAGGTTGATCAGGTTGATCAGGGCTTCGAACAGTTCTTCGAGCTGGGTGATCAGTAGCCGATTGGTCAGGGCAATGGCGGCCTGCGAAGCCAGCGACTCTGCCAGACTCTGATCAGCGGTTGAAAACGGGGTGACCTGACGGGTGGCGGGATCCTGGGCGTTGATCAACTGCAGCACGCCAATGATCTCGCCCTCGTGATTTTTCATCGGCACCGTGAGAAAGGACTGCGAGCGATAGCCGGTGCGCTCGTCGAAGCTGCGCGTGCCGGAAAAGTCGAAGCCAGCCTCGGTGTAGGCGTCGGCGATGTTGACGGTCTTGTCGTGGATGGCCGCATAGGCGGCGACCATCGAGTCGTTGTGCTCGCCCTTGGCGTTGGTCAGCGGCAGATTCGGGAAGTTGATGGCGTTGCCGGTGGTGCCGCCCATGGCGATGTGCAGGGAGTCGGTGCGCAGGATCTCGAAGCGCAGCGCCTGACCGTCCTCCGTCCTGCGATACAGCGTTCCGCCGTCGGCATGGGTAATGGTCTTGGCCGCGACCAGGATCGTCTCGAGCAGCCGGTTGATGTCGCGCTCCTTGGAAAGCGCGGCACCGATGGCATTCAGTTGTTCAAGGCGGCGAAACAGATCGCTGGAACTGTCCATGACCATCCCTAACTTGAAACGCACCTGCAAGCGCCACGTGACAATCGAGCGCAGCGAACAAACCAGTAGCCCCCGCCCCGGGGCGGGGGATGGGGGGTGGGGGGGGCCATTTTGCCTTTCATTTGATGCAGACCGCCCGCACCTGCTTCAGATCGGTCACCCCTTGCAGGGCCTTTTCAAGACCGTCCATCTTCAGGGTCAGCATGCCATCCTCCAGCGCCTGAGCGACCAGTTGCACGACGCGGGCGCGCTCCACGATCAACTTCTTCTGCGGCTCGGTGCCGATCATCAACTCATGCAAGCCGACACGTCCCTTGTAGCCGCTGCCGCCACAGGTATCACAACCCTTGGCGCGGGTGAATACAAACTTGCCATCCTTGCCATAGTCCTTGAGCAGGCGCGCTTCGGTCTCTGCGTAAGCGGCCTTCATATCCTTCTTGAACGCCGTGGTATTTTCGAGTTCGCTGCAATATTCCTTCATGAACAGCCTGATTTCCTCGGCATCCGGCGTATAGCTCTCCTTGCATTTGCACAGCCGCTTGGCCAGGCGCTGAGCCAGAATTCCCAGCAGGGCATCGGAGAAGTTGAAGGGGTCCATGCCCATGTCGAGCAGGCGGATGATTGATTCGGGCGCGCTGTTGGTGTGCAGCGTGGCAAACACCAGGTGGCCGGTGAGCGATGCCTCGATGCCGATGCCGGTGGTTTCGGCATCGCGCATTTCGCCCACCATGATGATGTCCGGGTCGGCACGCAGGAAGGCCTTCATCACCGTGGCAAAGTCCATCACCTTCTTGTTGACCTGAACCTGGCGCAAACCCTTCTGC
>SXGU01137611.1_pt1 | contig 20698 bp, 17 predicted proteins | sample 3174531 | NCBI WGS metagenome assembly SXGU01 (sample SAMN11356863, study PRJNA531348) | freshwater metagenome | isolation source: freshwater sample F1-140 | place: China: Fuxian Lake, Yuxi | collected 2017-12-25 | reverse complement strand
AACCAACTTTTACACCGAAGGCCTTAGCTATCGTTTGCATTGATTTAAGATTGACATCTTCCACGGGACATGGATATTCGGTTGTGGCATGCAGAACTGTAATTTTTTCTTTTGGCAACCCCGCAGCTACCAAAATATCCAAAGCATTTTCTATCTCTCCCAAATTAGCCATGCCCGTTGATAGGATCGCTAATTTGGCCAATTTACCGACATGACGAAGATAGGGGAGATTGGTAATCTCGCCGCTAGGAATTTTAAATATCTCCGTACCGAGATTATTAAGCAACTCAATACTCTCATGATCAAAGGGAGTGGAAAGAAAGAGAATGTTTTTTGTTTTACAATAAGCGATGAGTTCATGATGCGCGGTTTCATCAAGCTCTAACTTTTTAATCATCTCATACTGAGATTCAGCAGCATCGGTTGTTTGTTGCTGGTATTCAGCTTTATGTGCGGTTTTTGATACCAATTTATCGGCTTTAAATGTTTGGAATTTGATAGCATCCGCACCTGCATCTACCGCTACATTAATCAATTTTTGCGCCAACTCTAAGCTTCCATTGTGATTGACGCCTGCCTCGGCGATAATAAAAACACTCATTTAACAAGACTCCCTGCTTTAATAAAGGAATTTTCTACGACAGTTATATACTCTTTGGATATTGCCCCACTACCGAAAAATGTTCCTTTTTTTATGACCGTCCCACCATTCAGAATAGCGCCTGTAGATATATGGCAATGATCTTCAACTACGCAATCATGCTCGATTAGCGCCTTTGAATTAATAATACAATTATGCCCAATAGTTACATTAGCATTGATTAAGGCATTATGCATAACCACGGTCCCTCTACCGATTATTACGTGTTTGGAGACATGGGCTATTGGAGATAGGATTGACGGAGTTTCAAAACCTATTGTATTTAGCTGATTAAAAATCTTTATTCGTAAATCAGGAGATCTTAATTGCCCCACAGTAATAAGTGCATATTTGATTTTTTGAAAAAAAACGGTTAAATCATCATCACACCCGACAATCTCATAGCCAAGCACTTGTTGACCCAAAAATTCTTTTTTATCAATAATTCCTGCGATAGCATACTTATTTTCCTGCTCAATCACGTCAATGACTGATTTACAATGACCGCCACCACCGATTAAAAGGAGCTTTGGAGTCATAGCCGCACGCTACTAGGAATGTTAACGATTCTGTCTTCAAGATATCGGGCATTTATCGAGCCATCCGTTTGGCAATCTTGAAACATGGCTAATTTATTCATTAATTGCCATACTGGTCGTGTCATTACACCATTACTGTTGGTATATTCTAGAAATTCATCGCGCTGTTTTAAATCATCTAAAAGAATAGCATTAAGCCAATAGTTTGATCTGGCATGTTGCGGCTCTTTAATAAATCGTATATTGTTGGACGCAAAAAATTGCATATACTCACTGGCTAACACTCTTTTGCTATCCAAAAATCCCTGAAGCTGTTCAAGCTGCGCAACCAAAAGTGCGGCGTTTAGATTAGGGAGACGATAGTTATAACCCACTATGTCATGAACATATTCCCACTTATGCGGAATTTTGGCTGTAGTCGTAATATGTTTTGCCCGCTTAGCCAAAAACTCATCATCAGTGACAATCGCACCGCCGCCACCACTGGTGATGATTTTATTGCCGTTAAAACTAAAAACACCGATTTTACCGAATGTTCCCGTATGCTTGTTTTTATAATAACTGCCAAGTGATTCAGCCGCATCTTCCACCAAAACTATTTTCCATTCATTACAAATAGCCTTGATTGTATCTATCTGGCAAGAATGACCAAAAGTGTGCATCGGCACACAGGCTTTGATGGTTTTTCCGGTCGAGCGGTTGAGACATCCATCTTCAGATACGACACAATGTTTTTCCAAAAAGCTTTTCAGTGCCGCAGGGCTTAATCCCATTGTCTCCAAATCGACATCCAAAAATATCGGCTTAGCACCAATGTAGCTGATCGCATTGACTGTTGCGATAAAAGTCAAAGGTTGGGTGATAACTTCATCATCTCTTTCTACACCGGCTAAGATCAAGGATACATGTAATGCAGCCGTTCCGTTAACCGTCGCAACCGCATATTTTGCACCTACAGTACGGGCAAATTCTACTTCAAACTGATCCACAAACTTACCTACGCTGGAAACAAAAGTACTATCAATACACTCTTCCAAATATTTCTTTTCATTACCGATAAATCGAGGCTCATGGAGAGAAATAAACTCCTTAGTCTGGTAGCGGCCTTGGATAAATTCAATAGTCTTTTGAAACATATAGTTAATATTTAATGGCTTTCATGTAGATAGGTATTACTGATGAGTTGAGTCACATGTCGCAGTTTAAAGTTAATCCTTTCTTCAAGGCAAAAACACATCTAGTTTGAAAGATTAACTATTTCATTTATAGCAGCCAATACTGTTCAAACATTCATGATATTGGCCTTAAATTTCTCTAAGTTTTTAGGGCGTGTAAACCACTCAACAGTCTTTTGCAAACCTGTTCGGATGTCGTTTTTCGGCTCAAAACCTGTTAGCTCCCGCATTAAACGATTTTCCCCCCAAAGTCTAAAAACCTCAGATTTGCCAGGACGCAAACGCTGTTCATCGATAACAAATTCAACATCACTACTCATCAATTCACGAATGATCTTTAAGGTATCACCAACAGAAATCTCATAGTTTGAGCAAATGTTAACTGTTTTTCCAACAGCCTTATCACAACGAGCTAATGCCAAAAATCCATTACAGGTATCTTCAACATAGTTAAAATCACGAGTAGGTGATACATCACCTAATTTGATTTTTTTTTGTCCTGAAGCAATTTGGCTGATAATCGTTGGTATAACTGCTCGTGCCGACTGACGTGGCCCATAAGTATTAAATGGTCGAGCAATAGTAACAGGTAAATCAAACGTGTTATAAAAACTCATCGCTATCATATCCGCCCCAATTTTGGACGCGCTATAGGGGGATTGTGGTTGCAGTGGATGCGACTCATCAATAGGCACATATTGGGCTGTACCATATACCTCACTGGTGGAAGTATGAATAATCCGCTGCACTCCATTTTCTAATGCCGCTTGGCAAATATTAAGTGTGCCTTTAACATTGGTATCTACATAACTATCTGGCGCAATATAAGAATATGGGATAGCTATTAAAGCTGCCAAATGAAATACAATATCCACATCCTTAGTAATATGCTTGCAATAATATGGGTCTCGAACATCGCCTGTCAGAATTTCAATTTGATCCAAGCTGCCAATATCTTCCAACCATCCCCAGTTGTTAAAGGAATTATATTGGGAAAGAGCTCTAACCTGATAGCCTTCGGAGACTAACAGTTCAGTCAGGTGAGAACCAATAAAACCATCAGCTCCGGTGATAAGAATATTCATAGAATTGTCTTTTTCCTTATTAATTTTACAGCCCCAAATTTCAAATGGGAGAATATCTTTAGTAACTACAGAGCATTTACCTATATTCCATCGCTACTGCTTGCCTCATAATCCTATACATCCAGTTCAGATAACATAGGTTTCTTCCTTTTCATCATTAATTGTTACGGGTCTTTCAAGCAGCTTTTGGTAAGTACCGGACGATATTACTTTCCCCTTTTCTAGCTTGTATATTTTTCCGCAATTCTGCAAAGTCGTCAGTCGATGTGCGATAAGAATTATGGTCAGGTCGTTCCCTAAGTTGGCTATTGACTCCATTACTGCGGCCTCTGTTTCATTATCAAGCGCACTGGTAGCTTCATCGAACACCAGCACCTTTGCTTGCTTGTACAATGCTCTGGCAATACCAATTCGTTGGCGCTGCCCACCTGATAATCGCACACCTCGCTCCCCTACCAAAGTCTGGTAACCTTCAGGACTAGACTCAATAAACTCAGCGATTTGTGCTTGCTGCGCCGCCTGACGCATACGCTCCCAATCAATTTTTCAATCGGTAAACCAAACGCAATATTTTCCGCAAACGATTGGTCAGCCAAAAAAATGGCTTGGGGAACGTGCGCAATATTACTCTGCCAAGCAAGCCTATCAATACCCTGAAGTACGGTGTTATCAGCTAAAATTTGCCCTGAACTGGGTTGCAATAAACCCATCAGAAATCCATGAGGGTGCTTTTTCCACTACCGGTAGTGCCTATAAAACCGACTCGCGCACCTTTAGGTATCACTAGATCAAGCCCGTGCAACACCATTGGTAAATTCGGCTGATAACGAAATGACACTTTCTTCAGCTTAATCTCTCGCTCAAAGGCCAGCGGTATAATTTGCATTTGAGTTTCTTGTGCAACCTTTTGTTTAAGCAGTGCGGCTATTTCAACTATCACTTGCCGATTACCGGCAAAGACCGCCCAGCCTTGATAAGTCATTTGTAGCAGGGGCATCAGTCGCTGTGCGCCCAAGGCAAGTGCGCCCAAAGTAGGGATAGCCGCCGCAATGCCTTGGCCTGATGAAGTCATCTGGTAGCCAAGTAAAGCGATAAGAACCATGCCTAATGCCTCAACGGCAAAGCGTGGACTCGGGCCGATAATATTATTGCTTGCCTGAGCTTGGCGTAACGACCAGTCTACTGTGTTAAAACGGCGCACAAACAAATCTTGCGTATGATCCAGTAAAATATCCCAAATACCACCCAAACCTTCTTGAGCAGACTGTGCCCGGCTATTGTAAGCTGAATTAATTATGCGGCTGTTCTGGCCTAATCGCTTGCGTGAAAATACAGTTACTAAAGCGTAAATACCACCGAATCCTATTAATGCAGAGGTGGCAATCAATGGATCAATCAATACCAGCGTCGCAATGATAAAAACCGCCATAAATATCGCGCTGCATGTATTTAGTAAACCCGATATTACCCATACAACGTTATCAACCTTATTAAGCCCCCCCATTATTTCACTGCTGTTACGCGCGCCACATGCACTTCATAGGGCTGGTAGAGCGTTCTGCGGAAGACTTCCGAACCCAATTCATGACCAATGCCAAAGTTGATCTTAGCTATTGCGTAAATTAATACAAAACGCACAATTCCGGCTGCTATTGCTGTGCCTGCAAACAGAACAGTAAATTGCCAGCGTAATACGTCGACATCAACATTTAGACCTAAAGTATCAACAAACTTTGCTATCAATGGTTTTTGCATGGCTTGGATAGGATCAGCCAGAAATGCCAAAAATGGCACAATGGCGCCCAAGCTTAGAACTTCTGCAAATCCACCTATTAGCATTAGAACCAATAATAATAAAAGTTGTGTTCGCCTGCGGGTAGGTAAGCTATTAATAAGGATAGATAAATTTTTGATCATAAAATTTTTTGGGCCAATTTAAGGCGGAACACAAACAAGGCCTAACCGTTCGCTTTTCGGCTACGTTTACCTCCTTATATTGAGCAAGGATTCATTTGTTTCCCCACTCCCCAGCCCTCTCCCACTGGAGAGGGAGCAGAATGTCGCTTTATCAATTTCGCTGTCTGTAATTGAGATTATGTAGCACACAGCATACTTAACTTTTCTGTAAAATCGTTAATATCTCATCTTCGCCAAGCCCGGTCAGTGTACTTATTGTAAGTATAGGTAGCCCCATTTGATGGGCATTTAAAACCATTTTTGTTTTTGTCTGCCATTCCCCTTGCTCTAAGGAATGAGTATGAAATAACTTGTGCAACTTGTTCCCTCTCCCTCCGGGAGAGGGTTAGGGAGAGGAGATACAAATGATCAAGTTATTTCATGCTCATTCCTTAGCAATATGAAACGCTTTTTCCAGGTTCTGATCAAGATTATTCGGGATGTAGTCCAAGTCCCCGGCATTTTTTATAAAGTATAGCCATTTATCCTGAATGCTTTCAAGTTCTGCCTCGGTTTTAAGAAACTGGGGTAATTCAATAAAAATCAGCTCTATATCATCACTGTATTCGATGAACTGTTGCTTTTCTATCAACTTGAAATTATTGATTAACTCCGGGCTAGTCTCAAAGAGTACAAATATTGCTGTCTTTGTAATCGTTGGCTAACAAGCGCTTTAAATTGCAGGCCAGATAGCGAAACGTTATATAAATGTGTCCTTCAATTGTTCCTGTCGTATCGGAATGATCCGCGCTTGATTTAAATCTTCTCACGTTTCTTCCTGAGCGAAAAAAGCCAAGCCTTCGTGTGGATAATCCAAGATCAGGTTTTAAAGTTTTGGTCATGCATGTGTTCATGTTGTGTCAGGTCAAAGGCATGTCAAGGATAAATAGAACTGCCTCATTGATTATTATTTGGAGTAATTACTTGAAGATATACTGCCAAGCATTTGCCGAAACGCTTTCATGGTATTGTTTCTGCCATCCTGCTTACTTTTTTCCAAATATTCTGGAATTATTTGTTTGATAGCAAAATCAGGAAACTGGCGACTCACTGCAGAAACATTAAAGCAGTCATTTTCCAGTACTAAAATTTCGAGTTCTTTGCCATTAAAACGCCATAACTCCGGCACGCCTAGTTTTTCATAATTATCAAAATGGGTGCGATGAGTAATATCGATTTCTAGCGCCAAATCAGGTGGCGGATCAATGTTTAAATCAATTTTATCTTTACCTCTTATTACAGACTCGTGTTGAATATAAAAGCACTCATCCGGCTCTACCGCTTTTTGCATTCGGTCGTTCTTCAAAGTTATTGAACCTAAGGCCCGAAATTCAATATCCAACTCTTCAAGCAAAATTTCAATTAAATTACCAATGATAGTTTTATCATCTTCGTGAACAGCTAAAGGAGACATCAGCTCTAACCAACCTTGACTATAAGAAAAACGCGGTGTTTTGCGTGTTGCTATTGAAGATTCCAATAACTCCTCAAAAGTTTGCCAGTCTATATTTAATAACGCTTGGCTACCTGCGGGAACGACAAGCTGTTCCAATGTAAATTGCATCTATATCTCGTCAGTGTTTAGTTGGATTTCTGATAACTGTATCGGTAAACATATTTTCCATATCCATATCCATATCCATATACATATACATATCCATATCTCGATGAGCGTTCCGATAAGTCGTTAAAGACAAAACCTTTCATGTTCACACCTGCCTGAGCTAGGCGCTTGGTGCTTTGTTCCAGTTCACGCATCGGATGTTGACCGGCTTTGACAACCATTAATGTTACGCTGGCCAGCCGACCAATGATGCAGGCATCAGTGACCGCCAATATAGGGGGCGAATCGATGATGATATGGTCGTATTTTTTACTAAGCACTTCCAGTAAGCGTCCGAAACGCTCGTGCAACAATAACTCCGACGGATTAGGTGGAATCGATCCTGTTGAGATAAAGTCGAAATTGGCGGCCTCAATATGATGAATGGCCTTATCCAATGCTACGGAATTGGAAATCAGGTCTGACAGACCACCTTCTCTGTTTGCTCCCAATGTTTTATGGATAAAGCCCCTACGCAAGTCACCGTCGATCAGCATAATTTTTTTACCGGTATTGGCTAATACAACGGCCAAATTGGTTGACACAAACGTTTTACCGACACCGGGACTGGGACCTGAAATCATAATAATATTGTTCTGCGCCTCCAAAAAAGCAAAATGCAAGGTCGTGCGTAAACTTCTCAGACTTTCTATAGCCAAGTCTTCATTGTTTTCCAATGCTAATATTACAGCCCCATCCGTCTGTTGTTTTTTTGATTTTTTTAGCTTTTCGTTGAGTTTTGCTTGTTCATTGCTATGAGGAATGGTCGCATAAACCGGAATATTAAGGTGTTTTTCGATTTGATCAGGATCCTCAACACCACGATGCATCGTTTTGCGAATAAAAGCCAGAATCACGCCGGCAATTAGCCCTAGTATCAATGACACAGCGACGATTAAAGGCTTTTTCGGCTTAATCGGATCGGTGGGTAGCACGGCTTCGTCAATAATCCTTACATTGCCAACGGTACCGGCTTTAGCGACTTTTAAGGTCTGCGCGTTGTTAAGTAATGTGGTGTAAAGTTCGGTGCTGACTTTAACGTCCCGCGACAATCTTAAGATGATTTGCTGGGTTTCCGGTAATATTTCAATTTTTTTATCATTAGAACTCATCTGCGCTCGTAACCGGGCGATTTGTTTATCAATGGCAATAATAGAAGGATGAAATTCGGTAAACTTCCCCCTTAATTCGTCCCGCTTTTGTTGCATTAGTGTAATTTGGGTTTGTAATTCAACTACACTGCCTAATACCTGTTGTGTTTCGATGTCCAAGTCGATTGAACCTTTGTTGGTTCTAAAATCGTTTAAAGCGTTCGTGGCCGATTCCAGTTGGTCTTTGATAGCGGGTAATTGTTTATCTAAGAATTCAAGTGTGCTTTGCGCTTCTTTTGATTTTTGTTCAACATTCTGCCGTACATAAATATGGGCCACTTCATTGAGCGTTTGTACCGACAATGCCGGGCTTGCGGATTCCATCGTAAAACTTAAAATTCCTGTATTTTTACCTTTCTCAGCGACGGTAAAGCCATCTTGTAATTGGTTGATCGCGCTAGCTAAAGATTGTCTCATGACAATAAATTGTGTGCCGGGCCGCGCTTTTAACAACGATACAAACAGTTCAAGCGTTTCCTGGCTGTCTTTTAGCTGCCTGATCAGAGGCTTTCCTACTTCTCCCTTAAGAATCAATTGCTTATTATAAAATAATGAAAAATTTCCTTGTTTTCCGGCCAGTAAAATTAATCCTTTGCCAATCCAGCTCTCAGGTACTATTAATGTGTCAATTCGTATCGCCTCGCCACCCCAGGCATACTTATCCCGCCCAAATAACGGAGCCGATACCGAGCCATTTATATTTGATTTTTCAAAACGCCTGGCAATGGCTTCGCCGATTATCGGAAAATATTTTGGTTTGGCGACAATATCCAAATTGAGATTTTTAACGGTTTCTCCCAGCACCTTGCGGGATTTAATGATTTCAATTTCCGCTAAAGCGGGCGTCTTGCTTTCCAGCAAGGGTGCAACGGATTCCAAGGCATCAAGCGAATTTGATTTCTCTTCAACCTGAAGCATGGCATCGGCTTTGTAAATAGGTGTATCTAACAGTGCTTTACCGACTCCTGCAGCTAAAAAAATCAATGTTATAATGCCAATCAGATACTTACCATCAAAAATAATCGCGATTAATTCCCCTATATTAATTTCATCATCCTCTTGATTGGATTGATAGTTCCCAGGTTGGTTTGTTGCATCTAAGAGTTGGTTTGCCATGCGGTCTTCTATATTTTTGTTAGTTTTTCTAGTCGTTTGAACGCTACGATTGCCGGTTGGCAGAAGAGAGAGTTTTAATAATGGGTGTGATTAAAATCGACCAAGTGCCGCATTCAACAATAAAAGCGTGGGGGCGATTTGTTCAATGATTTGATTCCAACGAATACCTTCTGCTCGATCAACAAAGACCACGTCGCGTGGCTGCAAAGGAAATCGATCAGCCAGGATTAATACGTCTGGCGATTTTGCATCCAGATGAAAAATTTCGGATTTGTTAATCCCGCTTCTAAAAACAAAGATTCGCGAAGAATCCGATGTGGTTTGGTTAACGCTTCCAGAGTCACTAAGCGCTTCTGTCAAAGTCATCCTGCCTTTATTCATTAAAACACTGCGTGTTCTTCCTGAACCGGTACCACCAATGGTTGTTTCACCTATAACAAATATTTTGTTGAGATTATTATCCGGTACATTCAGTACGTCACCGTGTTGCAACATTACGTTTTGCGTAATATCCCCCCCTTCATAGAGCGATAAAAGATTAATGCTGTAGGTTTTACCGTTACGCGTCAGTGTGACATTACGCAAGTCTGCCGTATCCGGACGCACTCCGCCCGCGCTATTTATCGCTTCCAAAACAGTCAGGGGAATGTCTTTTACCGTTTGAATACCCGGTTGATTGACTTCGCCAACCACATAAACCCGTTGGCTACGGTATGAAGTCACTCGTACATCCAACTGAACTTGTTCGATATATATGGATAATTTTTTAGTTAGCTCAGCTCTTATTTCTTCAACCGTTCGTCCTGCTGCTTTTACAATACCTGCGTAAGGGAAAAAGATGGTTCCGTCTTCGCCGACAACAGTACCTGCACTTTCAGCAGAACGAAATTCACCGGCGGGGATGGTCAATTCAGGGTGTTCCCATACGGTAATGTTGAGAATATCTCTTGGACCAACCAAATATTGGTTGCGGCTTTGTGATGCCGGTGTGCCTTTTACGGATTTAGAGCCGATACGATAATCAAAATAAAGATTCGCCGCATTATTAGGGCCTAAGCTGCGGTTGTTGATATTCTTTTCCAGATCGACAATCATTTGCGGGGTAATCGTCTTGATATTCAGTTTTTTTAAGATAGTTTTATTTTTTTCCGCAACCGGCAGCTCAGTGCTGGATTGCCCAGAGTAATCCATATGCATACCGGGAATTACTGTGCAGCCGGTTAAATTAACCACTATCAACAAGATGTAAGGTAAGAATTTTTCTAGCATATTTTGTACTCGCGTATTCAATATTCGGTTCTTGGTTAATTATCACGACTTTAAAATGTATAGCGTCAGCAGAAAAATATAATGTTATTTTTCACCTCAGCTCTCTCGGCAATTGCTCCCGGCATTGCCCTACCTACTGCATAACCCACACGGCGGTGGGGAATGTAGATATTGCAGGAGCAAATATCTGTCCATGCAGTCATCCCGGAGGGAGGGGGGAAGTTGTCAAAATTATTTTATGCACGCTCCTAAGCTAAGCCTCACATATTTTCACTGGTAAAGTTTCTTGACCCATTGGCTTACTCCTTGGTCAATTTGGACCAACACCGACTCAAAAGCCTGTATATCCAATTGATAGGGGTCCAGGATGTCATAGCCGTCCCATTCGCCCAATCTAAAAACTTTCCCTTTTGCACTAGGCTCATTATTTTCAATATGCATTTTATGAGCTAACTCCATCACTAAAATAAGATCAGCCTTCCGTATCATTTGTTGATTTAACTGGCAAGCTCGGTGCTGAGAAACATCCAATCCTCTTGCCAACATAAGCCGACTAACCTTCTCATCCGCTTTATGCCCGACCAATGCACTAATACCAGCCGAAATAACCGAACAATTGTGCTGTCTGATTTCACTAAGAGCCGCTTTAAAGAGCGCTTCCGCCATAGGACTGCGGCATATATTGCCTACACAGACAACAAGAATGTTATTGAACAAAAATGCTATATCCTTATCATTCGGTTAATCACCATAATTTCGTCTGAAATATAGTTAAGTTATGTGTTATCGAAATCAAATCAATTTTTCTTATAGCCGCTTAATTCCATAAACCCTTGTCCGGTATGGGTTCCCGTCACTTGAACAGCGCCTTCCCAGTAAACATTATAGGTTGTCAATGTGGCGTCAAACTCACTGTTGTTCAGGACGCTGCTAATGGTTACATCTATATTTTTGGCTGGGACTTTGAATAGCCACTCGATCGGATAACTAATGCCGGTTTTATTGCTGACCCATTTTTTACTTTTGTTTAGAGAAAAATCATTGCTTGAGAGAATTTCTGTTTTACCGTTCAGGGTGAAGCTGCCACTATAAAGCACCTCATTATCGGACTTGTCCCGCAACTGATAAATCATGATATCGCTATTGTCATCGAGTTGCAGGCTGAACCAGTCCCATGATAGCTGAGGTGTTGAAAAGTCGCCCCACTGATGGTCAAACCAGGCAAGACCTTTGGCCGTTTCGGTATGTCCGCCAATTTTGACGGTTCCGGAAATTGCCATGCGAGTCCGCGAATAATAATAACTGCTGCCTGCCGAATCCAATGAAATAACACCGTCTTTACCATGAAATACCGGAGCTTGTTTACTCACCAATTGAAAATTAAAACTGAATTCAGGTGTTGATGCTTGCAGCTGGTCAATGCCGTTGCCACCTGACATGCGCCAATCACCCGAGGTAAATTCGAAGTGATTGGCTGTATTACTTGGCAAAATCTCAGCTGTACTGCGTTGTTCCATGTAATGTTTTCCAGCCCGATGATCCGTAAAAGAAACATGACTAACCATCATTGTCGTCACATTGCTCACAATAAATGTAGTATAGTGGAAACTGTACTTTTTGCCCGATTCCGCTATTAAATGCCCATTGTAATACCACCACTCCATCTTGGATTGATGAGGAGCATCATCTTTCGGCAATGATATTAAGCTGCTCGATGCCGCCTTGGTTTCGAACCATACTGCCGCGGCTTTCAAGCCTGATACTTCTTTATAGAACCAAAATCCTATGCTCATTAATAATAAACTGACAAAAATAGCGATAATCCGATAATTCCGTGATGAACGGTGCCGTTTATAACGTCGACCTGCTTTATGTCTTCTACTCATAGATGATTTGTTATGATGATAGGCCGCAATCAAAAAGGGATGTCAAACCAACTATCTCAGCTTGTAAACACATCTTTATAATTAAAGCCAAAACAAAGCATTCCGAGTTGCAGAAAGTAAAAATCGCTTATCATCAGACTCTAGCTTTCTTCAATTTCGCGGTACTGTTTCATGGCTTTGGGAAACCTTCCCCCCTTTGCAGGCGCAGTTCATACACCAGTAATAGCCTGCAAACAAGCATAAGAAAGAAAAAAACAATATCCACTCCGGCACTCCTAGAAAAAAACTGGCAATGGTGCCTATAAGCGATAATGCCACTGCAAAAAAATCGATAATTATCAGTTTCTGGTTCACTTTATAACCTGCTTTGGACAGAATATGATGCAAATGCTCACGGTCTGGAGAGAAAGGCGAACACCCCTTGCTCATTCGGCGACACATGATGCTAACAGAGTCGAAAAGCGGGATTGCCATTAGCCATAAAACGCTGGTCGGCGTAATTATTCTGCTTTCCCCCTGTGATGCATAAATCGATAGCCAACACACCGAAAAGCCAAGCAAGGTGCTTCCTGTATCACCCAAAAAGATTGATGCTCTTTTGCGTCCGACAATGCGTAAATTAAATAGTAAGAAAGCAATTATTGATGCGATTAGAATGATGCAGAAATAATAAACCGGCCAGTTTTGAGAAAGCCAAGAGACCATGGCAATCGTTGTAATTGATATCAATGTCAGACTGCCGGCCAGCCCATCTATTCCGTCAATCATGTTAAAAGCGTTTATGCCGCCTACAACCGCAAAGATTGTAAACGCCGTTGAAAAATCACCAAGCTCAATACTACCGGAACCAAATAAGTCCCCCAATTCAGTTATTTTTATTCCCGCAAATTCGGTCATAATGAATCCCACTGCAATTTGGGCGATTATTCTGAACTTTACGCTCAATCCTTTGTAATCATCGATTAAACCTACACAAACCAGGATTGTTGCTGCGCTGAGAAAAGCTGCTTGATGAAAGGACGAAATGTCATTAACCAATAATGTGAATAATATGGCGAGATAAATTGCCAAGCCTCCTATTATAGGAATTGGCTTTTGATGTAGTTTTCTGTGATTCGGTTTGTCCAATAGCCCTATCTTTTGAGCAAAAGGATACAAGACGATTATCAAACCCACAGTTACTAAGAGCGAAGTAATAAATAATACTGAAGACATAGCTGATCCTTATAATCTACATTGAGATCTTCGTTTTTGGTTTTTGACCCCATACGATTCTGACACCCCTTATCGCTTCCTGATTAGGCATGATACTTCAAGCCGATATCAAATCGCCTTTCCCTTCCAGGGCATGACGAATTAGCTGAGACAGCTTACTAATCGAGTATCACTTTGAAAAATCTTTAGTAGAGGCTATTTGGAAACTCGACGTCATTTCTGGCATTAACATCGAGTTTCCAAATACTTCTTTCAGAGAATGGGGTATTTATTACAGTCACCCACGGACGGAATACACATACAGCCAAGTTATGTGGCGGGCACACAAAAACATAATGACTCATTAAATTACTCGTCATCAGACATTATCCAGATTCCTAAATCAGCTGAGCGGCATTAGAGGTGTTTTACCGATTTTCATAACACAATTTAGTCATTTTAATGTGGCTCTATTTAAGAATCCCCCGTATTAATTATGCTACTCTAAGACTGTGCACATTAAAACATAAGGCAATACTAAATTTCCTAAAAATAATGCGACATAAATCACAAAAACATCAATTAATAGGGGGTTTATGGAACCATGTGTACATTCACTGAATTTCCAGGGCGCGCCATAGACCCGTCAGTTCAACTATGAACCAATATTTTATAACATATTGATTATAAATATATTTATTGCTATTTCGACCAGCCAGTTTTGCCTAACACGTTGAAATTAGCTTTAAATGATAATCGGCATATCCGGCAGTTCGTTGATATTATTTGCTTTTGCCGGAAAATGCGCCGCCAGTATTGTTGTGATACCTTCGATACCTCGCAGTTCGCCGTTCCGAAAGTCACCCTGCCGAAATGCGCCCTGTATGGCCCCGGCGATTGCATCCCACTCGGTTTGCGCCACGCGCGCGGCGATCCCACAGTCTGCAACGATGTGAACTTCCGTGTCGGCCAGCAGCACATAAATTAACACGCCGCTGTTTTCTTCGGTATCCCATACCCGCAAATTTGAAAAGATTTCCGTCGCCCGCTGACGCGCCGACATACCTCGCCATACCCAACCCGGCGCCAGTGCATTTTCAACGGCAAAACGAAGTTCGCCGTTGTGCAGGCGCACAGACTGTTTTACCGCCTTTTCAATATCGTCAAGCACTGTCTTGGAAAAGGCAAGCTGCCACCGCCGCCACCGTTTGACCAACCGCCTCCACCGCTATGGCGAACACTGACCATGAAGAAAATCATCAGCGCTATCATCACAACCAGAAAGCCCAAGCCAAAGAACAATGCAGCCACGGCACCGGCTCCCAAACCTGCCAGTAATCCACCCATGACGCGCCCGATGATTGCTGACAATATAAACCCGACAATCAGCCCGCCCACAACGATAAACATAAAAGCGCCTTCACTGGGTGCTGAAGCCGATTATTGAGCAGGCGCAGGCAAAGATTCACCGGTGATCAGTTTCATCAGCTGTGCAACCCCGGCATCAATCCCGCCGGCAAAGTCGCCTGTTTTAAAATACGGCGTGATGATTTCGCTGATGACCTGTTTGGCAATCGCATCGGGAATCGCGCCTTCCAGGCCGTAGCCGACACCCTATGCGGGACGGGTTTTCAACCCGGCCCCTGATATTTCAAAATAACTTCCAGATAAAATACAGTTAATGCCGCATAGCAGAGATGTTACGGACGGTTTTGCAAAGCCCGTCCGGCCCCTAGCAAAAACCTTACTGCTCAAGGAAGCTAACTATTTTTTACCGGCGGCTTGATCTGTCCAAACTGCGGACTACCCGGATCACTGCTGATATTGACGATAAAGCCCAGGTCTGCCCATGCGGTCACCATCTGCAAATCGCCGGTGTTGCTTTGCGGGATATTGCCGGACCACTGTACCTGCCCGGTTAATTCCAGTTGCTTGTCTTGCGGGTTCCATTGCGTATCGAACACCATCATCGGCCGATGCGTCGGCCACCAGAAAATGCTTTGAATGATCGGCGCGACTGGATCGCCGACACTGGTGGGATAAATGCTGTTCCAGTCCTCGTAGGTGATGTCGATGTCTTGCGTGGAGCATTCATTGAAATCGGCTTGCCAGGGTAGCGCGTCATATTTGGTAATATCGCCGGGTTCCAGACCCAGTGCAATGTCATAAGCGCCCTCCAGCGTACCGAGTTCCTTGGCCGATAAACGCAACGCGCCGGGCGTGATGACGGCGCGCTGCCGGATACGATAGGGCTTGGCGTAGATAGCCGGGTTACGGAGTATCCATGACACTTCCCCGCCGGGACAAAACGCCCCACCCAACAGATTGCTGAGCACACCCTGATCCAGCGCTTCGCCCTCGGACAATGGCTTTGAGCTGATGCCTTCCTTGCGTTCATTGATGAACTTGCCTTCCGCCCATTGTTTCAGCATAAACAGCATGGTGTCGGTCAGACGCAGAAATTTCGACGGCGCGACATTGCTGATCGGGTTATCGCCGCATAAATCCGGCATGCCGATAATCGGCTGGTTGGACAGGCTTCGGGTAATGGCGCGGGTATATTGGTTTTCCTCGCCCGGCTGGCGCAGGACGCCGTAGATCAGGCGGCGGCGCTGATGCAGGTAAGCGCGCTCGGTCGGTTCCTGATCGTGATAGGGCGCTATGGATAACAGCTCTGGGTCGAAATTACCGCCGCCTCCCGGCGTCGTGTTGTGCGGATCGCCGCCGGTAAAGGAATCAAAATCCAGCACCCACTGGTAATTTTCGGGGCGTTGCAGTATCGGCCAGATGTCGCGCCAGAAATACGGGTAGTAATTTTGATTCCAGACGGCTTGCTCGCGCCACAATTTCAGTTCCGACGGCGTCGTCGGCGGTTTTTGGGCGTTGTCGAAAGGCGGCACGCCGTAAATACAGTTGTTGTAAGCCAGCTCGCGCAGCATGACATCGTAAACGGCGTCGTTTAGCGTAATCATGTCCTGGAGTTGCGGCGCATAACGCGGATAACCGACGATAACCCAGGCCGATTCGTCGACCGGGATAAACTGGTCGGAATAAGGCACGGAGGGCACTTTGCCGTTGACTTTGGTGACATGAATTTGCAATGTTGCCGTTACATAACCATCGGAGGTATCGTCGAACCAGCCGTCGTTATTGGCGAAACTACTGATATGCGGCTGGCTCAGGTCTTTTTTTACCGAACCGGAATTGCCGTAGCCGCCCAACACCAGCAAGCGACCATGACCATCCTGTTCGACCGCCAGCAGTTCACCCAGCGTATCGATGCTGTTGGGTTGCAACCTGGGCGGAAAACTTTGCGCATAACCCGGATTGCCGCCTTTGGCGAAAGCCGCGCGACGTTGATCGGGATCAACTATCGATACGCTTTGCGGGCCCGGATCGATAATCAGGTTCTGGCGTAAATCGACATCGGTCATCTCGGCGTTACGCAAGGGATGATCGGGGGCATAACCATGCTCGCCATTGGTTTCCTGAAACTGATACCAGGTGGCTTTTTTGTTGGCGATATAAGCCGTCCAGTTAATATCGACGAGCGTACCGGTCAGTATCTGCCCGGTTTTTTGCATCAATACGTCCAGTTCCTGGCCAATGCTCAGTTCCTGCCCGGAAGAGTTGGCGTCACTATAAGCATAAATGCGAAACCGCGCCGCCTGGCGTTTGATGCGGCCTTCCTTATCCCAGAAGTCCTGGTTCAATCGCTGTTCGCCGTGTTGCGGGTCGGCTTGCGTGTTGCCGTCCTGATCGCAGGCAATCGGTAGTTCACCGGGGGCTTCCGGCGAAATGCAGAATTCGGTGGGGCTGTTGCCGAGACGGGCAATGCCGATGGCGGGATGGATTTTAAATCGTGTGGTCATGGGTTGATCCTCGTGACTATGCTTTTATCAAAATGGCTTAAGCTAAATGGATTAATCGAAAAAGTTGAGCGCAACTCCGCGCAGGAACAGCACATCGTCAGCCGGTTGTCCCTGAATATCGAGCGTGACCACCTGCACGGTAAAATCGCTTGCGCCTTGCTCCAGCAGGCGTTGTACGGTAGCGGTGGCATCAAAACGCAGGTGCGATGCGGTTTTGCGATGGCGTGGTCGACGATCGAAGGGGCGTTTGTGATCAGGCGGCTCGGCGCAATGGCCTTCGCCGCCGACGCAGGAACCCATGAATAAATGGAACTGGCCGACAAATGCAGGATTACCGCGCGTCGGGGTTGTTGAATCTGCGCCCGGCTGGTTGAGAAATACCCGCACCAGGCCGCCGCGTTGTGCATAGCGGATATGGTGCAGACGCACTTCGGCCTTGCGGTGCTTGTCGATGACATGCGCGGGTGTTTGCGCGGGTTCTGAAGTAAAGCGCACCATGCCCTGGCTGTTATCTGTCGGGTAGTAATGCGAGGATTTCATGTACTCATAGCCGAACTCGGCGATGCTGTAGGTTTCCTGTACATTCTGCGCCCACGGCGGTAACACGGCATTGGGATTATCGGGATTATTACCGGGATGACGATCCTGCCACTCGGCCCACAGTCTGTCGACATTGGAGTGATGGGACCAGAAAATCGGGTCATAGGCGGTCGTACCGGGCGACACCATATAACCGGTTTCATTAGGGTTGGCAGGATTAATGCCGCCGGAAAAGTTGTGTATCAAGTTATGCACATTCTCCACCGCGCCGAAAAAATGATTCGCCGACGGGCCGCTGCCGAAGTTGAAGAAATTGCCTATGTCCAGGATATGATCGATGTCGTCAGTATCCGGGTAATCCTCGAACAGCAGATTGTTGTTACCGCCAGGCCAGCGCTTGTCGGTCCACAAGGGATTTACGCGCTGTAATTCGGCCAGGATGGCGATGGTCTCAGCACTGTTTTCCTGATATTCAATACCTGCTGCAGTAAACAGGCGATTGCCGGAGTTGTAGGTTTGGCCTTCGATGGTGCGCAATTTTTCAAGATCGGTGTCGGGTATTTTGCCTTGCAGATTAACCAGCGCCTGGGCGTCTATCCAGCAACGAAAGGCTTCCGGGATAACGCCGCTGTCCGGCGTCACCGCGGTTTGATCCTGGTCGTAATTATCGGTCCAGTCCCAATAAGGAATCGCGACGGTCGGGTCAATGTCGCGCAAGGCTTGTTCGAAGTAGTAAAGATACAAGCGATGCCAGGGCAGGAACTCCTCCCAACCGTGCTGGCAGTTATTGGCGTGAATACGCGCCCACCAGTTGAAGCTGCGCTCGTCGAGGAAGAATTGATCATAAGTGCGCATCTTGGCGATGGCTGCGCGATAGCGACGTAGTTCGTCGTCGCTCAGACTATTGATGTTTTTGCGCACTATCGGCGCGCTGTTGTCGTTGCGCTGTGCATTGGTCGACGTGCTCGCCAGAGGATGCGCTTCATCACCTAACGCCCTGGCCCGACGCTGGGCATTGAGGCGTTGAAGATCCGGGTTTTCATCTTCGGCGGGACAGCCGTCATCTATCCATTGGGCAATGAAATCAATGTCGGAGGCCGCGACCGCTGTACCGCCCCAAGGCAAGCGCGGGAACTGGCTGCCGTCAAACGGGTATTGGCCGTAAAGCCCTTTAATCAGACCCGAAGCCGCCGAGCGCTTGCCGCTCGGATCAGCTGCGGCAGCCGCCGGTTTCGGGGCATGATGGCAACAGCCACCTTGTACAGGCGCTGCCGCTGTGCTTGATGACGCATCAGGCCCTGGAGCAATCATGCGTATACCGTATATTTCCACATTAAGAAATTGCTCCAGCGGCAGTTCCCAAAATTTACCGTAGCCCTGGTAATTGGCGTCGCCGCCTTCCGCTGCTGTATTAAGAATGGTTTTTACCCGTTGGTAGCGGGATGAAGGCGATGCGTTGAGGTCAGACATAATATTTTTCCTCCGGATTTAATTGATAGTTGTATGGTTTATTTGCAGTGTGCGCATCGCGCACTTTGATTATGGCTACGGCTTAGATGATGCAGGCCAGCGTTACTCGCAACACTCGCCAATCACCGTCAAAGTCGCTTCCCGTATCGTCGCAATAAATTCCTGCTGGTTATCAAGCAGATTCTCTGTGATGTCTGCGGGCGCCTTGTCGGGATCGCCCGACGGAGGCAACGGCGGTTCAGGCGCATATTGGGCGCTAAGTTGCGCCGCTTGCCTTTGCCGGACACCGCTCAGGCGTTGCACCAGTTCCAGGGCCAGGTCGATGGACGACGAAATACCACCGCCGCTGAAACGCCGCTGTTGTTCGTCGATAACCCAACGCGGGTAGCCATCAGGGACGGATATATCGGGAAACAGCGCCAGATTACCCAGTTGGCTCCAGTAAGTGGTTGCCTGACAACCCTGTAATAAACCGGCGGCGGCCAAAGGGAATGCGCCGGTGCATACCGAGCCTACCCATTGGCTATTGGCTGCGGTTGCTTGCAAAAAGCCGGCAAAATCCGCATCGAGCATGACCGTCGCAACATCGTCTCCACCACCCGGTACAAACAAGATATCGAAGCCCTGTTGTTCGTCCAGCACCGCTGCAAAGGTCTTTTGCGGCACAACCTGAACGCCCTCGGTCGTGGTGATTGGGTCCAGTGTCGCAGCCAGCCACAGCGTCTCGTAACCTGCGACAAATTGAGTAAAGATTTGCGTTGCGCCTGCGAAATCGAGCAAGGTGCATCCGTTGTATAAAGGAAAGCCGACACTAATTTGGAACATAAGAAATCTCTGTAAAGGATAGTAAAGCGCTCACGACATTATTTATCGCCGTGAGCGCAATGGGCACCGGTTAACCGGGTTAGTGGAAACCAGTCGGTTAACGGTAGTTATTGGTACCGCATTAGTGAGCGTGCGGAGCCACTACTCCACCGGCGGTATCAACGACTTCCTCGACTTCCATCATGCCCAGGTCCTCGTGATCCAGGATATGGCAGTGCATGACGAATTTGCCGATGTATACTTCAAACGGTCAAGTTTTCGGTTTTTTTAGAAAACAGCTGGAAATTCATGGTCATTAAAGATTGCATTTTGTCTTTAAAACGGATATCCAGCCCGGCAATACAAGAGTCGATGTTGTCCTTAAACACCTGGAATTT
>SXGU01035259.1_pt1 | contig 20699 bp, 17 predicted proteins | sample 3174531 | NCBI WGS metagenome assembly SXGU01 (sample SAMN11356863, study PRJNA531348) | freshwater metagenome | isolation source: freshwater sample F1-140 | place: China: Fuxian Lake, Yuxi | collected 2017-12-25 | reverse complement strand
TCGTCTGAAGGACGATGAGCGCAAGGACACTCGGGAAGTGCTCGAGGCGCGCATTCGGTTTCCTCACGCATTTCGCATTCTGGATGCCGCAGCTTCCGAAGTTTCACTTCTTCCTTCGGAGAAGCAGCTTCTGCGCATTGGCCTGACGGAGGCGATCCATCGTGGCAAGAGAGTATCCGGTTTCGACATCTTCGCCACATTCTCCCTGAAGAGATTCGTCGCCCTGTTCTCCGCCGTCCTGATTGCTTTCAGCACGGGCGGAGGAGTGCTCGCGTATGCGGCCGAAGAAGCGTTGCCCGGAGACGCGCTGTATCCGGTGAAAGTTTCTTTAAGCGAGCCTGCAATCGCCCTTTTCCATCGAACACCGCAGGCGAAGGCCCGTTGGGCGGAAAAAAAATTGGAACGTCGACTGCGCGAAGCGGAGAAGCTTTCGCTCAGGCAATCAGTGGATCCGGAGATCGAAGAGACGATCACGTTGTCCATGGAACACGCGGAGCAGGAAGCGGAGCGGAATTCCCTCTCCCTCGGAGAGGAAGAGAGACGGGAAGAATTTGCAGTGCGACTCAGGCAGATGAAGGAGAGGCAGAGAAACGTCGTCGGTCGATTTAAGGAGAAGCGCATGAAGAAGTCTGAGATTCGACGATTGGAAGAAAAAATACATGACGTTGACGATGAGGAAGAGACAAGGGAAGACCGAACCTACAGAGAGAAGTCGCCGATCTTTTTGTCGGGTTCCGGTGAAGTAAGACGGGGGCGACGTTTCTCGTCGTCGGTGGCGAGGGAGGAAGGCTTACGACAAGGGGAAAAGGCGAGAGAAGATGAAGACCGGTCTCTGCGCATTCGATGGGAGAGAGAGAAACCGCTTCCTCCGAAATTCAGGGAGATCATCCGATCACCTGAGGATTCTTCGACGGAAGACAGGGAGCATATTTCCGAGGATGCTGTGAAGGAATTGCGAAAAGGTTCGAAAGAGAAATTGCGTTTGGAAAAAAGTCTGTAAGAAAGCACTCGTTCCTTCGTCTACTTCTTCGAGCCTCTACGGCTCCTTATTTCTTCCCCACTTATTTATGGTTCATTTCATTCGACCCATGCTCGGCGGAACGCTCTTGAGCGTGCTGCTTCTTTCTTCGGCACCGTCTGCGGAGGCTTTCTCCCTCGGTGCCTACGCACGTGCATTCGCGAAGCGTCAGGATCGAGGGCACTTCAGCGTGCAAACCGGTGCTTCCGCATCGGGAACGTTGCTTCCGCCTGCTCGTTGCAAAAAGTTTAAAGGAGACGATCTGGAGCGTTGCGAGCGTATTTTCGAGTCACGCACCGCAAGCGGTCAGGTGAAGCTCGAGACGCATGGCGATTTCATGAGCGGCATGCGTCGTCATGAAGATGATGACCGCCCGAAGAAGACCGTGACCGAGGTGGAAAGCCGCGTCCTCAAGGTTCTGAAGCAAGCAGTCCATACTGCTGCAAAAGCCATTGGTAAAGCCTGTAAGCAGAACAATGCTGAGACGACGGCAGTCACGCAGTGCATTGCGTCCGCAAAAGCGCGCGTGCAACTCGCTGTTTCCGCGATGGTCGAAGCAGCCTTCACGACAAACTGATGTTCTGGGAATGCGGCAGCGGATACCGGGACGAGGCGGTCCCGGTTTTTTTAGAACTTCTGCTTTTCCCAGAGTTCATGGAATCTTCCTCTCTTCGCATACAACTCTTCGAATGTTCCCGATTCGATGATGGTGCCGTTCTCCAGGACGAGGATGCGATCCATTTCCTTGATCGTGGAAAGCCGATGAGCGATGACGATCGCCGTCACTGACTGGAAGAAACGATGCAGAGAATCTTTGATGTTCTCTTCCGACTCCATGTCCAGATGAGACGTGGCTTCATCGAGGAAGAGGATCTGCGGTTCTTTGAAGACCGCTCTGGCGATGCCTACACGCTGCTTCTCTCCCCCCGAGAGTTTGATGCCTTTCTCTCCGATGAGCGTTTCCAGTCCGGCCGGAAGTTTTCGAATGAAGTCTCTGACGTGCGCGATGTCGATGGCCTGCGTCAAAAGTTGCTCGTGATGCGCTTTCTCCGCATTGGCGATGGTGATGTTGTCTCGGAGCGAGAAATTGAAGACTTCCGTCTCCTGCAGCACGACAGCGGTGTGTTTCGAGAACGACGAACGACTGATCTCCCGCAGAGGATCATTGCCGATCAAGATCTCTCCTTCGAAATTTTCGTGTTCTTTCAGGAGCAGCTTGAAGAGTGTGGATTTCCCGGCACCCGAAACCCCGACGATGCCGATTTTCTCTCCTCTGCGGATCGTGAATGAAAGATTCTTGAGGACGGGTTTCCCCGCAAGGTAGCTGAAGCTTAGGTCACGCACCTCGATGCTCTGCCAGTCTTCCGAAACGTTTCGCTTCCCCGCATCGGAGTCGATGGAGAGAGGTTCATGGAGAATATCCATCATCCTCGAAACTCCGTACTTGGCGACGACGAAGTCTTGCGTGACTCTGGAGAGTTCTTCCGCATTTTCCCAGAGTTGCCGGAAGTACTGAGCGTAGAGCACAAGGAAGCCGATTTCATAGTGTCCGGTTCGGATGCCGAGTGCGATGAATCCCACCGAGAGGAGGAAGAATGCCCGTCCGTAGAACACGAGAACGACGTCGCGGATTCTGTACCAGAAGATGCGATCGCGAACACTCCTGAAGACCGTATCGGCTTGGGAACGGATCCGCGACAGGAGCGGCACCGACATGCCAAGCACTTTCACGCTTCTGATATTGCTGACCGACTCGAAGGCGATGCCTTGAAAATTTTCCTCATTCACATTCACGATCTGCTCCGAGCGTGCCGCGTACTTCAGGATCACGGATGCGAGAACGTAGTAGACCGCGACGAAGCCGAAGAGCAGCAAGGAGATCTTCGCATCGAAGAATGCAACGATGACCGTGATGCCGACGAAGTTCACGAGGACCTCGATGAGGTTCGTGATGACGATGCGCAGGATTTGATCGAGCGACTGACCGCCTTTCTGCATGCGTTTCAGTTTATTGCCCGAGTTCTCGCGCTCGTGCCACGTGAGATCGAGTCTAAAGAGGTGGCCGAGTGTCTGTACCTGCCCATCCAGCGCTACGCGTTCGGCGACCTGAAATCCGAGATACTTCGCCGATTCCCTGAAGAGGATGTGCGCCAGGTAGGCGATTCCGGAAAGTCCGAGGAGCCATGCGAGAGCGCCCGTGACATCCGGAACGTCATCCCGTGTCAAAAGGGAGATGATGTCTGCGAATGCGTAGGCCGGATAGAGTCTCGAGAGATCCGACAGCGCCCGCAGGATCGTCGCCACGATGAACCGAAACCGGTAGGGCTTCAGAAGACGTCCGACGTCGCGCATCAGCATGGACATCGAATATGCCGGTGCAGGAGCGTTCGTTGCGTGCACGGTCTCACTCTAGCAAATCAAAACGGAAGTTTCTTTAAAAAACTTACAAATACAACGGAATCATGAAATTGAGCAGCATGTAGAGGCATATGCCTCCCATCAGCAGCCGACGTCCTAGATGCGTGTTGGTCAAGAGTGAAAGCGGGTGGAGGAAAAGCGATTGAGCGATCAGGAACGACGCTCCCAGTAGCATCGGGGCAACATAGATCCCTTTCAGCGGGACCCATATGATGTACGGATGTTGGTATGCATAGAGAATCTGCGTGCATACCAGTACTGCAGCAAGACCCAGGAGAACAGAGCCAAGTCGTTCCCATTGAAGTTCGCGTGGTTTTCTGAGAAGGCATGAAAATATTCCGAGTAAAAAGCCAATGGCTGCAAGGTACAGTTCAGAGAGGGCAACTTTCAGATTCAGGCCGTAGAGCGGTTCAATGCCGACCCAAAAATCCCACCAAAGATCCCAGATTCGCAGTCGCTCGACACGCTTCCATGCGAAGTTCTGAGTCGTCACAGGGTTATTGAGAAGAAGAGTCCTGAAGAATCGAGGAATGTCGGTATCTCGTTTCTTTCTTGCTGCTTCCTGCTCTTCGCTTGCATACCAGTCAACATTGATAGGGAAGAAGCGGTGTTCCGTGCGTTGGTAGCGAATGTAGTAGTACGGGAATGTCAGGACAAACACGACCATGAGTGTTTGCAGGAGCGGTCTCCATACTTCTTTGTACGATGCTCTTTGAGGCGATAAGAACGCAGCAAGGATAGGAATGGAAGGCAACAGGACGCCTGAAAATTTTGTGAAGAGACCTGCCGTCAGCGTGATTCCTAGTATCAGCCATACTTTGTTCCGTGAATGATCGGATTCTGGCGGTAGCCAGAACAGTCTGACCGATGCGTACAGAATAACCGTTGAGTAAAAAAGAATCAGACTGTCCAAATTCAACGATGTTTGCAAATAGTTTTGAATCGGCATCATGCCCGCCAAATAGAGGAAGAAAATTGCTGCAGGCATCGACAGCAACTCGAGACGTTTCAGGGTCGCCCGCAAGAAAAGAAATGCCCCTAAGGATGCTATGAGGCCTATAACCTGCACCGACTGAACCTCGGAGAGTCCGAGGGTGTAGAAGGTATGAGGGAGTAAAAATCCGATGGGCGGATGGTAGGCATAAAACGGTGTATGGATATCCTGCAGCAAATTGTTCCATCGGATGATGCGAACCATTTCCATATGAGGAGGAATGTCTTGCCCCGATGCACGACCGAATGTTTGCAAAAATAAAATCAACTTTCCGATGATCAGCATCAATAGCAGCCATTGCTCATGGATCAATTCGACGTTCGGATTCTGGATGTCTTTTTTAGTGAAAGATCGTTGGTATTTTCTGCGCAGAACAATGGCGCAGACAGCGAGGATTGGTATGAGCGAGATCAAAAACAATGGATCTCGTATCGGCGTTCTCTGCACATTGAATTTCAGCTCGCCGCCGAAATCTTTCAAACTTACCTTCACGTTATTGCTGCCTTCGTGAAGATAGGGTGAAAGATCGAAGTATTCCCCATTCAGATTGCAGAAAGGCAGCAATGGACTCTGTACCTGTATTTCATTGATCCAAAGTTGCTGCAGACAATCGTCGGGGATGATGCGGTATCGGGTCGCATAGAACTTTGGAAGGCGGATCACCGTACTGGCGATCGCACCAGTGCCCTGCATGGGAACAACGAGAGGCCATCGCGTTTCTTTTCCTTCCTGATTTCTGATGCGATACATGACGCTTTCAAAGCGCGGAGTGGTGATCGACAGAAGCAGCAAGAATAAGAAGGCCGAGCTGATGAGGAGAATGAAAATATTTGTCTTCCTGGAAAATTTCCATTGTCGCCAGTATGCATAGTTCATTGTTGCTCGTATGGTCTTGCTGATACTTCCGCTGCCTACTCTTCGAAGGAGAAGGACAAGTGACAAGATCAATGGTATTGCTGCAAGATAGAAAATCGGGTCGAGAACAGGGGTTACCTGCATATTGAATTGCAAATCTCCGCCGAAATCTTTCAGATGTGCCTGCAGCGTATTTGTTCCAGATTTGAGATACGCTGACAGGTTTACATTCTCTCCATGTAAGTCGCAGATCGGAAGGATCGAGTTTTTCACTTCTTGCCCGTTGATCCATAGTGTCTCCAGGCAATCATCGGGACTGATTCGGTAATGAGTCGGATACCATCGAGGCAGATCGAAATTCATTGTCAGGATTGCCCCCGTTCCTTTCGTCGGAACACTGAGTGGAAGTTCTGACGTGGCCTGAGGTTGTCCATGAACGCGGTAATGAATCGCATCGAACTCGGGTAAGCTGGCATTGAAGAATATCCAAAAGAAAAGAATGCCTGCTACGATTCGTGGGATGTCAGTGGTGATCAATTTCCCCATGTGTTTCATACACTACGTAGTGCAAAGAAGGCAGAGCTAGTATGGTGGATGGCTTTGTGTCAGGCAAATGCCAAAACGAATGCCTATCAAGAGAAATATTTCAGCACTCGTATGATTCCCATCTTTGCATTTTTCCTATGGGCGGATGCGCCACTCCTCTGCTCAATCTCGCTTCGATGCTGATGATAGTATTCGTATGCTTTTGCCATCATGGCGGCATTGCTGAGCGTCGGATTCCATCTGAGTTTTTCTTTGATTTTCGTTGTGTCAAAAATAAAATCCTCCGCAATCATTTTGTAGTGGTAGGGACCGAGAGGAGAGAGCCCCAACATGTGTGAGAGTTGCATCAAAGGAATCGCAAGCCAGCCCGGTACGGTCCCCAGACGAGCCTTCGTCCCTGCCGTATCAATCACGTGTTTGTACACTTCCGCCAGTGTTTGCACATCATCAGACCCGATGTTGAAAATTTCGGTTGTCGGATAATCCATCGCTCGCAAGCAAGCGTCGATCAAATCTTGCGCGTAGATGAATTGGTATCTGTTGCCACCCCCGTTGACCAGCCAAACCCTTCGCCCTTCTTCGATGAAAGCGAATAGTATGCTCAAAAGCCCCAATCTCCCGCCATCGATGATCGTAGGGCACCGGAAAATCACACTGCTGAATTCCGTATGCTTCAGCAGGATTTTTTCGGCTTCATATTTGGATTTCCCATAGATTTCAATGGGATGAGGCACATCGTCTTCACTTACTTTCCTTCCCAGACTTTTACCCCACAAGCAGTTGCTGGACAGGAAGATGATTTTCGGGACTCCGTATCTGCTTGCACATTCACCGAGAATGGCCGTTCCATCGACATTCGATGTCCATAATGCTTCTTTGTTTTTCACGTGATGGGCAAGCATTGCCGCGCAGTGAAAAATTGTGTCAAAACGATAGCTTTGAAATATTCCTTGCATCGTGCCTTTATCGCGAATATCGCCCTGAATGCACGTGCAGTTTTGTAGTGTGGATGGATCACGCTCCAGATCGATGCTGACACAGCGATGCCCTTCCTCCGCAAGGGTTTTCTTGAGCAGGCTTCCGAAGAACCCCGCTCCTCCGGTCACTAGTACAGTTTTCATGGGGTCATGATAGTCGAAACCATATCCTTTCGCATTGTTCGATGTGCGCTGATTGACTGCTCTGGGATGGTTTGAAACAATGCCGATATGAAATACGGACTTCGTTTTCTTCATCGTCATGCGGAAATATTCGCCGGACTCTTTGCATTCTTTTTCTTCGTAACGCCATTTTGGTTCTCGATTCCCGTGTGGGATGGTCAGGCTTTTAGCGAATGTGTTCGTGGTGCCGCGCACGAATCGTTCGATTGGAAATACTTCCTTTGTTACGGTCATCCGACTATTTTTTTCATCTCTCTTTTTTCGATACCCGAATATTTGGCTCCCGGGTCGCTTTTTCTGATGCACACGGTGATGTTTGCTCTGGCTACTGCATCCATTGTCGCTTTTTCATTCATCATCCGCGGCCTTTTTCCTAAGACATCTCTTGCACAGAGAATCCTCGGTGTGATGTTGTTTTCGATTCAGCCGGTGATCATCGGAAACGTCATCGATTTCAATTTCGATAATGGCGTGATGTTTTTTTTCGTGATTCTGCTTGCTCTTCTCTTCTATGGATATGAGAAGTGGATGATGATCATCGGATTCCTGATGGTCTTTACAAAGGAAAGCGGAGTTCTTCTGTACGGACTGACACTCGTTGGATACTGGATCTTTTTTCTGCGCAGAAATCATACGTTTCTCCCCGATGCGTTACGGTCGGGGATTCGTCGTTCATGGCTTCTCCTTCCTCTATTCTTGTACTTGTTTCATATGGGTGTGCAGAAGCATATCGGGAACCCCCTGCTTCACGAAAACATTGCGCCTGACACCATTGTTCATGCGATGCTGAGTCTCGATTTGCTTCATGAACGTTTCCTGACATTTTTGACTGAAATTTTTCTTTTCCAATTCACATGGTTTCAGACAGGTGTCACGGTCTGCGCACTTCTGGTATGGCTTTGGCGTCGTGACAGCACTCGTTCGTATGCTGGGAAGCGTTTCTGTTATTTTTTATTGATTATTTTTCTCTATGTCACCGGCATCCATACGTTCACTCGTTATGTTCCGTACAACAACATTCGTTACATGATGCCTCTTTTTCCGCTGGGGATTCTTCTTTTCATCGAGAGTACTTTGCTGCTCGGGCGCGGAAAATTTTTTTCCACGGCTCTTCTCGCGATTGCCATCGCTCTCAACGCACTTGCATTGTTTCGCAGCGTCGATCCTGTTTCGAGAGCATTACTTGGGACATTCAAGTTCGGCTCGCATTCAATCTATGCTCTTGGCTCCTTTGATGGGTGCTGCTTATTTGGCAGAGATCAACTTGTGTACAATCTGGAATACAGAAAAATTTTCTCTCTACAGGATCTTGCTCTTCAGAAAATAGCTCCGAGCAGGGAAACCGTTATTGCACTTCCACCGAATGCGGACTGGAGTCATCGGGATGCTCTTGACCCAGTCACCTTCCGTCGCACATGGTCCCCGGAAGGGCTCATGCCGACGTATGTGTCGATCGACGATGTCCTGAAAATGGCTCCTCTACCTGTAGAATTTTATTCTATCGATTTCCCGAATCTTCCAACCGATGCAGCGAGAAGCAGCGTCGAGGAAAAATATGACAGAGCTTTTCTGGAGACGATTGTCGATGGCGGGTATTCCATCGGGCTTACAAAGTACGTTCTGAAGCCCTGATGTTCTTTATGCTCTTTTCCTGAGGAGCGGTCGGAAGATACGAAGTTGCTTTCCAAGGATCCAGGCATGTCTGCCGAAGCTTCGCAGGCTCATCGACGATGCTCCTCCGGAGCGCTTTCGGAACACGATCGGCATCCAGAAGATCCCCGTTTGGGATTGCTGGAAGACGGACAGGAGAATGTTGCTGAGTGAAAAATTGTCAGGGATGTGCTCCAGAGATTTTCGGAGTGCATCAGCACGCATCAGGCGGTATGGCACGTTGCTGTCCCGCACCCATACTCCGGAGCATAGGAAGACAAGCACGCTGATGAGTCGCGAGATCATCAGGCGGGACACGCCGTCTTCACGCTTTGCCCGAAAGCCGTAGAGGAGGGGATGGTTCTTTCTTGCTGCCCAGAGCTCTGCGAAGTACCTGGGATCGCACTGTCCGTCCGAGTCGATCTGAAAGACCCACTCCGCGCCCTTCGAAAGAGCCAGCTCGTACCCTGCGATACAAGTGGGTCCGTGACCCGTATTCGGCTTGTCGACGATACCGAGTGTGGGGATTTCTTTCTCCAGCGATCGTAGCTTCGAGAGCGTGTCATCCTTCGATCCGTCGTTCAGGACGCAGAGCATGTGGTTCGGCTCCACAGCACGAAGGCACTCCGCCCACGACATTACGACGGAGCGGATTGCTTCTTCTTCGTTATATGCCGGCATGATGACCCACAGACGACTCATGGGATGCATCTTGCACGATTGTGTCAAAAACCTGAAGCGCTTCTTCGATGGCCTGATCGGTATTGATGTAACGGTAGGTGGCGAGCCTTCCTGCGAAGTACACCTTCTTCTTTCGCGTCTCTGCTTCCGCCATGGTTCGATATTTCTCGTAGAGCGTCTTCGATTCCGAGCACGGGATCGGGTAGTACGGTTCGCCCGTCGCCTGCGCATACTCGTACGCGACAACCGTCTCTTCGTGCTTCTGTCCGGTCACATGCTTGATCTCGACGCTTCTCGTGTAGTCATGCGCATCGGGATAATTGATCTGCACGCATGGTTGCATGAATTCTTTCTTTTCGGTGCGGTACTCGAACGAGAGCGATCTCCACGGCAGCGGTCCGAACGTCGAACCGAAGTACTCGTCGAGCGGCCCGCAGTAGACGGTTGCGATCTTCGGTCGGATGGCAGTCGAGACGTCGCGGTACGTCACGCCAAGCTTTTTCGTGATGAGGGGACTTTCGATCATGCGGGCGAACATGGCGGTGAATCCTCTGTCGGGCGTCAGTTGAAATTCCGCATCGGCGTAGCGGTCATCTCTATTCAGTCTCACCGGAATTCGGCCGCAGACCGACGGATCCAGCTCTCTGGGGTGCTTGCTCCACTGTTTCAGCGTGTAGCCGAGGTAGAAGGCTTCGTAGAGCTCTCTGCCGACCTTCGACAGCACGAACTCTTCCGAGTTCGTCGGATGTTCGATGCGCTCCCGAAGTGATTCGATGAGTGCCGCTCCCGATGCTTCATTGAGTGTTTTGCCGAAAAATTGTTCGAGCGTGCTCAGGTTGATGGGAAACGGATAGAGCGTTCCTTTCACCTGGCTTTTCACACGGTAGTTTCCAGGAATCCATCCCGTGAATGGGGAGAGATAGTCGATGAGTTCGCGTTTGTTTGTTCGGAAATAGTGCGGGCCGTAGCGGTGAATGAGGACGCCGTTCTCGTACGGAGAGTCGAAACAGTTGCCTGCGATGTGCGTCCTGCGATCGATGATCACCGATGACCATCCCCGCTTCGCCGCACGCTCGGCGACGGTGCATCCCACGGGTCCGCAGCCGACGATGAGCAGATCGCATTCCATGAGTGGGAATGACTCTAACAGAGAGGGCAGGCATGTTATAGGGGGCTCATAACTCTTCTGGCAGAGGAAAGGACTCAATGACACAATGAAGGAAATGCGCTCCGCCAAGATTTTCTGTTGGGTTGTTTTCCTTTGTCTGATTCTTCTTTCGGTTGAATTCCTTTCTTCGCTCTGTTATTCCCGTCTGCGGGATGCGGGATATCGCTTTCAATTCCTGTCGGAATTGTATCCCGATCAAAAGACGATTCTCCAGATTCTCGATAAAATGGAGCGAAGCGGTACCGATACCGGTCATGTCATGCCCGATCCGGAGATCGGATGGGTTCTGCGACCGGATGGATATGGTCATTACAAGGATCAGATGAATTTCTACCATGTGAATCGACAGGGCTTCCGGGGCTTCGGGAGCACCGCTCTCATTCCGAGAAGCGGAGTCACTCGCATCATGGCATTCGGCGATTCGTTCGCATTCGGCAGCGAACTTCGAGAGAAGGATGCGTGGACGGCGGTTTTAAATGCGAAGCTCAGGAATGCCGAGGTCTTAAGTAGCGGCGTTCCCGGGTACGGACATGATCAGGCATTCCTTCTCTCGAAGAGACTGATTCCGAAATTTCATCCCGACATCGTGCTTCTCGGGTTTCAGCCGGAGAACACCAATCGCAATGTCAGCGTCTTGCGTGCGTTCTATACCAACGAGCATTATCTGCCTTTCACGAAACCGCGATTTCGTCTGCAGGATGGACGGCTGGAATTGCTTCCGAATCCGCTTCGGTCCTTGGATGAGTATCGAAAAGCATACGAAGATCCTTCCGCATCGTTTCCGCTTCTCGGCGAGCATGATGACTACTACGGTCGGCACCTGTTGGATCAACCTTTTCTCGATCGATTCGCCGTCGTTCGGTTGATTCGTTTGGCACTCCTAAGATTCGTTTTTTCAAAGCCTCCTGTTACGGTCGATCATCTCTTCGATCCGCAGTCCGAAGCAGTGCAGCTCACCGTTGCCATTATGGACGCATGGTACGACGCGGTGAAAGCCGCAGGTGCGACTCCGGTGATCGTTGTACTTCCGAACAGTCCCGTCATCGATGAAATCTATAGGAGTGGACGAATGCCCCACCAGACGTATCTGGATCATTGGACGCAGAAAGACATGCGCGTTGTCGACCCCAGCATTTCTTTTGCTGCCGATCCCAAAGGTGTTCCGAATCTCTATCTTTCCGGAGGGCACTATTCCTCTACCGGAGCAACATTAGTGGCAGAAATTATCGCTTCATATTTGCGACGTGAACATTTGGTGCGGTGAGTGCTTTTTTCATGCTATAGTCGCCGCCATGCAGGAAGCATACAGACCGAACGATTATCGCAATGCGTGGACGCTCTTTCTGTACTATGGAATGCGTTTTCTGGTTTTCGTCGCAACGTGCATTTTCCTGTGGAGGGGGGATTATGAAACGGCGCTTGCGACGCTGGTCGTGATCATCCTGATGACGATTCCCTCGTTCCTGAAAGACCGTCACCTTCTTTCGCTGCCCTTCATCCTCGATTTTGCGATCGTTCTCTTCATCTTCCTGACGGTGTTCCTCGGAGCCATCGGGAAATTTTACGAAGAGGTTCCCTTCTGGGATAAATTCCTGCATTTTCAGTCTGGGCTGCTGCTCGGGGCGAGTGGATACATCGTGGTGTATCTCCTGAATGCTCATAAGAAATTCACGATCGACGTGAGTCCGGGATTCCTCACGATGTTCTCGGTCACCTTCTCGCTCGCCATCGGAGTCCTGTGGGAGATCTTCGAGTTTTCGGGTGATGCGTACTACGGCAGCCATTGGCAGGGGGGCAATACGGATACGATGTGGGATCTCATCGCGAACGGCATCGGGGCGATCATCATCAGTACCGTCGGTTATTTCTGGATGTACCGTCACAGGCGTCTTCCGTTCACACCGTGGCTCCTGCGGATGCTTCATCACAAAGGCGAGGTGATGCAGGCAATGCGAAAGTACCGGACGAGGGGGTGAACGTCATCTCGTACGAGAGATCGAGAACGCTGACGTACCCGTAGTTCTTCAGTCAATCGTGGCACTCAGCCGAATCGGTGCTTCGGTGCCGTTTTCAATCTTCATCGGCATGATGCAAACTTTTGCACCCGTCGGCGGAAGACTTCCGGCATTGGCGACGTTCTCGACGATGTATTTCCCGGCTCCAAGCAGGATGCGGTGCACGGGGAAGTCTTTTCCGCTTGCGTCCGGCGACAGCGTGTCGATGCCGATGCCCGCAATGTCGCGCGCGAGGAGCAGCGTCGCCGTTTCCTCATGCACGGACGGGAATTGCAAGCCATTACGGTATTTCTTCGGATTCTGCCAATGCTTGTCCCAGCCGGTATAAAAGATGACGAATGCTTTCGAGGGAATTGTTCCATGCTTTTTCTCGAATGCATGGATGACATCGGGTGCGATCACAGTGTTCTCATCCGCTTCATCGTCGACTCGAATGACGACGCAGTCCGTCTTGAGCGTCTTCAGCTCCAGCTTGTCGACGGTCGTGGCCCCCGGAAAGCAGTGTGCAGGCGCATCGATGTGCGTTCCCGCCCCCGCAAGCATCTCGATTGTTTGCACGCGAAAGAGATTCGGCTTCGTGCAATCGTCATAGTCGATCTTCGTTCCAAGCGAGAAACAGCAGCCGCCATCCCAGCTTGGAATAGCGGGAGAGAGTGTGCGGGTGAGGTCGATGAGAGGCATGTGGTTATCGTACGCTTTCGACCGCATGCCTGTCGTATGGAAACCTGCTAAAATACACTCCTTTTTTATGCACCAGCACCGCACCAATACTTCTTTGTGGGGAGACATCGATATTCCGCGCATGCCTGTACTTGAAAGTGATATCGATGCTGATATTTGCGTGATCGGTCTTGGCGGGAGCGGGCTTGCAGGTGTCGATGAGGCTCTTGTTCTTGGGCAGAGCGTTGTTGGGATCGATGCAGGCCTGATTGCAAACGGTGCTGCAGGAAAGAATGGCGGCTTGCTGCTTGCAGGTCTCGCCGATCCCTACCATACAGTGGTCGACCGAATCGGGAACGCAAGGGCTCGTGAGATCTATGCAATGACGGAGAGGGAAATCGAGAGAATGCGAAAGGAAACTGTTGATTGTGTTCGTGAAACGGGGTCGCTCAGGATCGAGGCTTCCGATGCGGGTCTTGCTGATTGCAGGATGCACATGAGCGCACTTCAAAATGAAGGTTTTTCCGTCGAGTGGTACGAGGGACCTGAGGGAAAAGGTTTGCTGTTACCAAACGATGCGGCTTTTCATCCGGTGAAGCACTGCAGGCAGAAAGTCGAGCAGGTTCTTGGCGGAGGAGCACGATTGTTCGAGAATACGCCGGCAATGGCGATTGAATCAGGAAAAATCGTTACGCCAATTGCAGTCATTCGTTGTAAACACATCATTGCGGCCATCGACGGCAGGCTTGATCTTCTCTTTCCCGATCTTCGAAGCGAAGTGACTCCGTATCGGTTGCAGATGGCGGCAACGGAAAAATCCCCCATTCGTTTTCCGATACCGATGTACTGGGATGACGGCTACAACTATCTGCAGCAATTATCCGATGGTCGCATTGCTGTCGGAGGATGTCGGGACGAACACGTTGGAGCTGAGTCAACGTACAGTAGCGATCCGACAGAACCGGTGCAGCAGTCCATCGAACGTTTACTTCGCGAACTAGGAGTGGATGCAGAGATCACTCACCGGTGGGCGGCGACTGTTTCCTATAGTAAGGACGGACTTCCGATTGCGCGTGAGTTGATGCAAAATGTCATCGCGGTCGGAGCGTACAACGGTACCGGCAATCTCGTCGGTCGTATTCTTGGGAGAGCTGCCGTTCATGCAGCGGTGAGAGGGGACTGGGAGATGTTGAAGCTGTTTGCGGACAAGGCATGCAAGGACTGAAAGTATTTGTCTTTGGATTAGGTATTTTGACTCATTATAAAAATATATTATAATCTTATCTATATTGGTCAATGTCTGGGTAAGAGGATTCAATTCCTTGAACCTTGTTCTTGCCTGACGCAGAGCCTACAATTTCCTACTTATGTCTTCAAAACACGAGAACCTTGCATCGGACGTACCGCTTTCCGGCGCACCTACCGGGTGGAAAAGGGCATTCATCGAGTTTGGTTTGAGGGTGCCCGGTCTCCGCTATAAGCTTTCCTCGTGCCTCGACCTCGGCACTGGATACGGCCTGGAGAAAGCCGCAGAGCGCATCGTGCATCCGGATACCGGTTATGACTATCAGAACCTTCGCAATACGCTGTGTGACCGTGCCCGCGGATCATTCCGAGGGAGATATGCAATTGCTGGCCTTGGCGTTCTTGCAAAAGGATACGAAAAACATTCGGCGCGAAAGGAGCAAGAACTGCGCGAAGCAGATAAGAAAACAAAAGCTGAAGGGAATCACATCGGGATTGTGGAAATCCGCTACGCGATCGCCGATGTGCTGAAGTCGACAGATCACCTCGACATCATGAAAATAATCGCCTCCGATCTGCCATATGAATGGAATTCAGCAGTCGTCGATCGAGCATTCGATGCATTCGGAGAACATGCCAAGGAGGAATTGATCGATGACATCATCCCCGTGCTCAAGGGACGTTCTTTCGATATACGCTCGAAAGTGGCTCGCTCGCTCTCCGGAACGCGCAATGTCGAAGCACAGTGTGCGATGGTGGATGCGCTGCAAGATGCTTGCCGCATGCGCTTCGAAGAGTGTTCCGCGGGAGCGTGGGACGCAGGGACGGAGATGATCAGCGGCATCTGTGAGGGGCTCCTCGGGACAGAGATCGGTTCAAAGGCAAAGGATCTTCTCCGTGATCAGTTCCTCAATCCGCGCGTCGTGCACTTTTCCCAAGCCATCCTTGCAAAAGCACCTGCAGTATCGCCCGACAGAGAAGCAAAAATTCTTGCCAACCGTGATCCTGATCACCGGATCAAAGAAGTACGAATGATGGCTGAAATGATGGCAAAAGATCAGATCGTGGAAGAGGCACGGAGGGTGGGAGTCACCACCATCGATTGGCATGGACCGACTCTGCAAAAATATGAAAAACTGACAAGGGAAATAGAGCGGAGCATGCTGCAGGAGTGAGATGCTCAGTTTGGCGCTGCCATGAACCCGAACGAAGTGAGTGGTTCATGGCTGGGGAGGAGGGATTCGAACCCCCGAATGGTAGCTCCAGAGGCTACTGCCTTACCACTTGGCGACTCCCCAATAACAACTGATAGGAATTCGATAACCGCCGGAGGATTCTAGCAGAGAATAAGCGTACTTCTAGGGAGACGTCGTCTTAATATTTTCAATTGGTACTTGACAAAAAATAATAAAAAAGTATCCTGTGGTCAGTCATGATGATTTCATTCTCTGCCGGCCACTTCCGTCGCTCTCTGCGTCCAGCGCAGGAGAGTGGTCGAATGTAGTTAGAGAAAACGATCGATCGATACTCTCCTGCGGAAACCGGGAGTTTTTTTCGTTCTTTGAAATCATTTCGATCAACATGGTGGTCTGCGGAAGAATTCTTCCATAGTCCTCCCTGCTGTGTATGCAGGTAATCTTGAGAGAAGTTTTTTTTAAGGAGAACATGATGAGTACGAATTTGGTGCCAGAAAAAGTTGAGCTTCGAGATGAAAGAATCCGCATGCCGATCCAGCATCGTTGCTCCGGACCCGAGTACGAGCGGTATTCCTACATCTTCGATGCAGAACTCGAATCGATGATTGCAGCCGCAGAAGGTGATGCGATCCGCGCTTTTGCGCTCTGGTTCGAGTCCGCTTGCAAGACGATGGGGAAATCCGGAGCGAAGCTCATTCCGGGACCGATCCAAATCCTTGTTGGTTTGCCCGTGAGGCAGATCTACGTCGACCTTTTCAATGCTGCTGCTACGGCCTATCTCATTGAATCCGACGGTCGAGTCACGACAAAACTTCTCCGAGTGCTCTTGCAGAAGTAGGGTCGAGACCCCAACCCCTTTTGGAGTTGGGGTCTCTTTAACCGTGCGAATACTGCTCGAGGATGCCTCGATTGCAGTGTGAGCATATTTTTCTTTTACCGTTGCCATACCGTCGACGAGACGCTCGAGACAGGGACATCGACCCACGTGAATGTCGTGACTTCATCGCTCCAGACGATCGAATTCGTATCGGAGCGCGTGCCGAGGGTGGGCAGGGCCACGACCAGTGAGCTCGTTCCCGGTGTCACCTGTGTGTTCGTGATGTTCGCCTTCAGGTTGTAGATCAGCCACTGCCCCTGACCGATGCGTGACTGAATGTCGCCTTGCTCGATTGTCGAGCACACCACGGTGATGGTTCCGGTCGATGCGTTCGCGCTGCAGGAGTGCTCGGCATTCGGGTCCTGAGAAGAAACAAGCACGACACTCGCAGGATCGAGCTGTACGTTCTGAGCGCTCACGGTGAAGGTCAGAGTCTTTAAAATCACGTCATTCAGGCCGCTCTTCGCATTCGTATGGGGGAGTGCAGCGATCTTGAAGCTGCCGATACTCGCAAAGCCGCTCGGGATGGAGTTCCCTGTTGCCGCCGCCGCATTGACGACCGAGCCGATGCTGCCGAGAGCGGTGTCATTCGTGCGTCCGAGAATCTGGCTGTTTCCTGCCGGTGTCGACGTTCCGACAAAGACTTCGCCTGCGGCGGCACTGTCGCCGTTATTCTGCGATAGCTCGTCACCGGAAAAGATTCCGCGCGCTTTCACGGCAAGTCCGGCTTCGCTCGTGGCCGAGGCGATCGACAGAGTGAATATCTCGCCGCTCACTCCTCCCGTTTCATCATTCTTCATCCTTGCGGCGATGCCGATCACGATGTCCTGATTCGGCGATACGACCAGTGTCCGGAGCGGAAGGATCGCACACATTCTTGTGCTCGTTTGAGACGAGCATTGTCCCGTGCTCGCTTGCGCGAATGGAGCACTACTTGGCTGCCCCGAACCCGGAGCCAATGCATACAGGAGCAGAGAGTCGACGCTGCTTGGGACTCCGTCGATCCTCATCTCATGAAGATCGATGTCTTCGCCTGTGGCATGCAGTCGGAGCCTCAGGAGCAGGGGAGAGACCGATCCTCCGAGGAGAATGCGCCCGACCGCACGGCTCGAATCTTCCGTAAGAAACAGCGACCCCGCTTCGACAACGGTGATGTCCTTCGTCGCCTGCGTGTTCACGCGGATGAAGCATCCTCCCGCATCGGAGCAGGTGTTGTTGGTCTCGATTCCCGTGAGCGTCAGGTGGTCTATGGCTCCCATCGCCTGCACGTAATTTGCTTCTCCGGTCGCGAAGTTCACGCCCAGCGTCACGGGTCCGAGGGTCGAGACTAGGTCCGCCGTGAGCACGAACGGAACACTGATGCCCTTTGGGATCACGATGCCTTTGCCGTCGCCGAGCCTGTCGAAGGTCAGAGTCGCACTGTCGGTTTTTCCGTCGCTCTGGACGAGCGAGTCATATGCCCCCGTCCCCCTGCGGTCCATCCGTAACGTATAGTGCTTTCCGTAGACCAGAGACCCGACGGTCGGCGTGAAGGTGAGCGATGTCAGCACGGCGTCCTGTCTGCCCGCCGTCACCGTAAATTTCAGCAGAGGAAGATTCGTCTGGCCCTGTGCGATCGACGTCACGCTGCCGCTGGCCTGCGCATCGATCTGCAGGATCGCCATGCGGGTCGGCTCCGAGACGAGGATGCAGATCGAACTGCAGCCGTCGCTGTCCATCGTATTTCCATCATCGCATTGCTCGGGCAATTCTTTCTTTCCATTGCCGCACACTGCGTTGGCTTTCAGCGCATCTGCCGGCTTCTCTTCGGCATCGAGTATCAGCAGGTACGTGAGCTCGGCCATCTCACCGCGCGTGAGGAGGTGCGCCGGATCCTTCAGCAGATGCGTGAGGAGAACACGGTTTCTGGCTTCCGTGAGGTACTTCTCGTACCACGGTCCGTTTTCACCCTCTTCCGGAACGATGCCGAAACTGAGCAGTGCCATTTTCAGCGCTTCCGCGAGGCTCACGGGTTTCTCTGGCTTGAATGTACCGTCGGGATATCCGGACACGATGCCGAGTTCCTGTGCCGCGCAGACCGGGCGGGCATACCACTGGGGTACTTTCACTTCGAGGTCCCGGAAGCACTTGGGGTCCATGGGTACGTGATTCTTGAATCTGCTCTCGATCAAAATTTTCAAAAATTCCGCACGATTGATCGTAGCAAGCGGACGGTACGTTCCGTCGTTGTAGCCCTGCACGACGCCGCGATCCAGCAGACCTTGGATCGCTTCTTTCTCCGGCACAGTGTCGATGTCGAAGAGCAGCGGAGAGGCGACGACGTTGCCGATGGAGAAGAGGGCGAGGATCGTCCCCGCAATGGCACTTTTTCCTTTCATACCTGTATAGTATAGGGGCATGCAGCTTTTCGCACTTGAGACGGATATCGAACGCATCAAGCAAGGGTTCCTCGCGCACGGTGAACAGGAGATTTTCACGGTGACGCCTCACATTTTTCTCTTCCTCATCCGCATCATTTGGGATGTTATCGTGACGGTTGTTCTCATCCTGCTCTCGTTTTACGCGTACAGGATCAATATGGTCGATGCGACTGCGGCGGTGGTCGTCTTCGCAGCCGCATGGTTCTTCTTCGTCTTCTTCTCACTCGTGAGGGCGTACATCGATTGGAAGTACGATCTCTTGTTCCTGACCACCGACAAACTGATCATCTTCGATCAGATGTCGCTCTTTCGGAAATCCACGACGCCGATCAGTCTCGAGAATCTCGGTGACGTTGTTGCGGAAACGCAGTGGCTGAATCTCTTTAATTTTGGCATCATTCGTTTCGCACTGAAAGAAGGCAGCGGTCCGGAAGTTGTGCTCAAGTTCATGCCGGATGCCGACGAGCTCGTCGCGAAGATTGCCGAGCAGATCACCCTCTACCAGCGCAGAAAAGATTATATCGTTCCCTACCGCCCCGGTTCCGATGCGTCCTGAAGCACCCGCACCACTCTCGTTTCTCTCCCGCGTTCTTTTGCCTGTCGCGTCGTTCGTGCTTCTTCTGTCGATTGCCGGAAACATTTTCCTCATTGCGACTCGTGCATCGGAGCGTGACTCGGATGACGCCCTCTTCGACGGTGCGTTCTCATCCGCCGCATCGCTTGGACCCAAGGCATTCGGCACCGTCGTCCGTCCGGTGACATTCCTTCCGGTCACCGTCGATTCGAGCGGCGCCGTTATCACTCCCGTCAGCAGGTACGTGCTTCCGGACTCTCTGCTGCCTGCGATCGAGCCCGAGCTTCCGGTCTATCGTGATCAGGGCATGGAGGTCGATACGCAGTACCTAAGCAGACTCTTTCGGTCGCTTCGGGCACCCATCGATCCCGTGAAGATGCAGCTGCTTGCCGACACCTATGCGTTCCGTTCCGCAGATTCCACTCTCAAGATCAGTCTCTCGCTTCCGACGCGCACGCTCACCGTCACCCGCAATCTTCAGGCGGAACGCACGACTCCACCGGAGCGTGCCGACGATGCCGAGGTGCTGGCACTTGCGAAAACATTCGCTGCAACGTTGTCCATCGACCTCACCTCCTTCGGAGAGCCGAGGATCACCGAGACGAAAGCCATCGGGGATCAGCCGAGGAAGACATTCGTTGTGTGGCCGATGACCGTTGCCGGAATGCCGGTGGTCGATGTCGAGGGGCAGCCTGTTCCAGCACTCAGCATGCAGATCGGTCGCGTGTCCCATCGGGCCATCAATGCGGTACTCTCGCTCCTGTCTTCCGATGTGCTGGCTTCATCGCTCTATCCCGTGATGAGCGCTCAGATGGTCGGTGTGAAACTTTCAAGCGGAGGTCTTCTTCCTCTTCCATCAGGTCCGGACGGTCACGAAGTGACCTATGACAAAGCGGAGATCGCATACCTCCTCCTCCCGCAGGACAGTGAGTATCCGACCTATCTCATTCCGACCATCCGTGCATCGTTCATGAGTGACGGAAGAGCATTTTCCACACTCGTACCTCTGCCGGATCGAACAGGTTTTGATTGGAAGAAAGAGTAAAAAGTTGAACATATTATTTATTCAAATCGTGATTTGTAAAACGGGCATCCCCGTAGGAATGCCCGCTTGAACTCAATTCTCGGTAAGGAGGAATTGAGCAGCGAGAACGTCGACCAAGGCGCTCTCTGCTCCCTACACCTCTTACGATCCTAAGCGGGGATCGCTCCGTTGTGTGTT
>SXGU01107320.1_pt1 | contig 20701 bp, 11 predicted proteins | sample 3174531 | NCBI WGS metagenome assembly SXGU01 (sample SAMN11356863, study PRJNA531348) | freshwater metagenome | isolation source: freshwater sample F1-140 | place: China: Fuxian Lake, Yuxi | collected 2017-12-25 | reverse complement strand
TCTGGCGCAATACTTATCGCAAGGGAAAAAAGCGCCGTTTTACCAGGTTTTGGTCGAAGATAGAAAACTCGCGCCGTTTGTCAGAATGGGCAACGATGCGCAGGAACTCGCCGGACAATTCGAGCTTTCCGTCCGCGCTTTTGACGGCAAAGATTTGGACGAAGTTGCGGCGGCAGTGAATGAAGCGTTCGCGAAATTTGAAAAAGAGGGAATTTCGGAAAAAGATTTGGCGCGCATCAAAGCCGGGCAGGAAACGCAGTTTTACGCGTCTTTGTCGAGCGTTTTGGGCAAATCGTCGCAGCTCGCGCAGTATAATTATCTGACCGGCGATCCGGGATTTGTCGCCAAAGACATTAAAAATATTCTCGCCGTCACGCCCGCCGACGTGATGCGCGTTTACGCAAAATACATCAAAAATAAAAATTTCGTGGCGACGAGTTTTGTGCCGAAAGGCAAAACGGCGCTCGCGCTCGAAAATTCAAAACTGGCGGAAGTCGTCGAAGAAAAAATCGTGCAGGGCGCGGAAGCCGAAGTTGACCCGACGAAAAACGCGACGTATGAAAAAACGCCGTCGAGTTTTGACCGCAGCGTCGAGCCGCCGTATGGAACCGCGCCGGAAGTGAAAATTCCGCAGATTTGGGAAAACAAATTTTCCAACGGAATGCGCGTTTTGGGCATTGAAAATCGCGAAGTTCCGCTCGTTACTTTTGAAATCGTCGTTGACGGCGGGCAGCTTTTGGAAGACATCAATAAGGTCGGCGTCGCCAATTTGATGGCGCGAATGATGACGCAGGGGACAGCCAGAAAAACGCCGATTGAACTCGAAGAAGCGATTCAGCAATTGGGCGCGTCAATCAATGTTTCCGCCGGAACCGACGACGTGCGCGTCGGCGTGACGACGCTGGCAAAAAATTACGATGCGACGCTCGCGCTGGTCGAAGAAATCTTGCTTGAACCGCGTTGGGATGCGAAGGAATTTGAGCTGCAAAAACAATCGGTCGTTAGTCAGATTCGCCAGCAGGAAGCCAATCCGAACGCGATTGCGCAGAACAATTACAGCGTTTTGATTTACGGCAAAGACAACATTCGTTCGCGCAATATTCTAGGCACCAACGAATCGGTTAATGCGATTACGCTCGATGATTTGAAAGCGTTTTACGCCAAAAATATCTCGCCGTCCGTCGCTCGAATGCACGTTGTCGGCGCGCTCGATAAAACGAAAATCACCGGCTCGCTCAATAATTTAAATAAAAAATGGGCAAGCAAATCGGTTGTGATTCCCGATTACAAAACGCCGTCAGCGCCGCAAAAATCGCAGATTTATTTTTACGACGTGCCGGACGCGAAACAGTCGGTCATTCGTTTCGGTTATCCGGCGCTCGCGGCGACCGACGCCGATTTTTATCCGGCGACCGTGATGAATTATATCTTAGGCGGCGGCGGTTTCGCGTCGCAATTAACGCAGCAATTGCGCGAGGGCAAAGGCTACACTTACGGCATCGGTTCGGGATTTGCCGGGACAAAATCGCCCGGCGCCTTCACGATTTCGAGCGGCGTGCGCACAAACGTCACTTTGGAATCGGCTCAATTAATCAAAGAAATTTTGAGCAATTACGGCAAAAATTTCTCCGCCGCCGATCTTGAAACAACGAAAGGTTTTTTGATTAAAAGCAACGCCCGCGCTTTTGAAACTTCGGGCGCGAAATTAAATATGCTCGAAAATATCAGCAAATATAATTTCAAATCCGATTACGTCAAAGATCGCGAGATGATCGTCAAAAATATGACGGTCGAGCAAATTAAAAATCTGTCGGGCAAATATTTGAACGCCGACCGAATGATCTGGCTCATCGTCGGCGATGCCAAAACGCAGTTGCCGCGTCTCAAAGAACTCGGTTTCGGCGACCCGATTTTGCTCAATAAGTAAAAAGCAAAACAAAAAATCTGCCCGCGAAAAAATGCGAAAGGATGCGAAAAAGAAATTAAATTTTCGCCCTTTTTTCGCATCCTTTCGCGGGCATTTCTTGTTGATGTGCATAAATCCGAACTTATCGTTAAAATAAAAATCGAAAATTAGTTTGCGCAATTTACAAAATGGCTGAGAAAAAAACGAAAACGGCGGCGAAAAAGCCTGCGAAGAAAATTTTAATCACGGGAGGCACCGGATTTTTGGGCACGCATCTCGTGCGGCAGTTTCTGGACGCGGGCGCGACGAATTTGCGCGTGATGGCGTCGAGCGTTCCCGAATGGATGACGGACGCTGGATGCGAAGCGTTTGCCGGTTCGGTGACGAACGCGGAACACGTCGCGGCGGCAACGCGCAATTGCGAAGCGATTTATCATCTGGCGGGAAAAGTTTCGTTCGATTACGACGGTGCGGCGCAGATGAACCGGCTGCACGTCGAAGGTACTCGGCTTTTGTGTGAAGCGGCGAAGGAAAATAAAGTTAAAAATTTTATTCTCGCGTCGTCTTCGGGAACGTCGGCAATCAGCGAAACGCCGGAAATTCTCGATGAAACTTATCCGCAGCCGATTGCGATTTTGACGAAATGGGCTTATTACGCATCGAAATATTATCAGGAAAAAACGGCTCTCCGCGCATTTTCCGACAAAGGCGAGCGACTCGTGATTTTGAATCCGTCGCTGCTTTTGGGCGCGGGCGACGAGCGGCTTAGTTCGACAAAAATCGTGTTTGATTTTATGGCGCGAAAATTTCCCTACACGCCGTCGGGCGGCATAAATTTCGTTGACGCGGCGGACGCGGCGGCGGCTTTTGTCAACGCGCTCGACCGCGGCAGACACGGCGAACGCTATCTGCTCGGCGCGGCAAACTGGACGGTCGCCGAATTTTTCGGACGGCTCGAACGGCTTTCCGGCGTTTCCGCGCCGCTTTTGAAAGTGCCGAAATCAATCGCCGTCGCCGGTTCAAATTTCATCTCGTCGCTTTACAAAAATTTCAACAAACCCGCGCCGTTTGAAGCATCCGAAGTCGAAATGGGCGAATATTTCTGGTATTTTGATTCATCAAAAGCCGCTGAAGAATTAAATTTCACCGCGCGCGAACCGGCGGAAACTCTGCACGAAACAATCAAATATCTGCGCGAAAATTTCTTGGGCGAGGGCGTTTTCAAGTAACAGGACATCTCCTAGAAAACTTTCTTGCAAAATAATGCCGCTTTTAATTAAGTGTTGATTATTTGCTGCAACTAAAAACACTCAAAAACGAGGTTTTTTAGAGCGTCTCAATAACCGACGTTTTATTGATGATTTTTTGACATATTTCCAACTTGGAATTCTCTTCAGGGTTTTGATTTCGCTTAAGTTAATCGTTTCGGCGCCAGATGAGCCATCTGAAATTATCTTTGTTCCTTTGGCTAGATTGAGTCGGAAAATCGCACTGTTGATTGTTGCATTTCTCTTTAAATCGGACAGGAAAACAGTGGTTGAATCATTGTTATGTTCGACCACTTTCGCCTGAAGCGGCGTTCCGGTGCCATCAACCCAAAATTCAGCCGTTTGATAAACAGTTCGCTGTTTTGGCGTAAATATTAAATGCCAAGTTTTGATTCCGTTTATTAATGTCTTCTGACCGAGGTATTGGATATTGTAATTCCTCTTAATCTCATTGATTGACATAGAAATAAATGAAAGTGTGCCTGGAAACTTCTGTGTTCCTTCGATCTTTTTCATCTTTCCTAATAACGCCTGTTTCAAACGCGGTCTATACAATACATAACGCATATTTACGAGAGCGAATGATTCAATCGTAGGTTGCGTCCAATCAATTCTTACGTAAATTTTATTTCTTGCCGCCCGTAAATAATTTACAGTTCCAAATGTAATGTCGCTTTCTGCCAGTTGAAAATTATATTTTTCTATTCTTACTTTTGAGCGAAATGAAAAAAGAGATTTTTGCTGAATTTCCATTCTCTTTAAAATATGTTTCAAAACTTGCGCCTTCGCGTCGTTGACAGCCAAACTGCTAAAAAGCAGTACTGTTGAGATTATCGCGCACGTTAATTTTAAGTTTGTTTTCATATTATTTATTATTTCAGGATTATGAGCGATTTAATCAAAAAAGGTTTTGAAAACAGGCGCTTTCAAAAGTAAATAATCCTAGATTCACTAAATTGAGCATTTTCAAGATTTAATTATCTCGTTTTCAGAATGTCCGCCGAAAAAGCGATAAGCGAAATAAAGAATCAATCCAACGCCAGCGGCGATTAAAATCGTGATGCCCTCTTTGCGGAAATCTACGTTGGTTAAAAGCCAAACGATTAGAAGCAGCGATAAAATCGTTGCGGCGATGCCGAACGGCGCGATGAATTTGGCTTCGGGCGCGTTTGATTGGCGGCGAAAAACCGGCAGAGATGCGCACGTCGTCGCGTAAACGATGAGGCGCGTGATCGTCGCGATGGTCAGCGCCGAGATAAACGACGACTGGATTGTTAAAACGAGCATCGCCGCCGATGTGATTAATAATGAAACATACGGCGTTTTGAACTTTTCGTGCGTTTTGCCGATGACGCGCGGCAGTTCGCCTTGTTCGGACATCGCGAACGGAATGCGCGACGCGGCGAGAAAGCCGCCGTTTAAGTTTCCTAAAATCGAAATAAGCGCGCCGACGGCGATGAATGCCGCGCCGAAACTGCCGAGAAATCGTCCGGCGGCATCCGCCAAAGGACGTTCGGATGCAGCGAGTTCGGGCAAAGTTCCGATGGCGACGATTTGAATAATAATGAACAAAACGGCGCAGAACGCGAGTGCGGACAGCAGCGCGAACGGCACGTTTTTCTGCGGATCTTTCGTTTCGCCCGCCGGAATGACCGCCGCTTCAAAACCGACGTAAGCGTAAATGAGCAATAAAACGGCGCTCGCAAACGAATTATAATCGGGCGACGCGGCGAAACTGAAATTCGCCGGTTCGATGAAAAATAAACCGACGGCGGCGAAAATGACGAGCGGAACGATTTTGCCGACGGTGAAAAGATTCGTCATCACCGCCGATTCGCGGACGCCGATAAAATTGACGACGGTTAAAAGCAGCACGACCGCGCCGATCAAAACGATGCGCAAAACTCCCTCGTTCGCCGTCGGCACGAAAAATCCGAGATACGCGAGCAGCAAATTGCAGTTGGCGGCAAACGTCGTCACGCGAACAATCCAATACAGCCAGCCGACTTCAAAACCGACGACCGCGCCGAACGCTTCGCGCGCGTAAAGATACATTCCGCCGGTTGCTTGAAAACGACTGGCGACTTCGGCGAAACACAACACGATAAAACCGACGATCAGCGCGCAGGCGACAAACGCAAGCAAACTGTAACTGCCGATTTGCGCGAAAACTTTCGCCGGAAGCCCGAAAATGCCCGCGCCGATAATCGTGTTAATCGTAATCGCTACCAAATCCCAACGGCTGATGCCGCGGACGAGTTTTTCATCTGTCATTGTTTTAGAAAATTTAAAGTTTATTCAAGATTTAAAATCGAGCCTGATTTTGAGTGTAAGAAGCTGTTTGGAAACTCGGAAATAGGACGCGGATAAACACGGATTAAGCGGATTATCACGGGTTAATTAAAAAAGTTTTCCGGAAAATCCGCGTTAATCGGCTGAACGAGAGAAAATTCGCGCGCCCGTTTCCATCTTTCAAACAGCTTTAAAACTTCGAACCAACTTTAAATCTGGAATTTACAACCGCTTTTCGTTTATACTTTGAAAATACTTTTCTGTAAATACATCTGAGAAAATCCTTTTGATGAAAATGCCTAAGATCGCAATTCTCGGTTTCGCCGTCATTTGTTTGTTTTTCGCCGCAGCGCACGCGCAAAAATCCGTGAAAACTGTGAAAGCGATGGAGATTTCCGCGCCGAAAAATTACCAAGCGCTTGCCGCGGAGAATTCGCCGGAATTGCAGACTTTGCTGAACAACGCGGTCGGCGAAATGCTCAATTCGTATCCGCCGCGCGGTTTTAAAGCCGACGATATTGCGGCGACGCTGATTGATTTGCGCGATGCAAACAACATCAAACAAGCGAATTTTCGCGGCGACGTGGCGATTTATCCGGCGAGCGTCGTGAAAATGTTTTATCTGGCGGCGCTCGAACGACAGCTTGAAGACGGCAAAATCAAAACTTCGCCCGAACTCGAACGAGGCTTGAAAGATATGATCGTTGACTCGTCAAACGAAGCGACGCAGTATCTTTTGGACGTGATTACGGGAACTTCGAGCGGCGCGGAACTGCCCGCCAAAGAATTCGCCGAATGGTCGCACAAGCGCAACACCGTTAATCGGTTTTATTCGTCGCTCGGTTACGAACGCATCAACACGAATCAAAAAACGCACTGCGAAGACGCTTACGGGCGCGAGCAGCAGTTTCGCAATTATAAAGGCGAAAACCGCAATATGCTGACGACGAACGCGACGGCGCGCCTGTTGGCGGAAATCGCGACCGGCAAAATCGCCGCTGCTGACCGCACGCGCCGGATGATGGATTTGATGAAGAGAAATCCGTTTGTTGAAACAAAAGACGCCGACAGTCAGGCGACCGGATTTACCGGAAAAGCCTTGATTGACCGAAAAATGACGACGGCGCAACTGTGGTCGAAAGCCGGTTGGACGAGCAAATCGCGCCACGACGCCGCTTATATCGAAACTGCGGACGGTTTGAAATTCGTGCTGGTGATATTTACCGAAAATCACGCGAACGAACACCAGCCGATTCCGATGATCGCGGGAAAAATTCTTGATAATCTGAAAACAGTTAAAAACTAAAAAACAAAAAAATGAAAACAAAAATTCTGTTACTGCTTGTCGCATTTGTTTTGCCCGTCAATCTTTTCGCGCAAGGCTCTTATAAACAGCCGCCGAAAGATATTATGGACGTTTTGAACGCTCCGGCGACGCCCGCAACTTCGGTTTCGCCCGCGAAAGATAAAATCGCGCTGCTCGAACCGCTGCGTTATCCGCCGATTTCCGAGCTTTCGCAGCCGATGCTGCGGCTCGCCGGTTTGCGCATCAATCCGAACACGAACGGCGCGCATCGTCAGCCGTATTTCGTCAAAGTCACGCTGAAAAATATCGCGGACGGCAAGGAAATGCCCGTTCAACTGCCGAACGGCGCGCAGATTATCTCGCCGACGTGGAGCGCCGACGGAAAATATATCGCGGCGGGCAATATCACGCCGAGCGGCGTCGAAATGTGGATTATCGAAACGGCGAGCGGCAAAGCGAAATTGATTAAAAACGCCAAAGTTAATACGGCTTTCGGCGGTTTTTCGTGGATGCCGGATCAGAAAAGTTTGATCGCCAATCTCGTTCCCGCCAAACGCGCCGCCGCGCCCGCGTATCAGAATTTAACGCCGACCGAGCCGAGCATTCAGGAAACGGTCGGAAAAACCGGCGCGGTGCAGACGTTTCAGGATTTGCTCAAATCGCCGAACGACGAAAATTTATTTGAATATTACGCGACTTCGCAAATGGCGATTGTCTCGGTTGACGGCAAAATAAAAGAAATCGGCGCTCCGGCGATGTTCGACACGGCGGACATCGCGCCCGACGGAAATCACATTCTGGTTTCGCGCGTGCAGCGTCCGTTTTCGTATCTTTTTCCGTATTCGCGCTTTCCGAAAGAAGTCGAAATTTGGGATACGAGCGGCAAAATGATTTACAAAGTCGCGAGTTCCAAACTTCAGGATAATTTGCCGGTGCAAGGCGTTCCCGTCGGAAGAAGAAGTTTTGGCTGGATTCCGACCGAAGCGGCGACGCTCATTTGGGCGGAAGCGCTCGACGAAGGAAATCCGAAAAACAAAGCGGAAAATCGCGACAAATTGATGAAGCTCGCCGCGCCGTTTTCCGGCGAACCGACGGAATTGGTCAAAGTTCAGCAGCGTTTTCAGGGACGCGCGTTCGGCGAAAAAGACGGTTTGATGCTGTTTTACGATTACGACCGTGACAAGCAACGCCGCCGAATTTTTTCGATTGATTACCGCAATCCGGGCGCGCCGAAACTGATTTCGGATTTAAACGTCAACGACCGTTACGGCGACATCGGTCAGCCGGTCACAAAGCGTCTGCCAAACGGTTTTTCGGTGATTCTGCAAAACGGCGACGAGATTTTCTTGACCGGAAGCGGCGCGAGTTCTGAAGGCGACCGACCGTTTCTGCGCAAAATGAATCTGAAGGATTTAAAAACGACGGAAATTTTCCGTTCGGAAAACGGCGTTTATGAAAGTTTTGTAGCTCTGATGGATAATAACGGCACGCAGATTATTACCAGAAGGGAGTCTTTGGCTGAACCGCCTAATCTTATTGTTCGCAGCTTTTGCTCTAATCTGCCAAATGCGGGAGCGTGTCCGCCGGAAATTCAAATAACTAAATTTACCGATTCGACGCCGCAAATTCGCGGCATCAAAAAACAACTCGTCAAATACAAACGCGCGGACGGCGTTGATCTTTCGTTCACGCTTTACACGCCGCCGAATTACAAAGAAGGAACGCGTTTGCCGACGATTTTTTGGGCGTATCCGCTCGAATACACCGACGCTTCGACCGCCGGACAGGTTTCCGGTTCGACCAATCGTTTTACCAACATCGGCGGTTACTCGCATTTGTTCTTTTTGCTCAACGGCTATGCAGTTTTGGACGACGTAACGATTCCGATTGTCGGCGATCCGCTGACGGTCAACGATACTTTCATCAAACAATTGACCGATTCGGCGCAGGCGGCGATTGATAAAGCGACGGAAATGGGCGTGACCGATCCGGAACGCGTCGGCGTCGGCGGGCACAGTTACGGCGCGTTTATGACGGCAAATTTACTGGCGCATTCGGATATGTTTCGCGCCGGAATCGCGCGTTCGGGCGCGTATAATCGCACGTTGACGCCGTTCGGTTTCCAATCGGAACGCCGCACGTTTTGGGAAGCGCCGGAGCTTTACGCGAAAGTTTCGCCGTTTTTCGTCGCCAACAAAATTAACGAACCGCTGCTGATGATTCACGGCGAAGCCGACAACAATCAGGGAACTTTCCCGATTCAGTCGGAACGTCTGTTCGCCGCGCTGCAAGGCAACGGCGGAACGGCGCGACTCGTGATGCTGCCGCTCGAATCGCACGGTTATTCGGCGAAAGAATCAATCGAACACGTTTTGTATGAACAAATTAACTGGTTCGACAAATACGTCAAAAACGCCCAGCCGCGCAATAAAAACCAAACGGCGAATCGCTAGAAAAAACCCGTATTCAAAAGCGGCAGAAAGTGTTGAAAGCCGGTAAAAAAGAGAAAGGGAAAATCAAATTTTCCCTTTCTCTTTTTTCGTGCGTTGCTATTCAGTTGTTGGAAAATGGTTTACTGAAGATTTTCGACTTTGATATAGTTTTCCGCGTATTCGCCGAGCGGCGACAGCGGCGGCGCGCTGCCGACCGGCATCGGCACGTTTTTTCGCAAAAATTGTTCGGCGGCGCGCGCGTCAATCGGACGGGAAAAAAGATAACCCTGACCGAGCTGACAGCCGAGTTCGCGCAATTGTTTTAATTGCCGTTCGGTTTCAATTCCTTCAGCAACCGTTTCGATTGATAAATTCTGACCGAGCATTAAAATCGAGCGCACGATTTCCTCGCTTTTTTTGTTCTGATCCATTTCGCCGACGAATGAGCGGTCAATTTTCAAACGCTCAAACGGAAAGCGGTGCAGGTAACTCAAAGATGAATAGCCGGTTCCGAAATCGTCGGTCGAAAGCGAAATTCCGAGCGCGTGAAGCTGCGCCAAAACGCTTTGCGACGTTTCGCAATTGCCCATCACCGTGCTTTCCGTTACCTCCAATTTAAGATGTTCGGCATTCAGCCCGGTGCGGTTTAAAATTTCGGCAATGCGCCCGACCAGCAGCGGATATAAAAGTTGTTTGGCGGAAAGATTGACGCTGATCGGAAGCGCCGCATAATCGGGGAAACTTTTTTGCCATTCCGCCGTCTGGCGGCAAGCCTCGGCGAGAATCCATTCGCCAATCGGAATAATCAAGCCGGTTTCTTCGGCGATTTCGATAAATTCAATCGGCGCGATTAATCCGCGTTTCGGATGACGCCAGCGAATCAGCGCTTCAAATTCGCGAATCTTTCCGTCGTCGAGCCGCACGACCGGCTGATAAAAAACTTCAAACTCGCGACGCTCGACCGCGTGGCGCAAATCGGTTTCGAGCTGCAGCAGATTGACGTTGGAAACGTGCATTTTCTGGTCGAAAATTTCAAAGCGCGCTTTGCCCGATTCTTTCGCCCGGTACATCGCCGCGTCCGCGTCGCGCAGGTAATCTTCCGGATGACAATGAGCGGCGTTGTCGGAGATCGTAATGCCGATGCTGGCGGAAGTGAAAACTTCGTAATTACTGAATTTGAACGGTTTGGCAAGCGCTCGCTGAAGTCGTTCGGCGACTTCGGAAACTTCGTCAATCGAGCCGGTATTGCTGAGCAGAATCGTAAATTCGTCGCCGCCGAGCCGCGCGACCGTATCGCTCGGTCGCACGCACGCTTTCAGACGCTTGGCGATGCCGACCAAAAGCTGGTCGCCGACGACGTGCCCGAGACTGTCGTTAATCAGTTTGAAACGGTCGAGGTCAAGAAACAGCACGGCGAAACGGAATTTTTCGTCAACCGATTTTTGCCTGATCGCGGATTTCAAATGATTCATAAATTCCGCGCGATTCGGCAGTTTGGTCAGCGTGTCGTGCAGCGCGAAATGATTGAGCTTGGCTTCCGCCGTTTTTTTGTCGTTGATGTCGGTGTTCGTGCCGAACCAGTTAACGATGTTGCCGCTGCTGTCGAGTCCGGCGGTCGCGCGCGCGAGATACCAGCGATACGTTCCGTCACGGCGGCGCAGGCGAAATTCCACTTCGTAGTGTTCGCCGGTGGCGAGCGATTGTTTCCACCGCGCGACGCTCTTTTCCAGATCGTCCGGATGCACCATATCTTTCCAGCCGTCATCGAGCAGCTGTTCCAGCGAGCGACCGAAGTAATCGAGCGTGCGGCGGTTGACGTAATCGAGTTTGCCGTTCGGTCGCGCCGTCCAGACTTGATGCATAATGCCTTCGCTCAAAAAGCGATAACGGCGTTCGCTCATTTTCAAGGCTTCTTCGGCGCGTTTGCGTTGCGTAATATCGCGCCCGATGCCTTGCACGCCGATTGGCACATTGTCGTGAAAAATCAGACTGGTGCTCAGTTCGAGCGAGATTTTTCGTCCGTCTTTGGAAATAATTTCCAGTTCGTAAGCTGTCGGCGGCTTGCCTTCGATTTTCGCCGCCGTCATCTGCCGCGCTTTTTCGAGAGATTCGGGCGCGACGACCGCAGAAATATTCATTTGCAGCGCTTCTTCGCGCCCGTAACCGGTAATCATTTCGCCCGCTCGATTGAGCGAGGTGAAATTTCCCTGCAAATCGTGCGTGTAAATCAAATCGTTCGCGTTTTCAAATAACTTGCGATATTTTTCTTCGCTGCGGTAAAGCGCTTCTTCAGCTTGGCGGTGTTCGGTAACGTTGCGCGCGACCCAAATGACCGAATCGTTTTCCATCGGCGAAACGGTTCCGGCAAACCACATTATTTCTTCGTTAATCGGCAGACAATATTCAACGTGCACGGATTTGCCGAGCGCGAGCGCCTCGCTGATTTTCGACTTAAAGAATGCGGCAGTATCGGCGGGAAAAACATCGGCGAGCGTTTTTCCGATCAGTTCTTCGGCGGGACGATAAAGCGGCGCGGCGTTGGTCGGCGCGATTTTTAAGTATCGTCCGTCGGCATCGAGCACGAGAATCACGTCGGGCATTGCCGCAAACAGCGCGCGCAGTTCGGTTTCCGAATTTTGCAAAACTTTTTCGGCTCGTTTGCGTTCGGTGATGTCGCGAGCAATGCCTTGAACCGCCGCCAATCTTCCTTTTTCAAAAATTCCGGTGCTGTTGATTTCGAGCGTGATGCGCTCGCCGTTCTTCTTAATGCAGTCAATTTCGTAAACCGTCTGCCGCGCGCCCGATTTTTTTTGCAGCAGCATCTGGCTGACTAAATCTTGATGTTCGGGCGCGACGATCTGCGCGATATTCATCGTCAGCGCTTCGGCGCGCGTGTAGCCGAAAATTCGTTCGCACACTTGATTTACTGAAATGTAATTGCCGTAGAGGTCGTGAATGTAAACCAGATCGTGCGCGCTCTCAAACAAATTGCGATAGCGCTTTTCATTTTCCGGCAGCTCCGACGTGTTTTCGAGCGAAACGCTCTGTTCTTCTATTTGTTCAAAATTGTCTCGGTCGTCGGATTCAAGCGGAAATCTTTTGTTTACTGACTTCATACGGGAACCTCAAATGAGTAATTTCATATTTTGTCATCTGAAAAATGACGATTTTTGTAAACTCGACACCGGGGATTTCGGTGGCGCGATAAAAAAAGTGAGAAATAAAGAATTATTAACGGTCGTTTGCTTGAAAAAAGCTGATTCCTGCTGGTCAGTCGAGCAAAATTTGTGCCAAATGCGGCGGGCGACAAACTTTTACTGTATTTTGGCAATTTCAAAAAGCGTTTTCGCATCCGGCGTAAAAACTGATTCGGTATTCGCCGCTTGATTCGGATAAAATCTTTTATCCAGTAATTTTTCCGCCGCCGTCGCTGCTACCGGCTGCGAAAAAAGATAGCCTTGACCGAATTGGCAGCCGAGTTCGCGCAGCCGCGCAAACTGCTCGTGCGTTTCGATTCCTTCAGCGACCACTTCCAAACCGAGATTTTCAGCGAGCGTCAAAATCGTGCGGACGATTTCCTCGCTTTTTGAATCTCTGTCCATTTTGCCGATAAATGAGCGGTCAATTTTCAAACGCTCAAACGGGAAGCGGTGCAGGTAACTCAAAGACGAATAACCGGTTCCGAAATCATCGGAGCTGATGCGCACGCCGAAATCGCTCAATTCCGAAAGAATCTGAAGCGCGATGTCCGCATTTTCCATGACGGAAGTTTCCGTTACTTCGAGTTTGAGCGAACGCGGATTGAGATTCATTTTTTGCATTATTTCTCTGACTTGCTGCGGCAAATCCGAATTAATCAGCAGTTTGGTCGAAAGATTAACGCTGACGGAAAGTTCGGTTTTTAAAGGAAAACGCTCGCGCCATTCGCTGATCTGGCGACACGATTCGGTCAGAACGATATTATCAATCGCCGCAATCAAACCAGTTTCTTCGGCAATCGGAATAAAGTTGCTCGGCAAAACAAAGCCTTGTTCCGGATGAAGCCAGCGGACGAGCGCTTCAAATTCGTCAACTTCGCCGGTTTGCAGATTGATAATCGGCTGGTAAAAAACGCGAAATTCGGCGCGCTCGATGGCGCGGCGCAGATCGTTTTCGATTTGCAGCAAATTCAAACTGCTCGTGTGCATTACCGCGTCGAAAATCTCGTAGCGCGCTTTGCCCGCCGCTTTCGCTCGGTACATCGCCGTGTCCGAATCGCGCAAAAAATCATCCGCTTTGCGATTGGTTGTGTCGGAAAGCGTGATGCCGATGCTTGCCGAACTGAAAACTTCGTGCCCGTCGAGCTTAAACGGTTTTGCCAATTCCGTCTGAAGGCGTTCGGCGATTTCAATCGCTTCGCGCGGCTCGCCGATGTCGCCGAGCAGAATCGTAAATTCGTCGCCGCCGAAACGCGCGACCGTATCGCCGGGACGCACGCAGTTTTCGAGGCGTTTGGCGATGGCGAGCAGCAGTTTATCGCCGAGCACGTGTCCTAAACCGTCGTTGACGATTTTGAAGCGGTCGAGATCAAGAAATAACACGGCGAATTTGTAAGCCGCATCCGCTTGCGATCTTTCAATCGAGTCCTTCAATATTTCGGTAAACTGCGCGCGATTCGGCAGTCCGGTCAGCGAATCGTGCGTCGCCTCGAACAGCAATCGGTCTTCCGCCTGGCGCCGTTCGGTAATGTCGCGAATAATCACGCTGTAATAATCGCCCTGCTCAGTTTTCCACTTCGACATATTGATTTCGACCGGAAAAATTCGACCGTTTCTGCACACGGCGTCGGTCGCGATCAATTCGCCGTTCCAGCGCCGGATGCCGACGTCGAGCAGGCGTTTCGGGTTGTAACGAGCGGTTTGCGAAATCGCCAGCAGCGAAGTGAACGGCTGACCGAAAATCTCGCTTTCCGTGTAACCGAAAATTTCTTCGGCGGCTTTATTCCACAGCGCGATTTCGCCTTCCTGATCCGTCAGCAAAATCGCGTCGCTCGCCGATTGAATGACCGAGCGAAATTTCATCTCCGAGCTGAGCAGATTTTCGACCGTGCGCGCGTGCTGCAAACTGTAGCGAATCGCGCGTTCGAGCAACGGCGCTTCAAATTCGCCTTTGACCAGGTAATCCGCCGCGCCCGATTCCATCGCCTGCAAATCAATTTCTTTATCGCCCTGACCGGTCAACAGAATAATCGGCGCGCGGCAGCCGCGCTGTTTCGCTTTGCGCAAAAGTTCCAAACCGTTTTCCGCGCCGAGCCGGTAATCGAGCAAATAAATATCGTGCGCGCCGGCAATCATCGCGGCAAGCGCTTTTTCATAAGAATTTACCCATTCAAGCTCGTATTGATTCGACTTAAATTCATCGAAAATATAGCGCGTTAAAACATAATCATCCTCGTCGTCGTCGGCGAGAAGAACTTTGATGGGAGCCAGTTCGTTTTTGCTCATACGTTTTGGGAGTTGGGCAGCTCGACCAGTTGAAACCAGTATTTTCCGAGTTCTTTGACCAGATCAACCAGCGAATCAAAAGTAACCGGCTTGACGATAAACGAATTGACGCCGAGATCGTAGGTGCGCAAAATGTCTTCTTCGGCTTTGGAAGTCGTCAAAACGATGACGGGAATCGTGCGCAGAGACGCGTCCGACTTGATTTCCTGAAGCGCTTCGATGCCGCTTTTGCGCGGCATATTCAAATCGAGCAAAATCAAATTCGGACGCACGGCGTATTCGGCAAAACGCCCGCGCCGGTAAAGATAATCCATCAACTGCTCGCCGTCTTCGACCATGTGCAGCGGATTGAGCAAATGATTTTCTTCAAATGCTTCTTTGACCAAAAGCCGGTCGTCCGGATCGTCGTCGGCTAAAAGAATCGTCAAGGCATTCTGCTCTCTCATCGTTATAAAATTCCTCCTTGTTTTTGTTTGATCGGCAGTGAAACGAGAAAAGTCGCGCCCGCGCCGTTTGCGCTTCGCGCCGTAATTGCGCCGCCGTGTCGTTCGGCGATTTTGCGGCAGACCGCTAAACCGACGCCGGAACCTTCGTATTCCGTGCGACCGTGAAGCCGCTGAAAAACCGTAAAAATGCGGTCGAGGTATTTTTCTTCAAAACCGATTCCGTTGTCTTCAACCGCGAGCCTAAATAGCGGGTAAAAACTTTGGGCACTCGTTTCCGCTTCGTTTTCTTCCGCGTAAATACGAACGGCGGGCGCGACGCCGGAGCGCTGAAATTTGAGCGCGTTCCCGATTAAATTCTGAAAAAGCTGGCGCATCTGCATCGCGTCGGCTTCAATGGTCGGCAGCGGCGCGACGCTGACTGTTGCGCCGGTTTCTTCGATTTTTATTTCCAGATCGGAGATCACTTCGCGGGCGATTTTATTGAGATCAACGGCGGCGAACGGTTGTGCTTTCGTCGTCACGCGCGAAAAAGTCAGCAAATCATTGATTAAAATTTGCATCCGGTCGGCGGCGCCGCGCATTCTTCGGACGTAATCGCGTCCTTCTTCGCCCAGACTCTCGCCGTATTTTTTGTTCAAACGGTCGCCGAACGCCTGCACTTTTCGGAGCGGTTCCTGCAAATCGTGCGATGCGACATACGCGAAATCCTGCAATTCGCGGTTCGACTGTTCGAGCCGCGCGGCAAATTCGTGCAGTTTTTCTTCGGCGATTTTGCGGTCGGTGATGTCGCGCGAATTGACGATAATGCCGTGCAGATTAATTGATTCGTCGTCGTATTTCTTGGCGATTCCCTCTAAAATGCGCCACGAATTGTCTTTATGACGACACCGATATTCGCTTTTGAACTCTTCGATTTCGCCGCTGACGAGCTTTTCTGAGTTGATTTTTATCTGTTCCAAATCTTCCGGGTGAATCAAATCGTAAGACGAGCGATTTTCGTATTCGTCCGGTTCGTAACCGAGAATCGTTTTGATCGAAGGACTGCGAAAACGCAGATTTCCCTGATCGTCCCGAATTGTAATCATATCGGACGAGCTTTCGACCAGAGTTTGAAAAAGTACCGGACTGTTTTCCATAAATTATTCAAAAGAGAAGATCTAAGTTTGTTGCCGGGCGGCGAAAAAGCGGAGATATTGAAAAGATCAGGTTGAAAAATAGCTTGCGGATTGAGAAACGCTCAGGCAAACGATTACTAACCGGTCAACCGCCAAAAAAGGCGTATTTTTAGTCGCCGCTTGCATTCGCTGTTGGATTTTCGAGTGCAAACTTCTGACCGGGCGATTGGTGCTGATTGTGAACTTTGCGGTTTTCGGGAGTTTTACCATTTTGAGAACGAAGCGGGAACTAAATTTGGGAATAATAATCAAAACAAACAAAATTTGGCTGTTTTAAACTGCCGAAATTTGTAACTTTGGCAGCCGAACCGGCAAACTTACTCGGACATTTTTTTCAAAACTATCTTGTAAACTTTAATTATTTTTATATTTAAGCAGGTAAAGCGGCGAAATTATGAGCATTCGCATTTGTTTTTTAAAGCATTTTACGTGCCATTCAATCGAAAGCGGCGAGTCGTTTTTTAACAAATGCTTTTTCGACGAAAAATGCTTTAGTTTTTGAAGCGGCGCAAACGATAAAAATTAGAGAAATTTTAAAAAGTCGTTTCTGTTGGTTTCTCGCCAAAATTCGCCAAAATTCGCCAAAAAAGCTAAAATAATCCGCAGCGCAATTCTTTCCGCAAATTTATGAAAAATACAATTTCCTGGCTTTTTCGGTCGAGTTTAATCTGTTTATTTTCGCTCGCGGCGATGGCGCAGACGATGCCGAAAGACGCCGATCCGAATGTTTGGGCGCAAGCGCTGAAAATTCACAAAAAAGCGATTGTCATTGACGGACACAACGATATTCCGTCGCCGCTTGTGGACGATGATTTTAATTTGGCGACCGATTCGGTCGGTAAGTTTCACGCCGACGGCGATCCGTTTCACACGGATTTAAATCGTTTCAAACGTTCGGGAATCACGGGCGAATTTTTCTCGATTTACACGTCCGGCGCCGATTATCAAAAAGGCGGAAAAATGCGGCGCGCGATGGATTTAATTGACGCGACGATGCGCGAAGTCGAACGGCATCCGAACGAATTGCTGCCGTGCGCGACCGCCGCCGACATTCGCCGCGCGAAGAAAGCGAATAAAACGTGCGTTTTAATGGGCATCGAAGGCGGTTACGTGATCGAAAATTCGCTGTACGCGCTGCGGAATTTTTATCGTCTCGGCGTGCGTTATATGACTTTGACGCATAACGTCTCGCACGATTGGGCAGACGCGCACAACGGCGAAAAGAAGAATAACGGGCTGTCGGATTTCGGCAAAGAAGTCGTGCGCGAAATGAACCGGCTCGGAATGCTCGTTGATATTTCGCACGTTTCGGACAAAGTGATGAACGACGTTTTAGACGTTTCAACCGCGCCGATTATCGCTTCGCATTCGAGCGCGCGCGGCGTCGCCAATCACACGCGCAACGTGCCGGACGACGTTCTCAAACGCATCGCGGCAAACGGCGGCGTGGTGATGATTAATTTTTACCCGTCGTTTCTTGACGAACGCACGAACCGCGAGGAAAACGAACGCGCCAGAAAATTGAAACCGCAGATTGACGCGTTGCGCGAGCAATACAAAAACGATCGCGCAGCGTTTAACGAAGCGGAAAGAAATCTGCTCGCCGCCAATCCGATTTATGTCGCCGACTACCGCCGCGTGGTTGATCACATTGATCACATCAAAAAAGTCGCCGGAATTGGTGCGGTCGGCATCGGTTCCGATTACGACGGCGTGCCGTTTCTGCCCGCCGGAATGAACGGAATGGAAGACCTCGCGCTCGTGACTTACGAAATGCTGCGGCGCGGTTATTCAGAGCGGGAAATTCGCCAGGTTTTGGGCGAAAACTTTCTGCGCGCATTTTCCAAAGCCGAAGAAAAAGCCAACATCAACCGGCGCAAAATCAGCGCCGACGGCAGTTTGAAAAAATTAAATTAAAAAAGGCGCGGCTCAAATTGCAGGCAACAAAAAAAGTTAATTAAGGAGCGAAAAATGAGTTTGTTTGATCGTCGAAAATTTTTGGAAGTTACCGCGCTGACCGCGGCAGGAATTGCTATGAGTAAAGGAAAGGAAATTTCCGCCGCGCCGATTCAGAAAAAATTTGAACTCGAAGAAACGACCGTCGCCGAATTGCAGGCGGCGATGCGCAAAGGCGCGATGTCGGCGCGCGACATTACTAAAAAATATCTGGAACGAATCGAAGACGTTGACGACAAAACGGTCAACTCGATTATCGAAACGAACCCGGACGCGCTTGAAATCGCCGAGCGGCTCGACAAAGAACGAAAATCCGGCAGAATTCGCTCGCCGCTGCACGGCATTCCCGTCGTTTTAAAAGACAACATTGACACCGCCGACCGAATGAAAACGACTGCCGGAAGTCTGGCGCTGCTCGATGCGCCGACTCCGCAGCGCGACGCGTTTCTCGTCGAACAATTAAGAAACGCGGGCGCGGTCATTCTGGCGAAAACGAATTTGAGCGAATGGGCGAATTTCCGCTCGTCAAATTCAACGAGCGGCTGGTCGGGACGCGGCGGACAAACGAGAAATCCATACAGTTTAGACCGCAATCCGTGCGGATCGAGTTCGGGAACGGGCGCGGCAATCGCCGCTAACTTATCGGCAATCGGCATCGGCACGGAAACCGACGGCTCAATCGTCTGCCCGTCTTCGATTTGCGGTCTCGTCGGCTTAAAACCGACGGTCGGCTTGATTTCGCGCAGCGGCATCATTCCGATTTCGCATTCGCAGGATACCGCCGGACCGATGACGAGAACCGTTAGCGACGCGGCGATTTTGTTAAGCGTTTTGACTGCAACAGACGCACGTGATTCGGCAACGGCGCAAAACGGTACAAAAGCGCAAAAAAACTACGAAACTTTTCTGCGCAAAGACGGGTTGAAAAACGCGCGCATCGGTGTTGCCCGCGATTACTGGGACAAACGCGACGAAGTTGACCGCGTCACTGATGCGGCGCTCGATACGATGAAACAAGCGGGCGCGACGCTCGTTGACGTTAAATTTCCGACGCTCGGAAAATTTGGCGACGCGGAATACGAAGTGCTTTTGTACGAATTCAAAACCGATCTGGAAAAATATCTCGTCGAACGCGGATCGCCGTATAAAAACCTCGCGGATTTAATCAAATTTAATGAAGACAACGCGGCGCGCGAAATGCCGTATTTCGAACAGGAAATCTTCGAGCAAGCGGCGAAAAAAGGCGCGCTGACTTCGCGCGAATACGTTTTGGCGGCGAAAAAAGCCCGCACTTTGACGCGCGAACAGGGAATTGATGCGGTGATGAACAAAAACAATCTCGACGCGATTGTCGCGCCGTCAAACGCGCCGACGTGGATGATCGATCTGGTCAACGGCGATTGCGGCAGCAATTACGTTTCGAGTTCGAGCCTCGCGGCGGTTTCCGGTTATCCGAGCATCACAGTTCCCGCCGGTTTCGTCAAAGAACTGCCGCTCGGCATTTCATTTTTCGGACGCGCTTATTCCGAACACGTTTTGCTCCGAATTGCCTACGCATTTGAACAAGCGACGAACGCGCGCCGCGCGCCGAAGTTTCTGCCGACATTTTCGTAAAAAATTTGCGGTAAATCGAAGAAAAAGCGCGTCATCAATCAGCGATTGATGACGCGCTTTTTTGGTTTTTTTCGTAAATCAGACGTAAACCTTCGAGCATTAAATTTTCGTCAACGATTTGAATCAACTCGCAATTTTCCGCAATCAAACGAGAAAAACCGCCGGTGGCGATAACCGGCGGTTTTTCGTTTAATTCATCGAACATTCGGCGCAAAATCCCCTCGGTCAAACCGAGATAGCCGTAAAAAACGCCGGATTGAATTGCCGAAACGGTCGAATTTCCGATTACGCGCGCCGGTTTTGCTATTTCAACGCGCGGCAGTTGTGAAGTATTGCCGAAAAGCGAATCGCTCAGAGTGCGAATTCCGGGCGTGATAATTCCGCCGAGATATTCGCGTTTGCGGCTGACCGCATCAATCGTCGTCGCCGTTCCGAAATCGCAAACGATGCACGGCGCGCCGAATTTTTCAGCGGCGGCAAACGCGGCGATTAAACGATCTACGCCGAGTTTTTCCGGCGGATGATATTCGATTTTTAAGTTGAAATCAAAAAGATTGGTGACAAATAACGCTTCACAGCGAAGAAATTTTTCAGCAAATTCGCGGTAAGCGTCGTTCAGCTCGATGACGACCGATGAAATGATGACGGCGGAAATCGGATCGGCGAGATTAATTTTAACCGCCGCAAAAATGCTTTCCGCCGAATCGCGGCGAACGGTCGGAACGGCGAATCGGGAAAGAAATTGTGCGCCGTCGTAGATTCCGAACTTGACCGATGAATTTCCGATGTCAATCGCCAGAAGCATAGTGGAAAATGGAAAATG